>Ga0182012_10004636_pt1 | contig 14304 bp, 7 predicted proteins | sample 612S2SmetaG_FD_120486 | JGI IMG/M metagenome (GOLD analysis project Ga0182012, IMG submission 120486) | Permafrost microbial communities from Stordalen Mire, Sweden - 612S2S metaG | ecosystem: Environmental > Terrestrial > Soil > Wetlands > Permafrost | place: Sweden: Stordalen | collected... | reverse complement strand
GTGCGCGATTCCGCAGGCGAATGATGCCGTGGTAAACACCACAATGGATGCCATGAGAAACCGTTTGCGGCCGAACTTTTCAGAGAACCAATTGCTGGAAGGTAGGAATACGGCGTTGGCAATCAGGTAGACAGTGAGCACCCACTCCGCCTGGTTATTTGTAGAAGAAACACTGCCGGCAATGTAGGGCACTGCAACGCTGGCAATGCTGGTATCAATGACTTCCATGAAGGTAGCCAGCATGACCGCGATTGCAATCAGCCATGGGCTATGACTGGGCTTCCAGTTTTGATCTGCCATGCGTGGTCTCTACTGCGTGTTAATCCAGACCTTCGGCTCTACCGACATGCCGGGATGCAACCGCTCAGCATGCGGCTGGCCGGGTTTGAAGCGGATGCGAACCTGCAGACGTTGCACCACCTTTACGTAGTTGCCGGTGGCGTTTTCCGGAGGGAGCAGGCTATACGTTGCGCCGGTGGCTCCGGGCAGTGCTTCCACGTAGCCATTGAAATCCTGGGAGAGCGCGTCTACGTAAATTGTTACCGATTGGCCCGGGTGCGTATTGCGGATCTGCGTCTCTTTCATGTTGGCTGTTACCCAGATATCGTCAGTCTGGGTTATGGCAAACATTTCTTGGCCAGGGGCAACGTGCTGGCCGACCTCAACGGTTTTGTCTCCCACGATGCCATCGCTGGGTGCAAGGATCTTGCAGTAAGTGAGATTAAGGGCGGCCTGCTCCACCTGAGCTTTGGCGGCTTGCACGTTGGCAACGCGTGTAGCGACGGTGGCGTTTTGCACCGCGACGTTTCGCGGCAGATTGCTTTTCGCTTCCAGGTAGCGTTGACGCGATTGGTTGAGCGCCGCCACTCGTTGTTCTACGTTTTTAGAGGCGGCCTCGGCGCTGGCGCGGCGGGATACTACCAATGCTTCGTCGGCGCGGGCAGCCGTTGTTTTCTGGTCATACTGTTCGCGCGAGACCTCTTGCTTGCCCACTAATTGGCGATAGCGCTCTTCTTCGCGTTCAGCATTCGCTGCGTTCGCTTCCGCTTGCTTGAGATCGGCTGCCGCCGATGCGGCCGTTTGCTGCGCGCCGGCGAGCGCGGCTTCGGCACCCGCTATGTCCAGATTCGCGTTTGCAACCTGCGTTTGCTGCACCGTCGCGGTGATCGGCACGTTGGGAGATTGCGCCCGCAAGGCGGCCTCGGCTTGGGCCAAATTGGCGTTGGCCTGAGACAGCGCGACTTTGTAGTCTCGCGGGTCAAGATCCACAAGCACCTGACCCTTTGTTACGTGCTGGGTATTCTGCACGTAAACTCCCACAATGTCGCCGATGATGCGGCTGCTGATGGGGTCAGTATGGCCGTCTACCTCGGCGTCGTCGGTGCTTTCATAGCTGTTCAGGTATTGCAGAAGGAGGTATCCGGCGATGAGCAAGACCACAAACCCGATAATTAGTAACACAGTTGCGATGGGATGAGACTTGACCCAAATCCGCGCCCGCTGCGATGCGGGCATTTTGGGTTTATCGTCCTTTTTCTGATCCTTGTCTTTATCCTGTTTGTCCTTTTGCTGTTTGTCTGATTGATCGTCGGATTTCTTGTCGCCGTTCTCGTTGCCTTTCTTCTCGGCGAGTTCGCGGCGAAGATCTTCCTGCTGGCGGCGCAGCAGGTCTATCTCAGTCCGGAGACGGATCTGCTCGTCGTGCAAAGTTTGGGTCTGTTCCACGGTGGGTTCAGCCATGGTTACTTTCTCAAAAACTGCTTGATGCTGGACTCGGTATTGCCGATGGCTCGAGCGAGCGAGACTTTCGCTAGATTGTGATCGAAGACGGCGCTGATGTAATCGTTTTCTGCCTGCACCACCGACTGTTGGGCCTGCACCACTTCAATCGTGTCGGCAATGCCTGCTGTGAAACGATCGCGCGCCTGATTCAGGGTGTCGTGCGCCAAGTCAACATTGCGACGCGCTAACTCAACTTGGTCGGCTGCGGCGCCGAGATCAATGTAGGCTTCCCTCACATCTTGATCGATGCGGCCCTGAACGTCCGACAGTTCGGCCCGCCGTGCTAGCAGCGAGGCATTTGCTTGCTCGATCTCGCCTCGAATGCGACCGCCTTCGTAAAGTGGGAGAGTCAACGTTCCAGACACGCTAAACACCGAGTGCGCTTCGGTGGTGGGGCGCAATCCCGAGGCACCGTAATCGGCTGTGAGTGTTAGATTCGGCAAACGTTCCGAACGCGCCGCTTGCAGAGACTGCTCTGCTGCATGGACACCTGCCGCAGCGGCTTTCAGATCGGATCGACCTTGCTCCGCCGCCGCGAGCGCTTGCTCTAGAGTGAAGTTGGGAATTGCAGCGAACGGAAAATAATCTGTGATGGCAAACTGTTGACCGGGCGGCAGACCAATGAGCCGCGCCAAAGCGAGTTTCTGGCGGTCCACTTCGGCTCTCAAGGAACGTAAGCGTTGCCGATCGGTATCCAACTGGACCTCAGAGCGAGTGGCATCAATACGGGCATTCAATCCTGAGTTGAGACGGTCGGTTGCTTGTTGAAAGACGGCTTGGGAACTATCCACCTGCGCTACCGCAGCCGCTGTGCGGGCGAGCACCGCCACAATTTGCAAGTAGGAGCCGGCTACGGCGAGCACAACCAGATCACGGCTATCGCGAGCGGAGAAGGAAGCACTCTTGCTGATTTCGCTGCTGCTTCGATAATTGTGCAGGCGTACGAGATCAAACACACTCTGCCGTAAGCGGGCCACGCGTACGTCGAAAAAGTTGAATGGACCTACTGCCAGGGGAAAGTTGGGCTCCAAGACCCCAGCCGTGCGCAGATTTAACTGCTCCACCGTTTCGCTGGCCACCGTATTGAGGTTCGGCAATAACTGGCTTCGCGCGACACGGGCCTGTCCCCGCGTTTGTTGAAAGGCCTGCGATTCAGTGATAGCGCCCAGATTCAGGCGCAATCCCATGGTTACAGCCTTATCCAGAGTGAGCGCCAGCGTGCCGCTCGTAGCTGTGCCACTTGCTGCACTGCCAGTGTAGGAACCCTGCACACTAATTGAACTATGAAGTACATCGACTGGATCTCCTGCGGTTGTATTGCCGGTGGATTGATTGACAATAACCATGCCCGGTTGTGAGGCGCGTCCCGACAGGGGAACTTGGGACGCAGTAGAAACACCGGGGCTTTGCTGTGCAGGCGATTGCGCCAAAACGAACGAAGATGACGTAATGCACACTACAAGCCAACAGCGCTTCCTCACTCACTGTTGATGGAAAGATCTAGCTAATTTGACACTTGGGAATAATTCGGGATCGTAGAAGAGAGTAAGTCTTTAAGTCTTCTTGACAAATACCAGCGTCTCGTCATCGCCGGCTGGATCATAATGACTGATCGTCATTGTCATCGTTTGTTTGTCTGGGCCGATCTCGAACTTCCATGCCGAAGTGACATCGCCGACGGGACCGCTTTCTTTGGTGGCATTGAGCGAGGGTCCGTTATACCAAGCGGTGAGTTGCGATTTGTGATCGCCTTCGGCAAAGTCACACGGTTTACCATCGAGCTTGCTGGTGAATTCGGAAAGCACTTCCTGGCCGTCTTTCTTAATGGTTTTCATGCTCATTTTAATGCCGTTGGTGACGATGGTCACAGTGAGAGTTACTACGCGGCCGTCACTTACGTGACTCTTAGCGGCGTCCATTTGCCAAGAACCTTCATAACTCTTCTGCTGCCCTAAACCGAGCGCGGCGAAGATTAACGAAAGTGCACACGCTTTTGCTAACAACTTCACTACAGTTGACACCATGGTCGGATCTCCTTGCCTTTGGTCTGATTGAAGTTCTATCACTAATAGAGGAGTTGTGCAAGGACTGATTTGTATTTATACCGGCTTCAGGACATAAACGGCGCCCGCTCTTAGCGAAAGGTTCATTCGCCCGTTGAGAAACGGAACATCGATAGGTCGGCCTGATTCGGTAACGGAAACGCCCGAAATGCCAATCGGCAGCTCGACGATTTGCTGCCTTGTCAGTTGCGGGTGCAAGGCGATCTGGGTTAGCTTGCGTTCTGCCCAAACGAGGCTGACTTCGAGGACGCCGCGGGCGCGCAAGCCGCTCACGCTGCCCTTTGGCCATGCCTCCGGCAAAGCAGGGAGGACGCGCAGGACATCTTCATGGCTTTGTAACAGCATTTCCGCTAATCCGGCCGCTCCGCCGAAATTTCCATCGATTTGAAATATCCATCCATCGCCAGCAGGGTGGGTGTCGAAGAGGTTTGGCCCAGTGCTGTGCTGCAGCAAGCGGCAGAGAGATTCGTGAGCAAGCGCACCGTCCTGCAGTCTGGCCCAGAGGCAAATGACCCAGGCGCGACTCCAGCCGGTGTAGCCGCCGCCCGCTGCCAGTCGTCGCTCCAACGAAACTCGAGCGGCCTTCCAGAACTCGGCTTTGGTGTGTGGGGTTAGTTCACTGCCTGGATAAAGCGGATACAAGTGCGACATGTGCCTTTGCCCCGGAGTGCTTTCGGCAAAGTCTTCCGACCATTCTTGTAGCTGGCCAAACTTGCCAACTTTATAAGGTGGCAATAACTCTAGTTTGCTGTGCAGCGTCTGCTGAAATGACTCGTCCACGCCTAAGAGTTTCGCCGCTGAGGCGCAGTTGCTGAAGAGCTCGCGGAGCAATGCGATGTCCATTGTGCAGCCCGCACTGGTTACGCAGCGTTGGCCGTTGGGCGCCAGGAAATCATTTTCAGTAGAGAAGGAAGGGCAGGTTGTGAGGCTGCTGGCAGCGTTGGGAATGAGCCAGGCCACATAAAACTCGGCGGAACTCTTTAGTAATGGATAGGCGCGTTGGAGAAACTTTTCGTCGTGCGTGAACAGGTAATGTTCCCATAGATGGGCGCAGAACCATGGCCCACTCATTTGCCAGTTGGCCCAAGTGGGATCGCCTTTGCCGAAGTCTCCGACCGGTGCGGCTTGACGCCATAGGTCCACATTGTGGTGTGAAACCCAGCCGTGCGCCTTGTAGTTGATCTCAGCCGTCTTGCGCCCCGTCTTGCTCAAACCGTCGATCAGATCGAAGAGCGGTTCATGACACTCACTCAAGTTGCAGGTTTCGGCTAGCCAATAGTTCATCTGGACATTGATGTTTGCCGTCCAATTGCTGCTCCAGGGCGGGCGGATCTGGTCGTTCCAAATGCCTTGTAAGTTGGCCGGCTGCGAACCCGGACGGGAACTGGCGATCAAGAGATAGCGGCCATATTGGAAATATAGAGCCAGCAGATGCTGATCTGTTTCGTCAGTTGCAAAGGATTTCAGACGCTCGTCGGTGGGGCGACTGGCATTGTTCGTCCCTCCCAAATCTAAAGTCACGCGGCGGAATAAAGCTTGATGATCTTTGATATGACTGGCGAGCAGTTCAGCGGTGGATCTTTTCGCAACACTGCGCAAGCGCTCAGCGCACATGTTGCCAATTTCCTCGGAGCTCCGATCAGGCATTTGTTCGAATCCGCGGTAACCCGTGGCAGCGGTTAGCAGAATCGTAACTTCGGTTGCGGATGAAATGTGAATGCCACCGTCGTCGGCTATGACCTTGCCGCCTTGGTGGCGAACCTGCAAACGGCTTTCGAAACGCATGCCGTGACCTTCTGCAGCGTCGTAAATAACTGGGTTCGCGACGTCTAAATAATTCGGTTGCACGCGCGACGGAGCTTTTCCATTCAGCCGAAGTACATCGCTTCCCATCGCTTCGCTGTTCGAATGCAGAAGGCTGTCGAGTCTAATGTCCAAGTTAAGCTTTCGGGGCCGGTTCGCGGTTAATCTTACGACTAAGACTTGATCAGGCGCTGAGCAAAAAACTTCGCGGGTGTATATCACCCCGGCTGCCGTGAAGCTTACTCGCGCAACGGCGGAATCCAGATCCAATTCGCGGCGGTAATCTGTCGTCTCAGGTAAGCCGGTAAACTTCAGGTGCAAATTGCCGAGCGGCTGGTAGGACTCGTTGTAGGGTCCTTGCATGCGGCGGCACGCTATATCCGCGTCTTTGTAGTGTTTTTCTTCCAGGACCAGCTTGCGGATCTCGGGCAGCGCTTCACTGGCATGTGGATTGTTCCAATCACGCGGAAAGCCCGACCAAAGAGTGTCTTCGTTCAGTTGCAGGCGCTCTTCGGTGACGCCGCCGAATACCATCGCGCCCAGACGCCCATTACCAACGGGCAGTGCGTCGGTCCAAATTTTCGCTGGTTGTTTGTACCAAAGAGTCCACTCGCTTGCGTCGGTCTTTTGTTGTGTTTTAGCGAATAGCTTGGCGGCGGTCAATGCCGCTGGTACTTGTTTGATGAAACGTCGTCGCGAAGGGTGCTTCATGCTGAGCCGTCCGAATTGTATCGAACGGAAACTAACTTCCGACGAGTTGTGCGTAAAGGCTTCGGGCAATGCCCACGTCGGTGGTCCCCTTTACGATGGCGCGGCCATCCGGGAAAAACGTCACATCATACTTCGGTACCGACAGACGCAAGGCGAATTCGTTGACGCGGACGACGCCCCTGGGACGGAGCCGCTCTGCCAACGCCTGCAAATCCAAGGGACGGGCGTTGTCATGTAATTGCACGGCGTTTCGCCCACATAGGCTCACTGGTGTGCGCTTGCGACCTTCGAGATATTGAAACTCGCCGGCAGCGCAAACGCGGCAGGCTGGATCAGCCGGACCTGCGACGACACGCTTGTACGTACCTTGCCAAACATCCATAGTGTGAATGAAGGAGGCAAAATCATCCCAACCGGCGAGCAACCGCATAACTAGCGCCACCTGCAAGGCAGCCACCGAAGCTGTCACGGGCGCGATCACGCCGTTTACATCGCAGGTGGGCTGAATGCCGGGGGGCGGCTCTGGATAGACACAAGCCAAACAGGGCCCTTTTAGGGGGACAATGGGCATGACCACGCCATAACTACCCACGGCGGCCCCATAAATCCAGGGCCGTTTCGATTTGACGCTAAGATCATTGATGAGATATCGCGTCTCAAAATTGTCCGTGCCATCGAGAATGATGTCGAAATCTGCTGTTAATTCTTCAGCGTTCGACGGCGTCATATCTTTGACCAGCGGCTCAATTAGAACGTGAGAATTGATTTGTTGCAAACGCCGTGCGGCCGCCATCGCTTTGGGAGACTCATTTTGAGCATCAGACTCGTCGTAGAGCCACTGTCTTTGCAGATTTGTGTAGTCCACGTAATCGCGATCAATCAGCCGCAGACGGCCGACGCCGGCGCGAGCCAGGGCCTCCGCTTGAAAGCTTCCTAGTGCGCCGCAGCCGACAATACAGATCGATGCTTGCCCGATCCTTTCCTGTCCAGCCACGCCCAGACCAGGGAAGAGGATCTGCCGCGAATAGCGTTCGTTCTCGGCGGCTGTCATATAAGACGATCCTAGCAATGCTGGCGTGTCTTCCGGTGTTTGCCCAGCAGTCAAGCCCAACGCTTTTGCAGGAAGCTTTGAAATACGAAGGCCGCACGGTGGTGAGCTTGGAATTCGAACCTGAGGACCAACCGCTGGCCAAGGCGGATCTTACGAAACGAGTTCCGCTGCATGTAGGCGAGCCGTTTCACGAACAGTATCTGCGAGCAGCATTGCAGAATCTTTATTCCTCTGGCCGTTATGCGGATTTGGCGGTGGATGCACGCGACGAAGGTGCCGGGGTGGCGTTGCGTTTCGTTACCCAGCGCGCGTACTTTGTGGGGAGAATTGAGGTTCTGGGCGTGAAACAGCCGCCGAATGAAGGTCAGTTGTTGAGTGCTGCTAAATTGCGAACCGGCACTCTTTACTCTGCTGCCGACCAGAACCAAGCGATTGAATCGCTGCAGATCCTTTTGCGGCAAAACGGTTTCTACGACGCCGACGTAAAGGCCGAGGTTGAATACGAACCGGAATGGGAAGAAGCGCACGTTAGCTTCAACATAGAGCCGGGGCAGCGCGCGCGTTTGGAAATGCCGGCCATTAGCGGCAATACAAGTAGATCAAACGCCAGTATCGTGCGCGCCACGCATTGGAAGCGGCTTTATGGTTTTTTGGGCTTGGGTTGGCAGCCGGTTACGAGTGCGCGCGTCATTACAGGTTTGGATAATGTCCGCCGCTACTATGAGAAGCGTAATTTGTTGCAATCGAAGGTAACGCTGAGCCGCTTAGACTATCACGAGGACTCCAACACCGTTGAGCCTTACATCGATATCAAAGAAGGCCCGCGCGTGGCTGTCGTCGTACAAGGCGCTCATATTGCCCAAGCCAAGCTGATTGAGCTGGTTCCGATGTTTCAAGAGCACTCTATTGATTCGGACTTGGTGACCGAGGGCGATCACAATATTGAGCAGTATCTGGAATCGCAGGGTTACTTTGAAGCGGAAGTCTCGCACTCCATCACCGATGGAAAAGACGCTAGCGAACGAATTGTGACGTATATAGTGGAACGCGGCAGCCGGCACAAACTGGTTTACCTGGGAGTTACGGGCAACCATTATTTCCCGGATGAAATGATTCGCGAACGTCTGCAGATTGAACCGGCCCGATTGCCGCGCTATCCGTATGGCCGATTTAACGAATCGTATTTGCGACAGGATGTGCAGGCGATTCAAAGCCTATATGTCTCAAACGGTTTTCGCGATGTGAAAGTCACTTCGCGGGTAGAGGACGATTATCACGGTGGCTCGAACCATCTGGCCGTGTACATCGAAATCGTAGAGGGGCGGCAATGGTTTGTGAGCGATTTGAAGTTGGAAGGCGCGGTGGAAACTGACCGGAAAACAGTGGAAGACCTGCTTGCTTCGTCAAAGAATCAGGTCTACAGCGATGCGAGCGTTTCGCTTGATCGTGAAAATGTTTTGAATTACTACTATGGCCACGGCTATCTGAATGCGGCTTTCGATTACTATCCCACGCCATCTCCCGAATCGTCACGCGTAGACCTTCGATACGTAGTGAAGCCAGGTCCGCAGACCTTTGTGCGGAATGTTTTGGTGACCGGATTGGATACAACGAATCCGAAGCTGGTGTTCGAACGGATGGAATTGAAGAGCGGCGAAGCGCTTTCTTTAGCGAAGGAAATTGATAGTCAGCGGCGGCTGTATGACCTCGGCATTTTTTCGCACGTGACCACGGCCGTGCAGAATCCGACGGGCGATGAAGAAGATAAATATGTTCTTTTCGACGTGGACGAAGCGCGCCATTATTCGTTTACATTTGGATTTGGCGCGCAGATCGCGCGGATTGGCGGTGGCATTACGAGCCTGGACAATCCCGCTGGCAGTACGGGCTTTACGCCGCGCGTGGCCGTGGGCCTCAGCCGTAACAATCTTTTCGGTTTAGGACAGACGCTGGGCCTACAAACGGCCGCCTCTACCATTGAGCAACGCGCTGCTCTGACCTACTTCATTCCGCATTTCATTTCGAACGATAAATTGAGCTTGACGACATCGGTTCTGATTGAGAACTCCAATGACATTCGCACTTATACGGAACATCGGCGTGAAGGATCAATTCAGCTTTCGCAGCGGCTTTCGCGTGCGTATACCTTTCAATACAGAATTGCTTATCGGAATATCACGCTCTCAAATCTGAAAATCGATCCGAATGTGGTGCCAGTGTTGGCGCAACCAGAAACGGCCGGCGTGGCTAATTTTACGATCATCCAGGATAAGCGTGATAACCCGACCGATGCGCATCATGGCGTCTACACAACTCTTGATCTTAGTTATGCCCCCGGCTTTTTGGGCACGCAAACCCACTTCGCCCGGGGTTTGTTTCGCAATTCGACGTATCACTTGTTCGGTCGCGATTTGGTCTTCGCCCGCAGCACGCAATTCGGGCTAATTCAGCGGACTGGAGGCAAAAATGATTCTGCTATCAACGATAGCAACCCTATTCCACTGGCTGAGCGCATCTATTCGGGCGGTTCTACTTCGCTGCGTGAATTCCCGGATTTCCAGGCTGGACCACGAGATCTGACAACAGGGTTTCCGATTGGCGGTAACGCGCTTTTTGCGAATACATTTGAGCTGCGATTCCCTTTGCTTGGTGACAACTTGGGAGGCGTATTGTTTCACGACGCAGGGAACGTTTACAGTTCGATTCAAGATTTCAGCCTGCGCTTTCGGCAACATAACTTGCAGGATTTTAACTATACCGTGCAATCGGTCGGATTTGGGTTCCGTTACCGGTCGCCGATTGGTCCCATTGGGTTGGATTTTTCCTTCAGTCCTGACGCGCCGCGCTTTTATGGGTTGAAGGGTACTGAGCAGCAACTGTTGGATTGCCCGACATCAAAGATCTGCTTGCCCTCGGTGACGCAGAAAGTCAATGCCTTCCAATTTCACTTCTCGCTGGGGCAGGCGTTCTAATGAGGCTGTCCTGGCTCTTTATCTGTTTGGCGGTTTTGTTCAAGGGTGAGGTCATCGACCGTTTGGCTATTGCCGTAGGCAACCAGGTGATTACGGAACTGCAACTTGATGAGGAGTTGCGGGTGACTGCCATGCTGAACCACAAGCCGGTGGTGCGGAGCCTGGAGGAACGGCGTGAGGCGGCGGACCGGCTGGTGGAGCAATTGCTGATTAAGCTGGAAATGCAATTGAGCCGCTATGCTCTGCCGGATGCGAGCGAGGTGGACAGATACTACCAGCAGATTGAAGAAGCGAGCGGCGGTGCGGCAGAACTCAGTAAAACGCTGAGCAGCTTCCATCTCACCGCGGCGGTTTTGCGCAGCCATCTGGAACTGCAACTGACGGAATTGCAATTTATTGGGGTTCGCTTCCGCCCGGATGTGAACGTTTCGGATGGAGATGTGGAGGCGGCTTATCAACGCCAGGTGGAGGCGTGGCGAAAATCTCATACCGGGCAGCCGCCTACCTTTGAGGCCTCTCGTGAACCGCTGCGCGCGATGCTAGTGGAAGAGCGGACGGATGCCGCGCTCAATACCTGGTTGGGCGAGAGCCGGAAGCGCGTGGCTTTGATCTATTTCGATAAAGGGCTGGAATAGACATGAAAAGTAGACGCAAAACAATTTGGAAAATTGCCGGCATTACGGTGGGCGTTTTGTGTCTATTGGCCGCGGCGTTTCTTGTTGTTCTGCAGTCCTCGTGGTTTCGTAATGAAGTGCGTAAACGCATTGTGACGCAGGTGGAAACGGCTACGGGCGGCAAGGTGGAGATTGGCGCATTCGATTACGATTGGCGGAAGCTCACGGCCGATTTACAAGGCTTTGTGATTCATGGCACGGAATCTCCGCCGGCGGCGCCGCTGCTACGGGTGGAGCGATTGCTGATTACGGTGAGGGTCTTCTCGATTCTAAAGCGCACGGCCGACTTTTCTTCCATCATTTTGACTCGTCCACAAGTCAATCTGATTGTGGCGGCCGATGGATCAACAAATCTTCCTACGCCGCCGCTGACACGGAAGAAAAATCCCAATCCGATTGAGGAATTGTTCGCGCTGAAGCTGAATCACTTCATCATTACCGATGGGTTGGTGGTGGTGAATGATCAACGGATTCCGGTGAATGTGCGCGGCGAAGGCGTGGCGATGGTGGCCAGCTATTTCAAAGCGGGTCCTAGCTACGGTGTGTCGATGTTTTCGCGCCAAGTTGACTTAGGCTTCGGCGATATGCTGCGCGGTCCTTTGCAACTCAATGTCCAAGCTTCGCTCGGCCAGGATCGTATTTTGATTCGCAATGTGGCGTTCACTGGCGCTGATTCTCGATTGCTTGGGAGTGGCATACTCGAACATTTCGCGCATCCGCGGGTTGATTTTCAAGTTGATGCCGCTTCAGCCACGAAAGAAATACTGCCTGTTGTTAGGGTGACAAACATACGAGGAGGCAAGCTGGCGGTGCATGGCGCTGGTCACTACGATGAGAGCGCTGGCTGGTCTTTTAGCGGCAAAGCCGAGGCGCAACAAGCTGCCTTTGAATCACAAGCGGTGACGTTGAAGAATATTAACGCTGCGGCGGACGTGGACGCCAAACGAAGCGGCGTGGTTTTGCATCGCGTTGTTGCCACTACCCGCGGCGCTAAATTTACGGGTGAAGCTGCGATCAAGAATTACCGCAACTTGTCTTTCGATGGGAATCTCAATGGTCTTACGCTCAACGAGGCAGCATCGTTCTTTACGAACAAGCCTCTGCCTTGGCAAGGAGCCGCAAGCGGCCGCGTACATGGCTCCGGCGTTCTTGGTGCACGGGCCAATGATTTTGCAGTGCAGGCCAATCTGTCTATTGTGTCCTCGCCTACGGGCATTCCTGTTTCCGGAGTAGTTGATCTGAGTTATCTGCAAAAAACGAATTCACTCGATTTTGGTCAATCACATCTTAACTTTCCTCACTCGTCTCTTTCGTTTGCGGGCTCGCTGAGCGGGCAGAATCAGGTGACGGTGGACAGTAGCGATTTGAATGACTTGCAACCGATTGTGAGTCTGCTAAACCTAACCATGCCCAGCGACGCGTGGCCAGTGTTGTTGCAGAATGGCAGCGCGCATTTTGATGGCACGGTTAGCAATTTGTTAAGCAGTCCTACATTCGATGGCCAAGCTGCTGCTACGGCCGTGCGCGTAGAAGGACAGGTAATTGACCGACTTACGGCGAAGTTTAACGCCAGCGGCAATGGAATTGATTTTGCGTCACTCGATTTGCGGCAAAACGACACACGGCTAAATGGCACAGGCCTGATTGGGTTTACGAATTGGAAGGTGCAGCCGGATTCGCCGCTACGCGCCGCTGTGGCTATTCATGGGGTTGACGTGGGTAAACTGGCGGCACAAATTCCGAAAATTGAGCTGCCGATTATTCATGGCATTGCCTCCGGCTCGTTGCAGTTACGCGGTACTTTCAGCCAGCCGGAAGGAAGAGCGCACATTGCCAGCGATAGTTTGGACGCATATGGTGAGCGCCTGAACCAAGCCCAATTCGACGCTGACCTAACGGGAGACCATTTGCATGTTTCCAATGGACGTGTGGTATCGGGCGCGGCTGTGCTCGGTTTTTCAGGCGACTATGAACATCGGTCGGGGACGTGGAGTAGCGGGCAAGCGCGTGTGAAGGTGGACAGCAATGGGTTTCCTCTTGCGAGCCTTTCGCCGGTACGTAAGTTCGAGCCGGCTTTAAATGCGCAGGCTGAGGTTCACTTTGAAGGCGCCGCAACGGTTGCGCCAGGAAAGTTTGAACCTACGGGCGCTACCGGCACGATTGAGCTGTCGAATGTTACGTGGAACAAAGTGCCTTACGGGAGCTTGACGTTGCAGAGCGAAACACACGGGCAATCGGTGGAGGCGGTGATCAGTGGGGATTTGCGCAAGAATCCGCTGCACGGAACGGGCACTCTGGACTTAGGGCCCGGCAATCGAACGCGCGTCGAAATTAATTTGGGCCGTGTCACGTTGACCTCGCTCTATTCGCTTACCGGAGCAGAGAAGCCGCCACTCTTCGATGGGTTTATGGCCGCGCAAGTGCGCATAGACGGGCTGTTACAAGATCCTTCGCAGATGCGCGTTTCGTTCCGGTCAGATCAATTGCAGCTTTCGTCGCAATTGAATCAGAATCTGCTTGAGAAATCGAAAGGCCCTGTCGTTTCGCTGCATAACTCGGGCCCGCTGCTGATTGATTTCTTCAAAGGCGTGGCCACGGTGCGTAGTCTTCGTATCGAAGGCGATCAAACCAGCTTAGCCATAACAGGCACAATTCCTTACAACGAACGCAAAGCTATGGATTTACAAGTGGCCGGCTCAGTCAATTTGCAGGCCTATCATTTGTTTGATCCCAATGTGGAATCGTCGGGCATTTCTATAATTTCGGCTGCTGTGGGTGGAACTTTGCACGACCCCACAGTGAATGGGACGCTCGAAATCAAAGACGGCACCTTCTTTCCGGAGAACATACCGAACGGACTGAGCGCGGTGAACGGCACTTTGAGTTTTACGCGCAATCGAGCCACGCTTCAGAAAATGACGGCCAAATCGGGTGGCGGCGAACTGGCGTTGGGCGGATTTCTGAGCTTCGGCGGTGGTGGACCACTTGTCTATCACCTGGAAGGCTCGGCCGACAACGTGCGCGTTCGCTACGCGGGCAGCATCAGCGTGACGGCCAGTTCAAAACTGCGCCTCAGCGGCAGTAGTACGAACAGCTTGCTGTCTGGGACGCTCACGATATCGCGAGTCGTTTTCAATGCAAACACCGATGTGGGAAATATTCTGGCTGGCTTAAGCGCCGCCAACGCCGCGCCTGGGAATGAAAACGAATTTCTGAGCGGGCTGCATTTGGATGTTGTCATCGAAAGC
>Ga0182012_10004633_pt1 | contig 14311 bp, 14 predicted proteins | sample 612S2SmetaG_FD_120486 | JGI IMG/M metagenome (GOLD analysis project Ga0182012, IMG submission 120486) | Permafrost microbial communities from Stordalen Mire, Sweden - 612S2S metaG | ecosystem: Environmental > Terrestrial > Soil > Wetlands > Permafrost | place: Sweden: Stordalen | collected... | reverse complement strand
GCGCGAACAGTTGAAACTAATCGGGCTTTACGCCGGCGGCCTGCTGGTCGGCGCCATCGGCCTGCTGGTGCTCCGCACTTTTTGCCTGAAGCTGCTTGGCCGTAATACGCCGGAAGCCGCCATGATGATTGGTCCGCTGGCCTTCACGATGATTTTTGTCGCCCTGCTGCAGGCGCTGGCCATGTGGGCACTGGCGAGCCGCTGGATTAAAATCGCGTTGCTCTATGGCGGCCTGGGGCTGGCGTATTGGATCACGCTCCTATGCTTTGGCAATTCTCCGGCGGATTTGTTGCGGGTGATGCCCATCATGGCCGGACTTTCATTTGGAACATTGTTTGTTTTCTGGCTGACCGCGATGCGCCGGCACAAGCCAATCTCATCAAGTTGAACTGGCTGGGCCTTGAATACATTCCTCGCCAAACCACATAGTCTGCGTGAGGGGATTAAAATCGTTATCATTAAAAGTTGAGCCGAAGCCGGGAGCCTGATATTTTTTGCCGCCAGCAAAACAATAACAATGAAAGTCGTAATTTTCTGCGGCGGTCTGGGCACGCGCCTGCGCGAAGAAACGGAATATCGTCCCAAGCCGATGGTGCCGGTCGGCGAGCGGCCGATTCTCTGGCACATCATGAAGACCTACGCCCATTACGGGCACAAGGAATTCATCCTTTGCCTCGGCTACAAGGGCGAGGCGATCAAGGAATATTTCCGCAACTACCATTGGAACACCAGCGATGTCACTTTGAGCTTGGGTGCAAAACCAAAAATCAAATATCACAACCAGCATGCCGAGGAAGACTGGGTGGTGACAATGATTGACACGGGCCAAAACACCATGACCGGCGGTCGGCTCAAGCGCGTGCTGCCCTACGTCAACGACGAGACATTTTTGCTGACTTATGGTGATGGCGTAACGGACAGCGACATCAATGCCTCCGTCGCTTTTCACCGGAAGCAGAAGAAAATCCTCACTATGACAGCCGTGCAGCCCGCCGGCCGTTTTGGCGATCTGGAAATCGCGGATGGCAAGGTCACCGCCTTCAAGGAGAAACCGGAAAAACAAGCCGGCTATATCAACGGCGGCTTCTTCGTCGTTGACCGGCGCATCGGCAAATATTTGGGCGACGACACCTGCGTTTTCGAGAACGAGCCGCTGGCGAAGCTTGCGGCAGAAAAACAAATTGTTGCCTACCAGCATCCGGGTTTCTGGCAGTGCATGGACACCTACCGCGAGCAGCAACTGCTCACCGGCCTGTGGAACAGCGGCAAGGCCCCGTGGAAAGTCTGGTGATGTTCAGCGGCTACTACCACAACCGACGCGTGCTCGTGACCGGCCACACCGGTTTCAAAGGCGCGTGGCTTTCGCTCTGGCTGAAAAAACTCGGCGCGGAAGTTCACGGCTTGAGCCTGCCGTCACCGACAAACCCTAATCTTCACGAAATCATCAGCGTCACAACATTTGCCAGCGAAACCATTTGCGACATTCGCCAACTCGATGCGCTCACGGTGGCCTTTAAAAAAATCCAGCCCCAGGTTGTTTTTCATCTCGCCGCGCAACCCATCGTCCGACGTTCTTACGTCGAACCGTTGGAAACATTTGAGACTAACGCGCTCGGCACAGCGCATGTCCTCGAAGCCATTCGCAAGCTGGAACTGAACTGCCTTACCGTCGTCGTGACTAGCGACAAGTGCTATGAAAACCGCGAATGGGAGTTTGCCTATCGTGAAAATGACGCGCTCGGCGGCCACGATATTTATTCGATGAGCAAAGGCGCGACCGAACTGGTGGCGCAATCGTGGCATCGCTCGTTTTTTGCGCCGAACCCGAAGCTCGGCCCAGTCGTCACCGCCCGCGCCGGCAACGTCATCGGTGGTGGTGATTACGCGGTGGATCGGATCGTGCCAGACTCCATCCGCGCGCTGATTGAAAGACAACCCATCAGCGTCCGCAACCCGCGCGCCGTCCGCCCGTGGCAGCACGTGCTGGAATGCTTGAGCGGTTATCTCTGGCTCGCCGCGCGCATCAGTCAGGAACCGAAAACTTCAAAATTGGTCAGTCCGTTCAACTTTGGCCCCGAGCCTTCCGCGCGTCAGCCGGTCGGCCGGTTAGTGGAAGAAATTTTGCAGTCATGGCCGGGCAAGTGGGTGGATAATTCCGACCCGAATGCGCCCCACGAAGCAAAATTATTGTCGTTGTCCATCGAAAAGGCCGGCGCACTGCTGGGCTGGTATCCGGCCTGGGATTTTACGGAAGCCATTCGTCGCACCGTCGTCTGGTATTGCGAGCGGCATGATTTGAAAAATCCGGATATGCTGCGCTTCAGCCAGTCGCAGATTGACGACTACACGGCCGCCGCCCGCCGGAAAAATCTGGTTTGGACAAAATCAGTATGAGCTTCCATTTGAAATGCCGTTCCTGCGGCAGCACCGCCGCCGCGCTGATTCTCGACCTCGGCCAGCAGCCGCTGGCAAACAACCTTCTGGCCCCCGCCGACCTTGCGAAGCCGGAGCCAAAATTTCCGCTGCGCCTTGCCGTCTGTAAATCCTGCTGGCTGCTGCAAATCACCGACCTCGTCCCACCGGTCGAGCTGTTCTCCGAATATCTTTATTTCTCGTCGTTCTCCGACCTGATGCTGCGCCATGCGCGCGAAGCCGCGGAAGGCTACATTGCCAAATTTGGCTTGAACCCGCAAAGCCTCGTCGTGGAAATCGCCAGCAACGACGGCTATTTGCTGCAAAATTTCGTTAAGGCCGGTATTCCCTGCCTCGGCATCGAGCCGGCGGCGAACATTGCCAAAGTCGCCCGCGAAAAAGGCATTGAAACCTTGGAGGAATTTTTCGGCGGCGGCATCGCCGCCAAACTTGCGGGCGACAACCGGCAGGCCGACCTCATTCTCGGCAACAATGTTTTCGCCCACGCGCCGGACACGAACGACTTCGTGGCCGGGCTGAAAACACTGCTCCGACCAGCCGGCCGCATTGCGCTGGAGTTTCCCTACGGCGTCGAGTTCATCGAGCACAACGAATTCGACACGATCTATCACGAGCACGTTTTTTACTTCACGCTCACAGCACTTCAACCCTTGTTCGCGCGGCACGGCCTGACGATTTTCCGGGTGGAACGCCTGCCGATCCATGGCGGCTCGCTTCGCCTGTTCGCTGGCCACATCGGCGCGCACGCGGTCGAGGCTTCCGTCACCAAGCTGCTGGCCGAGGAAAAACAAAAGGGCGTGAACTCGCTCGCCTATTACGAAGGTTTTGCCAGCCAGGTTCACAGCATCAAAAACGGGCTTGTGGAGCTGCTCGCGAAGTTGAAGCGGGAAGGCAAACGCGTGGCTGCTTACGGCGCGTCGGCAAAGGGCAGCACGCTCTTGAACTTCTTCGGCGTGGGCGCGGCGGACCTGGATTTTGTCGTGGACCGCAGCCCTTACAAGCAGGGCCGGCTCACGCCCGGCACGCACCTGCCGATCCTGCCGCCGGATGAATTGCTGAGGCGCCAGCCGGATTACACGCTACTGCTGACATGGAATTTTGCCGGTGAAATTCTCGCGCAGCAAGCGGCGTATCGCGACGCCGGCGGCAAATTCATCATTCCGATTCCGAAAGTTAAAATTGTCTGACCGCCATGAAATTCGCACGCCCCACGCTGGCCGGGCTTTGGCTCATTGATTTGGAATTGCGCGAGGACGAACGCGGTTTTCTGGCCCGGACTTTTTGCGAGCGGGAATTTGCCGCACTCAGCCTCAATACGCACTGGCCGCAGTGCAATCTCACGCTCACCCAGCGGCGCGGCATGATCCGCGGAATGCATTTTCAAGCCGACCCGAAGCCGGAAATCAAGCTGATCCGCTGCGCGGCGGGTGCCATCTTTGACGTGCTGGTGGATGTGCGCCGCGATTCGCCGACGTTCGGCCAATGGGAAGGATTTGAACTGACCGCGCAAAATCGCCGCACGCTATATGTTCCCGCTGGATTTGCCCACGGCTTTCAATGCCTCACGGACAACTGCGAAGTTTTTTATCAGATGTCCGAATTTTATCACGCCGACCTCGCGCGCGGCCTGCGCTGGAATGACCCCAGCGTGAACATTCGCTGGCCCGTTGTGGAAGGCCAGCTTTCCGACCGCGACCGCAAGCTGCCTTTGCTGGCCGACCTGAAATGAAAATTCTCGTCACCGGTGCCGCCGGTTTTATCGGCTCAGCTTTTTGTCGGCTTGCTCAGCGCCATGGCCATGAAATCGCCGGCATCATTTTGCCGGGAACAACGCCACCAGCCAGTGTTCCGGCAAACGAAAAAACAGGCTGGCTGGAGGGCACGCTGGCCGAACCGCCTTGGAAGAGCATCATGCGCTTTAAGCCAGACGTTTGTGTTCATTTTGCCTGGATCGCAACCCCGGGAGTCTATTTGGAATCAACAGAAAATGAGTTGTATTTGAAATGGAGTCTGGACTTGGTGCATGGTTTGCGCGACCTCGGCGTCAACCACATAGTCGGCGCCGGAACGTGCATTGAATATCAGATTTCCGAAGCGCCGCTGGCCGAGGATCTCACGCCGGTGAATCCGACGACGCTTTATGCGCGCTGCAAAGACGCCTTGCGCAAAACCCTGGCGGCCGAAGCACAAAAAGATGGCTGGCATTTCTGCTGGGGCCGGGTGTTCTATCCCTACGGCGTCGGTGAACATCCGGCACGACTGTGCAGTTCGCTCATCCAAAAACTTGGGCGCGGCGAAAAGCTGGTGCTCAAGACGCCGAACAGCCGGAAGGACTATATTTACATCGAAGACCTAGCTGCCGCGATTCTGCTCACGGTAGAAAAACGGTTCACCGGGACAATCAATTGGGGCACGGGCAAAGGCGTTTCCGTCCGCGAAATCGCCGACATCGTGGCAGCGATGCTGGGCCAGCCGGATCTAATTATGGCCGCTGACCCGCCGGAACGGGATTCTTTTCCCTGCGTCGTGGCCAACATTGGCAGGCTTGAAGCACTGGGATGGAAGCAGGATTGGACACTTAATCACGGTCTGGATGAGCTAATTCAGGATTTAAGACCACCCTACAAGCCTTCAACAGCAAAGGGTTTTGTTTGACGGATAGCTGCTAATCTTGCTGCCTATGAAGCGTGCGGAGTTGTTCACGCAATTGGAACGCGGTTTTTCCAAGCCACCAATGCGGCATTCCCGATAAAGCGCGTCCCGCCATGGCGACTTGCCGGGCGTATTGCGGCGACCGTTCGTGAACCTGCCGCATCTTCACATGAACCAAGGCGGCAAAAAAGCACTTGAGCTTTTGCATCTGAAGCCAGTGTGCCAGCCCGGTTTTGCCACGCATTGCTTCTACGCCTTCGATCACTTTCCAATCTTCTTGAACAAAGACGTCCAGGTTGGTCTGATTAAATGTGGTGCCGCTGAGTGGGTGGCTCCGATATTTAAGAAGCACCTCCCGCACTCGCAAGCGCCCAGCGCAACAACTTGCCCACTCAGCCCAGAAAAAATGATCTCCGACCTGCTTGAAGTCCTCCCGAAAACGACAGGGTATGGGTTGTCGGTTGGTCTTGATCATTGTCCCGCTGACGAAGATGTCGGCCCTTAGCTGTGTCCGTTCTTTCAAGAAGTCATCCAGACTGACCCGTTCCGGCGAACCGGAAATCGGCGGAATAATTGGCGGCAGAGGCTCGCCGCGCTCATCAATGAACTCGGCCTGACACCAGCTCATCCCCCGGCCCTCGACGTTGTTGAGCATTTCGATCGTGCGGGCGCAAAAATCTGGCAGAAGCACATCGTCGGTATGCAGGAAATGCAAGTAGTCCGTTTCGGCGGCCAATTCCAAAGCCCGGTTGTGATTTCCGAAAAGACCCAGATTGCGTTCGTTTAACCGATACTCACATCGCAGCCCCTTGAAACCGGTGACCATCTCCCGTGTTCGATCGGTCGAGCAATTGTCCAGCACCACCACCCGGTCCGGTCGCCGCCTCTGCCGTGCCAGCGAATAGAGTGCTTCCGTGATGTGCGGCTCTCCATTGTAAACCGGTATTACTGTTGTTATCACAGCCATAAAATCAGTTTAGAATCTTGTCTTCATAATTGCTCAACCGACCCTGAAACGTCTTTAGAAAATATTCCAGCCGTGGCGTCTTCATAACTTTCTGAAAAATTAGCCGGTCACTTGTTTTTCGGATTTTCTTCACCAACCGCCGCTGGGCGCGAATTTTTCCAATGCGCCGCAAGTTGGATCCAAGCGCGTGCCAATGGGCTCCTAAGACACCCTTATTGCCAGTCACTGCTGCCGCCGCCATGCTGGCAAAAAAGACCAAAAAATAACCCGGCATGATCCGCCAGAGCGAACCGGCGGACAAATTGGCCAGCAAACCAAAAGTCTGGTTGGCTAAAAACTGCTGCAAGACAAAGCCGCTGGCTTGTGTGCGCTCCGAAGTGGCTCCCTGCAAGTGCTGGATGGATGAACTGTGGACAAAATGCACCTCGTATCCCGCCAGCCAAGCGCGATGACAAAAGTCGGTTTCCTCGTAGTAACAAAAGAAATCTTCGTTAAACAAGTAGCCGCCGGCGGCGGCAATCAGTTCCCGACGAAACAGCAGACAGGCGCCTTTGACGGTAAAAACGGGATAGCTGCAATCATATTTTGGTGAATCCTGCTTCCAATAGCCGTAATGATAAAGAAAGCCTAAACTCGTCAGAAAGGAGCCGCAAACATCCAGTGAGTTCCCGTGCCGGCTCAAAATCATCTTGCACTGCACAATGCCAACCTGCGGGTGTTCGATGAGATACCCGACCAGCGGCTGAAGAAATTCCGGCGTGACTATCGTATCGCTGTTAAGCAGGAGCACGAGTTGTCCGCCGCACGCCGATAGGCCAAAATTATTTCCGCCTGCAAAACCGCGATTGTGATCGCTGCAAAGGACACGGACAGCCGGATACTGTGCCAACACCTCCCAAGAAGAGTCGGTGGAGGCGTTATCCACCACGACCACTTCAAAATGGGGATAAGTGACCTGCTGCAACGAGGCCAGGCAATCGCTCAAGACTGCCGCACCGTTATAGTTCACGATCAAGATGGAAACCAGCGGCCATTCCAACGCGGAAATTGTTTGGGAAGATGTCGAGGTCATCGTGGTCGGGGGGGCGATAAAACGTTTTTTTTGGTCGGACGACTCGCTATTTTTCAGAATTTCACACCCATTTAATCGACAAGTCAAGTTCTGCAATCAATCCGGTGAACGTAGGCCTTTTTTACGTTGTTTTCTTTGTTTTCATCAGTCTGGCTGGCTTCCGCATTCACGCAACCGTAATGCTGGTCGAACATTCCCAATCAGCCTAGACATGGGATCTGGCATTTTATTTCTGCTTGCTATCTGGTTGGAATGTTGTTTTTTGGACGCGCAAAATTTATCCTAAATGGAACCCATCGTCAGCATCATTTGTGTTTGTCATAATGACATAAAGTGGTTTAAACGCTTTTTCCAATCCGTGCAGGATCAAACTATTTCAAACCGCTTGGAAATCATCATGGTGGACAACGCTTCGGCTGACGGTTCACCCGAACTTTTGACCAAAGAAATCGCGGCCTTCCCGCAGAGTTTGCTGGTTCAGACCGGAGGCGACTATGGTTACGGGGTAGGATGCAACCGTGGCGCGGCAAACGCCCGTGGAAAATACCTGTTTTTTGTCAATCCGGACATCTGGTTTGAACCGGACTGCCTGCAACAATTGGTGCACCATGCCGAATGCTCCACGGCCACCGTTTTTACGCTTAAAGAACTACCCTACCAAGGCGATCTGCCAGCCGGTGGATTTTTTGGTCACGGCCAAGGAGCCGCCGGCTTTGACGTTTTCGGCTGTCTCGTCGGCCCGCGGCCCAATGAAAAGTTAAAACAGGTTTTTGCCGTGGGCAGTTTTTATTTCATCCGCAAAAAATTGTTTGACCAACTGGGCGGATTTGACCGGGAGTTTTATTTATACAATGAAGAAATGGACTTGTCCTGGCGGGCGCACATCGCCGGCGAAATGGTGGAATCAATTCCGAGTGCCCGGCTCCATCATGCTTCCATTTGCCCCGCTACGCCGCGCCCGGCACGAACGAATGTGGATCGTCGTTTTTATGCCAACCGCAGCCAGCTTTTGACCATTCTAAAAAATGCCCAAGGCTTACTGCTTTTCACCGCTTTAACCTATACCATGCTGATCACGGTAGAAAGCGTTGCCGGAGCCGTGGCCGGGCGTCAACCGGCTTTTATTTACTGGTCGTTATTCAAACCGGTGGCGGATTGCTGGCGATTGCGATCTTATCTGCGCGCCCAGCGGAAACAAATTAACGCTTATCGGAAATATGGAGACTGGTGGTTTATTCGTAATTTTCTGCGTTTTGACTTTAGCCATTGGCACGATATCAAACGGTTCATAAAACCAATTGCACTTTTATTCATGCTTTCTGGGCATGGCCAGTTTTAACTTGACTGTTTCTGCTCCAGATTAGAAATTTTCTTACAAAATAAGAAAATTGGTTTTAATCCAGTCTTGCTCGCGCAGGTGGAATGCCTGAACAGTCAAGTTTACGGTTCTAAAATGATTAAGACCGACCATATTTAAACGCATTTAATAATTTGAAACAAGCTGATTAGTTATTTTACAGAGATTCTTAAAGACATGAGGGAAAAAATCATGAAAAAGTCAACGGAAATTCGGACTGTAAAACAGCCGAAAGATCCACGCTTGAATATGCTTGTGCTTGCTCTGGCCTGCCTTCCCGCCATATGGCTGGCCAGCTTTATTTCGCAGTATGCAGTAAATACGTTTCATTCTGACCAATGGTGTGACACTTTGCCAACAGTTGCGAACTTTCTGAACGGCACACTTCATTTCTCTGATTTAACCCATCAGAATGGCGAACATCGCTCAGTGATACCAAAATTGTTGACGCTTGGCTTGGGAATTCTGACGCATTGGAACATCCTAGCTGAAACTTGGGTTATGTTCGCGTTGGCGGCGATCACCCTGTTTAATATTTGGAATTTATGCAAATTGACAGAGGGGAATATATGGTTGCTGCCAATTGCCAGCCTGTTGTTGTTCTCACCTTTGGGATATGAAAATTGGATGTTAAGCTATCAAACCTGCTTCTGGTTACCGATGGCTTGCTTTACGGGCGCATTATGGTTGGCGATGTTACCATGGCGTTTCATCACCACAGGCGCGTTGTCCGTGGTGGCAACTTTTTCCATCGCGAGCGGGTTTACTTGCTGGCTGATTGCGCTGCCGATGTTGTGGGTTTACGGCGGAGAAAAAAAGGCTCCAAAGTTGGCGATTTGGTTGGCCGTATTGGTGGCCTGTGTGTTTGCATATCTCTGGGGTTATACCCATGCAGCATCTACAGCCGGTCTTAACCCTTTGCTGGAGCATCCCGGTAATGCAATTCTGTTTTTCGTATCGTATTTCGGGAACCCCTTTGCACAAGGATTGCCGTTCAGAGATTACATGGCGGAACGGGTCATCGGCGGCGTGCTGTTCGCAATTTTTCTGGTGTTGGCAGGAGCCGCATGGCGACAAAAGAGAATCGGTGCGTGCCTGCCTTGGTTCATGCTCGCCAGCGCGTCCATGCTGACCGCCGCCATGACTACTGTTGGTCGCTCAAACGTGCCGAGTCAGCCGAGCCGTTATATTCCGTTTGCGGTGCTGTTCACGATAGCGGTGCTATTCCTTAGTCGAAACAAGTCTATCACTATCGCTATCGCCGCCAGCCTCATTACGCTAAACATTGTTGGCGCGCTGGCTTGCACTCCAAACTGGATTTCACAGCAGCATTTTTTTGCCATGAATAAATCATTGGTTCAATTAGTTGACGTGGTGGACGAGACCAAATTGCTTCCAGACTCAATCATTGTGAATCTAGATGATGTCAACAAAACCATAGCCCGGATTAATGCGCTTGATAAGCATGGATACATTCTTCCGCCCGTATTGCACACCAACACCATTTTGCTAATATCTGATGGAAATGTGCATCCTGAATGTGGCCTATCGCATTTCGGAAAAACGCAAGACGGCCAGTTGGCGATGGCTGGCATCGGCCAGCTTGAGGGTCGCTGTGCAGACATGATTTTGCTTACCCAAAACGGTCAGATTTTTAGTGTGGCCTACGTCAATCCGGCGACGAAAGAATGGGCAAAGATATTCACGCCAACCGAATTGCACGAACAACCGCAGGCATGGGCGTTTGACGCAGAGAAACAGGTCGCTTATTTACTACCGTTGCAACCATGAATAAATCAGCATCATTCGACATCGGTTCATTGGCCAGAAGTTAAAAGGTTTTCCGGCGTATGCACTCCGTTTTAGGCGGGAAATAGGCATTCCATCCGACATTGTTTCGCACCCCGTCCCAAATGCCTCGGAAAACGGCATTGAGTTTTGCCCGGCGACCCTCTTCCAAAATAATGATCCGTCCGGATTCCAACAACAACCATACGGCGTCGCGCAGAACCCAGCGCGGTGCCAAACTAAAATAACGCCGATAGAGCACCACCCGATTGCGCATGATATAATAATAACGCCAGGCAGCGTGGATTCGAAAGGACAGGCGGAATCCCAGCAGGTTTCGGGTTTGTTTTGTGCCCAGTTCATGTTTCAAAACAACGGTGGTTGCGCTTAGAATTTTGAACCCGCACTTTTGCAGCCGCAGGCAAAAATCTGCGTCCACATAATCTATGAACAGCGCGTCATCATAAAATCCGACGCTTTTAAATATTCCGGCCTTGACCAAGTTGCCGGAGGCCATGGACGCCGTTACGAATGTAAACAATGGCTCTTCCGAACGCGTTGGTGGAGCTGGCTCGGCCGCCAGAGCCGACCATTTTCCGGGGACAATCATTCCCGTCTGTTCTGCTGCCGGGCATTGGCGGTAAGCCCGGAATAATCCCTCAAAAAAATGTTCCGGAATCGAGCTGTCCTGATCGAACGTGGCCACCCACTGGCAACCCGTCTGCAGAGCTTGGCGGATGCCGAGGTTAAGCGCCGTGGCGATACCCAGGTTGGCTCCGTTGCGGATCAGTTGAACCCCGGCCAGTGCTCCGGCGGCGGCGACCACTTGGGCGGACGCCCCATCAGAACCATTGTCCACCACGATGACCAGCGGCACCTGGGCCAGCAGGCGGCGAAGGTTTTCCAACACGCCAACCTCCGGCCGGTATGTGACCACGACCGCTGATATCAATGGCAGTTTGTCGGGGGGGGGGTGCATTGTTGCTCTGGCCAATTTGGCTTGGCTAAAAGTGGCATTTATTTATGGCAAATCAACACAGCCTCTTCACCACATTCAGGGTCGTGGCGCATCCACCAGGCTTCTTTATACTGGAGCAACAGGCTGCGAAGTCCCCGGATGAAATTAAAATGGGCTTTCATTTCGTAGAAATAACCCGTTTTTGCCTTGGCTTGCATGAATCCATAACTTATGCCGAACAACCCGTCGGCATGAGCGGCCGAAGAACTGGTTTTCATGGCACCAAACCCCGCTCTGCGGGCGCATAGTTGCAAAGCCGGCAGTGAAAAAACTTGAAGATGTCGGGGCGCATCCAATCCATACCAGCAATCTTGAAATTTTTCGTGGCCGAAGCTTCGAATGTTTGGAGTTGTTACGACCAGCCGGCCACCCGGTTTCAAGACGCGCCGAATTTCAGTTAGTAACGCTACCGGATCAGGAACGTGTTCGATGACATGGCTCATGGTGATGGCATCAAACGAATCGTCAGTAAATCGCGCGCCAGACAAGTCGGTATTCAAAAAAGTGGAACCTTCACCCGCCCGCTTTTTTGCATTTTCAATTGCTTTGGCATCGAAATCTATGCCGGTTACTGACCACCCACGATTATGCATGCGGTGCAAAAAATCACCGCTGCCACACCCCACATCCAGCAACCGGCCGGGTTCTGCGTCATCTAAAAACATATGGCGCATCTGGTGCCGGGCCTGGTTCAAACCAAGCAATGCGGATGGAATACGGGTTACAATCCGGTATCCCGCATAAATGAGTGAATACACCCGCTCCAAAAACTTTTGCTTGGGATCATTGCATTCATGCGTAAAGTAATTGAGATAAAACAGCGGGATGTCAGATTCGACCGGACCGGGATCCAGCCAGCTCAAACCGCAATCCGCATTCGAACATCGTCTCAAAGGCCAGTTGCCCGGAACAGCGGACATCCGGTCTTGCATTTTTGAATGCAAAATGTCGCCTGTGCCGCCACATAGCGGACAAGAAGGACGTGATACGGTGCGAATTTCCATGGTCAGCACATTGCTATGTTTTACCGCTTGCCTGCAAGACATTTTTAAAAAATCTGTTCCAAACCGGACAAAAAGCTCCCGGTGGTAAAACCTGATTTTTTTGGCGAAAAGGTGGCGGCATGCCGGTCGCAAAAGAACCGCTGGAACCATGGCTGGTTCCAGCGGTTGGTAATTGAATCTTGGTGGCGCTGCCGCCGGCAGTGGCCGGCGTCAGGTCACACCACCATGAGCGAGGTGGCCGGGCTCAAGTCGCTGGTGCCGGCGGTGCCGACCACGTTGGCCTGGACAATGCAGACCTGACCGGGCGGCAGGTTGGGAAAGGTCACATAGGACGTCGAAGTTTCGATTTCCTGCACCACCACCGTCGGGGCGGCGGCGAGCATCACCAGCCAGTTGTAGGTCAGCGCGCCATAGATGGGCGGCACACTGGCATCCAGTTCGCCGCTGTGGGTGCCCAGCGAGAGCGCGGGCGCGGCCGGCGCGGGCAGGTCGCCGATGGGATAACGTTCCGGTTTCTGGATGGGAAAACCGCTGGTGAGCAGCACCGTGAGGTCACCGTGGCATTCCTCCGTCACATCGAGGGCGAGGGAGCGGACGAGCGCGCAGAGCGCCGCCCGCTTTTGCTCCTTCAAGGCGGTCAACGTCCTGCCGCCGTCGCCGGCATTCGCCAGCGCGGTGGTAAATTCATCTAGCGCCGCCTGCACCAGCAGCAGTAGCGCCGCCGCCTTGGGATAGGACACGTTGCCGGTCATGCCGGCGAGGATTTTCTTGAGGTCCGTCACCAGGTCGGAATCACGGTCCTGGGTGAGGAAGGAGGTGGAGGGCTTGACGATCATATTATTTCCTGTTTTTATGTATTAGTGTTGGTGTTTTAAGTGTCAGTGGACAATAAATCCTAAAGCAGGGGCCGTGCCAGCCAATTTTGGCCGCGCCACCGCAATTTGCCGGGCATGAAACCGGGCTGAAAAGGGTTTTCCCAAGGCTGAAACATGATTGCCCAAGGTTGAACCGGATTTTCCCAACCTTGGGATGGGTGGCCAAAAGTCGGGAAAATATTTTCCAGGCTTGGGCAGACGGTTCCCAACCTTGGAAAATCTTTTCCCAAGGTTGAGCCGGGACGGAAACCGCCTTGGCGCCTGGCCGGAACCTGGCACCGGCATTTTCCAATCTTGGAAAAGCCCTTCATAAATTCAAAAAATCATTTCCAAAATCTGTGAAACCCTTCCACGACCCTGAAAATTGTCCCCGCCATGCCTTGCCGGCGGCTGGGAAGGTTTTGAAACCGCACCGCCATCGCAAGGCCGCCTTGTTTCAAGACAGCCGGCAGGACACTTCTGCCGACAAAGTGGACAAAAAACAGGTTTTGCCTCCAAAACAGGAAATGGCCGGGTGAGGTGCGTTCTCGCTGCACTTTTGTTTTCCCGTTTTGGCGTCCTTGCCCTTGGCGTCTTGGCGTTAAATCCCGGTTTCTAGCTTTTTGAAAGATTTATGAAAATAGTTTGTAAGATTCAGCTTTTCCGAACGTATTAGATAGTGAGGGCAATTCAGATCAGAAGCGAAAAAAGAACCCATGAACAAACGATTGGATCAGATTCAGGACTGGCCGGAACGGGCGCGGGCGGCCAAATGGTGTGCCGCCACGCTGGCGAAGCATTGTGGCGTCTCTTTGCGGACATTGGAGCGCTTTTTCCAAAAGAACATGGGCAAAAGTCCCAAGCAATGGTTGTCTGACCGGCGGCAGCAACGGGCGAATGAACTGATCCAGGACGGTTCCAGCGTCAAGGAAACGGCGGGATTGCTTGATTACAGGCATCCGAACCACTTGACCAACGCCTTCACAAAGCACTTTGGACATTTTCCCACGAGCAAAACCGGCGCGGTGCGGTTGCAAAATCCCTGATTGTCGCCTTTTTGTAGATAATTGTCGCGTTTTCGTTGATTACCATGGTTGCTTCTGCATCGCTTTCTGGTTCACTCAATCAGTATTAATAATCTCGGGCTTTATTCGCGTAAATTGGCG
>Ga0182012_10004631_pt1 | contig 14312 bp, 8 predicted proteins | sample 612S2SmetaG_FD_120486 | JGI IMG/M metagenome (GOLD analysis project Ga0182012, IMG submission 120486) | Permafrost microbial communities from Stordalen Mire, Sweden - 612S2S metaG | ecosystem: Environmental > Terrestrial > Soil > Wetlands > Permafrost | place: Sweden: Stordalen | collected... | reverse complement strand
GCACCGGAAAGCGGTCCAAGGGGAGATACTCGCATTCGAGGGGCCGTTCTATCTAAGGGTCTGGCAGGACAGTCGTTGCCCCGGATGAGTTGTTCGTTCGCAAGAGCACTCGACCTGTAGCGCATCCTCAAACCGCTCCCGGCGTCGCAACGACGGCGAGAATCCGCTCTCCAATTTCCTGCTGAGGTCACGGTCGCTATTGACCAGACTGAGATGGTTCCGCGGCATAGCGTGATTGGATATGTGTCCTTCCCAACTTCCCCAACAGGGGTTGCGCATGACGACGATTCCTGAACAGATCCAAGTCGAGGGAATCGCCGTGGAATTCTTTCACGAACCTCTTCAACCAGGTTTCGCGGAACAGTGAGCTTTTGGATCAAGCGAGGGAACGAGAAAAATTGAACCGGAAAAAGACCATGAAAACGCAGCCCATCCGGCCGCAAACGTCGGCTTCGCCGGAGACAGGCGCAGAGGATTGCGACTTGCTCGCCAGGATTGCATTGGGCGATGCGTGCGCGATGGCTACCCTCTATGACCGGCATTCCGCATTGGTCTATTCCATAGCGCTAAAGGTGTGTCGCGATCCACGCACTGCCGAGGAGGTACTTCAAAGTATCTTCCTGCAGATATGGCACGCGCCGCACCAGTTTGATTCGACATCGGCAGGTTTCGATGGCAGGCTTGGACTGTTAGCGAGGAACATTGCAGTCGACGTGATCCGACGACACAAATCCAAGAAGACCTCTCCTCTTCCGCGAACACCGGATCCATTTCGTCATGCGGAAGCAAGTCAGTTGTCACCAAGGCCGAATTCGCTGGTTTCGCTGCAGCCCGATATAGACCGCCGGGTACTCGAAATGGCGTTCTTTGACGGCAAGTCTTCGGATGAGATAGTCGAAGAAACTGGACTTCGGTCAGACAAAATCGGGGCCGCGCTCCATTGCGCTTTGTCCGCCACGAAGAATGCGCCTCGCACCGCGCCAAACGTTTTGGAGGATGACGGTCTCGAGGTGCTGGACCTCGACACGAATCCGGAGTTTATGGCGCGCAGTCTGCATCCGCGCGACGTTACGATGCAGATGGAGGGGCTTCGCCGGCTCACGCACTCCTTCGTGCAAAGTCCCGATACGATCCTCCAGGAACTGGTCAATGCCGCAGTGGATCTATGTGGGGCCGACAGCGCGGGGATCAGCATTGAGACAGAAGAGAAAAGCGACGAACACTACTACCACTGGGTTGCCACGGCGGGCGCATACAACGGGTTTCTGAATGCGCTGCTTCCACGCTATCCCAGTGCCTGCGGAGTCTGCCTGGAGCGCGGCAAGCCGCAACTCTTTCGCGTTCGGCAGCGTTTCTTCGACATCATGGGGATTCAGGCTCCGCTGGTGACCGACGGGATTCTTCTTCCATGGCAGGTGGAGGATTCCCGAGGAACCATTTTCATCATGGCCCACGGACGTGCTGCCGCCTTCGACAAGGATGACGGCCAAATGATGCGAGTTCTGGCGGACTTCGCTGCCATGGCAATTCGCCATCGGCAACAGCAGGCCGCACTGCTACAGCAGGCCATGACTGCAGCCGCGGCAGAGATGGCCAACAAGCTGGCGCACAGGATCAACAACCCGCTGCAGGGCCTGATGCAGATTGCCTATCTCGCGGCGGAGGGTCAGGGATATCAAAACCCGAAAGCGCTGGGGGAAGAGCTCTCCACCGAATTGCGACTACTGTCCGCCCTGGTGACGGAGTCGCTCGGGGTGCCCGTCAACCGTCCGAACTAAACGCGACCCAGCTCCAATGAACGTAGCGTCAAGTATGACATGTGGCGACATTTTCAAGATGTTCCGTTAGCCTGGGGAAGGCGAACATGGAAGCGGCTGCCCCCGCCTTCGCTGTTTTGGACTCCGATGGAGCCGGAATGGGCTTCTACGGCCCATTTGGCGATGGAGAGACCGAGACCGGTGCCTCCGCTTAGCCGGGAGCGGCCTTCGTCGATGCGGTAAAAGCGGTCGAAGATGCGGGATTGCTCTTCGACGGGTATGCCTGGTCCGTGATCGAAAACGGCGATTTCCGCGATCTGGTTGTCGATCGTTGCGACTTCGATGCGGATTTCGGTCTCCGGCGGGGAGTACTTGATGGCATTGTCGACAATATTCAGCACGGCCTGACGGAGGATGCTGCGGTCGGCGTGGACGGCGATCAGGTTGCTGCCGGCGATGTGGATGGTCTGGTCTTTGTCTTCGGCGAGAATGCCGACGACGTTAACCACCTCCTGAATGAGGTCGACGAGGGGAAACGTGGAGAAGTTGAGCGCGATCTGGCCGCTGTCGGTGCGGGAGATTGCGAGCAGGCTGTCGACCAAGTGGGTGAGGCGGCGCACCTCTTCCAGCATGCTGCCGATCACTTCGCGGTATTGCTCCGTTGACTCGGTTGCGTGACTGTTTTGCAGGCAAACCTCGCCGATACTGCGCAGAGATGCGAGCGGAGTGCGCAGCTCGTGCGAGGCATCTGAGGTGAAACGGCGAAGCTGGGTGAAAGAGTCTTCGAGACGCTGGAGAAGCTGGTTGAAGACGCTGGCGGCGTGGCCCAGGTCGTCCGAGGGGTTGAGTACCGGAAGCCGCTCGCTCAGGCGCTCGGCGGTGATCCGCTCGGCGCGGCGAACCATGCTGCTGAGCGGAGAAAGCGCTTTGCCGGCCACAGTATAGACCACCCACAAGGCAACAACAATGGTGATGGGGGCAAGCAGCATGAGGACGCCGAGGAAGCGGGCGACGTTGGCGTAGAGCGGAGCTTCGTCGTAGGCGACGCGCAGGATGGTGGGTTTGCCGTTGAAGAAGTGATAGTGGCTGACCACCATCACCTTGCGCCCGTCGCTCAGGGTGAAAAATCGTTCGTTGTGAGAACCGATGCCTTCGTTGGGGATCACGGGTCCGCCGAGATCGACGCCGTGCAGCTTGCTGTCGCGAAAAAGAAGGCGGCCATCGGGTGAGAGAATTTCAACCAGGCGATCGAGGCTGAGGCGCACCTCGGGGTGGTTGAAGTAGCTCTCATTGATCGATATCTGGCCTTCGGGAGTCTGGTACATCAGGCCCTCAACGGTTCTCGTCTCCTCGTTGGCAGCCCGGAAGGATTGGGCGATGAGTTGGCGGTAGTGGACGACGGTGGCAACACCGATGTGCAGCAGCAGCAGGATCGAGAACGCAGCTCCGTACCAGAGGGTGAGGCGCAGGCGCAGGTTGCCAGGACGCGGAAAGACTGTCATCACTCGCCTTCTCGCTCATGCCTCAGGACGAATCCGATGCCGCGGACCGTATGCAGCAGTTTTGTTGGGAAGGGATCGTCGATTTTGCGACGCAGACGGGCGATCTGGACATCGATGACATTGTCGAGCGAGGTGTAGCGGAGGGTTTCTTTCCAAACGTCGCGGGTGAGCATTTCGCGGGAGACGACGCGACCGCGATTGATCATCAAGTATTCGAGCAGGTCGAATTCGCGACTGGTTAGCTCCAGGAGAGTAGCGCCACGATGGGCTGTGCGGCCGGTAAGGTTCATGTGCAGGTCGGCGAGATCAAGTGAAGACTGAGAGCTCACCGTGGTACGGCGCAGCAGGGCTCGGACGCGGGCGAGGAGTTCCGGAAAGGCGAAAGGCTTGACCAGGTAATCGTCGGCACCGGCGTCGAGTCCGAGGACGCGATCCTCGACGGAGTCGAGAGCGGTAAGCAGCAGGACAGGGGTCTTGAATCCATCGCGCCGGAACTCGCGCAGGACGCTGAGACCGTTGCGCTTGGAGAGCATGACATCGAGCAGAAGGAGGTCCGGAGTGTTGCGCTCGAGCCAGACAAGCGCCTCTTCGCCGGAAAGAGCGACGGCGGCGCTATAGCCTTCCTCGGCGAGGCCCTGCTGCAGGGCGCTGGCCAGCTTGCTTTCGTCTTCGACAATGAGTATCTGCATCACTCGCCAGGTTATCCGCAACGACTCGCGGCTATTCTCGTGCTTTATCCGACTTTAATGCAAGCGGAGACGGTGATACGGTCCAGAAGCATGTTGTCATGGAAATGTAAGGTGTTAGACAGGCGGATTGATGTTTTGATGGGGTCGGAGCGGAACACCAGGACACTGGCGTCCGGCGACACACCGTCCGCTCTATGATAGCGATTAAGAACCCGGTAACGGGAAGGACATGCCTCCGGAATGTGGATCGTCAAATTAGCGCTTGACCGGCCTTACACGTTTATCGTGCTGGCTCTGTTGATTCTACTGCTGAGCCCGGTGGTGATTTTGCGGACGCCGGTGGATATGTTCCCGAGCATCAATATCCCGGTCATTTCGCTGGCCTGGCAATATACGGGCTTGAATCCGGAAGAGCTGGAAGGTCGCTTGACGACTCCATTTGAGAAGTCGCTGACCAACTTCGTGGATAACGTCGAGCATGTGGAGTCAACCACTTATAACGGCGTAGTGGTGATTCGCGTCTTCCTGCAGCCGGATGCAAACCTGGCGGCGGCCAATGCACAGGTCTCGGCAGCCTCGGAGTTTGAACTGCGCCAGTTGCCCCCCGGAGTGTTGCCGCCGCAGATTGTGACTTACAGCGCATCGAGCGTGCCGATTTTGCAACTGGGTATCTCCGGCGACGGTTTGAGCGAGCAGATGCTCAACGACTACGCGCAGAATGTGATTCATTCGCAACTGATTACCGTGCCGGGGTCGGTGGTGCCTTCGGCGTATGGCGGCAAGCAGCGGCAGGTGACGATCAACCTCGATCAGGCGGCGATGCAGTCCAAGGGGATTGCCCCCGGAGTGTTGCTGAACGCGCTGTCGCAGGAGAATGTCGTAACTCCTTCAGGAACCATCAAGATGGGTTCCAAGGAATACGATGTGCGCACCAATGGCGCTCCGCGAACCATCGATCAGTTGAGTGCGGTACCCATTGCACAGCAGAACGGAGTTACCACGTATCTCCGCGATATTGCAACGGTGAGCGACGGCTTCCAGGTGCAGACGAACATTGTGCGCCGGGATGGCAGCCGCGGCGTGATGATGTCGATCCTGAAGAATGGCAAGGCGTCGACGGTGAGCGTGGTGAAGGGCGTTCGAGGGATGCTGCCCCGCATTGCCACACTGGTGCCTCCAGCGCTACGCATGACGCCTCTGGCGGACCAGTCGATCTTTGTAAGCGGCGCGGTCAATGGCGTGGTGCGCGAAGCGGTGCTGGCGGCAGCGCTGACCGGGTTGATGATCCTGCTGTTTCTGGGCAGTTGGCGCAGCACGGTGATCATTGCGGTTTCGATTCCGCTTTCGATTTTGACGTCGGTGATCATCCTCAGTTTTCTCGGCGAAACAATCAATACGATGACGCTGGGCGGCCTGGCTTTGGCGGTCGGCATCCTGGTGGATGACGCAACGGTGACGATCGAGAACATCGAGCGATTCCTGGAAGAAGGCTACGCGTTGCGCGAAGCGATTCTGGAGGGCGCAGCACAGATTGCCATTCCAGCGTTCGTTTCGACGTTGTGCATCTGCATTGTGTTTCTACCAATGTTCTTTCTCACGGGCGTGGCGCGCTACCTGTTTGTGCCGCTGGCCGAGGCAGTCATCTTTGCCATGCTGGCGTCGTATGTGCTCTCGCGAACGCTGGTCCCGACCATGGCTGTGTATCTACTGAAGGCGCATGTGGAGCACGGCGAGCATGACTGGAACAAGCGCAGTTTGTTCGCGCGTTTCCAGCATGGATTCGACAGTGGATTTCAGGCGGTGCGGGATGCATATGTTGGCGTGCTGGGGAGATTGGTGGAATGGCGCAAGCTCTTCGTGCCGGCGTTCCTGCTGCTGTGCCTGACGGCGTTTCTGCTGCTGCCGTGGCTGGGGCAGGATTTCTTTCCCGCCGTCGACAGCGGCCAGTTTACGCTGCATTTGAGGGCGCCTACCGGGACGCGCATTGAGGAGACTGCGCGGCTTTGCGACGAGGTAGAAGCGTCGATCCGGCAGACGGTGCCGGCGGGCGAGATGGATGGCATTCTGGATAACATTGGGATGCCCTACAGCACCATGAATACGCAGTTCATGAACTCCGGCGCGATTGGCGCAGCGGATGCAGATATCATGGTGAGCCTGAAGGACAATCATCATCCGACCGCCGACTATGTGCGGGCTCTGCGCTTATCCCTGCCGCATAACTTTCCGCAGGCTACGTTTTATTTTCTACCGGCGGATATCACCGCGCAGATTCTCAACTTTGGCCTGCCGGCGCCGATCGATATCCGCATTGAAGGCAACGATGTGGAGAAGAGCGAGCAGATTGCGACCAGCATGCTGGGCCAGTTGCGCAAGGTCAGCGGACTGACCGATCTTCGCATCCAGCAGCCGTTCGATTATCCGACTCTGGATGTGAATGTGGAGCGGACCAAGGCTTCGCAGGGCGGGTATACGGAGCGCGATGTTTCCTCGTCAGTCCTGAATACGCTGAGCGGAAGTTTCCAGTTATCGCCGATGTTCTTTTTGAACTGGAATAACCATGTAAATTACAACATGGTAGCGCAGACCCCGCAGTACAAGATGGATTCGCTGGCGGACCTGCAGAATATTCCGATCAATCGCGCCGGACCTGCTCCGGGAGATACGACCTCGAGCCAAAGCCTGACCGCAATGTCGACAAGTTCGCAGGGTAACCAGGGCAGTGAGGCTGCGCGGCCGTCGGAGATCCTCGGCGATGTGGCTACGATCCGCCGCAACCAGGAGATGGCAGTAGTGACGCATTACAACACCCGGCGCGTCGTGGATATCTACGCGGCGGTGCAGGACCGCGGCCTGGGCGCCACAGCTGCGGATGTGCAGAAGATCGTGGATGCTGTACAGAACAGCAAGCTGGTGCCGCGCGGAACGTTCGTTTCCCTGCGCGGACAGGTGGAGACGATGCGCAGCTCTTATGCCGAGTTAATAGCCGGTCTGGGCTTTTCCATTGTCCTGATTTACATGCTGATTGTAGTGAACTTTCAGTCATGGCTGGATCCGTTCGTGATCATCACCGCGCTGCCGGCAGCGCTTGCGGGCATTGTCCTGTTTCTGTTCTTCACACATACGAGACTGAGCGTACCGGCGCTGATGGGAGCTATTCTGTGCATGGGCGTGGCTACGGCTAACAGCATCCTGGTGGTGTCGTTTGCCAAGGCGCAACTGCATGAGCATGGCGATGCCCTCAGAGCTGCGCGCGAGGCGGGGATGACGCGCTTCCGGCCGGTAATGATGACGGCCCTTGCGATGATCATCGGCATGGTGCCGATGTCGCTGGGATTGGGCGACGGCGGCGAACAAAACGCACCACTGGGCCGCGCCGTGATTGGCGGCCTGCTTTGCGCGACGATGGCAACGCTGGTCTTTGTACCCTGCGTCTTTGCTTTGGTGCACGGTAGAAAGACCAGGCATGCCGATGGGTTCGACAAAGAGTTGGATGAGCAGTTGGCATAACCCGGAGTAAACGGTCGAGGAAGATGGATACGATGGAAACGAAAGCGGAAAACGGGAATAGCACTCCTGCGGAGCCGGTACATACATCTGCCCCTCCGGCTGGCGGGAAAAGCAGGATGGGGATTTGGATCGGCTGCGCGGTTGCGGCACTGCTGGCGGTGGGAATCTTCATGGGCATTCACTCGCGGCGGGCAGCGGACACGGCGCTGGCCAACGTGGTTACGCAAACGTCCGTGCCTTCGGTGCGCGTGACGTATCCCGCGGCCGGGCAGGAGATTCAGAAGATCGACTTGCCGGGAAATGTGCAGGCTTTTAACGACACGCCCATCTATGCGCGCACCAGCGGATACTTGAAGCACTGGTATGTGGACATTGGCTCGCATGTGCAGCAGGGACAGTTAATGGCGGAGATTGAAACGCCGGAACTCGACCAGCAGTTGCAACAGGCGCAGGCGGATTTGAAGACAGCGCAGTCGAACCTGGATATGGCCGCGATCACCAGCAAGCGATGGCAAAACCTGCTGGCGAAAAATGCTGTCTCAAAGCAGGAAACCGACCAGGCGATGAGCGATCTTTCGGCGCGCCAATCGGCCGTTTCTGCGAGCGAAGCGAATGTGCGCCGTCTGCAGCAGTTGCAGGGATTTGAAAAGGTAGTAGCTCCTTTCGATGGCATCGTGACGGCGCGCAACGTCGATATCGGCACATTGATCGAGGCGGGCGCGAACACTGGCCCGAAAGAGCTGTTTCATGTTGCGGCTCTGGACCGGTTGCGCGTTTACATCGCCGTACCCGAAGCCTACGCAGGGGCTGTCACCAATGGCGGCAAAGTCGCACTGACCGAAGTAGATCGGCCCGATGAGACCTTTGAAGGAACACTGGCTCGCAACAGCAATGCCATCGATCCGATGTCGCGCACGCTGAATGTGGAAGCCGATGTGAATAACGCCAACCGTCACCTGCTTCCGGGCGCGTATGTTTTCGTTCACTTGCAGTTGCCGGGCAATGCGCACTCGGTCACGGTGCCCTCGAATACGCTCCTATTTCGCGCCGAGGGTCTGCGCGTGGCGGTCGTGCGCGACAACCGGATTGTGCTGACGCCGATCTCAATCGGCCACGATTATGGCAGCAAGGTTGAGGTAACTTCCGGACTGACATCGAAGGATGCCGTGGTTCTGGACCCGCCGGATTCGCTGGCCGCCGGCGCCACGGTGAAGGTGGTAGAAAGTGGAAAGCAAGGTGGGGCATGAGGGTGCGCAGGCTTACGCCCCTGATGCTGGCGGGATCACTGGCGTGGTTGGCCGGTTGCAAAGTCGGGCCGAATTATGTGCGCCCGCAGGCTTCCGCGCCGCCGGCGTTTGAGGAGGCGCAGCCGGCTGGCCAATGGAAGACGGCAACGCCGGCCGACACCGCGATTGGCGGAGCATGGTGGCAGTTGTTTTCGGACCCTGAGTTGGGCACGCTCGAAGTGCAGGTGGGTCAAGCGAACCAGAGCCTGAAGGCGGCCGAGGCAAACTTCCGCGCAGCTCGGAGCGCGGTGAGCGTGAGCCGGTCCTATGAGGCGCCCACGATTGGGGTTGCGCCGGCAGTCTCGGCAGTGCGGGAATCGGCGAACCAGCCTTACGTGAGCCAGACCAACATCAACGGGGGCGAAGGCAGCTTTTCTCTTCCGCTGGATATGAACTACGAAATCGACCTATGGGGACGAGTGCGGCGCGGAGTCACCGCGGCACGCGCCGAAGCCCAGGCCTCGGCCGCCGATCTGGCCACGGCGAAGCTCAGTCTCGAAGCGGAGCTGGCGCTGGACTACTTCGATCTGCGCTCCACGGACGCTCAGACGCGGCTCCTGGAAGACACCGTGAAGGCCTACAGCGAGGCGCTGAAATTGACGCAGGACCGGTACGACGAGGGCATCACGCCGCTCTCCGATGTCTCGCAGGCGCGCACCCAACTGGAAGCGGCTCAGGTAATCCTGACCGACCTCGGCAATGAGCGCGCGTCGGACGAGCATGCGATTGCGATCCTGGTGGGCAAGGCTCCCGCAGAGTTTCATCTTGCGGCGATACCCGCAGCCAGGGATGCCGCTGCGCTTCCGAATATTCCGGTGGCTTTGCCTTCGCAATTGCTGGAACGGCGGCCGGATATTGCTGCAGAGGAGCGGCGCATGGCCGCGGCCAACGAGCAGATTGGCATCACCAAGGCGGCCTATTACCCCACGCTGAGTCTCTCCGCTGCGGCTGGATTTCTGGGCACTTCCGCAGTGAACTGGTTCACGTGGCCGAGCCGCTTCTGGGCGGTCGGGCCGGAGCTTTCGCAGACCATCTTCGATGCCGGACGGCGCAAATCCGGCGTGGCCATCGCTCAGGCAGATTACGACGCTACCGTGGCGAACTATCGCCAGACGGTGCTGACCGGATTTGGGCAGGTGGAGGACAACCTGGCGGCACTGCGCGTGCTGGCGACTGAGGCCGAGCAGCAGCATGCCGCGACGCACTCCGCAGAGCAGACGCTGGACCTCTTTCAGACTCGTTACCAGGGTGGCGTGGATACCTATCTGCAGGTGATCACTTCGCAGACAGCGGCCCTGCAGAACGAGCGTAACGATATCCAGATCCAGCTACGGCGGCAGCAAGCCAGCGTGCTCCTGATCAAAGCGTTGGGTGGCGGATGGTCCACGCAGCAACTTCCGCCGGTTTAGGCTGACTTCCCGTGCAAAGCCACCGCAATTCAGCCCGAGTCTCCCGCTTTCCTGAGGGATGTGAAACTCCGTCGCTGCCAGGAACGGCCCAGATTTGTCGGCTCCACTCGGTAACATTACTATCGTAATGCCCAACTGAACACTATTGTGTCTCGAACGCTTCTTCCTGCTTGGATTTATCAGGTGGTTCACGCATACTTCAGAAACCGCTGGCATTTTCTGGATTTACTGTGCTGAAAGTCTCTCCACCCCACAGGAGTAGTGCGCCCATGCAATCGCGTCGGAACGATCGTTTTTTCCTGTTTCCAGTTTTGATGATTCTCCTGTCGCTGGGTAGCCTGAAGGCCTCGGCAACCACCCCAGCGCCGCAGCAGATCTCTCCCAAGTCGATCATTGTTCACCTGGGGCTGGCGCAGCAATTCACCTCCCCAGGCGCGACAAAGTGGGTTGCGAGCGAAGGCGCTATCAGCGCGACCGGAACCTACATCGCTCCGGCGACGATGCCGAAGTCCGACGTGGTGACGATTGCAGCGACAGGCCCAGGCGGCACAGCGACGGCGACAGTGTCCCTGGTTGGAGGTGCAGGTCCGACCATCTCTCCTGTGCTTCTGAATCTGGCGCTTGGAAAAACCCAGCAATTCACTTCCCCGGGCGCCATTTCGTGGACCGCGCGCTACGGCACTATTACCGCAAAGGGTCTCTACACTGCCCCGGCTAAATGGGTCGGGACAGGGGAAGACCTGATTTACTCCTACGGTTCGCGGGGAACAACCGGGGCGCGGGTATTTTTCATTCCGCCGACTCCAACGATTACGTCCATCAGTTCCGGCAATCAGGTTCCGCTCGGAGTCTTCGCCTTAACGGTAGCCGGCACCAACCTTACCACCGCCTCTGTCATCCAACTGGACAAGCTCTCGCTTCCCACCACCCTGAGCAACGGATTGCTGCATGCGGTCGGCTTCATCGACCAGCCGGGAATCGCAACCGTAGCCATTGCGAACGGCAGGCTTCTCTCATCCACGCTTCCCCTGACGATTGGAGTGCCGAACGCCAAGGTGACTCCCGCGGCCGCGCGGCGCTTCCTCGAGCAGGCTGCGTTTGGCCCTGCGCCGGCCGATGTCGAAGCCGTCCAGCAACAGGGGTTCGCAGTGTGGATCAACAACCAGATGAAGGCCCCCAACTGCTCCACCTATTCCAGCGTCAAAACGATTTACGGAGGCATGCCGGAGCATTTTCTCACCAACGCGGTCAATTGTTCCGACCAGTTGCGGCAGCGAGTCGCCTTTGCGCTGAGCCAGATCTTTGTCACTTCGCTCGATAAACTCGGCCCCAACATGAACATGATCAGCTATCAGGACATGTTGCTTGGCGACGCCTTCGCCAATTACCGCAAGATCATGGGCGATGTGACTCTGAGCCCGGCTATGGGGAACTATCTCGACATGGTCAACAACGCGCAGGCAAACCCAGCCACAGGCAGTGTGGCCAATGAAAACTATGCCCGCGAACTGATGCAGTTGTTCACCATCGGCACCAGCATGCTGAATCCGGACGGGACGGTCCAATACGACACCAACAACGTTCCCCTTCCGACTTATTCCCAGTTTACGGTGACCGAGTTCGCGCGCGTCTTCACGGGATGGACGTATTCCTCTGCGCCTGGCAGTCTCACCACGACCAAATGGGATATTGGCGCCACGCCATACTCCCCGATGGCAGCCAATGTGACCCAGCACGACACCGGCTCGAAGCAGTTGCTCAACGGATACGTGGCGCCGGCCGGGGTTTCGCCGATGCAGGACATCGACAACGCATTGGACAATATTTTCGCCCACCCCAACGTCGGTCCATTCGTCTGCACCCAGCTGATTCAACACCTGGTCAAGAGCAATCCCAGTCCGGCCTATGTCAAGCGCGTAGCCGCGGCCTTCAATGACAACGGAAGCCACGTTCGCGGAGACATGCATGCCGTGATCAACGCGATTCTTCTGGACCCGGAGGCTCGCGAGGGCGATACCGGCACTGGCGACACAGCGACCGATGGGCATCTGCAGGAGCCTGCGCTTTTCGTCGCGGGGATGGTTCGCGCCTTTGGCGGAACGATGACCGATCAAAACTACTACGCCTGGAATCTGGCCAATCTGGGACAGAATGTCTTCTCGCCGGAGAGCGTTTTCAACTACTACGCGCCGAACACCGGCGTTCAGGGCACGAACCTGATGGGAGGCGAGTTCCAGATTTACACTCCCGATGCAGCCGTGATGCGGGCCAACCTGGTTACGAGCCTGTTCAGCGCGTGGGACAGTCCGCTGCAAACCTATGGTCCGGGAACATCGGTCGATTTGACAACCTACATCGCGCTGGGCGGTAATCCCGACCAGCTGGTAGCGGCGCTCGACCTGACCCTGACCCATGGAATGATGCCTGCATCGATGCGGTCCACGATCATCTCCGCGGTGACCGGTGAAACCGGCGGCAATCTGCGCCGGGTGCAGCGAGGCATCTATCTCATTCTCACTTCCGGTTACTACAACGTCTGGCACTGAGACGAACGGGCCGGAACTCCAAAGGCGACGCAGCTCGCGACCAGGGCAAATCGAAGAAGCATTCAGGAGGAACCACACATGTTGATCCGTTCCAGAAGAGATTTTTTGCGGGATTCCGTGCGCACCGTTTCAGCGCTGGGCACGATGAGCGTATTGGCCAAGTTTGGCGAGATGAATGCACTGGCGCAAAGCGCTTCGACGGGCTATCAGGCGCTCGTTTGCATCTTCCTCAACGGCGGCAACGATGGCCACAACATGGTGATCCCCATCGCAACCGCGCAGCAGAATTACAGTCTCTACCAGAAGGCCCGGGGTGGCCTGGCCATCCCTCAGGCCACTCTGCGGACGATCCACAACGGCTCGGATGTCTATGGGCTTCACCCCGACATGCCTGAGTTGCAAAGCCTTTACCTGAAGGGCAAGGCGGCCGTCCTTGCCAATGTCGGCAATCTTGTCCTGCCCATCGACAAGACCGCTTACAACAGCAATAACCTGTCGCTGGTTCCAAGCGCGCTGTTCTCCCATTCCGACCAGCAGAATCAATGGCAGAGCGCGATCCCCAACAGCATTGCGTCGAGCGGATGGGGCGGCCGCATCGCCGATCAAATGCAGTCGCAGAACAGCGGCGCGCAGTTTCCGCCGATTGCCTCCATTAACGGATGCGGCCTCTTCTGCACCGGCCGGGATACCTATGCCGCCACCGTGCCCCCACCGTGGTCCGGTTCCAAAGCCGTCACCGGCATGGCCACACTGAACGGCATTACCAATGCGCCCTCCACCGCCGCCGGCATGCAGCAACTCTTGACCTTCGACAACGGTCTGCAGTTGGTGCAGGCAGGCAATGGAGCGCTCAGTCGCGGCAACAGCTATTCCACGACACTCACCTCACTCCTGCAGACCTCGACCCTGACCACGAAGTTTCCCGCGAATAGTCCAATCGCCTCGCAGTTGCAGACCGTCGCCAATGTGATGTCTGTACGCAGCGAACTGGGCCTCACCCGGCAGATCTTCTTTTGCCAGATGGGCAGCTTCGATACGCACGCGCTGCAGGCGGGTACGCAGGGTCTTCTGCTCGAGCAACTGAGCCAGGCTGTGCTGGCCTTCTACGAGGCTACGCAGGAGATGGGAATCGATCAGAACGTAACCACCTTCACCGCATCCGAGTTCGGCCGCACGCTGACTCCCAGCGGAAGCAATGGCAGCGACCATGCCTGGGGCAACCACCACCTCATCGTCGGCGGAGGCGTTCAGGGCGGCCAGTTTTACGGCTCGTTCCCGTCGCTGGCGCTAGGAGGCGACTACGACGCCAACAACCGCGGCACGCTTATCCCAACCACAGGCATCGCCCAATACGGAGCGACCCTGGCGCAGTGGTTCGGCGTCAGCGCCGCCAGCCTGCCGAGCATCTTCCCGAACATCGCCAACTTCCCGACTTCGAACCTCGGATTCCTGGCCTGAAACCATTCCAGGTACAATCGGGATAGGGGGAGGCCTCACGACCTCTGCCCTCCCACACCACCGGACATGCGGGTCCGCATCCGGCGGTTCGGATGGATTGAGCTATGAACCTGGGAACAACCTGGGAAGTCCAAGCGCGTCGAAGTGGGCGATGG
>Ga0182012_10004630_pt1 | contig 14314 bp, 10 predicted proteins | sample 612S2SmetaG_FD_120486 | JGI IMG/M metagenome (GOLD analysis project Ga0182012, IMG submission 120486) | Permafrost microbial communities from Stordalen Mire, Sweden - 612S2S metaG | ecosystem: Environmental > Terrestrial > Soil > Wetlands > Permafrost | place: Sweden: Stordalen | collected... | reverse complement strand
TTCGCGAAATACCGCCTTCACGCGCGCCGCCCCGAAGATGCGTCGTTTGGTTTTGACGCTCTTGACCGTGGAACTTTCGTCCACCGCGCGTTAGAGAAAGTGTGGGAGCGATTGAAGTCGCAAGCGGAATTGAAGCGTACTCCTGCGGAAGATTTGCGAACTCTAGTGCGCGAAACGATTGCCGGGGCCGTGGAGACGAAAGAGTCCGGTTTGTTGCACCAACTTAGTGTTGAGACTGAGCGAGAAAGATTAGAAGAATTAATTCTGGAGTGGTTGGATATCGAGCGCTTGCGCGAGCAAGCGTTTACAGTTGAGACGGTTGAGCAAGAACGCAAGTTTGAAGTGCCGGGGCTGAGCTTGAAATTGCGAATCGACCGCATTGACCGGCTGTCCAATGGCAACTTGATTCTCATCGACTACAAAAGCGGAAAACAGACTCATCCAAAACTGTCGGGAGAACGACCCGCTGAACCTCAGTTATTGGTGTATGCAGCTTCTGTTGGGTCTGGTGTCGATGGAGTGTTCTTCGGCCAATTGAGGCCCCGAGAGGTCAGGCCAGTGGGCTACTCGCGCACCAAGCAGTTTCAGGGCAAAGCGGTGTTGGTAAAAAAGGACTGGGATTCCTACATCGAAGAGAGTCGCGAGAATATCGAAAAGCTGGCAGATGAATTTGTGCGAGGTGTGGCGGAGGTTCGGCCTACTGGCGCGCCCTGCGAGTATTGCGGCATGAAGCCTTTCTGTCGGGTAAATGAACGCGGCGCTTCAGAGGACGAAGAAGAATGATCTCTGATTCTTCAGAGCGCGAACGGGCGCTCGATCCCGCAAAATCATTCATCGTAGAAGCTCCTGCCGGCTCTGGGAAAACGGGCCTCTTGACGCAGCGTTTTCTTGGCCTGCTGAGTAAGGTGGAACGCTCTGAATCAATCGTTGCGATGACTTTCACGCGGAAGGCTGCGAATGAAATGCGCGAGCGGATACAAAAAGCTCTGCTCGATGCCGATCAGCCAAATCCATTGGAGACCGATCCACATAAACTTCGGACTCGCGAACTCGCGACCGCAGCACTAGCCAATAGCAAACAGCGGGGCTGGAACCTATTGGAGGATGCGAGCCAGCTCCAAATTCAGACGATCGACTCTTTGTGCGCCATGCTTACGCGCCAAATGCCGGTTGTTTCTGAATTCGGAGGCGCCAGCAATGTTGTGGAGGACGCGCGCGATTTATATAAGCTTGCCGCTCGTGAAACGGTTCGCTCGTTAACGGAGGGCAGTGCCGCGGAGCAAGGTTTATTTAGGCGCATTGCTCTACATTTCGATAACGACATGGCGCGCTTGGAACAGCAAGTGGCTGTGATGCTGCAAAAGCGCGAGCAGTGGGGAGGCTTGCCGAAACTGTCGGATGATCCGCTGGTGAATGACTTTTCCGAGTTGTTAGAACTGGCGCGAATTTCTTTGCGCAAAGTGTTTCGATACGCCGCGACAGTCGATTTTACCGAGGTTGCACGTGCTGCCAGAAAAGCTTTGGGCACTCCAGAAAGCCCTACTGATTTGCTCTACTCACTCGATTACCGGATAGAGCATCTTTTGGTGGATGAATTTCAAGACACTTCGCGCGCTCAATATGATCTTGTGAAAGCTTTGACCGAACAGTGGTCGGACGGGGATAACCGATCCCTCTTTCTTGTCGGCGATCCTATGCAAAGTATCTATCGCTTTCGCGAGGCTGAGATTGAACTATTCCTGCGTTGCTGGCATGAGAAGCAACTGGGCGCCGTTCGTTTAGAACAAATTCAGCTCAAAACTAATTTCCGGAGTACACCCGCACTCATTGACTGGGTGAAAGAGACCATCGGACCCACGATGCTAGAGGAAACTCCCAAAGTGGGTGCGGTGAAGTTTCGCGAGTCACAGGCTCATCGACCCGCAAGTGGAGCCGGAGTGAAAGTTGTACCGTTCATCAATGACGGGGGGGCATCGGAGGCTGAGGAAGTTGTCCGCATCATTGGAGCCGCGAAGCAATCAACCGTTGCGATTTTAGTAAGGGCGCGCGGGCACGTTGCGCACATTCTTCCCGCGCTGCGCAAAGCTGGGATCGCCTTTCGAGCAGTTGAGATTGAAGCACTCAAAGAACAACAGCACGTCATGGATGTGTTGTCTTTGACCCGGGCCATACTCCACCTAGGCGACCGCGTTTCTTGGCTGGCGTGTTTGCGTGCGCCCTGGTGCGGCCTCACGCTTGCCGATCTCTCGGCCTTGGCTGAGAACGAACCGACTCGGACCATCCTTGATCTGATGTCTGATGCCACGAAACTTGCGGAACTTTCTCAAGACGGCCGGGGCAGGGTAGTGCGTGTGCAAGAAATTCTTTCTCAGGCTGTAGATTGTGTCGGCCGTTTCGGTTTGCGCGAATTGATTGAGCGAACGTGGCTTGCTCTGGGTGGTCCTGCAGTGCTGCCCCTGCCAAACCAACGAGAAGATGTTTCTACTTTTCTCGATCTCTTGGCCAGTCTTGAGCGAGGCGGAGTGATTCGAGATTTCAGTTTGCTGAACGAAAAGTTGGAGTTATTCTACGCTCGCCCTTCCACGAGTGATTGCCGAGTGGAGGTGATGACCATTCATCAAGCAAAAGGGCTCGAATTCGATGTTGTCATCATTCCGCAAACTGCGAAACGGCCTCGTTCCTCCGACAAGGACCTGTTGGTTTGGACTGAGGAAACCGACGAGGACGGTGCCAGCTTTTTGCGAATTGCCGCACAGCCGAAGACTGGCGAATCTTCCGATGTCTACAACGAAATTGACGAAGAAAATAAAAATAAAGACAAGGAAGAGCATAAACGATTGTTTTATGTGGCCTGCACCCGTGCGAAAAATGAGCTGCACATCTTGGGTAGCCTGACGGCCAAGAAGGGCGGCGTCACGAAGGCTAGTAGTAATACGTTTATGGGCTTGATTTGGCCTTCGGTTCAAGAGCAGTTTGAAAGTGCATTGCGCCGGCGAGTGCCGCAGCAACAGAACTTTCTTTACGAAGAGCCACAGGAGGAAAGTGAAACTGTCTTGTACCGGTTGTCCGAAACTTTTCGAATGCCCGAGTTTGAAATGTCTGTTTCATGGCAACCCGAATTAGTCCGTGCTCCCGCGGCCGCGCGCAAAGTGACGTACGAATGGGTGGGCGATACTAGCCGCCACGTCGGTACCGTTGTTCACGAATTACTGAAGAGAATTGCCGCCGATGGATTGGCCGCTTGGAATGAGTCTCGTCTCGCGTCCGCCGGTCAGTTGATTCGCTCCGAATTGTTGCGGCTTGGAGTACCGGCCAGAGAAGAGCCGCGCGCCAGTGAACAAGTTGCCCGTGCGATTTCTAATACATTGCGCAGCGCGCGTGGCCGATGGCTGTTAACAACACACTCGGATGCGAGATCTGAATATGCGGTGAGTGGCCGCATTCAAGACAAACTCATTTCCGGTACTGTCGATCGCCTCTTTCGTGATGAAGAGTACCGTTTGTGGATTGTCGATTTCAAGAATAGCGATCACTCGGGAGGCAAACGAGCCGAGTTCATAGATGAAGAGCAGCGCCGTTACACAGCACAGCTGGAGAATTACGCCACACTCCTGCAGCGCATGATGCAGGGGCCGATCATGCTGGGACTCTATTTTCCGTTGATGGATGAATGGCGCGAGTGGAATTTTGGAGCCGTCGCCATTGCGGCCCCATAAACTAGATAGTTATGGCAGCGAAACTGACCGCAAATGTGAAAGCTGGCGGCTGCGCTTCTAAGCTCAGCCCGAAGATTCTAGACCGAGCTCTTCGCTCTGTTCCGCGCATGACGAATGAACATGTGTTGGTTGGCTACGATACTGCCGATGATGCTGGCGTTTACGATCTAACGCTACCCGGCGGAGCACCGTTGGCCATGGTGCAGACCGTAGACTTCTTCACGCCGATTGTGGATGATCCGTATACTTTCGGCGGCATCGCGGCAGCAAACGCGCTCAGTGATGTGTACGCCATGGGCGGTCGTCCGGTAACAGCGCTATCACTTGTTGTGTTTCCAGGCAAAGGCGACGTGGAAGAGCTCGAACAGATCCTGAAGGGTGGCGCCGATAAGATTCACGAATCAGGCTGTGTGATTCTAGGCGGCCACAGCATCTCCGAAGATGAAATCAAATTTGGATACGCGGTTACTGGCTTGATTGATCCCCGCCGCATTCTCACCAACTCTGGCGCGAAGCCAGGAGACGTGCTCGTGTTCACCAAGCGCCTGGGAACGGGTGTGATCTCTACCGCACTCAAGAAAGGCCTTGTTGAGGATGAACACATGCAGGCGTCGATCGCGCAGATGTTGACGCTGAATCGTAACGCCGCGGAAGCTATGCAGTCTTTAGAGGTGCATGGTTGTACCGACGTAACCGGGTTCGGGTTGCTTGGGCACGCGCGCGAGATGGCCCTCGGCAGCAACGTTACTCTGGAAATCACTGCCAGTTCCATCCGTTATCTTCCAGGTGCGATCGATTATTCAAAAGCCGGCGCACATTCCGGCGGTTTGCACAACAACCGCGATTTTGTTGAGAGCTGCGTGAACATGGATTCTGCCATTCCCTCTGAAATTCAAGCGCTGTTATACGATCCACAAACCTCTGGAGGTTTGTTGATTGCACTTCCTGCTTCTGAAGCGCAAAAGTTCCTGGCTGCCCGCCCAGAGGGATATGTAATTGGTAAAGTGACGGAGAGACAAACGAAGCCACTAGAGGTGAGATCTTGATCATTATCGCGTTGGATGTAGATAACGCGGACGAAGCTTTGAGCCTGATTGAGCGTATCGGTCCCGCCGCGAACTTCTACAAAGTGGGAATGGAGTTATATGCCGCGGCGGGCATGAGCCTGGTTAAGCAAATTGCTGCTACTGGCCGCCAAGTTTTTCTCGATCTCAAGCTTTACGATATTGGCGAAACAGTCAAGCGTGCAACTCGTCAAATTTGCAAGAGCGCCGAGCCTACTTTCCTTACGGTTCACGGCAGTGCCTCGGTGATGAAGGCTGCGGTTGAAGGCAGGGGCGATTCCGCCACCAAGCTTCTTGCAGTCACCGTGCTTACAAGCTTCGATCAAAACGATTTGGCCGACCTTGGATATCAAACTACCATCGCTGATCTTGTTGATTTGCGTGTTCGTAAAGCGAAGGAATGCGGCATCAATGGAATTGTTTGTTCGCCGCTTGAAGTGGCGCGCGTCCGCACAATTGCCGGGCCGGATATGAAGTTGGTTACGCCGGGTGTACGTTCCGCTGGCGCCGATAAAGGCGATCAAAAGCGTGTGGCGACGCCTGCCGAAGCTATTCGCGACGGCGCCGATTATCTTGTCATCGGCCGCCAGGTTACGCGCGCTGCAGATCCTCGAGCAGCCTGCGAGGCAATCCTCGGCGAGATTTCAACGCCACTCTCCGCAAAGTGACCCGTGCGGAGAGTGGCATTTTGAGCACTCTAACGAAGCAGCTTTAGAATCGCATTTCCGTTGGGCGTGCCCAAACCAGTGCAAGGGTCCCAACCAGGACCAGCTTGAAACGCACCGTTATTACCTTGCGTGATGTCGTTTAGCGCCTTGCCCGGTGCAAGCTTACCGTAGAGTTGTGGATGAATCCATCCCACGCGCTTGCCTAACTTTTCGTTGAACAGCGCAATGAGTCCAGCCCACAGCGGTGCCACCGCGCTGGTGCCGCCCACTACGCCTTGTTCGCCGCCGACTAGCACCACATAGCCGGTTGACGGATCTGCATTCCCCGCAACATCGGGTACGCCGCGTCCGGTCGGATTTGAATTGACTGGTGTTGGAACCTTGACTGATGCCTGATACGCGGGTTTCGAGAAGTGCTGGCTCACACCACCACCCGTAGCACCGCCTTGGTCGCCATTGTTCCAAACCGTCTCCGAATAAATGTTGCCTTCGTGCAGCATCAAGCTGGTGCCACCGCATGCCAGAACCCAGGGGCTAGATGCGGGAAAGTCCACATGATTCGCTCCGTCGGTATCGCCGTCCGACGAACCGTTATCGCCCGAGGCTGCACAAACCGAGATTCCCAACAACGCAGCGTCGTGGAACAGCGCGTTAAACGCGTTCAAAGATTGCGGCGTCCAATGATCTTCCGCCATACCCCAGCTGATTGAAATGACCGAAGGCTTACGCGTCTTATCATGAATCGCCGCCGCGATCGCATCATAGAAACCTTGGTCGGTATTCGGCGCAAAATAAACCGCTATGCGTGCGCTAGGCGCCACTGCTCCAGCCACTTGAATATCAAGTGTCACTTCGCCGTCCGCGCTATTCGGATCGCCTGTCGGGCTATTCGTAGCTCCATCAACGCCAACCGCCGTTACGCTGACAGGCGGCAAGCTGAGCTGACGCCAGTACGTGGTCAGATCGCTGTTGCTATATCCGCCGCCGAGTTCAATCAGCGCGATCGTTTGATCTAATCCTTTGTTGCTCGGAAAGTTGTAAGCTTTCGCTACTTGCAAAGGTGTGTACGCCACATCCTGCTGCGTGTGCGGCGAAATGTGATGCCGCGTCCTAGCGAGTGCCCGCGTATCGAATCCAAACACCGCTACCACGCGACCCTCTAACGACGGGTGCAGCCACAGGTCTCCCTGTCGCGAACGGAATGTATGCTCTTTAATACGGCGCACATCTACATCTGCACCAAACACTTCGGCCAGCGCCGAAAACTTTCCAGACAATGTGATGGCGCGGGCGGCGACATCGATACGAACCACGCAGAAGCCGTGTTCATTTGCGAAGCTTTCTACGGCTGCAATATCAGCCGGATCTGCTCCTTGTACCCGTTCGAATTGTTGGTGCGAAACGCGCCCCGCAGGCGTCTTAGGAGCGTCGTCCCTGCGCCTCAAAATGCAAGTAACTTGTAAAATTTCATCCGCATTCGGCTTGCCGATAAAGGCTGCATCAGCAGGATGTTCGCGGTGGCTACCGCTTAATATGACATGTGAAGACATGAAATTCTCCACCCAAAGCGTAGCCGCGCAGCCGTTTCGTTCGATTGCCGCAATACTTGAAGAGATAGACGCAAAATGATGAAAAAGATAGGTTTAGCTATTTTCAAAAAAAGTGCAAAGTCGCGTGACTGGTTGCCCGCCCCCAAAATCACGCTACTACTGGCAGGTCTGCTTGCGGCCCATTCCATTGCATTCTGCCAAACCTTGCCCAGTCTATTGACAGGCAAAACATCTGCTCCTGCGAATCAAGCTCCTGTTGACCCCCTCGGCCGCTCAACCCCCCGCAGCGCCATCTTAAGTTTCTTGCAAGCGTGCGACTCCGGGCGCTTCATCTTGGCCGCTCGCTATCTCGATCTCAGTAAAATTCCAAACAACGAGCGGGCAAAGCAAGGCCCCGACCTGGCTCGGCAACTCGCCGATATTCTCGACCGCGATCCCCGCTTCGAAGTAGATCTGCTGAGCGACAGTCCCGGAGGCAACTTAACTGATGGACTCGCGCCCGATCACGACCTGCTAGTCAAACTTGAAACAAGCGACACTCCAGCAGTTCTTGAGTTACAGCGCATTCAAGCGGATGGACTTTCCGTCTGGCTTGTATCGAGCGATAGTGTTCCCCGCATCCCCGATGTTGATGCGCTAGAAAGTTCCTCTGTTCTTGAGAAAAGAATGCCCAAGATTCTCGTACGTCACAGAATCTTCGGCACCCCGTTGTGGGTTTGGATCGGCCTCATTGCCCTAACGCTAGTTCTGTTTGCGTTATCGCGTCTGCTCTCATTCTTATTTTTGGCCATTCTTGCTCCTGTTGCAAAACGCTTCGCTAGCTCACTGCAAAGCTACCGCTTGGAATCGCTTACCGATCCGCTCCGCTTGCTCATCTCTGTGGCAGTCTTCCGCGCCCTCATGGAAGTCATCACTCCTTCGGCGCTGGTACGCGACTATCTAATCAAGCTATTGGTGCTTCTCTCAACTGTCGGGTTTGCTGCCTTGGCTATGCGCGTTGTTGACCTGGCCTCGTCGCAAGTGCAGAACTATCTCGGGCCCACCCAACGTGCTCTCTCTTATTCGGTGTTGCCGCTTGGTGTTCGGGTCATCCGCATCTGCATTTTTTTGCTGGCCGCTCTCGTGATCCTCGCTTCGTTCGGCTACAACACCAACGCTCTTCTCGCCGGTCTCGGCGTCGGCGGCTTAGCCGTCGCTCTGGCTGCTCAGAAGACAATCGAAAATCTATTTGGCGGCATCGCTTTGATTAGTGATCGCCCAGTGCTGGTTGGCGACTACTGCCAGTTCGGTACTCAAACCGGAACCGTCGAAGACATTGGCCTCCGTTCCACCCGCATCCGTACCAATCAAAGAACCATGGTGAGCATACCCAATTCCAACTTCTCTACCATGACGATTGAGAATTTCTCACGGCGTGACCGGATCTTCTTCCATCCAGTTCTTCGCCTGCGCCGCGATACCGCCCCCGAAAAAGTTCGCGAAATGATGAACGCTGCCACCGCTATCCTCACGGACCATCCGCTTGTCCAACCTCATGAAGTCCCCCTGCGCTTCACCACCATTACCGACTACTCACTTGATCTGGAAGTCTGGGCTTATGTCGCCACGTCAGATTACAACGAATACTTGAAGGTGCAGAGCGATCTGTTACTGGAGCTTTTGGCGGCTATCCGTAAGCATGGAATCAAACTCGCCATTCCCATTTCAGGCTCGATTGATATCAGTCCTCAGCTTCCAAACCCGACAGCGCCGACTGATTCCCATCCTGTCGCAGAGCTTCGAGAAGCGCCCCCGCCGCTGGGCTAAAAAGTGGCGAGGTAACCGGGCAACGGATCGCGGTATTCATGCTCCGGTTTAACTCGCGCCGCAAGCTTTCACTTTTAAAAACACTGCCAACATGAACAATCGGAACCACTTGCCCGTTTAGAAATAGCTGCCGGTAAACGCCGCTTACGTAGCGCGTAAGGCTTTCTGCCGCCGTTTTCAAAACTTCAAGTGCTACTTCATCCCCCTGTTCGGCCGCTTCGGAAACCAGCTTGGCGTGGGTGGCAATTTGGGCGCGGTCGAACTGGTTGTAGAACTTGTGCATCAGCGCGTTGGCCGTCTCCACGCCCGAAACTTCAAGTAAAACTTTATGCAAAATTGTCGGCGAGCCCCAGCCCTCTTCGTACTGCAAAGCGCGCCGTAGTGCTTGTCTTGCCATGTCAAATCCGCCGCCTTCATCGCCAAAAATGTAGCCCCATCCGCCGGCGCGCGCCGTCTTCATCTGCGCGTTCCTGCCGAAGGCAATTGACCCGGTGCCCGCGATCACAATAATCCCCGGCTCGCCTCCCGTTCCACCGGAAAGCGCAATCTCGGCATCATGCGTCAGCTTGTAATGGTCGCTCTCAATCAGCTCGCGAACATAGGCTTCTTTGTCTTCGCTGCCTCCGCTTAAGCCAAGACAAACCGAAGCGAAATGCGCCGTTGTGGATTCAATTCCGGCTTCGTGATACGCCTGCCGCAGGCAATCGCCCACCGCGCTCAGAAACTTGCTGCGCCCTTCTGCCGTGCCAACGTGGTTACACGGTCCGCCGTGCCCTCGCCCAATCACCTTCCCCGTTTCATCAGCCAGCAGCGCTTTCGTACTGGATTGCCCGCCGTCGATTCCAAGGTAGAGCCTCATGTTGGTTCGATGCTACGAAAGAACCTTATCTTTCGCGTAACAGATTGGATCAAGCGGACACTCCGCGCACTTCGGTTTTCGCGCCACACATATGCCGCGTCCGAAATGGATCACTTGATGCGAGAACTGAATCCAGCGGTCTTGCGGCAGCAGCTTGATCAGATCCTGTTCAATTTTCACTGGCTCTTCGTTCTTCGTCAGGTCAAGCCGCTGTGTGATTCGCTGCACGTGCGTATCAACGACAACCCCCGAAGCGATTCCGTAGGCCACTCCCAAAACTACGTTCGCAGTTTTGCGGGCCGCACCGGGAACTTCAAGCAACTCTTCCATACTGCGCGGGACTTCGCCTTTGTGAACGGTCATCAACTTGTTTGCTGCGCCGATGAGTGAGCGCGCCTTATTGTTAAAAAATCCCGTCGACCGAATATCCTGCGCCAGCTCGTCTTGCGAAGCCGCCGCCATGGCTTTCACGCTTGGATACTTTTTGAACAAGCCCGGCGTCACCTTGTTCACCCGCTCATCGGTGCATTGCGCCGAAAGGATGGTGGCCGCGAGCAATTCCCACGCATTAGTGTGATTCAGCGCACACGTTACGTTCGGATACAACTTGTCGAGCTCAGCCAGAATACGGTCCAGTCGCGCTTTTCTGTCAGCGGCAGTCTTCGGCTTCGGTACTTTCTTCGGAGGCGTAACCATGGAACACCGACTAAGATACCGCACGTTCTGCCCCGAAGAGTCAACGGTTGGCATCCAAGTACATAAGAATGCAAACCTACCACCTTCGTTGCGAAGTCCTCGCCGAGTGCCCATTGCTCAAGACATTTGAAGTGTTTAACGATCCGCGAAACCTGGGCAAGATCACTCCCGGCTGGCTCAATTTTCAAGTGCTGACCAAGGACATAGTGATGCGCCAAGGCGCCGAGATCGAATACAACATCCGTTGGCTTGGTTTGCCCATGCACTGGAAGACTTTGATCTGTGAGTATGCACCGCCGAAATTCTTTGTCGACGAACAAGCAGAAGGACCCTATGCGCTCTGGCGGCATCGCCACACATTTGAGGAGACGCCTAATGGCACGCTCGTTGGCGATCACGTGGAGTATGGAATGCCGCTCGGCATACTTGGCGAGATCGCTCACTTTGTGATGGTGAAAAGGCAAGTTGAGGCGATTTTCAAATTTCGCCAACAAGCAATTGGCAATTTGTTAGGCGGGAAAGTAACGCCGGTGATGGGGCCCGTGATTACTGCAGCCTAGGTTGTAGGCGCGCCGTTTTCCAGGAAGTTGCGGAGCCGGTGGCTCCGGCTGGGGTGGCGTAGTTTGCGCAGAGCTTTGGCTTCAATCTGCCGTATGCGCTCGCGCGTCACCGCAAAATTCTGTCCCACTTCTTCTAATGTGTGCTCGCTGCCATCCTGCAAACCAAAGCGCATCTTCACAATCTTCTCTTCGCGTGGGCTCAGCGTCTTCAAAACCTCTGCTGTCTGCTCCCGCAAATTCAGATTGATCACCGCTTCCGATGGCGAAACCATCCGGCTGTCCACCAAAAAGTCGCCCAGGTTTGATTCTTCTTCCTCACCCACCGGAGTCTGCAGCGAAATCGGCTCCTGCGCAATTCGCATCACCCGGCGTATCTTGCTTGGTGAAAGGTCCATGCGCACGGCCAGTTCATCCGTGGTTGGTTCGCGCCCCAATTCCTGTTGCATCACTCGTTGCAAACGAACTAGCTTGTTGATCGTCTCAATCATGTGCACCGGAATGCGAATCGTCCGCGCTTGGTCCGCAATGGCGCGCGTCACAGCCTGCCGCACCCACCAGGTTGCATATGTTGAAAATTTATAACCGCGCTTGTAATCGAACTTATCCACTGCGCGCATCAACCCAATGTTGCCTTCCTGAATCAAATCCAGAAATTGCATACCGCGATTTGTGTAACGCTTGGCAACGGAGACAACCAGCCGGAGGTTTGCCTCAATCAGGCGCTTCTTCGCTGCCTCGCTCTCCTGCTCGCCGCGTTCCACAATTTGCAACGTGCTCTTAAGCTCTGTCGATGAAGCACCGCTTTTATCTTCCAGCGTTTGCAACTGCCCCGACAGCGCCTTTAGTTCCTTCTTCAACACCGCTACCACACCGGAGTTGGCCGTTACGGGCTGTTCAATCTTGCGTTGCAAGCGGGCAATCTCTTGCTCTAGCGGCCGAACCTGCGCCACCACTTTGCGCAAACCGTCGCTTAATGTTCGTCGGAAGCGCGTAGAAAAAGCTATGCATCGAATCGCTCGCGAAATGCAAATCGTCTGCCGCGCGTATTCAAACCGCAACTTGCGATACTGCTTCGGTTTCATGTTGCGCGAAACCGCAATCAGCTTCTGTTCAGTCTGCTGGCTCTTCTTGTAAAGCTTGTCGATCTCTACAATCGCCGTCAGAAACTGTTCCCGCAATGCGCCGGCGGCCTCTTCTTCTTCCTGGCCCAACTGTGTATCGGGCGCCTGCATCACATCTAGAATCGAAAGTTGATTTCTCTCCACCGCGTGCTTCGCATCCAGCAACAAATGGACCGTGAGCCTCGACCGTGACAGCGCTTTCCTAACTGCTGCTTCCCCGCGCTCTATACGCTTGGCGAGCTCGATTTCGCCTTCGCGCGTCAGCAGCGGAACCATGCCCATCTCGCGCAGGTAAACCCGCACAGAATCGTTGCTTTTATCCAGCGCACCCGCGGAAAGATCAAGCTCCGCCAGGTCGTCTACATCTTCATCTTTCTTATCGAAGTCTTTCGGTTCTTCCAGTTCGACAGCTGCACCGTCAAGGTCCGCGAAGATTTCGTGCAGATCTTGGTCCGGCGCCAGATCCTCACGCACTACGCCATTCACGTCGTAGAGTGCAAAGCCCTTGTCATTGCTGTCTTGCATTCACTGCCTTTTCCCTTGCAGCGTCGCCCAAGATGGCGGCACAGGGTTCGAGGCCCCCCGAATATAAGTACCTCGCCTCCTCATAGTACAACACCAAACGGCCTTGCGGGGACGCTGGAATCGCAAAACACTCAAGCATTTGTAGTCTTCTCTAATCAACCACTACCACGCCGCTTCAGCGCATTCAACTCTTCTGCCGCCTTCATCGCGCCCGCAAAGTCGCCCGCTTTCTCCAACTCCTGCACTTTCCGACGCAAAACCTCGCACTGTAGTGCAATGTTTTTTGCTTCCATGGCCCGCAAACAGTTCAAAGCTTGCTCCGCCGCGCTTTCCTCCTTCACTGCCAGTTCGGCGAAACTAATCTCTGTCAATACGCGCTGGTAATGCGGCTCAAGCTGATTTACTATGTCCTCTAGCGAAAAACTACGTGCCTGCTCATCGAAATTTATGATCGCTGCAAAGATACTGCGCAGTTCCAGCGGCTTGAGTGCGTCGGTCGCGCCAACGTAGTGACGAATGGCTGCACGCGCATCCGCGCTTTCTAGCAAACATGCCAGCAACAACTTCTCATTCGGTGGCACGGCTGAAGATACTGAACGTGGCTGTGCCGGTTCTGCCCTTGGCGCCTTCCTGAACTGCTGCCGCACCGTCTCGCGGTCAAGATTCAAATAGCCCGCCACTTCTTCGGCAATCGCCGACCGTTCCAAGCGGTCTGAAATCAATTGCATGGTTGGCCACAAGAATTTGAACGCGTCCACCCGCCCTTCTACTGTGCCCATGTCGAACTTGTTTCGCGTTCGGTCTGCCAGCCAATGAAAGTAGCCCGTCGCATTCTCCAGCAGCTTCCGATAAGCATCCGCGCCGTTCTGCTGAATATATTCGTCTGGATCAAGCTCACCCGGAATTTCCAGCACCTTCACGCGCATGCCCTCAGCCAGGAAAGACCCAATGCGCTTCTCAGTTGAATCCGCACCCGCTTTATCGGAATCGAAATTTAAAATGATTTGCCCGGCGTTGCCTGATTGCGCCACCTGCCGCTTAATCATGCGCACTTGCTCGGCGTGGAATGACGTGCCACTCGCCGCCACCACTTCCTTTATGCCCGCCGCATAAACGCCAATCACATCCATATAGCCTTCAACTAGAATCATGCGGCTGTTCTTCCGCGCTTCAATCTTTGCGCGGTGCAGGTTGTAGAGCACGGTCGACTTGTTATAAAGCGGTGTGCCCGGCGAATTCATGTACTTCGGTTTATCGTCGGGTTTGAGCGCGCGCCCACCGAAGCCGATAATTTTTCCCGCTTCATTGTGGATAGGGAACATCAGTCGCCCGCGAAACTTGTCGTAAAAAGTTCCATCATCGCGCTTGGCCACTAAGCCCGATTCGTCCATCAAGGCGGGGCCAAATCTTTGCAGCTTTTTCGTCAGTTGCTGTCCTGACGCATCCGCTAAGCCAATCCGGAACTCATCCATCGATTCTTTCGAAACGTTGCGACCCTCGACATACTTGCGCGCCTCCGCCCCGCCGCTTGCCCGGAAGTTATCTTGAAATGTGCTGGCCGCAATCTCTTGCATTTCGTACAGCGCCGCGCGCTTCTGCGATTCCGCATCGTCTTTGCGCTGACGCTCCGGCATTGGAATGCCATAGCGCTCTGCCAGCACTTTCAACGTTTCGGGAAACGTCAAGCTTTCGCGCTCTTGAATGAACTTGAAAACATCCCCTTTCGCCTGACAGCCGAAGCAATAATAA
>Ga0182012_10004629_pt1 | contig 14317 bp, 14 predicted proteins | sample 612S2SmetaG_FD_120486 | JGI IMG/M metagenome (GOLD analysis project Ga0182012, IMG submission 120486) | Permafrost microbial communities from Stordalen Mire, Sweden - 612S2S metaG | ecosystem: Environmental > Terrestrial > Soil > Wetlands > Permafrost | place: Sweden: Stordalen | collected... | reverse complement strand
GCGCGCAGCCAGGTCAGCAGGATCCCGGCGGCGATCCCCGGCAGCGCCGCGGGCACCGCCACACGCGCGAAGCGCGCCACGCGCCCGAAGCCGAGCGTGGCCGCCACATCCTCGAGCGCCGGGTCGAGCGCGGCAAAGGCGGCCCGCGCCGCGATGATCAGGAAGGGAGCGGCGACGAAGATCTGGGCGAGGACGATCCCCGCGCGGGTGTCGGTCAGCTTGCCTGCGAACAGTTCACCGGGAATCGTGAATGGGCCGAGGACGTAGAGCAGCAGGATGCCGCTCATCAGCGTCGGCAGGGCCAGCGGCAGCGCCACCAGGGCAAGCAGGAGGCGCGAGATAACCCCCTGATCGCGGGCGAGCAGGTACGCAAGCGGTGTGCCCAGCGCGGTGATCACGGCGGTCGCGAGCGTCGCCGTCAGCAGCGATGTCGCAAGCGCGGCGCCGAGGCCCGGGGAGGCTGGTGCGCCGTGGGCCAGGCGCACGACGAACGCGACGACCGGGACCAGCAAATAGAGGGCGAGCAGCCCGCCCAACCAGGGCAGCGGGCTGCTCGCCCGGGTGCGCATCCGTCAGCCCGCGCCGACTGTGCGGCGCAGGCCCGCCGGCACAGCCGCGGGGTCCCCGGAGAATTTGGGCTTGATCGGAACCAGCCCGTATTCCTTTTCGACGGCCTTCCGCTTGGGGCTCAGCAGGAACGACACGAACGCTTCCGCCCCCGCCTGGTTTTCGGCGTGGTTGAGGAGCGTGATCGTGTAGTCGGCGTACTTGAAGACCGGCGTCAGCGGGACCGTCGGCAGATGCGCCTTCTTGGCCTCGACGACGTAGAAGAAGCCGGCGTCGAGCTGCCCGGCCTGCAGGCGCGCCAGCATCGAGGTCTCTTCGAAGATCTCGGACTTCTTCAGCGCGTTCGCGAGCTTCGGGTCGTGCAGCTTCTTCGCTGCGCCGTCGACCGCTTCGACGGTCAGTTTGCCCTTGGGGTCCGCCTTCGGTTCGGTGCGCCCCACCAGGATGCCCGGCTCGGTGATGACCTCATACCACGGCTTGCCGGCCGCGAGCTGCCTGCCGAACTTCGTCTTCGGGTCATAGCCCAGGACGAGCGGTGAGGAGGTGAAGGTCGTATACCAGGACACCCAATTCCCGTTGGCCGCTCCCTCCATTTCCTGGTCCGCCGCGGCGGCCGCGCTGACGAACACGTCGGCCTGGCGAACCTTGCCCTTGATCGCTGCGGCGTCTTCGTTCGATCCCCCGCCGAAGCCTTCAAACGGGAACCCCGTCGTCTTGGTGAACTCGGGCCCCAGCGCCTTTTCCATGATGTCCACCAGCGAGCCGGCATAAATGGCGGTGACGCCCGCGGCCGCCGCACGGGCGGCCGGCGTGCCCCGGCCGGACGCTGTCGCCGCTGGACTGCCAGCCAGGGCGAGCGCCGCCGCCGCTGTCAGTGTCAACGCGCCGCAGCCGCCCACGATCCGTCTCGATGCGATTCTTCTCAAGGTTCCACCTTTCAGTCGTTGATGGACCGCCAGGCTGGCGGCTGAGTCGCGGGCGCACGAGCGCCCGCCGGTCACTCCGCGGTTCGCTCGATCATCACCGAGGTGGCCTTCACGACCGCGGTTGTCGCCACCCCCGCGGCCAGGCCCAGCTCCTGGACGGAGTCGCGCGTGATCGCAGCGGTGATCAGAAACGGGCCGGCCTCCATCTCCACGAGCGCCATCACCCCGTCGACCTCGACCGACAGGACGGTTCCCGCGAATCGGTTGCGTGCGGAGCCACCCCCGCCGGTCAGGTGACGTCGTGGCGTACCCGTCAGGCGGCTCACCTCGGCCGCCGGGACAAGCCGGCGGTTGCGCTCGTCACGGTGGGTGCGCAGCTTGCCGGCCCGGTCCCAGCGACGCAGCGTGTCCACACTGACACCGATGGCCTTGGCGGCCTCGCCGAGCGAGAGATCCCGTGACATCTGCCTCAGCATTGCAGATGCAGTTGATTCGGTGCCTCGCTCCTCGGCTCGCAGGGAGTTGATGATTTGGACCCGATTGCCTAGGCAATCCCGGCGAGCGAGCGTCGCCGGCGCAGGGCCATCTGCAGCTCGAAGCGCCGCTCGGGATCTTCGAGGTCCTCGCCGAAGAGCAGCCGCAGTCGCTTCATGCGGTAGCGGACCGTCTGGGGGTGAACGCCGAGCTGCTCCGCGACCGCGCGCTGCGAGCCGTGGTGGGCGAGCCACGCCAGCAGCGTCTGCTCGAGTCGTCTGCGACTGCCTTCGCTCTCGCCCGCGAGCGGACCGAGGACGCGCTCGCCGAGGGCATCGACGACCTCCGCGGCCGCACGCAGGGCAATGTCTCCGAGGCGATCCTCGCTCACCACGAGCCCGGCGCCCGTCAGCTCGCTGGAGAGCTCGCTCCAGCGCAGTGAGAGCCCCGCCAGCTGCGGCGCCACCGACGGGCCGAGGACCGCCCGCAGGCCGGTCCGTTCGACGAGCGCTCGCGCCTCGTGCTCGAGGCGGCTCGGTTCGGGGACGAGGACGCAGGTCAGCTCCCCGATCGAGCCGTGCAGGGCGTCGCCGCTGAGCTGGCGCAGTGTGACCGCCAGGTTCCCCTCGGCGATCAACAGGCAGGCGACCTTCGCCGGCACCGACCACTCGGCCGCCGCCGCTGCGGCCGCGAGCGTCTGGGCGTCGGGCGGGGGCGTGGCGACGAGCAGGGCGAAGAGGGCGGCCCGCCGGCGCTCGATGTCGCCGGCGCGGGCGAGCTGGGCCTCGGCGTATCCCTCGATCGATTCGCCCGCGATCCGCTCGATGTAGGCGAACATCGCGCCGGCCAGGTCCCGCTGCGCGTCGGCCGAGGCTCCGGTCGTGGCGGCCGCCTCGCTCATCCGCAGCCAGGCGACCCGCGAACCGACACGGTATGCGGTCTGGAGTCCGTCGAGGCTGCGCCCGGCCCTGAGCTCACCGAAGCCGAGCCGCCGGTAGATGTCAGCCGGTTCCTCGTCGCCGTCGCCGATGAACCGTCGCAGAGCCAGCTCGACGCCGCTGCGGATTCCCTTCCCGAACGCGCCCCGCAAGGGCCGCGAGTAGCCCGGGACCTCCTGCTGGATCGTTCTGACGATCTCGGCTGCGATATCGGGGAGCCGGCTGCGAATCGCCGCGATCGCTGCAGGCTCGAGCCAGGAATCTACGCCAGCAACATAAGAAGTGGCCCTTGAATTGCTCATCGCGGCGTAGGAAATGTATCCCACCCTCAAGTAGCGTGGCGAACGATGGAGCTCGAAGCCCAGGTCGAATCCGCCACCGACTCGCCGGTGTCCGCAGTCGGCACCGGGGCGGGTAGGGGCGTTCGCTTCCCCGCGGTCGACGGGCGCCGCTCGACCAGCGCGACGGGCCGGGCGATCCTCGCCGACGCCGCCCGCGAGCTCGATCAGTCGCTGGCCCAGCGAGTGGTCTCCTGCCGCGACTGGCGCAAGCAGTACGCCCCGCTGATCCGTGAGCTGACGGCGGCGTCACTCGGCGCGGGAGACCGCGTCCTCGCGGCGGCTCGGGCGGGCCTAGAGTCGGCAGGCTCGCGGCTGACGTTCGTGGACGGAGAACGGGAGGTGAGCCTTAAAGATGCGATCGCCGAGGTCGCGCCCGCCTACGAGCTCGCAACCGGGACGATCCACGGCACGGCGACCCCCGTGCGCGAGCTGCGCGTCCCGTATGGGGGGCGCATGCTGAGCGGCGCGGAGCTCGAGGGCCAGCTGGAGCGCTGGGTGCAGTCCGGCTCAGTCGAGCCGTCCTTCGCGAGTGCGATCCGCACGGTCGCCGAGCACCCGGACTGGCTGGCGCTTCCCGGTCGCACGGTCGCGCTGTTCGGAGCGGGAGCAGAGATCGGCCCGCTGGAGCCGCTCAGCAAATGGGGTGCGGAGGTGCTCGCGCTTGATCTGCCCGAGCCACGGATCTGGGAGCGGATCGCAACCGTCGCACGGGCCGGCGCCGGCACGGTGCGACTGCCGCTCGCGTCGGACGGTGCGCAGGGAGTCGACTTGCTCGTCGAGCTTCCGGAGACCCTCGCCTGGCTGCGGCGGGGCGCCGGCGGCGGGGAGCTCGTACTCGGCATGTACGCCTATGGGGACGGGGGGGACCACGTGCGCCTGAGCGGCGCCTTCGACGTTCTCGCCACCGAGCTGCTCGCCGACGGCGAGGCCCAGGCACTCGCCTACCTGGCGACCCCCACGGACGCGTTCATCGTCGCCGAAGATGCGGCTCGCCAGGCGCGAGCGGCCTACGCCGCCCGGCGTCTGCGCCGAGCTCTGCAGGCGCCCGCTCAGCTGCTCTCGGCCGGGCGCTTGTACCGGCCCGCGTATGCGGACGGAGCTCCCGTCGCCGATGCGCTGGTCATCCAGCAGGGTCCCAACTACGCGCTGGCGAAGCGCCTCCAGCGCTGGCGGGGCGTCGTCGCGGAGTCCGACGGGCGGCGTGTGTCCTTCAACGTCGCCCCCGCGACCCTGACCCGCTCGGTCACGAAGAACCGGATCCTCGCCGCCGCCTACTCGGGCGCCCACCACTTCGGCATCGAGATCTTCGCGCCCGAGACGACCCGCACCTTGATGGCGGCGCTGCTCGTGCATGACCTGAACACTCCGGCGCCCGAACGCGCTCATCCGGAGCAGCTGTTCAGCGACGGTGCCGCCCACGGTGGTCTGTGGCGGGCGGCCTACGAGCCGGGATCGGCCTTGCCCCTCGCCGCGGTGGCGGGTCTGCCTTCGGTCCTGATCGGTCGGGGGCCGAGATCATGAGCGCCCCCCCGGGGACGGTTGAGGACCGTACGCGCGCGCACGGTGCTGCGGCGGACATGCAGGCGGGCGCGAGCGCGCCCAAACGCGCAGAGCTCGCCGAGACGCATCCCGCCAGCCTCATCTACCGTCTGTTCACGGGCCTCTTCGTCTTCGGGCCACCGGCGCTGCTCGTTCTCACCTCACGTAGGGGCTGGCTGATGGCCACCCGCGCGAACCGCCGGATCTTCGCGGTCTCCTACCTTCTCAGCGGCCTGGGGATCACCGCCGGCTACCACCGCCTGTTCACCCACCGCAGCTTCGAGACCCACCCCGCCATCCGGGGCGTCTTCGCCGTGCTCGGCTCGACCGCGATCCAGGGCTCGGTGCCCGACTGGGTCGCCGACCACCGCAAGCACCACGCCTATGCCGATGAACCAGGCGACCCCCACAGTCCCCACGCCGGGCACCCCGGGGGCGCGCTGCGCGGCTTCATTCACGCTCATTTCGGTTGGCTCTTTGCCGACGAGAAGGCAGCGCGAGGCCGCTACGTGCCCGACCTGCTCGAGGACCCCGTCGTGATGGCCGTGCACCGGCGCTTCGCACAGATCGTCCTAGTCAGCTATTTCCTGGCCCCCTTCCTTGCCGGCCTCGCCGCGACGAGGAAGCTGCGCGGCGGGCTTGGAGGGTTCCTCTGGGGCGGGGCGCTGAGGGTCTTCTTCGTCCACCACGCGACCTGGAGCGTCAACTCCGTCTGCCACCTGTGGGGCAGCCGGCCGTTCCAGACCCGGGACGAGAGCCGCAACAATCCGCTCGTCGCCCTCGTCGGCCTGGGCGAGGGAAACCACCACAACCACCACGCGTTCCCCCGCTCGGCAAAGCACGGCCTCGAGCGGTGGCAGTTCGATCCCACCTGGTGGCTGATCGCCGCGATGGAGAGGACCGGGCTCGCCTGGGAGGTGCAACGCGTCGAGCCGGAGGAACTCGAGCGCAAGCGCGCCGCCTGACCCCGCCGGCGCCTGCGCCGGGCGCGTTACGTGCGCGCCGGACCCCGGGCTGCTCGACTGGTCATCGACGGCGGGCAGGTGCTCCCGGAGAGCGCCTGAGCGGGCGCCAGGGCATTCCGGTCAGCCCTATGGCGTGAGGTAATGTGGGCCGCAGGTGCCCGATCCCGCTAAACGAGGCGACCGGCGAGAGCGCATCGCGCTGGTGCTCGCGGGCGGCGGAGCGCGCGGGGCCTATGAGGTCGGGGCGCTCAGTGCGCTCGCCCCGGCGCTCGCAGCCCGCGGCAAGGAGCCGGACATCGTCGTCGGGACCAGCATCGGCGCGCTCAACGGGGCGTTCTTCGCGGCTCGCGCCCACGAGCCGCTGGAGGCGACGGCCGCCGGGGCGGTCGAGATGTGGCGCGAGCTGCGCTGGAGCGACGCGCTCCGCCCGCTCGTATCGCCGTTCGAGCTCAGCCGCCTGCTGGGCGCCGGCGCGATGCTCGCCGGGCTGCCCGGCGCCGATGTGTCCGGCCTGCTCGACTCCTCGCCGCTGCGCGAGACGCTCGAGCGCGTCGTCGCCTTCGAGCAGATCGCGCGCAACGTCAAAGACGGCTCGTTGACGGCCGCCGCGGTCGTCGCGACCGCCTATGCGACGACGCGCAGCGTCGTCTTTCATCACGGCGGTCCGAAGCCGCCCCTCGACGCGATGCACGCGATCGAGTATTTCGCGACTGCGATTGCCCCCGAGCACGTCCTCGCGTCGGCGGCGATCCCGGGGGCGTTCCCCGCAGTCGAGATCCGCGAGCCGGGCGCGGCGGCAGGCTGGTACGGCGATGGCGGCGTGCGTCTGAACGCGCCGCTGGCACCGGCGCTCGCGCTGGGCGCCGAGCGCGTCGTGGCGATCGGCTTGAACTCATCGGTGACGCGGACCAGGCCGCTCGTGCGTCCGGATGCGCTCGACGGCGTCGCGCAGCTGCTGCAGGTCGTGCTCGCCGACCAGCTCGCCGAGGACGTCGCGACGCTCGCGGCCGTGAACGAGACACTCCCGCATGCCTCCTCGACCGCCCGCCGGGGGGCCGGCCGCAAACGGCGCGGGCGGATCCCCTACATCTTCATCGCGCCGGGCGATCGTTTGGAGATCGGACGGCTCGCCCGCGATGTCTACAAGCGCCACTACGCCGGCATCACGGGCCTCGTGCGCGACACGGACCTCGCGCTGTTCGGCCGGATCGTCAATGCCGAGCGCAGTTCGATCCACGGTGAGCTGCTCAGCTACCTGTTCCTCGCCCGCGAGTTCATCGACGATCTGATCGCGCTCGGCCGGCGCGACGCCGAGCGCTGGCTCGATGCCCGGCACGACGCCGGCCTGTGGCAGATCGGGCGGCTGCCGGCCGGCTGAGCTCCCCAGCTAGTGTCCCCGGGGCGCCGGCCGTTCATCGCGCTCCGACCGAGACCGACCACGGAGGCATCCGCATGGCACTGCACCCGCAGGTACCCGACGTAGACGCGCTGCCAGTCAGCGTACGCCCGCAGTTCAGCCGGCCGGGGGAGACCGGCCAGGTCCCTCGTTTCGACATCCCCGATGGCGAGATGGACCCCGACACCGCCTATCAGGTCGTGCATGACGAGCTGATGCTCGACGGCAACGCGCGCCTGAACCTGGCGACGTTCGTGAGCACCTGGATGGAGCCCCAGGCCGCTCGCTTGATGGCCGAGGCCGTCGACAAGAACATGATCGACAAGGACGAGTACCCCCGCACGGCGGAGCTCGAGATGCGCTGCGTCAACATGCTCTCCCGCCTGTGGAACGCCCCCCCCAACGAGGCGGCGACGGGCTGCTCGACGACAGGCTCGAGCGAGGCGTGCATGCTCGCCGGGCTGGCGCTGAAGTGGCGCTGGCGCGCCCGCCGTCAGGCAGCCGGCAAGCCGACCGACCGGCCGAACCTGGTGATGGGCTCGAACGTGCAGATCTGCTGGGAGAAGTTCGCGCGCTACTGGGATGTCGAGATGCGCCTGGTGCCAGTCAGCGCGCAGGCGACCCACCTGACGCCAGAGGGCGCTGCCGCCGCGTGCGACGAGAACACGATCGGCGTCGTGGCGATCCTCGGCTCGACCTATGACGGTGTCTATGAGCCCGTCGCGGAGATAGCGGCGGCGCTCGACAGGCTCGAGCAGGAGAAGGGCATCGATGTGCCCATGCACGTCGACGCCGCGTCGGGCGGTTTCGTCGCGCCGTTCATCGATCCGCAGCTCGTCTGGGACTTTCGCGTCAGCCGTGTGCAGTCGATCAACTCCTCGGGGCACAAGTACGGCCTCGTCTATCCCGGTGTCGGCTGGATCGTGTGGCGCAACCCCGAAGCGCTGCCCGAGGAGCTCGTCTTTCACGTCGACTACCTCGGGGGCGACATGCCGACCTTCGCGCTCAACTTCTCACGCCCGGGGGCGCAGGTCGTCGCCCAGTACTACAACTTCCTGCGCCTGGGACACGACGGGTACCGCCGCGTCCAGCAGGTCGGGCGCGACACGGCGGTGGCCATGGCCGAGGAGGTCGCCAAGCTCGGCCCGTTCGAGATGGTCTCGCGCGGCCACGGCCTGCCGCTGTTCACCTTCAAGCTGCGCGAGGAGATCGACAGCTACACCGTCTATGACGTCTCCGAAGGCTTGCGCACCTCGGGCTGGCTCGTGCCCGCCTACCGCATGCCGCCGGCGATCGAGTACATGGCGGTGCTGCGTGTCGTCGTGCGCAACGGCTTCAGCTACGACCTCGGTCACCTGCTGCTCGAAAGCCTGCGCCGCGTGATCGAGCGCCTGGAGAAGCACGGCGGGACGCCGGTCGCAGAGGAGAAGCGCTCGGGTTTCCACCATTGACCGCCGGCCGGCCCATCGCCTGGCCCGCGCTGGCGATGATGACCGTCGGCTCGGTTGGCTACCTCGGATCGGCGCCGGCGACCGCCGTGCTCGGACTCGCCTCCGTCTTCCTCTATGTCCTGCCCGCTTTCGTGTTCCTGCTACCGGTGTCCCTGGTCGCCGCAGAGCTCGCCTCCGGCTGGCCTGGCGGTGTCTACAACTGGGTCCGCGAGGGCATCTCGGCCCCGATGGGCCTGGTCGCGGTCTGGTGCCAGTTCGCCCAGACGGTCTTCTACTACCCGGCGCTGCTCGCCTACGTCGGCAGCACGCTCGCCTACGTGATCGACCGGCGCCTGGCCGGCAACGGCATCTACACCGCCGCGATCATCATCGTGCTCTTCTGGGGCGGCGTCCTGGTGTCCTCACGGGGCGTCTCGCTCGTCGCCGAGCTCTCCTCGAGCGGGACGGTGATCGGGACTCTGATCCCCGGTGCCATCCTCGTCGTCCTCGGCGTCGTCTATTTGGCGCAGGGGAACCATTCGGCGGCGCCGATCGACGCCCATCACGTCCTACCCGCGTGGAGCGGGCTGGCCAGCGTCGTCCTGGTCGTCAACAGCTTCTTCACCTACGCCGGAGTCGAGGTCAACGCCGTCCACGTCGACGAGCTCCGCAATCCCGGCCGCGAATACCCAACGTCGATATTTCTCGCAATGGCGCTCGTGCTCGCGGTTTTCATCTTCCCGACGCTGGCGATCGCGTCGGTCGTACCGGCCAACCACATCAGCTTCACGGCGGGTGTCATGCAGGCCTTCAACGACTTCATGACCCATTTCGGGATCGGGTTCGCCGTACCGCTGATCGCGATCGCGCTGGCGATCGGGGCTCTGGCGGGCATGATGGCCTGGCTCGACGGTCCCTCCGAGGGGCTCGTGCGGATCGGACGCGAACAGGGCTATCTGCCGCCGTACTTCCAGCAGGTCAACGCCCAGGGCATCGAGATTCACATCCTCGCCGCGCAGGCTGTCGTGATCACGCTGATCGCGCTGCTCTACGCGTTCATCCCGACCGTTTCAAGCGCCTACTGGATCTTCACGGCGATGGCCACCCAGGTGTACCTGATCATGTATCTGCTGATGTTCATCTCCGCCGTGCGCCTGCGGCGCATGCAGCCCGATCATCCGCGCGGATACCGAGCCCCCGGGCTGGGCGTGCTGTGCTTCGTCGGCGGGCTCTCATCGGCGATCGCGTTCCTGATCGGATTCGTCTCCCCGTCACAGATCGCCCACACGAGCCCGCTCGTCTATGCGGCGCTGATCGCGGCCGGGATTCTCCTGCTCGGAGTGCTCCCGCCGCTGCTGCTGCACCGATTCCGCAAGCCGTCTTGGAAGCGCACCACGGCGGCGAGCGGTCTGCGGCCGTCCTAGCGCCCGGCCCTCTTGTGGCGCGACGCTCTGAGGTACATCGAACCCGGCGTGCTCGCGCGTCGTGTAGGTTCTCGCCCCAGCGGACTCCACCACCACGGGAGGTCAATAGTGAGCACAGGCACGGCTCAGATCAGCCGGATCGGCCTGGTCTGCCTACCCACATCCGACCAGGACGGGGCGATCGCCTTCTACGAGTCGATCGGCTTCGAGAAGCGGACCGACATCGCGATGGGCGCCGGCTACCGCTGGGTGGAGGTCTATCCGCCCGACGGCAGCACCGGTATCGCGCTCGCCCCGCCGGCTCCCGGCAGCGGCGAGATAACGCCCGCGCAGACGGGCATCACGCTGAACAGCGACGACATCGAGGCGGCGCATGCACAGTTCAAAGCGCTCGGCGTCGACGTCGACGGCGAGATCTCGCGCATGGGCGACCCGGTGCCGCCGATGTTCTGGTTCCGCGACCCGACCGGCCACAGTCTGATGGTCGTCGAGCAGCCCTGAGCGGACTCGCCCTGCCGTCCCGCATCCGTCGGTCTGGAGCCGTAAGATCCCAGGTGTGAGCGAGGGGCCCAGGGGAGGGCGGACGGTCATGCGCAGGGTGCTTGTGGGCTTCCTGGCGCCGCTGGCTGCTGCAGCGCTCTGCACGGCGTCCGCGTCGGGCGCCCCCACGGTGACGATCCAGGCGAAGATCGTCCCGATCGCCGGATTCCCCGGGACGGGCGACAAACTGGGGGCCGGTGCCGCGGTCGAAAGCCAGGTGAGGATCACCGGCAGCGAATACGGAGGCTTCCCGCCGCCGCTGATCGGCGTCGACGTATTTCTCCCCAAGGGCACGGTGCTGCACCCGTCGGGCTTTCCGACGTGCCCGCTCGCCACCCTCGAACCGACCGGACCGGGCCCCAAGGACTGCCCCGCGGGATCGGCCGCGGGTCCGGTCGGCCACGTCCTCGGCGAGGTCGCCTTCGGCACGAAAATCGTGCCCGAGGAAGCGACACTTGAATCCTTCTATGCCGCCGGCGGGGGCCTCGAGTTCTTCACCTACGGGCACTCGCCGACGGTGATCGAAGTCATCTCAAGCGCCCACTACGTGAACGCCGGCGGCCTCTTCAGCCATGAGTTGATCGCCGAGGTCCCGCTGGTGGAAACCGTCCCCGGCGCGCAGGATGCCTCCGTTACCTCGATCTCGGTCAAGGTCGGCTCGGCCATCAGGCAGAACGGTAGGACCATCTACTACGGGCGCGTTCCGAAGAGCTGTCCGACGGGCGGCTTCCCGGCCAGGGCCGAACTGAAGTTCGCGGGGCTCGGCGGGCTCAACCCGGTGACGGTGACGAAGAACATCAAGGTGCCCTGTCCGCCGCGCTAGGCCGCGGCGCGCATCCGGTCAGGCGGCCGTCACGGCGCGCAGATCGCCCAGTGCCGCGCGGATCAGCGACTCCAGATCGCGACGGTTGGCCGGCTCGACCCAGCGCTCGAAGGCGACGCGGAAGACCGTGATCCCCGCCTCGGCGGTGAGGATCGCGGCGGGATCCTTGACCCCACGCCGACGCAGCGCCTGGGCGACGGCGCCGGCGAGCGAGGCGAGCTTGATCAGCTCGCGCTCCTGCAGCTCCGGGTTCGCGGCGATGATCCGCTGGCGGCGGGCGGCATACGCGCGCCCCGGCTCGAACATCGCGCCGGCGGCGGCGAGTGCCCCCGCGACCGCCTCGAGCGGCGAGGCCGACTCGGGCGCCGCCGATACGCCCTCGACGAGCAGTTCCTGGAGCGCCTCGCTACCTGCGAACAGGACCTCCCGCTTGTCTGCGAAGTGTCGGAAGAAGGTCCGCTTGGTCAGACCTGCCTGCTCGGCGATCTGCGCGACGGTCGTGCTGTCGAAGCCCCGTTCCTCATACAGCGCGAGCGCGGCCTCCTGCAGCCTGCCGCGCGCATCCGGTTGCCATCTGACCATCGCCCAAGCATATTGATGGCACCCGGTGTCATCTCTGCTATAAGCTTGATGACATCAAGTGTCATCAACTTCGCGGAGGCGCCGTGGGCGCCCGCGGGCCATCCCCAGGAGGTATCTCATGCGTGTTTTCGTCACGGGCGCGTCCGGTCACATCGGATCGGCAGTCCTCCCCGAGCTGCTCCAGGCAGGACATCAGGTGCTCGGCCTGGCACGCTCAGACAGCTCAGCCGCCGCGCTCGAGGCGGCCGGGGCCGAGGTGCACCGCGGCGATCTGGATGACACCGACGGCCTCGGCGAGGCCGCCGTCGCAGCCGATGGCGTGATCCATCTGGCCTTCAAGCACGAGGCGATGCAAGCGGGAGATTTCCTCGGCGCCGTCGCAGCCGACCTGGCCGCGATCGAAGCGCTGGGCGTCGCGCTGAAGGGCTCGGACAAGCCGTTCGTGAGCACCTCGGGCACGATGATGCTCGCATTCGGGGGTATCACGGGGCGACCCGGCAACGAGCGGGACACCGTCGCGGGTGGGCCGCGCGTCGAGGCGGAGAACACGGTCGTCGGCCTCGCCGAGCAGGGCGTGCGCTCCTCGGTCGTGCGTCTTCCGCCGCTCGTCCACAGCGATCTGGACCACCATGGCTTCGGCCCGACGCTGATCGCCATCGCCCGCGAGCGTGGCGTGTCCGGCTATGTCGGCGACGGGTCCAATCGCTGGCCCGCGACGCACACGCTCGACGCGGCGCGCCTCTACCGGCTGGCGCTGGAGAACGCTCCCGCGGGATCGCGCCTGCACGCCGTCGCCGACGAAGGCGTCCCCTTCAGGGACATCGCCGGGGTCATCGCGCGCAAGCTGGAGCTGCCGAGTCAGAGCATCGCCGCCGAGGACGCCGCCGAGCACTTCTCCTTCCTCGGGCCGTTCGTCGCGGTCGACAACCCCGCCTCGAGCGAGCTGACACGTCGGCTGCTCGGCTGGGAGCCAACCTTCCCCGGGCTGATCGAGGACCTCGACGAGGGTCACTACTTCAGCGACCGGCTCGGTTAGGCTCAACCCATGACGCGCGACGAATGGATCGCCACCTTTGCCCGTCAGGCCGGCGTCGAGCCGCCGAGCGTCGAGGAGATCCGCGAACTGCTGGAGCTGGCGGGCACCGCCGCCCACGCCTCAGAACGGACAGCCGCACCGCTCGCCTGCTGGCTGGCGGGGCGCTCGGGGATCGCGCTCCCTCAGCTCCGCGAGGCCGCCGGACGGGTGGGCGGCGGTGAGCCCGGCCCTGCCGCCGGCGCCTGATCGAGGAGTCGCCGTGCCTCGAGGAGATCCTCGGGGGTGTTGACGTTGAAGCACAGCCGGGCGGGATCGCCGAAGCGCCCGAGACGATCCTCGCCGAGGATCTGTGGCGAGAGACCGGCCAGGGCGCCGCTCAGCGAGCGCCCGGCCGCGAGCGCTGCGCGGAGCTCCTCGGCACCTGAGGCGGGGCAGCGGCAGAGCAGCGGCTGCGGGCGCCCGCCGACCTCGGCCATCGCGACGCCGCTGAGCCCGGCGAGCCAGCGCAGCAGCTCGCCGGTCAGGAACGGCATGTCGCAGCCGAGCAGGATCACACCCCGCTCCCCGGAGGCAACGGCGCCGAACTCGAGGGCGCGGATGACCCCGCACAGCGGGTGACTCGGACGCTCGGGCTCGCGCAGGACGGGCACCGACAGCGGCGGCAGAGGCGACTCGGGCTTTGCGACCACGACCGCCTCGAGGCCGGCCGCCCGCGCCGCCAGCAGCGGGTATTCGATCAGCGGCCGGCCCCCCAGGCAGGCGCCGGCCTTGCCGCCGCCCAGGCGCCTGGCCCGGCCGCCGGCCAGGACCGCAACGAGTGCCCTCGGCTCTGCCACGGCTCCCAGTCTCCCACCACTAGAGTGGCGCCGCGATGGCTGCAAACGGGTTGGTCGAGCTCCGCGACGCACAGCGCCTGGTGCTCGACGCCGCCCGGCCCCTGCAGGCTGAGCCGGTCGAGCTCGCGAGCGCCCTGGGACGGGTGCTCGGCACCGACGTCACCGCGGCGGCGCCGGTGCCGTCGTTCGAGAGCTCGGCAATGGACGGTTACGCCGTCCGCTCCCGCGAGCTGACCGACGCCAGCGCCGCCCGCCCCGGCGTGCTCCGCCTCGTCGGCGAGTCGCGCGCCGGGTGCCCGTCGCAGCTGGAGCTCCGCGCGGGCCAGGCGATCTCGATCTCGACCGGAGCGCTCGTTCCGCACGGGGCCGACGCCGTCGTGCGGCTCGAGGACACGGTCCGCAGCGGCAGCGAGCTGCGCGTCCTCGCCCCGGCCCGGGCAGGCCAGGACATCAGGCGGGCCGGAGAGGACTTCCAGGCCGGCGAGCTGGCGCTCGCGGCG
>Ga0182012_10004626_pt1 | contig 14325 bp, 12 predicted proteins | sample 612S2SmetaG_FD_120486 | JGI IMG/M metagenome (GOLD analysis project Ga0182012, IMG submission 120486) | Permafrost microbial communities from Stordalen Mire, Sweden - 612S2S metaG | ecosystem: Environmental > Terrestrial > Soil > Wetlands > Permafrost | place: Sweden: Stordalen | collected... | reverse complement strand
GGCGGGGCTCCCGAACAGCATCCAGATCTCCACCAGCGCGGCCAGCGCGCGAAACACCGCCTGCCGGAAGCGTTCTGGGCCACCGTCGTCGGACACCACTCGCAGTCCCATCACGATCTTGCCCAATGACCGGCCGCGGGTTGCGGTTTCGATCACCAACGGGTACCCGAGCAGCGCCAGCGCGGTGAAGATAACGAGGATCGCTGTGCTCAGCGCGGAGTCAAACTCAGTTAGGGTGGCCGCCCATAGAACCAGCCCGAACACATAGCCGGCCAATATCACCGTGATGTCGATGAGCGCGCCCACCGCCCGCACCGGCAACTGGGCGATCTGCACATCGAGCACCACCGCGTCCCCGGTCACCACCTCCGACATAACACCGAACGGTACATGGCCGCGGCCTCCGATTAGGCTGCGCAGGGTGGACGTTGACGCCTTCGTGCTGACGCATCGCGGCACCTGGGACCGGCTCGATCAGTTGATCAAGAGGCGCCGGTCACTGAGCGGAGCCGAAGTTGACGAGCTCGTGGAGCTCTACCAAAGGGTGTCCACCCATCTGTCGACGCTGAGGTCGGCCAGCACCATCGGGTCGGATTCGCTGCTGATCGGCCGGCTGTCGAGTCTGGTCGCGCGCGCTCGATCCGCGGTGACCGGTGCGCATGCACCGCTCAGCAGTACGTTCGTCCGTTTCTGGACAGTGTCTTTCCCGGTGGTCGCTTACCGCACGTGGAGATGGTGGCTGGCGACGGCGGTGGTTTTCTTCGGCGTTGTGTCGGTGATCGCATGCTGGGTGGCCGGCAATCCGGAAGTGCAGTCAGCTATCGGAACACCAAGTGACATAGACGAACTGGTGAACCACAACGTCGAGTCGTATTACCGAGAGCACCCCGCGGCAGCGTTCGCCTTGCAAGTCTGGGTCAACAACTCCTGGGTGAGTGCCCAGTGCATCGCTTTCTCGGTCTTACTGGGACTGCCGATCCCGATTGTGCTGTTTCAAAATGCGGCCAACCTGGGACTGATTGCCGGGCTGATGTTTCAGGCCGGCAAGGGCGGCATCCTGCTGGGCCTGCTGGCTCCGCACGGGCTGCTGGAGCTCACCGCGGTGTTCCTGGCCGGGGCGACCGGGATGCGGCTGGGCTGGTCGGTGATCTCGCCGGGCGACAGGCCACGTGGGCAGGTGCTCGCCGAGCAGGGACGTGGGGTGGTGTCGGTCGCGGTGGGATTAGTCGGTGTATTGCTGGTCTCGGGCTTGATCGAGGCATTGGTGACGCCGTCCTCGTTGCCGACCTTCGTCCGTGTCGGCATCGGAATCATCGCCGAAGTGGGGTTCCTTTCCTACATCGGGTACTTCGGCCGCCGCGCCGCAAAAGCTGGGGAGACCGGCGATATCGACGACGCGCCCGACGTGGTTCCGACCCGTTGAGCGTCTTCTGATGGCGGCGACCCGCTTCGCCCGGCTCCGCCGCGCTCGCGATCGCCGCCGTCTTCTGATGGCAGCGACCCGCTTCGCCCGGCTCCGCCGCGCTCGCGATCGCCGCTAAAGCCTTCCGGTCGCTTTCATCGAAAGATAGCGGTCGGCAAGTGCGGGAGCGAGATCCGTCGGCGCAGCGTCGACGACATCCACCCCGCTTTGGCGCAGCCGGGATGCGATCTCGCGCCGATCATTGCGGGCTCGCTCGGCGGCCGCCGCGTCGTATACCGCGGCCGCATCGGAGCGCCCGGCGGCCATTTCGTCCACCCGTGGGTCGGCGACCGCGGCGATCATCACATGGTTTCTGGCCGACAACCGGGGTAGCACCGGGAGCAGGCCTTCGTCGAGTGCGGTGGCGTTGAGGTCGGTCAGCAGCACCACTAGCGATCGTCGGCGGTTGCGCCGCCCGATCGCGGCAACCATTGCACGCCAGTCGGACTCGACAAGCTCCGGTTGCAACGGAGCCATCGCATTGACCAGCTGGGCCAGCAGTTCGGTGCGTGAGGCGCCAAACACGCCGGCCCGGGTTATTCGGTCGTGGGCGAGGAAATCGACATGGTCACCGGCCCGCGATGCGAGCGCGGCCAGCAGCAGGGCGGCGTCCATCGACCAGTCCAGCCGGGGCCAACCCGCGGGATCGCTGGACGCTGGATCGACACCGACGCGACCCGCTGCCATCCGCCCGGTGTCCAGCACGATCAATACACGCCGGTCGCGTTCGGGCCGCCAGGTGCGCACCATGACGTCAGCGCGACGCGCGGACGCGCGCCAGTCGATTGAGCGCACGTCGTCGCCGTCGACATACTCGCGCAGCGAATCGAATTCAGTTCCTTGCCCGCGTATCAGTGTCGGCAATTGCCCGTCGATCTCCCGCAGTTTGGCAAGCCGCGAAGGAAGGTGCTTGCGGGAAAGGAACGGTGGCAGCACCCTGACCTGGCCGGGCACTGCCCGCGAACTCTGCCGTCCTGCCAGCCCCAGTGGCCCGATCGAGCGTGCGGTGACTGCGGCCGCCCGCTGGTCGCCGCGGCGCACCGGACGCAGCGTCGTGTGGATATAGTGCTGTGCGCCGGCCGGGACGACGACGGCATGGGCGCGCGGCGTGGCGCCCGCGCTGGGCGGCCAGGCGTCCCGGATCTCGCCGCGAAACCGTCGGCGACCCCCGTTGTCGATCCGCAGCCCGGCGTTCACCTGCTGGCCGAGCCGGGTCGAGATGTCTGGTGAGCGGGTGTACCGCAACCCGCGGGGGCTGGCCGCCAGCCCGGCATCAGCCGCCACCCCTATCGCCAGCGTCGCCAGCAGCGCCACGAAAGCCTGTGCCGGCCAATCCGACACCGCGATCGGCAGGACGCAGATCAGCGCCACCAAGCCGGCGCGTCCGGTCAGGATCACTAGCGGGGCACCCGAACCGATGACAAGATTCCGTCGAGCACACCGTCGGGTGTGGCGCCTTCCAACTCGGCCTCCGGGCGCAGCATCACCCGGTGCCGCAGCGTCGGGCGGGCCATGGCCTTGACGTCGTCGGGAGTGACGTAGTTGCGGCCGGATAGCCACGACCAGGACCGGGCGGTGGCCAGCAGGGCCGTTGCCCCGCGTGGGGAGACACCCAGCTGCAGCGCCGGGGAGGAGCGGGTGGCTCCGACGATGTCGACGATGTAGCCCAGCACCTCGTCGGCCACCAAGACCCGCTGCACCGCTGCGCGCCCGGCCGCCAGATCGGCCGGTCCGGCCACCGGGTGGAGCGCGGAAAGATCGCGCGGATCGAAGCCGTGCGCGTGCCGGCTCAGGATGGCGATCTCGGACTCGCGCTCTGGCAACGACACGGTCAGTTTGAGTAGGAAGCGGTCCAGTTGGGCTTCGGGCAACTGGTAGGTGCCCTCGTATTCGATCGGGTTCTGCGTTGCGGCGACGATAAAAGGATCGGGCAGCGGCTTGGCCTCGCCGTCAACACTGACCTGATGTTCCTCCATCGCCTCCAGTAGCGCGGCCTGGGTTTTGGGCGGCGTCCGGTTGATCTCGTCGGCCAGTAGAAGATTGGTGAACACCGGGCCGGGCCGGAACACGAACTCGGCGGTGCGCGCGTCGTACACCAGCGAACCCGTGACATCGCCGGGCATCAGATCGGGGGTGAACTGCACCCGCTTGAATTCCAGCTGCAATGCGGCGGACAGCGCTCGAACCAGCAGCGTCTTCGCCACTCCCGGAACGCCTTCCAGCAGCACGTGGCCACGGCACAGCAGCGCGATCACCAAACCGCTGATGACCCCTTCCTGTCCGACTACTGCCTTGGCGAGCTCGGTGCGTAACGCCAGCAGCGCAGCACGCGCCGATTCGGCCTGCGGGGTCTGGGCGGGATCCGGTTCAGTCACTAGTGTGTGACCTGCCTTTCGATTTCGTCGAGCGCTCGGGCGAGTTGTAACAGGTCATTGTCGGTGCGCGGGGGTGGACCGTACAGGTGGTAGGAGATAAATCGAGGGTCGGCTGCGCTGCGCTGGGCCACGCTGGTCACCACGGCTGACGCCGGTGCGCCCGCGCCGAGACCAAGCCGGGGCAGCAACCGCTGCAGCGTCGCGGTTCGCAGCGCGTCTGCAGCGCGATCACGGGCACGGCGGGATCGGTACAGCCGACCCCGGCCCTCGACAGTCTCCGACGCCCGCACCACAACGGGCAGTTCCTCGGCCACCAGTGGACCGAGTCGGCGGCCCTTCCACAGCGCAACCAGTAGTACGACCACCGCCAACTGCCAGACGATCCACGTGACGTTTTCCGGAATCAAGTCGAAAACAGACGTTGGGGAAGATGTTTCACCATCAATGTGCTGGGGCGCATACCAGACGAGGCGGGGCCGGGCACTCGCGAGATTCATCGCCAGCGCGGCATTGCCCGCCTGCAACAGGCCACCGTTGGTCATGAAGTCGGCGCTGCCGACCACCGTAATGTTTCGTGCGCCGTCCCGATATCGGACCAGCACCCCGTCGTAGCAGCTGCTCATCGGCCGGTCAGCCTTGGCCGCGTAGGTGTCGCTGGGCCCGAATCGAACTGATCCCGCCTTGTTAGCTTCCCGCAGAGCGCAGTTCGGGTCGCTGTCGAAGGTGCTGGCGGCCGAGACACGCAAACCCGGGATCAATGCTGCGCGGGTTCGTGTCTTCGGCTCCACCAGCAGGAAATCACCAGGGGCTTTCGCTAGTCGGTCCAGCGCGGTATCGGTCAGGTACTGACTCTGCGCCACTAATATCAGCGTGTCGGGGCTTGCTGCTTGTTCGACCGCGGTGATGTTGTCGGCCCCGACGACCTCGATGCCGTTGTCACGCAGCAGCGTCGCAAGTGCGTGGGCACCGTCAGGACTGGTCGCCGCCGGATCCATCGGGCCGCCGGGTCGCGGTGCGGTCAGGTAGGCGCCGATCCCGGCGACGACGGCCACGACGACCAGCGTGAGCACCACCCCGCGCCATGATCGCCATCGCGGTGCCGCCATCACCGGACCTGTGCCCATGATTCGACCGCAGCGGATTGTCCCGGCGCCGGCGGCGCTGCCGGCGGGCGCGATCGCAGGTGGTCATCGAGGTCGGCAATCATCCGATAGGCATCCCGGGTCCCGGGTTGTTCGCCATAGGTGACGTCGCTGAAGGCCGTTGCCGCCTGTGATAATTCGGAAGTCAGGTGAACCAGGGCCGCGCCGGCATCCCGGGCCAGTTCATTCGCCGTTCGGCCGGGGGCCGGGTTGAGTATGCCGGTCTCTTCGAGCTGACGCGCGACGGCGCGCAATCTGTGCCGAATCGCTGCTGCCCAATTACCCTCCGCCGCAAAGCTTTCAGCGGTGGCACGATGCTGGGCCGCGGTAAGTTGGCCGGCTTCGAATAACTGGTAGTCGCCGCCGGGTTTGTTGCGCATCGTGCGCCGCACGATGCGAACGGCTACCGCGCCCGCGATCGCCAGCAGAATGAGCAGCACCATGGCGGTAAACCACCCGCCCGGTATTGAGGCCGTCTTCTGCAACACGCGGTACAACATCTCGTTGATCCAGTCGGTGAGTTGTTGTCCCGTCGAATTCCTGGAATAGATAGGTTTATTCAGCTCGTTTTGTGCAGCCTGGTGCGCGGCATCGCGGTCGATGTCGATGGAAGGCACAGTCAGCGAGTCCTTACACCGGCCGGGTCAGCCACAGGTTGTCGGTGGAGGCGGTCGCGTAGGGTCCGCCGGCGGCGCCGCTCTGCAGCACCAGATCGAATGCTTCGGAGCGTATTCGGCGGTCGGTGTAGAGCAGCACGATAACGCCGGCGTTGAACGGCGCCGTGACGATCTGGCCGATCGCCGACCCTATGGACGCGATCGCGGTTCCTATCAACATGACGCCGGCGGACGGGGCCCCGACCAGCATTACCTCGCCGACGATGCTGAACGGTATCGCGATTGCGTCAGCGACGGCGGTTACCACGATGTATGTCAGGGTCCGGATGCCCAGCACCCTCCAGAAGCCGTTGCGCACCAGCGCAAAGGATCTGGTGACCGCATCGACGACCGGCAATCTCTCCAGCACGATCAGAACGGGTGCGAACAACACCACCGTGTACAGGTATACCGTCAGGGCGATCATGGCGAGCATCACTGGGAAGCCCAGGAAAACCGCCGCCACGGTGCCGCCGATCGCGACGAGCATGGCAATTATCACCGCCACCAGACCGAGAAGAGCTGCCACGATGGCGGCTTCCAACAGCGCCAGCCCGAACAAGGGCAGCAGCCGTCCGCGGATCTTGGCCCACGTTTCGCCGATGGTGATCGGCGAGCCGAACACCGCGCGCCCGACGATGACGGTGAGCATCCCGCTGAGCAGGATGCCGCCCAGCCACGCGACGAGTAGTGCGGCAGCCACCGATGCCGCCCACGCGCCGATGATTCCCGGTGTCAGCTCGTCCGCGCGGCCGGTCGTGAATTTGCCACGGACGGTCAATGGCCCGGTAAAGGCGGCCAGCGTGATGATTTGCATGACTACCACCACCGTGGCGGTCAATCCCAAAGTCGCCCTCGGATTGGTGCGGATGTAGCCCACCCCGCCGTTGAAGATTTCGCTCAGGGTCAACGGCCGTAGCGGGATGATCCCGGGTTTGGCCAATCCGAAGACCGGCGGCGGCCCATACCCGTACGGCGGGGGGCGGTAGCCGGGTGCCGGTCCACCGTAGCCGGGTGGCGGCCAATATCCCGGATACCCAGGCGGCGTGCTCACTGTGTGCAGCGGCCGTCGTCGTTTGTCATGGCCTCCATCCTGTCGACGCTCCGGGTATTTCTCAATCTGCACGGGTCCCCCGCGTAGCGTCTGGGACATGGCGGAACTCAAATCCACGATCCGGGCGGACCTGACCCGGGCGATGAAATCCCAGGATAAGTTGCGGACCGCGACGCTGCGCATGCTGCTGGCCGCGATCCAGACCGAGGAAGTGTCGGGCAAGGCGGCCAGGGAACTCTCCGACGACGAGGTGCTCAAGGTGCTGGCCAGGGAGGCCCGGAAGCGCGCTGAGTCGGCCCAGATCTACACCCAAAACGGCCGCGGTGAGCTGGCCGCCACCGAGCACGCCGAAGCGCGGATCATCGACGAATACCTACCCACGCCGCTCACCGAAGCGGAGTTGGCCGACGTCGTCGACACCGCTATCGCCCAGGTGGCAGAGACGATCGGGGAGCGCCCCGGTATGAAGCAGATGGGGCAGGTGATGAAGGCGGCCACCGCGATCGCGTCCGGAAAAGCCGACGGAGCGCGACTGTCCGCGGCGGTCAAAGAGCGGTTGTAGCCACCCCTGCCGGTAATCGGAAGGTGATGTTGACCGTCACGCCGCCAATTAGCCTGCCGTAGAAGCACTTTCGATCCAGAGTGGTGCAGGTTGGCGGCGGTATATCAACATAGTAATCCAGAGCTGGATTCATTGTCCGCACCAAAATATTTGTGGCACGGGTGATTCCGTCATCAATCGACTCGCGCTTATGCTCGAGTGGCACTGACCGGGCGTCGGTGAACACTGTTGATCCGGAATCGGACCACCGACTCCGCGGTGCGCAGGCCCCCTGGGGAGACTAGCGTGGTTCGACGAGGGGCAGGTGTTGAGGCGTTCTTGTTCTCGCAGTTCGCAACGCAGGTTAGGCTTGCGTCATACTTAAAGTCCCCGGGACAAAGGATGGCCATTGTCAGCCCCTGATTCGATTACCACGCTCGTGGAGGACCACGACGGGGTGTCCGTGGTCAGCGTGAGCGGCGAAATCGATTTGGTAACCGCTCCCGCCTTGGAACAAGCCATCAGCGCGGTGCTCGCTGAGGGTCCGACGGCGCTGGTCATCGACTTGTCCGCGGTTGACTTTCTCGGCTCGGTAGGGCTGAAGATCCTGGCGGCGACGTACGAGAAACTCGCGAAGACCGCTGAATACGGTGTGGTCGCGCGCGGCCCGGCGACCAGAAGGCCGATACACCTGACCGGCTTGGACAAGACCTTCCCGCTATACCCAACGCTGGAAGAAGCGTTGACCGGCGTCCAAGACGGCGATCTCAATCGGTAGCACCGCTGGCTGATAGCGCCGCTGTTGATCCGCACCCGAAGTTAATATCTGGTTTCCTCGCGGATCGGGTAGCGCCGATGATGTTGGCGACTTCGGCTGCGCAGGCCGTCTGAGCTGGGCGATCGTGGCTTTCACGTCCGCGGGAAAAGATCCACTAGCTGTCGGCGCCGCGAGCAAATTGTCGCGTGCGCAATTTCCTCGACTAGATCAGTGTGGCCCGGACCCGAACGGGGTATCGCCTGAGTCACGGATGACTACAGCGAATTGCATCAGCCCAACAGCCATAACGAAGGAACACTCATGACGACCGTAAGCGATTACGACATCCGCCGCGTGTCGGACGCCGATGCCGCCCAGGACAGCTCCGCGCTGCGCGAGCTGGCGCCCTCTTTGCCCGGGTCCTCCACGGCGATTGTCGACGATGACCCCAACGATGTGGCTTTTTTCGAGCCGCCTGGTGCCGACCTGTCCGGCGAGGAACTGTCGATGACGGTGATTCCCCAGCAGGACGACGAGTTCACCTGCTCGAGTTGCTTCCTGGTACAGCACCGCAGCAGGTTGCGCAGCCCGAGTTCTGGGCAGCCGGTCTGTGCCGACTGCGCTTGATGCGGCCTAGGCCTGCGCCCATTCCCGTTTGCACACCGCGCAGTGCCGAGTAGCCGCCGCCCAGTGTGGCTCGTTGTCGGCGGGCTCACGAATCCGATGGGTGGAGGCATGCCCACACCCAGGGCAGGTGCAGACCGCCTGGAACGGCTCGACCGCCTGCAGCTGCATGAGGCGCAGGTTTTCTGTCCGGGAAAACGGCACGATCTCCAACGACTCGGGCCGGAAGCCGATGTCCGGATTGTCGAACCATAAAAGGCCACAGACCACCGTGGCCACCGAGGTGAAGACGGACAGGATGACCAGAGGGATGTCCCATGGCCAGTTCGGTGGGATGGGCGTTAGCGCGACCACAAGCATCGCGGCGCTGACCAGGAAGCCGACGATAGTGCCGGGCTTAGCCCACGGATAGCCGCCGACATTCAACGCGTCCCATGACTCGATCTTCTTCTCCCGGGCCGCGATCTCTAGCAAGGTTGGGTGGTCGGGGTAGTCGCGCTTTGCCGGGGGGTCGACGGCATCGGGCGGCGGTTCGTGGCTTGTGGGCCTAACAGACGCCATGGCGGCTAACTGTAATGCGGTATTTCGGCAGTCACCATCGCAAACGGGCCGAGCCCGGGGGACGGCAGTGCCTCTTTGCGGTCTCGCGCCCTATGCTGGTGAACTGGGACCTCGGGGGCCTGAGCGGCGGAGGGTCGGATGACCGCAGCGACCGCGTGCCGCACATGCGGCACCGAGCCGCGCGAGGGTGCGCGATTCTGCGACGGCTGCGGCATACCCGTCCTGGAGCAGGACACCCATGCGGAGTACAAGCAGGTGACGGTGCTGTTCGCTGATGTGGTCCATTCGATGGACATCGCGGCGGCCGTCGGTGCCGAGCGGCTGCGGGAGGTCATGACCGGGCTGGTCAACTCCGCTTCGCTGGTGGTTCAGCGTTTCGGGGGCACGGTGGATAAGTTCACGGGTGACGGGATCATGGCCGTCTTCGGTGCGCCGGTGGCGTTGGAGGATCATGCCGTTCGTGCCTGTCTGGCCGCCCTGGGCGTTCAGGAGGAAGCAAAGCGACTTGCCGTCGACGTCCAGGATCGCGACGGTCTGGCTCTGCGGCTGCGCGTGGGACTTAACTCCGGTGAGGTGATCGCCGGTGAGATCGGTTCGGGGCCACTCGGTTACACCTCCGTCGGTGAGCAAGTCGGCATGGCCCAGCGGATGGAGTCGGTGGCCCCGCCCAATGGCGTGATGCTCAGTGCGTCGACAGCGCGATTGGTCGAGGACTCGGCAACGCTCGGCGACACTGAGCTGGTTCAGATTAAAGGTGCCGACGGGCCGGTGCCTGCCCGTCGGCTGTTGAGCATGGCGGAACGACCTGCTCTCGGACGTGCTGAGTCGAATCTGGTCGGTCGGCGATGGGAGATGTCCGCCGTCGAGGGCTTGTTGGACCGCGCAGTCGCCGGCCATGGCGCGGTGGTCTCCGTGGTGGGGTCACCGGGTATCGGCAAGAGCCGTCTGGTGCGTGAGACGGCGGCAATCGCCGGTGACCGCGAAGTCGAGGTGTTCAGCGCCTACTGCGAATCCCACACCGCCGACATTCCATTCCATGTGGTGGCACAACTGCTGCGGGCGGCCACCGGTGTGCGTGGCCTGGAAGGCTCGGCCGCTCGTGGCCGGCTGCGCTCCCGGGTGCCGGATGCCGACCCTGAGGATTTGCTGCTGTTCGATGACTTGTTGGGCATCGCCGGCCCCGAGGTAAAGCTGCCCAAGATCGATCCCGATGCCCGGCGGCGGCGGTTGACCGCACTGGTCAATGCCGCCTCGTTGGCCCGCCAAACTCCAGCGGTCTACGTCATCGAAGACACGCACTGGATCGATGAGGTCAGCGAATCGATGCTGGCTGCCTTCCTCACGGTCGTTCCGCAGACGCCCTCGCTGGTGCTGGTCACCTATCGCCCCGAATATCAAGGTGCGCTCAGCCGGGTGCCCGGTGCTCAGACCATCGCCCTTGCGCCGCTGACTGATCCGGAAACTGCAGCCCTGGTTTCAGAGCTGCTCGGGTCGGACCCGTCGGTGGGCGGGGTGATCACCATGATCACCGAGAAGGCCGCCGGAAACCCATTTTTCGCCGAGGAGATCGTGCGTGACCTGGCCGAGCGCGGCGTGCTACGGGGCAACCGCAGCGCCTACGAATCGACCGCCGACGTTGCCAAGGTCAGTGTGCCAGCGACCTTGCAGGCGACCATCGCCGCCCGCATCGACCGGCTTGATCCCGCGGCCAAGCACACGTTGAGCGCAGCCGCTGTCATCGGCTCGAAGTTTAGCCGGGACCTCCTGGAAACCCTGGGCATTGACCCAGTCCTGCAGGACCTGGTGGGCGGCGAGTTCATCAATCAGATCCAATTCACCGGACAACCCCAGTATGTGTTCCACCATCCGCTGATCCGCACTGTGGCCTACGAAGCCCAGCTCAAATCCGATCGCGCCGAGCTGCACCGGCGCGTCGCGGCCGCAATCGAAGCACGTGACCCGGCGGCGGCCGAGGAGAGCGCTGCGCTGATCGCCGAGCATCTCGAGGCCGCCGGTGATGGGCACGCCGCCTACGGCTGGCACATGCGCGCGGCAACGTGGGCGACCAACCGCGACCTCGGCGCGGCGCGACTGAGTTGGGAGCGCGCCCAAGCGATCGCCGACGCATTGCCAGCCGATGACCCCAACCGAGCGTCCACGCGCATCGCCCCGCGCACCATGTTGTGCGCGACCGCCTTTCGAGCCCATGCACAGTTGGCCGATGCCCGCTTCGAGGAATTGCGGCAGTTGTGCGCCGCCGCCGGGGACAAGGCGTCACTGGCCATCGGGATGGCGGGGCTGGTGATGGATCATGCGTTTCAGGACCGGCTGCGCGAGGCGTCGCAGCTGGCATCGGAAGCCATGGCCCTCATCGAGTCGGTCGACGAACCGAACCTGACAGTGGGGCTATCCTTCGCGGCCATCTACGCCAAGGGTGAAAGTGGCGAGTGGTGTGCCGTGCTGCTGTGGTCACAGCGGGTCATTGACCTGGCCAACGGTGACCGCTCAAAAGGCAACTTCATTATAGGGTCCCCGTTGGCGCACGCCTTGACGACGCGGGCTATGGCCCGTTACTGCCTGGGTCGTCCTGGATGGCGAAACGACGCGCGGCAGGCCCTGGACATGGCCCGCGACACCGACCCCGTGACCTACGTCAGGGTCGTCATGTACGTCTACCTCGTGGGAATACCGGGTGGAGTCCTAGCGCCCGACGAGCGGGCGTTGCGCGAGATCGAGGTTGCCCTACAAGTTGCCGAGCGATCCAGTGATGACCTCGCGTTGACCCACGCCCGGGTGACACTGGGCGTTGCGCTGGTGCACCGCCCAACGGCTCCAGAGCATCACCGCGGAAAGAAGCTCCTGGCCGAGGTCAGCGACGTGTTCCTGCGCCGGGAACACAACCTGGCCGAGCTGGCGATCGTCAACGTTTACCTGGCACGTGAGAAGGCTCGGCGTGGAAATCGCGATGACGCCGTCCCGCTCATGCGCGCCGCCCTCGACGATCTGGTCCGCGAGGGGAAGGTGCTGGCGTGGGGCATTCCGGCGACGGGTGTCCTGGTGGAGACACTGCTTGAGCGCGGGTCCGACGGCGACGTGGCCGAAGCCGAGGCCGCAATCGAGCGGTTAGCGGAGGCGCCGGCCGATGACGGTCTGGTGGTACGCGACATCTGGCTGCTGCGGCTGTGCGCACTGCTAGCCCGGGCTCGCTGCGACGAGGCCGGCTACCGCGACTTCCGGGACCGGTACCGCGACATGGCGAAGACGCTCGGCTTCGAGGGGCATATCGCCTGGGCCGAGGCGATGCCGTGACGGCGCGGTTTATCTAGCCAATGCGGATGTCTTGAGACATCACGTGGTCGGGGTGGCGGGATTTGAACCCACGGCCTCTTCGTCCCGAACGAAGCGCGCTACCAAGCTGCGCCACACCCCGCCTGAAGCCACGCCAGCGTATCGCACCGGCTGGGTCCAGTGGCAATTGAACCTAGGCCCGATCGTTCAACGTACCGAGACGCTTGGCTGCGAGCTTGCCAGCCTGCCAGCCGAATCGCGGCCGCCCACCGGGGCGCCGATCAACGTCAGCAGCGTTGCTTCGGGTCGGCAGCAGAACCGCACCGGCGCAAACGGCGAGGTGCCGACCCCCGCGGAGACGTGCAACTGCATGGTCGAGCCCCAGCGCGACGGTCCCTTGGCGCGCGACCGGTCCAGCCCGCAGTTGGTTACCAGCGCCCCGTAGAACGGCAGACACAGCTGCCCCCCGTGCGTGTGGCCGGCCATCACCAGCTGGTAGCCGTCGGCGGCGAAGCGATCAAGGACTCGCGGTTCCGGCGAGTGCGTCAGTCCCAGTCTCAGGTCCGCGGCCGGACTCGCCGGGCCCGCGATCACGTCGTAGCGGTCCCGGTCGATGTGCGGGTCGTCCACCCCCGCTGCGGCGATGCGCAGCCCGGCGACCTCGAACTCGCGGCGGGTGTGGGTGAGGTCGAGCCAGCCCCGCTCGGTGAATACTGCCCGCAGATCCTGCCATGGCAACGGCTCACCGCGAACCCGGTGCGTTGGTTTGGTCACGTAATTCATCGGGTTCTTCAGCCGGGGCCCGAAGTAGTCGTTGCTGCCGAACACGAAGACGCCCGGCCGTGACAGCAGGTCACCCAACGGCTGGACTACGGCGGGCACAGCTTTGGGGTGCGCCAGGTTGTCTCCGGTGTTGACCACCAGATCAGGCTCCCAGGCGGCCAGCTCACGAAGCCAGGCCTGTTTGCGGCGCTGGTTTGGCGTCATATGGAGATCGCTGAGATGCAGCACCCGCAACGGGGAGGAGCCCGGCGACAAGACGGGCATGGTTATCTCGCGCAGCACGAACGCGTTGCGCTCGACAATCGACGCATAGCCGATGCCGGCGACGGTCGAGCCTAGCGCGACGGCACCGGTGCGTAACAGGGCGGGCAGGACGTCGGCCATACCGGCCAGCCTACTGCCGGATGCGGACTGAGGAGGGCAACTTGTCGCCCCTCCTGGGCGCCTACGGAGGCGGTTGCGCGGGCGGCGGGGGCGCCAGCAGGGGAATGGTGATCGGCGGCAGGCCGGGAATATCGATGACCTGCGAACCGACCGGCGGCGGTGGCCCACCAGCAGGCCCACCACCACCTTCCGGGTACATGGGCGGCGGCGGGGCGGGCGGGATGCCGTTGCTGATCTGGATCGTGACGACCGACCCCGGGATCGTTTGGCCGGCGGGCGATGTTCCGACCACCTCGCCATATTTTGCGCTGCTGTTGACCGAGTTCGTCTGATCGTTGACCTGGAAGCCCGCCTCCTTGATGCGCTGGCGTGCCGCGTCTACATCCAGGCCGGTCACGGCCGGCACCCGCGAAGCGGGTGAGCCGTCGACGTAGCGTGGGTCGGTCGGCGGCAATTTCACTTCGCCAAAGCTGGTTGCGATCGGCTTCATCGCGGTGAACCACGTGCGCGCAGGCTCGTGGCCGCCGTACAGGTCACCGTCGCCGCAGTGGCGCAGCGGGGAAGAGCACAAATCGGTGGGCGTCGTTGAATCGTCGTAGATGTAATTCGCCGCGGCGTAGTGGCTGGTGAAACCCAGAAATCCGGAGGAGCGGTGGGCTTCGGTGGTGCCGGTCTTGCCAGACACCGGCAGATCCCAG
>Ga0182012_10004625_pt1 | contig 14329 bp, 13 predicted proteins | sample 612S2SmetaG_FD_120486 | JGI IMG/M metagenome (GOLD analysis project Ga0182012, IMG submission 120486) | Permafrost microbial communities from Stordalen Mire, Sweden - 612S2S metaG | ecosystem: Environmental > Terrestrial > Soil > Wetlands > Permafrost | place: Sweden: Stordalen | collected... | reverse complement strand
GATTTTCAGGTCAAAACCTTTGACTTTGGCGGCGATGGGTAATCCCCGATAAATGGCCCGGCATTGATAACAAATCACAATATCACCCAGCGCGAAATAAAGAATCCCGTCCACTACCGCGCCGCCCACCAAAATTTGAAAAAGATATTGGTTAAAAATCAGGGCTAACGCCACAATGAGAACCACAATCCACATTCCCAACTTGGTGTTAAAATCTTTTTGCCGATAAAGTTCGGTACAACCGCATATTCCACAGCGAGCCAAAGCGCCTTGAGCGTCTAATCCCCCATTTCCCAAAGCCTCACGACCTTTGGAACAGCGGGTACAGGGAATAAGTCCCGCATTAGGCATTTCATGTAAAAATAAGCCGTTTTCACACTCAGGACAAAAAGTATTAATTTCCATAAAGTTTCCTCAAAAAGGTACACCCGTAGCTAAAGTCAAATAGAGTCCCATACCCTCGCCGATCATGGTGCAAATCATCGCGGCGTAAAGAATTCCCGTAGCCGATTGGGTTGATTTCATCCTCACCGTTTCCCAAATCCAATAAGACATTCCCAAAGGCGGCAAAATGCCCCAGGCGATCCGAAATAACACAAACATTATTTCTCCCATCCAGCGCTGACTCGCCAGGGTATCAGTCCCATTGCCCCATCCCACATAGAGGAAGTAATTGAAAACCAATTCCAGCGCCGTTAAAACCGTCAGAAGAATATAACTACCCGAATAACGCTTCAAGGGAGTGATGGACAATTTAGGAGTCACCAAATACCAATGACCCAGCATCATGGCCAGAATCACCGCTCCCATGACTAATGCCGCTATCAATGCGTGAACCGCCAGAAAAAACCAGCGATCCTGCCCGGCCCACGGAAAATAAGCTATAGCCGCCAGGCCGCTGATAACGGCCAGACTAAAACAACTCCACAAAAACCATTGGCGGCGGATACGAAGGGCAACGGTAAAACAAAGGGTAAAGAAAAGAGAGACACTTAACGCGATCGCCCCGGTTTTATAGGACTCCCCTAAATCCGACCCAGCCATTAAGGCTAACCCAATGGCGAGAGTTTGAAGAGCCACGCACAAAAAACCAAAAAAGCGGTAAAAACCCTGACCTATCTCCCGTAAAACAACCAATGGTAAAAGGGTCAAACAACCCCAGGCGATAAAAGCGAAATAAAGAAATCCAATTTTTAAAACCATTATTTTCCTAGAGGACGATTCAATCAAAAAGGGCCCGGTAACCCGCGCCCTTTTTGATCTATCGTTAAAATTTCAAAATGAAGACGGAGAGAATCAGTGTTCGTAACCGTCAAAGCGGGGCATCATGACAAACTTGCGCCAGTCGCCGCCATGGGCGTGAACAGCGTACATTTCTTTGGCGTTGAACTTCTCTTTCGGGAATACATAAACATAAGCTTGAACCTTTTCTCCTGTTTCGGAAATAGTCACTTCACGAATTTCTCGGAGTAATCGGCTTTGTTGGGGAACATCCGAACGGTAGCCTTCTTGTGAATCGATAATTTCCAAAACTGTATCGAATTCTTGAAAGGTCATGACTTCCCCGTAAACTTTACCGGCATTTTCTTCTTCCACCAAAATCGGCAGGCCTGTAGGTAATTGATAAAGCTTACCCGCCGCTTCAGCCCTCGCCCAGGTGTTGATATAAGAGACAATTTTCACGTGTTTGACCGCGTCTTTGAGGAAAACATCATAAACAAATACATAATTGGTGGTCGTTGCGGTTGTCATAAAGCCTCCGAACTAGGGTTTAGAGTTGAAATCATACAACCAGGCTCGGGGAGTGTAAAGATATCCAGCCTACGAAAAAACCTTTGAAAGACTATGTAAAACGTTGACTGGAGTTAGTTCGCGCACTTGAGCGCCCTTTTCTTCCCAGGCTTTAAGACGTTCCTGATGTTCATTCACAATAGGTTTGGCTGCCACATCGGCATAAACCGCTTTCAAATGAAGAGAGAGTTGTTCTTCCGTAGGACGATTGGCCCCGGTTAAAAGCTTTACCGAACCATCCTGGGCACAGGCAGTCAAAATAAAGGAGTTGCCGTCGAAGGAATAAATCTCAAGATTGCTGATCACAATCTTTCCGCCTTCTTTGCCCTCTACCCAGTTCACCAAAAGCAAAGCCGACTTTTTATCGGGCGCGATAAAAACTCTGGCCCAAAAGAATACAATCGAAGCATAAGAATAATCGCCCATGAGCAAATAACCCTGTTCTTGAAGCTTTTCCGTGTAGGTTTTTTGCCAGGGCGGCGTTAACCGCTCGGTCATATCTTTGGGTGCCTGGACTAGGTTAACTGAGACTTTAGGAAGGTGCGCGAAGGGCGAATCAGAATCCGAATTTCTGCGGGTTAGCGCTCTTTCAGAAAAAAAAATATAGGTAATTAAACCCATGGTCAACAATAAAACAATGATCCCGCCTAAACCCATGAAACCTCCGAAATCGAGTGCCAATCATAACAACAACTTCTTAGCTCCAGAAAACTTAAAGAGCAGGCTCAAAAGAAATAAACTTTTGTTGAGCTTGCAAAGCTTTTTGAAGAATTTGGTTGGCTTCCTTCTCATGCCCAGTCATCTTCAGTGCCAATTCAAGATTATAGTAAAGGTTGGCTGCTGGATACCCATCGTCAATAGATTTCTTAAAATCTCGCACCACATCATCATAAGCAAGTCTGTTGCTGTCGATAAGTGCGATCTTTTCCCAAAAAATGGCGGATAGAAACCGATCTTTTTCGAGTATTTTTGAGGAGTTAAGGAGAATATTTTTAAATTCCATCCAAGGGATCGGAGAGGTTTGGGCTTTGAGCTTGAGGTTTAAATCACGAAAAACAGCATCGGTTTTTTTCCACACAGTCAATTCTTCGGGTTTCATTGAATCAGTGGGAATCAATCCTAAAACTAGATCTGAATGGTAGCGGGTATCATCTTTTTTCAAGCCTATCCATTGACTCCGAGGAAATCGAGTTTTGAGAAACGGAATATAATATTTATCTACCAAAAGAGCCGACCAACCCGGATTCATTTGAATTAATTTTGGATTTTGAAGAGTATCGACCGGGTAGCAAGCGACGTTCAAAGTCTTATTGTAATTATCCAAAGTAAATTCAGAAAATACGTTACCTGGACCCGATTCCCGACTCTTTTCTTTTATAAGTTGATAAGCTTCGAAATATTCGATCGGAACCCAGTCACTTTGCTGAACTGGAATCGAGTTCCATTGTTGAAAAGGTCCCAGCCAATGATAAAGGTTCAAGGTCAGAATGACCAAAAACAAAGCCAATGTACTTTTCCAATATAAGGCGGAGGAAAAGCCGTTAACAATTCTTTGAAATCCTAAAGCCGCAATCAGGCAGCAAAGAGGAATCAATTGAACGACATGACATATTTCTACCGCATTACTAAGAATACCGGGTAACAGAAAAAAAAATCCTGTCAGAAATATCCATTGGGAATAACTTTTTTTAATATCAACCACCAGCAAAGCGACACCTAAAAAAATCAATCCATCTTCCAAAGGATTGAAAATACCCCCCCAAACCGGTCCGTTAAAACAAAATCCGCCTTTCCAAAAAAACATTTGAAAATAATTTGCGATAGAACCCAGAATGGGTTGCCGTAAAAACTCATCATGAAGATGGGCCATCCCATTTTGAGATAATTCGGTTAATAGCATGGGAAATGCCGTTAAAAAACCGCTTAAACCATAAATAAATAAAGCGGTCTTATTTTGGGGATATTTCCATACTTGAAAAATAACAACAATTAAGACAGATAAAAAAATAACGGGCCAGACAGCATAAGTATAAAAGCCAACCCCGGAAGCGATTCCCAAAATCAGGGTATCAAGATATCGAAAGTGATTCGAAATTTTAAAATTCTTTAAACATCGGCCCAACGCGCCGAAGACTGCGTATTCCAAAGGTATAACGGTTATCGCGCCCACACAAAGACGGCTGCTGATTAAAGCCCAAAAATTAAACGTCAAAAAAAAAGTTAAAACCAAAGAGTGTTTTTTTGAAAAGAACTGTCTAGCGGCCCAATAACCTAATAAAGCCGTACCAACCGAAAGAAAAGCTGAAAATAACCTTAACGAAAAAAGTGAAGGTTCGATCCATTTAAAATAAAAGGCCAGCATCCAGAGAATCAGTGGTTGATTTTGGCATTCGCCCCAAAGAAGCTGCCAACTCCATTTCCGCGAAAGCGCCATTCCAAGAATTCCAAAATGCCCGTCATCCTTGGAGGGCCAAAAAGGTACGGATTCCAATTTGTAAAAACGTGTGGCCAAAAGAATCAGACTCATCATAATTGCTAAAAAAACGGTCGGCTTTATGGAGAAACCATCTTCTTGCGAAAGAAAAAGATTCGTTTTTGAACTGGTCTGAGGAGAAAAATTCCGGAATTGAAAAAAAAGATAAAACCCGAAAGGCAGAAGAATACCGTAAAAAGCGATAAATAATTTTTCTTCCAAACCTGAAAATTCGTAGGCAATGAGACCGTTCGAAATGAAAAAAACTAAGAAATAAACCCAAGGCTGGTTCCATTTTTTAAAATGGGGAATACGCATGGGATTTTGTTTCCAATTCATTGGCTACTTTATCATGGGCGATTTTGAAAACAAAGCTGTCGTAACTAAATGGATCAGACCATTTATATTCGGCTCTTTTTCTATTACAACCTTCGGATAAGTCGATTCATAGGCATTTCAAAAAAATGATAGGAAACGGCTGCCAGTGCGATGCTGACAAGGGCAAAAAGAATATAAGCGGTCCAAGCGTCCGCCCTAAAAATATAAGGATGTATGACGGACAAAACCAAGGGATGGAGCAGATAGATGCCATAACAGTATTTTCCTGGCCAACCCAGGGGTTTCCAGAGTTTTGATTCAAAAAAAGAAAGATGAAGACTTCCTAACAAAAAGGTGAAAAGTCCTAAATCAAGCGCGGTAGAAGCGTAAATCCTGTCTACCGCATTGGCCCGGGAAGTTCCAAGATATACACCCAGTATCAATCCGAAACCAACAACGCACAGAAGCCAACTTATCTTTTTACTCTTTAAAAGAAAAGGCTTCCACCGATCTGACGCAAGATAAAACAAAATGCCAAAAGCGATATTGTCAAAAGCTCCAGGAGAAGCGCACATCTGTAAGAATTCGTTTGATTGAAAAAAATAACACGCCAAGCGCCAAAGAAAACCAACCACTATTACCCCACTCAAAACACGAAATAAATTTTCAACGCTCCTTAATTTTTTCAACGAATAAGGAAAAAGAAGATAAAACTGCTCTTCGATCGACAAAGACCAAAACACTAAAAAATACAGGCCATAATGGACATCCCGGGTAAAAGCCAAAAGCCAGTTAAAAGTGAAAGTGAGAATGCAAATCCAAAATCCCAGACCCACATAGCCGCTAAAAACATCAAAATTATCGTCCCTGAAGATTCGGGGGAAAGCTAATATACAGATTCCAACTAAAACGGTGAAACCAAACAAAGGCAAAATTCGCCCGGCCCTTTGGACATAAAACTTCTTAAAAGAAGGTTTCCAGAGTCCTCCCGAATTCCTCGCCACTACTCCGGCAATAAGATATCCCGAGACGACAAAGAAAGAGTAAACGCCATAAGTACCGTTCCGCCAGAAATGTTCCCATATCCAAGAACTCCAATCGTTTGAGGGTTTTTGCAGGAATGATACTTCGCTCAAGTGAAGCGCCAGCACAACAAGAATCGAAAAAGTTCGAACCAGATCAATGATTGGAAGTTTTCTCAATTGGGTTTTTACCTTTTCAATGCATTTCCATTGGACAATGAAAATTCGTCAATAACCATGGATAAATCGATTTATTAAATAACAATTTTATTTTAATTAAGCTTCATTTAATACCTTGTATTTAAATGTTACTCGATTGAACGCGAAAACAGGTTTTAATGTCTTTTAAAATACCTCGGTAAACAAAAATTACGATAAATAGCATATTCAGGGTTTTACTTCTTTAAAGAGAAGCATGTTAAAATCCTGCCCATGGAAAAAAAGTTCAGCTCATTCTTCAATACCTCCATTTCGTTTAATCCATGGTATTTTTTCTTAATATTTTTAATCTCAAACACCCTTCTTTCTTACTTTCCACTTTCCTTCTATGCCAAACTTTCTATTGGAATTATCGGCGTAATTTTACCTTTCAGTTTTGCTTTATGGTTGGTCTTGGAAAATAGACTTAAAAAAAAATTGTCACCCTCCAGCTTCACCCTTACAACTGCTGCAAATGGTTCTAATGAAAAATTACCACTGGGACTATGGCTTTTTTTCGGATTTTTGGTCTTCTTTACCAGATTCTACAAATTAACCTCTATTCCATCATGGCCTATCAGTGACGAAGGCATTTTCGCGACCATGTCTTTAGGTCTTTTAAAAAAATGGAACTGGTCTGTTTTATGGGGAGACGTTCATTTTGAGCCTTTGTTGATCTGGGCTTTGGGCGATTTTTTCAAAATTATCACGCCTTCGTTTTTATCTTTAAGACTTTTTCCCGCGTTAATTTCAATCGGAACAATTCTGCTTTCTTACTGGGCCTCCAGGCAATTTTTTTCAAAATTTATTTCATTTATTTATTGCTGGGTTTTCGCTTTTTCGTTTTGGGAATTTTCATTCATGCGGCTTTGTGTGCCGGAAATTTTAATCGTCTTTTTTCAATTTTCAGCTTTAGCTTTACTGGGTATTTTTATCAAAAAGAAAACTTCGGCCTCAAAATGGTTTTTCATTTTCGCTTTAAGCATTGCGGCGGGATTGGGGTTTTATTCTTATTTAAACTGGGTTGTTGCTTGGTTTTTCATCGCCTCCATTTTGTGGATGCTGACCTGGGGTAAAAAAAATACTAACTGGAAATATCTTATTACCTTTACAGCCGTTTCTTCTCTTCTGGCTTTACCATGGGTACAAGCGCGACTCTCCCCCGGCAATCTGAACTATGTCCATGCCTCTTTTGAACCCTCGTTATTTTTAAACTCGTGCCTCAGCTATCTTATCGGCCTCTTTTGGGATAGTAAAAAAAGCTTTCCATTTGGTCCCAATTGGGGCGGAATGTTCGACCCTTTGACCGGTTCTTTGATTTTTTTAGGTGTTTTTTACGTTTTGGCGAATATCGAAAAAAAATTACTCGCGCTTCTCAGTCTCGGACTTTTCGCTTCAATGCTTCCAGGAACCCTTACCAATTATTTGGAATTACACCGAATCACGCCTTCTTTGCCTTTTTGGATAGCGTTGGCTGTTTTGGGAATCAAATCTTTATTGCCGGATCAATCTTTAAAAAAATCTTATGTTTGGTTGATCGCTTTGGGAGTTATCTTTTTGGCATTTAATGCTTATAACTTCGCGGTCCCTTATTGTGATATCACTCGAGTTCCTCCCGAACGGCAATGGCGAAGCGTACAGTATGAAGATTCCTATAACATACTTAAATCGTTAAGCGCCGAAACCGGGCCGCTCTATGTTTTTACCGAGTTTAATACGGACTACGATAATAAAACGCTCAACATCGCAGTTTATCCCTTTGATTGTCTTCAAAATCCTGTGCTTTTTAAGGCTTCACCTCAATGGGCAGTTGTAATCGCCAATATTTATTACGCACCCTACTTCATCGAAAAATTTAAAAATATTAAATTCAAAATTTTGAAATCCAATAGGCCTCTCCCCCAACCTATTGGTATTTTTCTAATACCCGTATCTAAAATTCCAGATTCGATCTTAAAAAATTGGCTGGAAGCGGACCAAATTTATCGAAACGCCAACATAGAAATTAAAAACAAGCGGCCGATGGATACGTTTAGTCAATTCAGCGGACACTTTTCGAGTCTAAAAAATAAATTTCCCAAGGATCCCTTTTTGACATCGGTCTATTGGGAAAAATACGCGTTAGATCAATTCCTTGATCGTGATTTCAAATCGGCGGCCCAATCCTATGAATATGCAATCCAACAAGGCTATCCTGCGGCGCATCTCTATTACAACCGGAGCTTATGTTTAAAACTTTCCGGTGAAAATTCAGAATCGAAAAAAGACTTCCTAAAAGCTGTCAATATCGCTAAAAGAAGCGGGATTTCTCCTTAAAATTCCAACTAGAAAACATAGACAGAACAGCTACTTTTAAAGTCCCACTAGCTGAACATAAAAGCATTTGAACTCATGTAGAATCGATCGATATGCAACTCGCGAAAAAACAAAATTCAATCACGAACAAAAGACTTCAAGTAGTCGATTTAGTGCGGGCCTTTTCCATCTTGGCCGTTTTAGCCCATCATTTAGGCTGCTTCTACATTTCCAAACAGTCCTCATCACCTTTCCTAGCGTATGTTTGGTTTCGGTTTATGATTAATGGTCCGTTTGGTGTGATCATGTTTTTTGTCGTTTCAGGATTTATTATCACCAGGCTGATCGCCTCTCAACCCGGAGGTCTTTTTAATCCAGACTTTAGAGAATTTTATTCAAGGCGTATCGGCCGCATTATTCCACCCTTGGTTCTTGTCTGTCTTATCGGACTTACGTTCATTTATTTTTTCCCATCAACATCACAAGCTTTCGAACTCATTTTTAACGCGCCCAAAGCTCCTGGTTTTTGGATTTCCATAGCCACTTTTACCTTCAATTGGTATCGAATTTTTTCAACTAATACGCAGGTAAAAAATGCGGTCGGCATGCATTGGGGCATTCTTTGGTCTCTGTGCGTCGAAGAACAATTTTATCTTTTTTATCCTTTTCTATTAAAATATCTTCGAAATAAAAAAAACTTGATCTTTTTTTTGAGCGTTCTCATTATTTTAGGTCCTTTGTCCGGCGGACTTTTTGTTTATCTTTTTCCAAATCATTATTTCCTCGGAAAAATTGAGTTAGGCGATTTCAGCTTTGTTGCCATTGGCTGTTTGCTTTATTTAATCTCAATTCAATGCGGCGAATTCCTCTCCAAAAACAATAAAAAATGCCTTCAACTTTGTTTGATAGGGATAATCTTGATTTCCATTTTTTATTGGCACCAATACGTCAGCATTAACTACTGGTGGTTTTTTTGGGGACCCGTCTTTTTTGAGCCTTGGACATCAACTTTTTTGGCTTTTGGAGTGTTTTTCTTTTTGTTGGGAGGTCTTCATCTGGATTTTTTCAACTCTAAATATTGGTCTGTTCTCAGTTGGATCGGCAAATTGAGCTATGGCGGTTATTTGTACCACATATTCATACTGTATTTACTTTGGCCCTTTCTTGTGGGAAGAAATGAGTGGTTTGATTTCTTTGTTTTTGTCGCAATCACTTTCAGTTTGGCGGAGATGTCTTATCACTATTTTGAAGTTCCAGCCAATTTATTTATCAGAAAACTATTTAATCGTTTGGAATCATAGATATGCAATTTAAAAAAAATCTTATCACGAACAAAAGAATTCAAGTCGTTGATTTAGTACGAGCTTTTTCTATCCTGATTGTTATAGCCATGCATTTTGGTTTACTTTGGATATCCAAACCGTCCCAATCTTTTTTCCTGCACTATTTTTGGTATCGATTCATGATTAACGGCGGATTGGGCGTCACAGTGTTTTTTGTAGTTTCGGGGTTCGTCATCACTCGGCTCATCGCATCTCAACCCGACGGTCTTTTTAACCCAGACTTAAGGGAATTTTACACTCGACGAATTGCTCGTATTTTCCCGTTGTTAATACTTGTGTGCTTTCTGGGAATCATCATCCTTACTTTATTTCCCGAACAATCCCAGGCCTTCAAGTACATTATTAATGATCCTACTGCCCCCATGACTTCCGCATCCTGGATTTCCATCGCCACTTTTTCCTTCAATTGGTACCTAATTTTATCGATGCCTCTTCGCGAAAAATTACACATAGGCATGCTTTGGAGCGTTCTATGGTCCTTATCTATCGAAGAACAATTTTACCTTTTTTATCCCCTAGCGTTAAAATTCCTTCGAAACAAACGAAACCTCATCTTATTTTTAAGCGCGCTTATTATTGGGGGAGTTTTTTCCACGGAGGCCTTAAGTTATTTTTTTCCTAATCAAGCCCATCTCACTGAAAACTCATTTAGAAATTTCAGTTTTATTGCCATTGGTTGTTTGCTTTATTTAGTCTCAGCTCAACTCGAAGAAGTTCTTTCAAAAAGCAAAAAAAAATGCGTTCTATTTTGTCTTTTCGGATTTTTCCTGTTTGGAATTTTTTATTGGCATAATTATGTCAGCGTTAACTACTGGTGGTTTTTTTGGGGAACACCTTTTTTTGAACGCTGGATACCAACTTTTTTAGCTTTCGGCGTATTCTTCTTTTTGTTAGGCGGTCTTCGTTTGGATTTCTTCAACTCTAAATATTGGTTCGTCTTCAGTCGGATCGGAAAGCTAAGCTATGGCGGTTATTTGTACCACGCATTTATTTTATATTTACTGTGGCCCTTTTTCGCGGGAAAAAATGAATGGTTGGATTTCTTTATTCTTGTCGCTGTTACTTTTGCTTTAGCTGAATTGTCTTACCGCTATTTCGAAGTTCCGGCCAATTTATGGATTCGAAAAACCTTGGGACGCAATCAATAACGATCTCGTCGAACAAAAAAGGCGGCCTAAAATGCCGCCTTGAGAAAAATCCAATTTAAAACTGAACTTTTGGCGCTTCTTGAGCTGCCGTGGCAGCTTTGAAATAGACATCTTTCACTTTGAAATTAAACATACCAGCCAGTAAGTTACTCGGAAAACTTTGAACCTTCACGTTATAGTCCTGAACCGCCTCGTTATAACGCATACGTTCGACCGCGATGCGGTTTTCCGTGCCTGCCAGCTCATCCTGAAGCTGTAAAAAATTCTCATTGGCTTTTAAGTCCGGATACTTTTCGACCACTACCATCAACCGTCCTAAAGCATTACCCAGGTTATCTGATGCGTTGGCTTGATCCGCCGGAGTTTTGGCCGCACCCCATTGGCTGCGCAGCCGGGTGACTTCCTCCAAAACGCTGCTTTCGTGTTTGGCGTAACCCTTAACGGTAGCCACCAGGTTCGGAATAAGGTCGTAACGGCGCTGCATATCGTTTTCTACCTGGGCCCAGCTGGCATCAATACCCTGGCTGGTGGCCACCAAACCGTTATAAGACCCGATTCCGGTCATAAAGAAAATAGCCACAAACCCCACCAATACCCACAACCAAATTTTGGACGACATAAACAACCTCCTCAAAATTTTGTCTACTTGCTAGAAGTTCCCATCATCTGCGTTTGAGCCAAAATATGACCCTTCATCGCCCCTACTAATTCCGCCTTGGTGCCCTCGGCACTTAAATCCAGAAGGCTGTTGAGCGCGTAAAGTTCAAAATAATATCGGTGTATGCCGCTCGGGGGACAAGGCCCGTCATAACCGATTTTCTTGAAATCATTGGAACCCTGCAAAATACCGCCCGGGGTTTCCTCATCCCTAGGATACCCTTCCGTTAAATCATAAACGTTTCCATCGGGACTTACTTTCTTGATAGGGATATTGTAAATCACCCAATGCACCCAGGTTTGGCCGGGAGCGTCCGGATCTTCCACAATCAAAGCGAAACTTTTGGTCTTCGGGGGTTCGCCTTTCCAACAAACATCGGGAGAGATATTTTGACCCTGGCAGGTGTATTGATCGGGTATGGCTTCTCCCGGTTTAAATGAGTGGCTGTAAATACGAAAAGTTGTTTTAGGTTTCGTGTTGGAATCGGCCCAAAGCGGCGAAACCAAAACACCCGCTAATAAAATAGCAACTACTACCCGCGCAAGCTTGGACATAACGACTCCCTCAACCAAGTTTGTCCACGTTATTAACGATGGACTGAATGGCGCTTAAATACTTTCTGAAAGTAATAAGGACATCCAATTTATCTACTTTGATCCCTCTTTTAAGCTGATCCACCGTCTCAAAAGGCTCTATGTCAAAAGCGATGTTAGCTTTCAACTGGCGCAGCGCTTCCATTTTTTGCGGCGCCGGCTTGACGTTATAAAGCCATAAAGTATTTTTTAATAAAACCAAAAACGAAGAAAGAGAATCAATCATCAATTGCTGAACCGCCTTGGGCTTGGACTCGGTCAGAATAAACCGGGTTTTCAAACGAAGCAGTTTGGCCTGGAGCTCATGTTGAAGTTGGATACGCAGATGGTCATTAGACACCTTAACGTCTTTAAAACAATCCTCTCCATAAAGAATCTGATGGCTGGTTTGAATATCCAGAATCTCAACCGGAAAAACACTGGCAAATTCCTTGAGGTGCAGTTTGGTTAAAAAGAGAGGCGGCTGATTGCCTTCCCTGACCCAGGGAACGATGACTTTCGAAAGGGATTGAAGCTCTTCAGTCATAAGGTTCTTCGTCACGATTAAAAGATTAACGTCAGAGTTCTTGCCCGCATGATCGCCCGTGGCATAAGAACCATACAAAACAACCGACACCAATCGTTCTCCCAAGATGGTTTTTAATTCATCCGCTACTTTTTCTTTGGTCCACTTCCCCATAAGTCGCTCCTTTTAAACACTTTTTCTATCACGATTCTAATTAAAAATTCAAAAATTGATTTTCAAACTACCATCCCCCGCTGGCCCCGCCGCCGCCCGAACCGCCCCCTCCAAAACCACCGAAACCTCCGCCGCCTCCACCGCCCCCAAACCCTCCGCCACCCCAGCCTCCACCGTAATAACCACCTCCGCCCCAAAAACCGCGGCGGTTATTTAAAACTGAAAACAAAATGAATAAAACAATGAATATGATAATTTTGATCCACGAGCCATTTCCATCATTGTCACCGGTAACCGGTTGGGCTGCTTGGCCATCCAAGGTGACCCCTTCACTGGCCGCGATAAGCTGGGCAACCGCCGCCGCGCCCTGGGTAAGCCCCTGTCCGTAATCACCCTGTTTAAAATAAGGCGTTATATATTGGCGAATAATGCTTCCCGCTTGACCATCAGTTACCACGGCCTCTAAACCATAGCCTACTTCGATACGAACCCGATGATCCTGAATGGAAGTGAGAATAAGAATACCGTCATCTTTTCCTTTTTTACCGATCCCCCAGGTTTTAAAAAGATCCACCGCTGCCCCATCGATATCAGCGCCCTCAACGGACGGAGTAGTTACTACCGAAATCTGGGCTCCGGTTTTTTGTTCGACTTCGGTTAAAAAAGCTTCAAGTGTTTGGCTTTGATCGGCAGGAATAACATTGGCTAAATCGTTCACATACCCTTGGGGTGTGGGCCATTTATTTGCCCCAAAAGAAGGAGCACCCACCACCAATAGTGTTAATAACAAAAACAGTGTTTTTTTCATGAATATACCCTGGTGGAATGAACAGCGGCTTTACCTTAAGACTTTACGCGCAAAGTTGCCAGCAGACATGTTTATTGAGTAAAAACTTAAACCCCGGGTCGAACTCGGGCCGCGAAGACCCCCAAACAGGCGTCGGACATGACCTTAAACCCAGCCTGTTCCAGCTTGGCTTCTGCCGCAGGATGGCTGATGCCCGTTTGAAGCCAAACCACCTTGGGCCGCTTTTCGGCGGGCAGGGCGATGATTTCATCCGCCAGCTCCGGAATGGCGTCGCTGCGGCGGAACACATCCAATATGTCCACGGCCAGGGGCAAGTCTTTCAGGCTGGCCAGAGCTTTTTCACCCAGCGAGGATTCGATCTTGGGATTGACGGGGTAAAGCTTCAAACCCCTCGTTTGTAGCATGGCGGGGATGAGATAAGCGGGCCGGTCCATCTGGGTTTCATTCTGCATACCGTAAACCGCCACGGTTTTTGCGTCTTTAACCACTTGAAGAGCTTCTTGTTCCGTGATCATAAAAACTCCTTTTAATCTAAAAGATAAACAAAACATCTTTAACCACCAAGACACCAAGGGCACTAAGTAAATCTTTAATGTTTAAACCAAAATCCTTGCTTTAGTCTTCCTTGGTGAACTTGGTGCCCTTGGTGGTTAATAGGTTTTTACTTGCCTGTTAGTACGAAGGATAAAGGTGGTAAAGAATCCAGTAAACCACCACGCCCGTAACCGAAACATAAAGCCAGATGGGAAAGGTAATCCGGGCAATGGCTTTGTGTTTTTTAAAATCACCCTTCAGCGCCCAGCGCAAAGTGATGATTGCCAAGACGGGCACACAGACCGCCAGTATGGTGTGGGAGGTAAGAAGCGTGAAATAAACGGGCCTAATCCATCCCTGTCCCGCGAAATGAAGAACCCCCGCGTGAAAATGGTAATAGAGATAGCAGCCCAGGAACACGATGGAAGTGATAAACGCGGACAGCATGCAAAACCGGTGCGCGTTCTTG
>Ga0182012_10004621_pt1 | contig 14340 bp, 13 predicted proteins | sample 612S2SmetaG_FD_120486 | JGI IMG/M metagenome (GOLD analysis project Ga0182012, IMG submission 120486) | Permafrost microbial communities from Stordalen Mire, Sweden - 612S2S metaG | ecosystem: Environmental > Terrestrial > Soil > Wetlands > Permafrost | place: Sweden: Stordalen | collected... | reverse complement strand
TCGGCGCGGCTCTTCTGGGCGGCCTGCTCATCAGTCGCCACGCCTATACGGCGGACTGCGCTGTTGTCGTCCCCGCCGTGATCGCCATCTGGCAAAATGCAAGCGCGCCCGCCCGTCAAATCGGATTCATCTGTCTTCTTCCCTTCGCCTACTGGCTGGCGGGAATCCTGAATTACGGTTGGGTGCCCGCCATTCTGTTCACGGCCCTTTTGCTCGCCCTGACGAGGATTCGGTCCGGTGGTCACGGCGCGGAAGACTCCAGCAGCGGCGTCAGCCTGATGGTGGTTGAGCGCGCGTGACGCAGTCTGCGCTACGCTAACAGTTATTCCGGTCGAAGATTGCAACCCATGACCACAAGAACACTGATGACTGTCGAACAGTTCGCGCAGATGCACACCGCGGAGACTGAGGACTATGAATTGGTGGAAGGAGAATTGATTCCCTTGTGGAGCGGAACTCCGAAGCATTGTCTTGTTCGGGACCTCGTCGCAAACCTCCTGTGGACTTACCTTCGAGCAAATCCCGTTGGCCGGAGCATCGCGGAAGTGGATTGCCGTATCGCCGACGGAACCGTTCGCCGCCCCAGGCGTTCTTGCGCCCACGCCGGCAATTCCCCAAAACGCTTGTTTAGTTGAGCCCGGAGGACCTTCAGTTCGCCTTCCGCCTTACCTTCCGCCAGACCGCGCTCGTAGCGCTCCCGAAAGACTTCGTTCTCCATTAAATCGACAACGAACGGCATATATTTCCTCGCTTCGTTTACCACTTCCACTGCCAACCCGCGCAAGCCAGCCAAAATGATCAGTTGCTCGATCGCCAGTTCACGTTCCTTGCCTTCTAGTGTAGCGATTCTGTCAAGCGCCCGACGAATCGTCGCTTGTCGGTCCCGAACCCGCGCGAGCACCGCCAGCAGCGCATCGCCCAAATCGCCGCTCGCCGCCAGGTACTCGCCATCCACATCTCCGATGTCCAGGATGCGGATCTGGAAAGTCATCGCGGGCCTGACTAGCGAACTCTGCATCCGGGGCGGCCTCCTGCCCAGATACAACACTACCTGCTCCACATGCTCGCCTTTGGACTGGATGCGGCTCACAAGATAATAGATGCCCACTCGCTCCACAAGCCAATCTTCGTTGGTGGTTTGAAACTCGATATTGGACCAGTCGCCCGGTATCGGCCATGCGCGCCAGCAGATCGAGTCGCGGGACGTTCACTTGGGGCATTTCCACGTCCAGAAACTCGCGCACTTCAGAACTACCTGTCAACAGACGCAGCAAACCCCTGGCCTGCCGCTCAAACAATTGCTTAAGGGTGGCGTCGTATTGCTGCATCGTCTCCTCTCAAACTTGCCGATTGGCTCGGAACCGTCCCGCGGCGATTCTCATCCACCCCGGGCGGCTGAGGCGCAAGGTTATCATGCTTTGCCGCTTATGGAGGCGGCGCGAAGTAGTTTCGATTGTTCACGCGAAACTTCCAGCCCCGGCACCGCCGGTACACCCACTCGCGCGAGACGCGACGGGGACGAGCCGAGCCACCAACCGAATTAGCGCCACCTGCCGAGTTGATCTCGGTGGTTCTCTTATGAAGAGTAAAAGTTCGTCAAAACGCGAGAGAAGGGTCGGAATAACGTTCGTAGGAAGGATTCTGGGTTTCCCTGTCTGAGAGCCTCAAATGTCTTCCTATGAAACCAGGCGGCAGTTCAGCAGGGTTTGATGATCTAATGCATGCGCTTTGACATTAAATCGAAAACTTGGTGGAGGCGGCGGGAATCGAACCCGCGTCCGAGAAAGCTAGAAGTGAAAAGACTACGTGCGTTTCCAGTTCAGTTGTTTCGGTTGCCACATTAGAACCGGCAAGAAAGCAACAACCTAGTCCGATTGGATCTCGACCTCTCAGCTCCGGACCGAAGCATCAAGACCTATCCCGTAAGATGACGTTCACTCACCGGCGCACGGGCTCACCGGCTGGAACGGCCGCTTAATTAATTAAGCAGCGTATGCAAACTGCGTGTTGGCAGTTGTGTTTTTCCGATCGTTTTACGGGAGCTCGGAACCCGGCACGACTTCCCTACCCTACACAATCCCGTCGAAACCTGTGCGCCCCCCTCAACCCAGTCTACCGCAAAAAAACTACCAGCCGCCGCCCAGTGCATTATAAAGCTGCACCAGCGACAACGCCTCCTGCTGCTGCGCCGTCTCCAGCGTCAGTTGCGCGGTGTACAGATTGGCGTCGTTGGTCAGCACTTCCAGGTAGCTGGTCGACCCCGCCTGGTACAGCATGCGCGCCAGTCGCACAGCGTCCGTCGCGGATGCCACCAGCTTCTCCTGCTGTTCCCGGTATTCGCGCGTCCGGCTGTAGGCCACCAGCGCGTTTGAAACATCGCGCAGCGCCCCCTGAATCGTCTGCTGGTAGGTGTCGATCAGTTCCTGGTCTTTGGCTTTCGAGAGCCGCAGGTTACTCCGCAGCTTGCCGCCATCAAACACGGTTTGCGTCGCCGTCGCAACCGCGTAGTAGTAGAAATTCTTCGATTCCACCAATCCTTTCAGTTGGTCGGTGGAGACGCCGCCCGTCCCGGAGAGTGAGAATTGCGGGAAAAACTGCGCACGCGCCACGCCGATATTCGCGCTCGCCTGCGCCAGCAGGTCTTCCGCCCGCCGGATATCGGGCCGCCGTTCCAGCAGTTCCGAAGGCAGCCCCACCGGCACATCCGCCGGATGCGGAGCGTCCGCGATCGCCTGTCCGCGAACGATCGGTCCCGGATCGCGCCCCAGCAAAATGCTCAGGTTATTCTCCTGCTGTTCGATCTGGCGCTTCAAATCCGGAATCTTCGCTTGCGCCGTGTAGTAAAGCTGCTCGGCCTGCCGCACATCCCCCAGAGGCGCGGACCCGCCCTGCTCCAGCGTCCGCGTCAGGTCCAGCGACTGTTTGCGCGCCTCCAGCGTTTGCTCCGTGATAGCCAGTTCCGCGTCCAGTGTCCGGAGTTGATAGTAAGAAGTCGCCACGCTGTCCACCAGCGTGCTGTAGGTGGTCTGCTGGGCCCACTCGGTGGCCCGCAGTTCCGCCCGGGCGGCCTCCGTCTGGCGGCGATAGAGTCCCCAGAAATCCAGGTTCCACGCCGCGGAAGCGGTGAGCCCGCCCGCATGATAGTTGGTTGATGTGTTGTTTGAATTGCTATTTGAATTGCTGCCCGAATTGCCGTTCGACAACCCGCTCAGCAGGCTGCTCGGCAGCCCGATCGCGTCATAAGTCCCGCCGGCGGTAATCGTCGGAAATTGGCCGGCCCTCTCCACCCCTACCTGCGCCTGCTCTTCCAGCACCTTATCCGCGGCGATCTTCACATCGTAGTTGTTCTTCAGCGCTTCCGCGATCAGCCCTCGCAGCACCGGATCGGTGAACACGCTGGTATATTTCTCTGTGCCCAGCGGTTTCCCGTCAGCCGTTGCCGGGGGCGCGCCCCGGTATGTCGCCGGCGTCACCACCGCGGGCCGCTTGTAATTCGGCCCCACCGTGCATCCCGAAAGAGCCGCCATCGCCGCTAGACTAGAAATCCAAACTCCAGCGCATCTCATTCCGGCGCATGTCCCTTCACGTCGAGACTGCCGCTGTGCTCCCCGCCCATTCGGTTCGAAAATCGCTCCGCCAGTGAAAACGTCACCGGCACCAGGAAGATCGCGATCAACGTTGCCGCCAGCATTCCTCCCACCACAACCGTTCCCAGAATCTGTCGCGCCACCCCGCCCGCGCCCGAAGCAAACCAAAGCGGCAGACATCCGAAGATAAAGGCAAACGCGGTCATCAAGATGGGGCGAAAACGCAGACGCGCCGCGCCCATGGCCGCTTCAAAAATGGTTTCGCCTCGCTCGTATTCGTCTTTCGCGAACTCCACAATCAGGATGGCGTTCTTGGCGGAGAGCCCGATCAACATCACCAGACCAATCTGCGCGTACACATCGTTTTCCAGGTGGCGCAGCGTCAGCGCCAGGTACGCGCCGAAAATCGCCACAGGCGTGCTCAACAGAACGCCGAACGGCAGCGACCAGCTCTCATACTGCGCCGCCAGAATCAGCAGACACAGCAGAACCGAAAGCGCGAACACCACCCAGGAAGGCGTACCATGCGCGGCCCTGTTCTCCTGAAAACTCATCCCCTGATAATCGAAGCCCATGCCCTTGGGCATGGTCTCGGCGAACGTTTGCTCCAGCGCCGTCATCACCTGGCCGGAACTCGCGCCGGGCGCCCCCACAATCGTGATCTGCGCGGCCTCGTACTCGTTGAACCGCGTCGTAAACTCCGGACCCGTAGTCCGGCGAACCGTGGTCACCGCGCTCAACGGAACCCGGTTGCCGTTCCCCGCCGTAACATAGAACTGTCCGATGTTGTCGATGTTGGTGCGCGAATCCCCTTCGGCCTCCACATATGTCTGCCACTGTCGCCCGAAGCGATTGAAGTAGTTCACCAGCGTCCCGCCCATGAACGCCTGCATGGTCGTATACACATCGCTTAGGTTCACCTGCTGCTGCGAAACCTTCTCGCGATCCACATCCACATAGAGCTGCGGCACCGCGGGGAAGTAGGCCGGGATCGCAGCTGCGATCTCTTTCCGCTTCCCCGCCGCGCCCAAAAACTTGAATAGGTTGGCCGTAAGAAATGCCGGGTCGTTGTTGCCCGATCGATCTTCCAGCACGAAGCTGACGCCGCCCGAACTTCCAAGTCCCGGTATCGCCGGCGGCGGGAATGAGAACGCCACGCCCTGTTTTATCCCGCCCAGCGCCCGCGCCAGGTTCTGCTGCACCGCCGTGAACTCTTCCGCCTTGCTCTTGCGCTGATCCCAATCCTTCAGCGTCACGAAGAAGAACGCGTTATAAGTACTCTGCGTAAAGCTCAGCAGGCTGAAACCCACTACCGACGTCACCGCTTTCACTCCCGGAACCTGATGCAGCGCGTCCTCCACGGACTTGGCAGCCTCGGTGGTCCGCTGCAGTGACGCTCCCTGCGGAAGCTGCAGGTTTACAAACGCGTAGCCCTGGTCTTCCGTCGGAAGGAATCCTCCAGGCAAACGCCCCACCAGCAACAGTGCCAGCGCGCTCACAATCACCAGCACCCCCACGGCGATGGCCGACCGTCGAACCAGCATCCCTGAGGCGCTCACGTAGCTGTCGGTGACGCGCCCAAACACCCGGTTGAACCAGCCAAAGAACCGCGCCAGCGGGCTCTTACTCTTTTCGTTGTCTTTGTTTTTCGGCTTCAGCAACAAAGCGCACATGGCCGGACTCAGCGTCAGCGCGTTGAACGCCGAGAAGATGACCGATATCGCGATCGTCGCCGCGAACTGCTGGTACAACCGTCCCGTAATCCCTGGAATAAAAGCCGTGGGAACAAAAACCGCCGTCAGGATCAGCGCAATCGCGATCACCGGGCTCGACACCTGTTCCATCGCCTTGAAAGACGCATCGCGCGGGCTCAGCCCGTCTTCGATGTGTTTCTCCACCGCCTCCACGACCACAATCGCGTCGTCCACCACCAGCCCGATGGCCAGCACCAAACCGAACAACGACAGCGTGTTGATCGAGAAACCCAGCAGTGGAAACACCATGAACGTACCGATCAGCGACACCGGCACGGCCATCAGCGGGATCAGCGTCGCGCGCCATCCCTGCAGGAAGATGTACACCACCAGAATCACCAGCGCCAGCGCGATCACCAGCGTCACCAGAATTTCGTGGATGCCCGCATTCACCGCCGCCGTGGTGTCGAGGGCCACGTCGTACCGCATATCGGTCGGGAACCGATCCTTCAGCAGATCCATCGCCTTGCGAACATCCTTGGCGCACTGCACCGCGTTCGATCCCGGCAACTGATAAATCGCCAGAATCGCCGAGGGCTTCCCGTTGAACCGTCCAGCCAGGTTGTAAGTCTGCGACCCGAGTTCAATCCGCGCCACATCTTTCAGGTGCAGCACCGAGCCATCCGGATTGCTGCGCAGGATGATGTTGCCGAAATCTTCCGCCGTCACCAGCCGTCCCTGCGTCCGCACCGTATACGTAAACTGCTGCCCGTCCGGAACCGGCTCGCCGCCGATTTGTCCGGAGGGGTTCACGGTGTTCTGCGTCTGCAGCGCGGCCGTGATCTGCGTCACCGTAACACCCAGCTTGGCCAGTTGGTCCGGCTTCACCCACACGCGCAGCGCGTATTGGCCCGCGCCAAACACCTGCACGCGCGCCACGCCTTTCACCCGCGTCACTTCGTCGACCAGATTGATGTAGGAATAGTTCGCCAGAAAAATCGCGTCGTAGGTGGAGTTGGGCGACGAAACCGCGAGCAGCATCAGGGGCGACGACAGTGACTTCTGTACTGTCAGGCCGGCTGTGTTCACCTGCGCCGGCAACTGGCTCTGCGCCTGGGAGACGCGCAACTGCGAAAGAATCTGGTCTGTGTCGGAGTTCGTCTTGATGTCGAAATCCACCGTGAGCTGGGTGAGGCCGTTGCTGGCGTTGGTGGACTCCATGTAGTTCATGTTGTCAACGCCATTCATCTGCTGTTCGATGGGGGTGGCCACCGCTTGCTCAAGCGTTCGGGCATCCGCCCCCGGATAAGTCGCCTGCACCAGAATTTCCGGCGGCACGATATCCGGAAACTGCGCCGTGGGCAGGCTCAGCAGCGAAACCACTCCCGCAATCACCATCAGGATGGCGATCACCGAAGCAACAATAGGCCTGCGGATGAAGAAACCGGAAATCATCGCTTGACCGGTTCCGGCTGCGGCGCCACTTTCATGCCTTCCCGGATCTTGTCGACGCCTTCCGTGACAACCCGTTCCCCGCTGCTCAAACCGCTCAGAATTACCACGCTGGTGCCCACCTGCAAACCCTGCTTCACTGGTTTGATGTGGGCGACGTTATCCGAACTCACCGCGATCACCTCATACGAACCTTGCAATTCGTTCACGGCCTTCTGCGGAACCAGCACCGCGTTGCGCAGTACGTCGGTCTGCGCGGAGACCCGCCCGAACTGTCCGGGGCGCAACAGGTTGCCCGGATTGGCAAAGCTGGCCGCCAGCCGGATGCTCCCCGTCTCCGTCGTCACTGACCGGTCCACAAAAATGATGTGCCCGGTGTGCGGATAAACCTGATTGCTCGAAAGCGTCAGCTTCAGCGGAATCAGGTTGCCGCTGTTCAGCAGATCGGCGCGGCCGCCCGATCGCGCCTGCGCCGAAAGCTTCAGGTACTCCTGCTCGCTGATGGAAAAGTAAACCTTGATCGGGTCGAGTTGCGAAACCGACGTCAGCACGGAAGAAGAACTCACCAGGCTGCCCACCTGCAGCAGCGCTTGCCCGGCCACCCCGGAGATCAGCGACTTCACCTTAGTGAAGCCCACGTTCAACTCGGCCGCTTGCACCGTGGCCTGCGCGGATACGATGGCCGCCTGATCAGCCGTCACCGTGGCCAAATCTGCTTCCAAAGTCTTGGTGTCGTTATCGAGAGTGCTCTGCGCAATCGCGTGCGCCTGGGCCAGCGGGGTGTCTCGCGCCACGTTGATTCGGGCCAGTCCCACTTGCGCCTCGGCCTGCGCCAGTGTGCCTTTTGCCTGCTCCACCGCGCCTCTTGTCTGATCCAGCACAGCTTGCAGCGCTCGCGGGTCGATCTCGAACAGCACCTGCCCGATTCCCACCACGCTGCCTTCTTTGTAATCCTGCCGGATCAGATACCCCGAAACCTGCGGCTGAATCTGCGCGTTCACATACCCGTCGGTGGTTGCCACCCACTCGCCGATCACCGGGATATCTTGTTGATTGGCGGTCGCTACCTCCACCGGAAGCGGAGGAGGAGGTCCAGGAGCGGGCGGTTTCGCACATGCGCCGAGGAACGCGAACGAAACCAGAACAATCCAATTCAGCTTCGGGACGGGGGATGGGTGAGAACAGGATTTCTCATGCCTCACCAGGGTTCGGGTCAATACGACATCTGATGCTTAGAGACCCGCAAAAGTTGTGAGAATTAGGAGCGACAGGTACTCCCGCGGCCTATCGCGTGCCCAAAGTCTCCGTCCGGGCCACGCCCGTCCGCCCGCTCGCCATCTCGAAATGACTCAGCGTCTGGGTATATCCGTGAACCCCGCGGAACAGAGCTTCCGCCAGCTTCTGCCGGTACTCGGGACGCGCCAGAAGTTTCTCCTGCTTCGCGTTGGTCAGGAATCCGATCTCGGTGAGCACGCTCGGCATCGATGCGCCGATCAGCACCACGAACGGCGCTTGTCGCACGCCGCGGTTGTGCGCCGTCGGGAACGACTTCACGTTGAACGCCTGCATCGAACTCTGCACGTTATCCGCAAATTGCTTGGATTCCTGCATCTTGTCGTGCAGCGAAATCTTTTGGATCAGATCCTTCAACTGAAACACGCTCTTTTCGGAAGCCGCGTTCTCGCGCGCCGCCACCGTCATCGCTTCGGGTGAGTTGGTAAAGTTCAGGTAATAGGTCTCGATGCCGGCTACCTCCGACGCGGGCGACGAATTCGCGTGGATCGAGAGGAACAGATCCGCACGGCTCCGGTTGGCGATCGCGGTGCGCTCTTCAAGAGGCACGAACGTATCGTCCGAGCGCGTGTAAATCACTTCCGCGCCCATGCGCTGCTGAATCATTTTTCCGAGGCGCAGAGCTACATCCAGCACCAGGTCTTTTTCAAGCAATCCGCCAGGGCCGGCCGTCCCCTGATCGTGTCCGCCATGTCCGGCATCGATCACGATCCGGTTCACCTTCAATCCCAGCGTCCGTGTCAGGGACTGCACCAGATCCACATCCGAAGCGGTTCGCGCCGAAGGGCTCACCAGCGGCGGCGTGGGCAGTTGTTGCTTCAACTGGTTGGCGCGAGCGGACAGTTCCGGAGAAGTCTTGGGCATCGTCGCCATACGCTTCTGCGGTTCGCTGATCTTCGGATCCAGCTTCGCCATCCTCGAAAGATCGGCGTGCGGCACGCTCCTCAGTTCCGGTTTGTTCTCGGGCACCGCCGGCATAATCCGCGGCATTCTTGAAGCCGCCACCGAAGTCGCACTTGAAGTCGCACTTAAAGTCAAAGCTGACGTCGCCGGCCTCACAAAAGCCGGAGCCGCTGAAGTGATCGGACCCTCCGGATTCGCCGGTTCAGCCGGCTTTCCGGTTGTCTCGTGCAGTTCCACGATCAACCGGTCGGGGTTCGAAAGCTGCGACACCGTGAAATCCGATGCGCCTTCCAGATCCAGAACAATCCTGGTCACGCCCGGCCTCGTCAGCCCCACACGGACGCGCTTCACCAACTTGTCATTAATATCTTTGCTGAAGGTTTTGCGGCCTTCCACCGCCGGCGTCGCGCCGTCGAGGTCGAAGAAGATCCGTTCCGGATTATGCGCGCGGTCGGAGATATAGGTAAACGGTCCGTCCGCTTCAATCGCAACCCGAGTAATGCCGGGAAACGACCACGCGCGAATTCCTGTTACCTGCACCGACCCCGCTTGCAGAGCGGCTCCCGTTAGCAGGAGAGCCGGGATCGTTAGCAGGTGTCTCATATCATGGTGTCCGATAGGTGATTCTTCCGTCGGGTCCGACGGAAGCGGTTATAGGGCTATACTGCTCTTCCGGATCGGCGGCCTGGTTTGCGCCCTGGGTCGCGCCCGGTTCCATCACCGGGCTCGCCGCGGCCCTTGCCCGCCGTTCCTGTTCCAAATTGCGCGCCACCGTCGCCACATAGTTCCGCGTTTCCTGGTATGGCGGCACGCCCCCGTATTTCGTTACTGCGGCCTCTCCGGCGTTATACGCAGCCACTGCCTGGGTGTAATCTCCATGAAACAGATCGATCAAATAGCGTAAATACTTTACGCCACCTTCCACATTTTCTTTGGAATCGAAGCTGTCGTTCACCCCAAATCGTTTGGCCGTCGCCGGAATTAACTGCATCAGGCCCTGCGCTCCCTTGTTGGAAACCGCCAGGGGATTAAAGCCGCTCTCCGCCCGTATCACAGAGTGGATCAAAGGGGCTTCCACCTGATTGCGGGCCGCCGATTCTTCAATAATCTGCTGAATGCTGGCCTGCGCCGCCTGTGTGACGCTGCTCTCCCGCTGTTCCTGTGTTTGTTGGGTTGCAGGTGATACGACCGTTCGCCTGATCAACTTACCCGTTCGGAAATCCGTCCGAACTACCGAGGTTACCTTGCGGCCTTCCGCCGAAGCGAAGCAGGCCATAACGGTCATACTGAGGGCGATTATAAAACACTTCTGGAACATTTTGGAGGATGCAAGACAGATTTTAATCGATTTTCTCAATGTTATCATCGGCGCATGCCTGCGTTCCACACGGCGGGTTTTGTCCTGGCCGGCGGCCGTAGCTCCCGCATGGGAACGGACAAGTCCGCTCTCCTGTGGGATGGAACTCCTCTGCTCGCCCGCGCCGTCAATGTAGTACATGCCGCAACCGGCAGCGTGATCATCGTGGGACATCCAGCCATACAGAACACCGGTTCCACTCCAGTCATTTTCGATCGAATCCGCGGCGCGGGTCCCCTCGGCGGCCTCCACGCGGCCCTCGCCTGGTCGTCCGTTCCGTGGAATCTGATCGTCGCCTGCGACATGCCGCTGCTTGACTCGAAAGTCCTCGAAGCCATTCTGGAACGCGCCCACAGTCAACCGGAGTGCGATGCCGTCATCCCCGTCTGCGACGGCGCTCCGCAACCGCTCTGCGCCGCTTATCACCGGCGCGCGCTCCCCGCCGTCGAAGCTGCGCTCGCGGCCGGAACGTTTAAGATGATGGCAGCCATCGAAGGCCTCCGGATCAGCCGCATCGAAATGTTGTCTCCCGCCGCTTTCTGCAACGTGAATTCCCCAGAAGACTGGAATACCCTGCTCTCGGAAAAGTCCACATGACCGACGAGTTCCCACACTACATCGAATTCCGCCACGTATACAAGACGTTCTCCAAGCCCGTTTTGGCCGACGTCAATTTTTTCCTCGACAGCGGAAAAACCCTCGCCATCATCGGACGCAGCGGCGTCGGCAAGTCGGTTTCGCTCAGCCACATCATGGGATTCCTGAAACCGGATTCCGGCCAGGTGATTGTGGCGCATCAGGATATCACCGGCCTCACCGAGCCGGAACTGCGCAAGATTCGCCGCAAAGTCACCATGGTCTTCCAGGCCGGCGCGCTGTTTGACTCGATGACGGTCTTCGAAAATGTCCTCTTTTCCCTCGAAACACGGGAAGACTACGACGCCCAGAACCGCGAAACCGTCGTGGAAGGCCTCCTGAAAATCGTGGACATCTGGGATTCGCGCGACGCCTATCCCGCCGATCTTTCTGTCGGCGTAAAGCGCGCCGTCGCCATCGCACGCGCGCTCGCCGCCCAGCCCGAGTGCATCCTGTATGATGAGCCCACCACCATGGTCGACCCCATCATGTCGGACCATATGGGCGACCTCATGCTGCGCCTCAAGAAGCAGTTGGGCCTTACCTCCGTCGTCGTCACCCACGATTTTGACCTCATGCGTAAAGTGGCCGATTCCGTGGTTGTGCTCTCCGACGGCAAGGCCATCTATTTCGGCCCCTGCGACGGCCTCGAAAAATCCACTGAGCCCCTCATCCAGGAATTCCTCGAAATGGACCGCATCGTAAAACCCTTCGCATAGAGAGCGCCCCTCGCGAGGGAGAAGGCCGCTCGAATTTCCAAAGAATCAACAACTTGCCCGCTCCGAAAGGTGGGGTAGGCCCTTGGGTTTTCGATTGTCCACTAATCCCCGAGAGAATGCACTGCTCGAAGTCTTCAATGAAGACGCGTCGTGGGGCATCGACGAACTCCCAGGTCCCCGCGAGAGGATAGCCGGCGCTGACCACGTCTCCCCCGAAAAGCATTGGAAGTCCGTTCGCGGGATTATTCGCGATCCCAAACGCAAATCGTCTCGAAGGGCTAGCCTTCGGGCGGATCGGAGTCCAATTGCTTCCGGTCCACTCCTACGTTTCCTTAGCCTCCGCCGACCCCGCCGAAAAGGATCACTTGGTGCGCTACCGAATCATAGGCCATACCCGCTTGTTGCCGCGCCGGCGGCCGAGTCGCGGGGTCCTGTTCCGTCCACGTCTTCCCGTCAAACGTCCACGTGTCGTTCATCACCTGGTGGCTAGTGTTAATACCGCCGAAGAGAACAACCACCTTCTCGGCGACGTCGCAGGTCACTCCAGTGCCGGCTCGCGCCGAGGGGGACGCGGTGGGCGAGAGTTGAACTCAGGTCGCCGTCTGTGCCTGAGCCGATTCGCAAAGCGATGTGGCTGCGATCAAGCAGACCGCGCCTCGCGCGAAATTCCTGAAAACCCAACTCTCAAAACTCATCCCGCCCTCCATCGATAAAGATGCTCAACTTGATCCTATACCGAAGGCGATCCGCCGCCCTGCCGTCTCGTCTCTGATAGAATTCCCGGCTGATGCCTGTCGAAACGTTGGTTGAAAATGCTGGGTGAAATGTTGGCCGAGTTCCTCGGCGCCCTCGTACTCATCCTTTTTGGAAATGGCGTGGTCGCCATGGTCGTTCTGTTCGGCTCCGGCACGCCCGGCGAAATCGTCCACGGCGGATACACCAACATCACGCTCGCCTGGGGCCTGGCGGTGACCATGGGAATCTACACCGCGGGCAAGATTTCGGGAGCTCACCTGAACCCCGCGGTCACGCTGGCTTTGGCCACCTTCCGCGGCTTCGCCTGGCGCAAAGTGGCGCCCTATATCTTCGCGCAGGTGGCCGGAGCTTTCTGCGCCGCGGGCATTGTGTTTTGGAATTATCTGCCGGCCTTTCACGCCAAAGATCCGCTGCTCGATCACACGGCGAACATCTTCACCACTTTCCCGGCGTTCCCGCAGATTCCCTCCGCTGGCTTTCTCGATCAGGTGATCGGCACCGCCCTGCTGCTGTTTCTCATCTTCGCCATCACGGACGACCGGAATCAACCGGTCGGAAATCTAGGCCCCATCCTGGTCGGCCTGGTGGTCGTGGTGATCGGGATGGCGTTCGGAGGCATGCACGGGTACGCCATCAACCCGGCTCGCGATTTTGGACCGCGCTTGTTTACCGCCGCCGCCGGCTTCAAGAACAACGGGCTAACCGACGGAGGCTATGTGTTCTGGGTACCGATTGTCGCCCCCCTTCTCGGCGGCATCATTGGCGGAGCCGCCTACGATTTGGGAATCCGGCGCTGGTTACCCGCGCCGCAGGCGTAGCCGAACGCCGCCAGGGCCAGCAGTCCGGCGCACGTCAGCGCCCCGGCGTCCGCTTCCGGGCAAATCATCATGTCCGTGCTGTCGCGCGAGGCTTCGGCCTCAATGCCTTGCCTGCAGCACTCATCAGGCGAAGCTGTGGCCGCGGTGGTGGAGAAATCCACGCTGCCCGCGCGCGGAGGTAGGGGACGCGGAGGCACTGAACGCTCCGCTCGGGTCAGGCTGCCCAGATCCGCAAAGATAACACTCGCAGGCGCAAGCGAAGCGCTGGCAAGCACGCAAAACACGATCATTTTCATGGCGCAAAATCGACAAGTGCCCGCGCAGGCGCAAATCTCTCTTTGGAATTTTGGAAAATGAACGAATGAAACTACATCTGGGCGCATTCGAGCAGATTCATCCGGGATGGGTGAATACCGACATCACCCCGCACCTCTACATCGCGCGGGTGCCCGGGCTTCCCAGGCTTCTCGAAGCCGCCGGATTGCTCAATGAGCGCCAGATCCGCTGCTACCGCGACGGCGTCTACCGTCAGCTCAACAGGCTGGATGTGAGCCGGCGTTTCCCGTTTCGCGATGGCTCCGTGCAAGCCATACACGGCTCCCATATGCTGGCGTCGGTGCCTCGCGACGTTGCTCAGAACTGCCTGAACGAGTGCTTCCGCGTGCTCCAGCCGGGTGGCGTTCTCCGTATCAGCATTGTGGACCTCGATCAAGCCGTTGCGGACTACAACCCCGAATCGCCCGATGCATTCGTGGATCTCATGTTTTGCCTCGACGCCTCGAAAAAGGCCAAGAACCGGAACTGGTGGCATTACAACGAGCGCTCTTTGGCGGACCGTCTGCGAATCGCCGGTTTTCAGGTCATCGAACGCCGCGAGTATCGAAAAGGCCGCTGCCCGGACGTGGAAATCATCGACAGCCGGCCCAATTCGTTATTCGTCGAGGCCATGAAATAGACAGCCGCGATTCCGCCGGTCACAGAGAAAAAAGAAATATTTTTCCGCATAAACAAAGGCGCCCAGCCCAATTCCCCCGTCCAGCCCGTTTTCCCCGCTCTACCCTGAGGGCAGGAGAAACACAACATGTCCGCACTTGCCAACGATTTAGACTGCCAAAACGCAACCAT
>Ga0182012_10004620_pt1 | contig 14341 bp, 12 predicted proteins | sample 612S2SmetaG_FD_120486 | JGI IMG/M metagenome (GOLD analysis project Ga0182012, IMG submission 120486) | Permafrost microbial communities from Stordalen Mire, Sweden - 612S2S metaG | ecosystem: Environmental > Terrestrial > Soil > Wetlands > Permafrost | place: Sweden: Stordalen | collected... | reverse complement strand
TCATCCCAAGGTGAGCAAGCTGGCCTATCCGGGGCTGAAGAGCCATCCGCAGTATGACCTGGCTGTGAAACAGCAAAAGGGATTTGGCTCGATGATGAGCTTCGAGGTCGAGGGACGCGAGGCAGCGGGACGATTCCTGAAGGCGATCAAGATCTTCCTGAGCGCGGAGTCGCTGGGCGGGGTGGAGTCGCTAGCGTCGCACTCGGCCACCACGACGCATGCCTCGGTCACGGCGGAGCAACGCGCGGCCATGGGGATTAACGAGGGACGGATCCGGCTGTCGATCGGCATTGAGGACAAGGAAGATTTGATCGCCGATCTGGAGCAGGCGCTGGAGGCGGTGTAGGTTGCCCGCTCCGGCACACCAGGATCGGAGTATTCTAGGACTGTGGGCTCAATTCGGTTCGATGGGGTTCGGTTTGTTGCATATCCGGAAGATCACGAGCCGCGCCACGTGCACGGGTTCTATGCGGAGATTGAGGTCATCGTGGAACTCATCGAAACGCCTCACAGAGAGGTTGTGCGGGCGAATCGAAGCAGCGCAGTACGGCCAGGAAATGCGAGCCGGAGCGATGTGAAGCACGTCTTGCAGGTGGCGACGGAGCATTTCAACGAGATCGTCCAACTTTGGGAGGAAGCACATGCCTGAGTTAGCGAGAATGGCGAGCACCGATGCGGAGATCGACGCCGCGATTGAGGAAGCGCGAAGGCTTGAAAAGTATGACCGCCGAGTTGTACACGCTTCCTATTCCGAAGGTACAGACAGCATCCTTCTTCTCTTGGAGAAAGGCGTCACGCTCAGCATTCCTCGCAGGCTGCTCCAGGGGTTGAGCGATGCGAGTTCCGGCGACCTAAATCAGATCGAGCTATTGGGGCGCGGAACGGGATTGTACTGGCCCGCGCTGGATGTGGCACATCTTGTTTCGGGGCTGCTTGAGGGAGTGTATGGGTCGGCGAAGTGGATGGAGCACCTGGACCTGGAGTCCGAGGCAAGCCGCATTTCAGCATGACATTTTCCTAAGGATAAGTTGCTCAATTCCCCTCGGGCGCCGCCACGGCCTTCTTCGGCCTCTTCGGAGAACTTGAGAGAACTTCGGGGACGGGATACTCGAACACGTCAAGCGGCGTTTCCACTGCACGCAAAACCCGCAAAAAGCGTGCAAAAATGCGCAAAATGCGCATCAAAAACGCACTAAAACGCTTGGCTTTTCATGTTTTCCTATGGTGTTAACAGGTCGTTTTCTCGTAATAAGTCAAGTTAAACCCCGACGTTTTTGACTCGCATCGTTTTTGTCCCAAATACGTCCTGCTATACCCATACAAAATTCGCTTTTTCGTCCGCATATAACCACAGTGGTTTTGCAAGTTGCACATTTCTTAGGGAGCGCTCTCCGCAATCAAGCAGCCGCAGCAGAGGCTGGCAAACAAACCCCGAGTCCTTAGTCCCTAGTCCCTTAGTCCCTAATCCCTGTTCCCTGGCGCCAGCCTCAATGCCCCATCGGTGCGGCAACTGCCTTCTTTGGCCTCTTCATCAGGAATGGTACCGGGATCAGCATGGCGGTAAGGAAGACCATGATCCAGATTACGTCCACATAAGACAGCAGGCGGGCCTGGAGTTGTGCCATTCCGTATATCTGCGCTCCGGCTCTCTGCGAAGCATCTGCCATCGCGCTGCCGCGCTGCTGCCAGGCTCGGGTAAGGCCGTTGCTTAGGGCATCGAATGGCCCATTACCGGCTACGGTGTGCGCGCCGAGCATGGAAAGATGCTTCTGTGTCTGCCGGGCCAGCAGCGTGGTCACAAAGCTTATGCCCACGCTGCCGCCCAGGTTCCGCATCAGCGCGGTCAGGCCGCTTACCTCGTTGTATTTCTCCTGGGGAATGCCCGCGTAACACAGCGTGTTGATGGGGATGAACAGGAACGGCAGGCCCAGCGCGATAAACACCCGCCAACTGACCGCCATGCCGAAGCTGACGTCGAGATTGATGCCGGTCATGCGAAACAGTCCGAACGTCGTGAGGATGAAACCCATGGCCACCAGCTTGCGGGGATCGAACCTGGGCGCGAGTGCGCCGGCCACTGGGAACAGAAACATGAGCGCGATGCCGCCGGAGGAGACGGCCATGCCGGCCTGGCGTGCGGAGTAGCCCATGATCTCCTGCAGAAACTGGGGAATCAGCACGGTGGAGGAATAGAGCGACATGCCCACCACAAACATGACGAATTGGGTCATGCCCACGTTGCGTTGTGCAAACAGTCGCAGGTCAAGAATGGGGTGCTCGACCGTGAGTTCGCGATAGATAAAGACGCCCATTCCCACCCCGGAAACCACGAAACAGCCGATAATAAAGCGCGATCCGAACCAGTCGTCTTCCTGCCCCTTGTCGAGCATGGTTTGCAGGGCGCCGATGGTTACGACAAGCAAGCCCAGACCCCAGTAGTCGATGCTGAGGCGGCGCTTGCGGATTGCGGCCAGATACGGCGGGTCTTCGACCACACGGTTGGTTAGGTAAAGCGAAATAATGCCGACGGGAATGTTCAGGAAAAAGATCCAGCGCCAACTGTAAGTGTCCACAATCCAGCCGCCGACGGTGGGGCCCAGAACGGGCGCCATCACCACGGCCATCCCATAGACCGCGAAGGCCATGCTGCGTTTTTCCGGCGGAAAGGTGTCGGCCAGGATCGACTGCTCGCTGGGCTGCAGCCCGCCGCCGGCCGCGCCCTGCAGCACCCGGAAGAAAACCAGCATGCCGAGGGTGGGCGCAAGGCCGCAGAGCAGAGAGGCCGTGGTGAACAGGAACACGCAGGTCATGTAAAAACGCTTGCGGCCAATGCGGTTGGCGATCCACCCGCTCAGCGGCAGAACCACCGCGTTGGCCACCAGGTAACTGGTCAGCACCCATGTGGCTTCGTCGCGGCTGGCCGAAAGCGAGCCGCCAATGTGCGGCATGGCCACGTTGGCGATGGAGGTGTCCAGAGCCTCCATGAAGGTGGCCAGGGTAACGGTAATGGCGATGACCCACGGATTGGCGCGTGGGCGCCATGTGTCGTGAAACGAGACTGTAGCCGCCGCCAAAGAGCCAATCCTTTCTGGAGATGCTGTTTGTTCTGTTTGGGTTCTCTGTCCGGCGCCAGTGGCAACCGCTCATGGGGAGTCGCGTTGTAAATAGAGTAACGGATGAGGGGGGTGAAAAGCAGGGAATGCAAAGGTTGTGTGGCGTTTTTGCCGCTTGAAGTCTAGGGACTTCGTGCCGCAAATCTAATTCTTTATGCTATAGTTCATAGTGTCAGGCGGCAATGTGCGGATCTTCAAGACGAAATGGCTTGCTCGGTTTGCCAGGCGCGAAGGAATAGCGGACAAGAGCCTCAGTGAGGCTATTCAGAGGGCGGAACAGGGTGTGATCGACGCCGATCTGGGCGGCGGCCTCATCAAGCAGCGCGTTGCACGGCAAGGAAAGGGACGGTCGGGCGGTTATCGGATGATCGTCGCGTATCGGGCACGCAGGCGAGCGGTCTTGCTGTTCGGATTTGCCAAGAGCGAACGGGAGAACGTCACCCTGGACGAACTGCTCTTTCTTCGAAGACTTGCCGAGAACTGGCTTACCGCCGACGGCACCAGGATTCAAAACGAAATGGAGATTGGCAATCTACAGGAGATCGAAGATGGCGAAGAAGCTTAGCAATTTGTCAGAGGCCATTCTTGAGATGGCGGGCGACCAGCGCCGCAGCGGCCTCATGGACGAGGCCACATATAGGCAGATCACGATTCGCCTACTCGGCGAACAACCACTCTGCACAGCCGAGCCGATTCAAGGCGAGGAAATCCGTACATTGCGCGAGCGGGCGAACTTGAGCCAGGCCGCGTTTGCTCGTTATCTCAATCTCACCCCAGGGTACATTTCGCAACTGGAGCGCGGAACCAAGCAGCCCAAAGGTCCTGCGCTCGCCCTGCTCAACGTGATTCGCCGCAAGGGGTTTGAGGTGGTTCTGTAGGTGCGAAGGTACCGAGGAGTTCGGGTGCCAATCTTCAGCGGTGCCAAAACGGGGTTACAATTCAAAGCTTTGAAGCAACTTGGGAAGTACATCCTAGCTGGGTTTCTCGTAGCGTTTCCAATATGTCTGCAGCAGAGATGCGAAGCATCGGCTCTTGAGTGCGACCATTTGCTCAGGATCGTTGGTGCATTTGGTGCATTGAATAACCCTGGAACGCCCGTTCCGCTTTCTGCTGAAAGTCGTGCGCAGCTGCCAAAGATTGCCACGGTGCGGCGTGTGCTCGACACGAATATCGGACCTTCCAGCGAGCAGGTAATTGTGTACGATAGCGCCGCCGATGACTTGGAACCGAGTCCGACAGTGGCGTTTCTGGTAGGCAGTCGTGTCGTGAAGTCGTTTGCGGTGTTTGATCTTGCTCCAAAGGGTGCCGGATTCGAGAGTTATTTATCAAGTTGCGAATTCGAGATCGCGAAAAACGAAAGAGCGCTCGCAATTGCGCTTTCAACGGCAGGCGACGGCGCAGGGTCGGCATTTGCGATTATCAAATGGGAATCAGGGGACTATAGAATTGTATTTAATCCGCTGGTGTCGCAAGGACGCATGCAACTTGGCGTTCTCAAACTCGAATTGTGGGACGCTTCGTTTGGTAGGAATGCTGCACGCGCGGATTCCCCAAATTTCGAGTGCATTTGGTGTCCGCACCGGTATGTCGTAACAGAGTATCTATGGCGAAACGGGAAGTACGCTAGAGCTGGTTCCAAGCGAATAGCGAAGATGTATGATCCGGCAGACATTACAGGAATGCCGCTATCCCCGATCTCTGGGAACTGATCTCTGATCCCTGATTTCTATTCCCTATTCCCTCGCCTCACTCTCGCCCTCTCTTCCGAATCTCAATGTTCAGCCGCTTGATCTTCTGGTTCAGCGTGGAGAGCGGGATATGGAACTGCTCGGCGGCGTCGGTTTGATTGCCGTTGCAGCGCTCCAGCTTCTCGATGATGATGCGCCGCTCGATGTCTTCGAGGATGTCGAAAAGCGAGGCGTTGGGGTTGTGTTCCAGAAGGGCGTCCTGAAAGCTGCGGCCGGTGATTTGGCCGGGCAGCAGGTCGGAGCCGATCACGGGTCCGGAGGAGAGCACGACGCCGCGTTCTATGGAGTTCTCAAGCTCGCGCACGTTGCCCGGCCACGAATAATCCACCAGAGCGCGCATGGCGTCCGCGGAGAGCTTGCGCGGCGGCACGTCGTTTTCAGCGGCGTAGAAGTCAAGGAAGTGCTGGACGAGCAGTGGAATATCTTCGCGGCGGGCGCGCAGGGGCGGCAGGTCCACTGTGATGACGTTCAGGCGGTAGAAGAGATCTTCGCGGAAGCGGCCATCGCGCACGGCCTGGCGCAGGTCGATATTGGTGGCGGCGATGATACGCACGTCCACTTGAATTTCCTGGATGCCGCCAAGATGCATGAAGCGGCGGTCTTGAAGCACGCGCAGGATCTTGGCCTGCGTGTCCATGCCCATGGTGGCGATTTCATCCATGAACAGCGTGCCTCCATTGGCCACCTCGAAGAGGCCTTTCTTTGAGGCGATGGCGGAGGTGAATGCGCCCTTCACATGGCCGAAGAGCGTGGATTCGAGCAGCTCCGATGGCATGGCCCCCGTGTTGATCGGCACAAAGGGCTTGTCGCGGCGCGGCGAGTTGGCGTGGATGGCCTTGGCGATCAGTTCCTTGCCCGTGCCGCTCTCGCCCTGAATCAGAACGGTGGAGCGGCTGGGCGCCACCTGCGCCACCAGGTCGAACACCTTGAGCATGATTTCGCTTTTGCCAACGATATTTGAGAAGTTGTAGCGCTTCTTGAGGGTTCGTTTGAGCTGCAGGTTCTCCTCTTCGGCGCGATGCCGCGCAACGGCGGAGCGGATGTCGGCCAGCAGCTTTTCATTGTCCCAGGGCTTCTGGACAAAGTTTTCCGCGCCCGCGCGAACGGCTTCCACCACATTGTCCACCGTGCCGTACGCGGTGATCATGATAACCGGCAATTCAGGCTGACGCTCCTTGATCTGCGGCAGCAGCTCCAGTCCGCTTTGGCCGGGGAGGGCCAGGTCCAGAAGCAGCAGGTCGAAGCTCTCCAGTTCCAGAACCCTCAGGCCCTCCTCGCCGTCGCTGGCCATCTTCACCGAATATCCCTCGAGCGTGAGCAGCAATTCGAGCGACTCGCGAATGGCGGCTTCGTCGTCGATGACGAGGATGCTGGCTGCGCTTGCGGTACCGGATGTGGCTCGCGACGAGGCGGGCAGATTCAACGCTAATTCGACCTCAGGCATGTACGGACTTCCTTAAAAGGGGAAATTCAAGATGAAAGGTTGTGCCGGCGCCGACGGCGCTTTCGACATGAATCTTGCCCGCATGCTCCTGAATAATGCCGTAGGAGACGGAAAGACCCAGCCCGGTGCCGCGGCGGTCACCGGGCCTGGGCATGGTCTTGGTGGTAAAAAACGGGTCGTAAATGCGCTTCAGGTGCTCGGGGGCGATGCCTGAGCCGGAGTCGTTTACCAGCGCTTCGACATGGCCGTTGAACAGCGTTGCTACGCGCAGGCGACCGCCGCCCGGCATGGCTTCCTTGGCGTTCAACAGCAGGTTCAGAAATACCTGTTGCAGCTTGCCGGGATTTCCGTGGATGGGAGGCAAATCATCAGCCAGCTCCAGATCGATGACGATCTGCGCGGTCTTGAACTGGTGATCGAGCAGCGAGAGCGTGTCGCGGATGACCTGGTTGAGGTTGGTCTCGCGGAACTCCGTGGTCGAGGTGCGGGAGAAGTTCAGCAACCCATTCGCAATTTCGGCGGCGCGGAAGCTCTGCTGCGTAATTTTGTCCAGCACCGGCACCAGGCGCGCATCGCCTTTCAGTTGCTTTGAAAGCATCTGCGCGTAGGAGGAGATGACAGCCAGCGGGGTGTTGATTTCATGAGCGACACCGGCCGCAAGCAGGCCGATGGAACTGAGTTTGTCGGCCTGTGCGAGTTGAGTTTCCAGCGAGACCCGCTCGGTAATGTCGTCGACAAGAATGATGCGGCCGACGGAGACAAAATCCCGCGAAAGCAGGGGAGCAATGGCAATGTTTGCAATGCGCAGCTCGCCGGCGCGTGTGGTAAGACGGAACTTGTAGAGGTGGTGCACGCCCGGCTCGTTCCGGAAGCCCTCCAGGGCCTCAATAAACTCAAGAGGGAAGACGCTCTGCAGGGGTTGACCGATAGCCTCGGCGCGGCTGAAGGCGTACATGGCCTCCATCTGCGCGTTCCAGCTCTCAATCCGGTCTTCCAGATCCAGGGCCAGGATGCCCACATTGATGGACTCGACGATGTTCTGGTTGAACTCCTTAAGGCGCTCGAATTCACTGATCTTCGCCTGCAGGCGGGCAAAGAGGCTGGCGTTCTGCAGTGCGATGCCGATGTAGCTGGCCAGCGACTCGAGCAGTTCCACGTCTTCGCTGGAGAGGAAGTCGCCGCCGATGGTGCGCCCCAGCCCGATGACGGCGATGGTGCGCGACGAAGACGCGGCATCCTGTGTTTCGGATTGGGCCTGCGCTATGCGGCAGGGGAGATAGTAGTTCAGGTCGAGAAGCGCGGCGGTGCGCTGCTGGTCCTCGGGCAAATGCAGGGCAGCCTGCGCGTTCTCAAGGAAGATGTGGGAGTGGTCCTTGGCGTGGTCGAAATCGAGAAATCCCAGGGCAAGCCGATGCTGCGCGCTCAGCGCCTCGGCAGGCAGCCCGTGCGAGGCGGCCAGACGCAGTTGCCCTGATTCCTCCGGATCCATGAAGACAGCCACGCGGGAGACCAGCAAGGTGCGAGGCAGGCGCTCGACAATGGACTCAAGCAGCGCCTCGAGATCGGTCTCGGAACTGAGCCCGCGGCCAAAGTCAACCAGCGCCTTGCGGTAGTAATACCGTTGCCGGTCGTAGGCCTGGTCGATCCACCCTTGAATTCTGCGTTTGAGGGGGTCGAACAACGCGGCCGTCACCAGAATGGTGAGCACCAGGCTCCATTCGCGCACCGACTCGGGCATGTGCACATGCACGAACTCTGTAATCAGCGCGATGATACCGAAGTATCCGCCGACCAGCAGAGCGGTGGCCAGGGTGTACGCTACGCCGCGCTTGAAGATCAGGTCGGTATCCATAAGGCGGTAGCGCACGATTGCCCAGCTGAAGGTGAGGGGAAGAAAGACCAGGCAAAGCGCTGCCACGTCCGACAGCTTGCCGGGGATCAGACCTGGAATCGTCAGGTCGAAGAGGAAGGGAATGGCGTAAAAGAGCGTGAAGGGTACAACGGCCAGCAGCGCGCCGCGAGTGAGCCACTTCAACTGCTGGCGTTGCAGCGGGGTGTTGGCCAGCGAGTAACTGCGCACGAACAGGCCGGCCGCGAGGACGTAGAATGCGGCGTCGTAGCCGGTCGCGGTCTGGTTCAGCCGGTGCAGCAGCAGCCCGGTTGCCTGCCGGGATTCGATGGCCCAGATCCAAAGGCCGAGCAGGCCCGCGCCGGGCGCGTAGACCAATGGAAGCAGCCACACGCGGCGAAAGCTCTTCAGGCGCTCTTCAGGAAAACTGAGGGCAAAATGCAGGAAGAGCGCGGGCTGCAGAGCCTCCGCGAGCACGTTGCACCAGAAGACCGACGAGTCGAGCCAGTCCAGCTTGGTCGTGTACTTTAGCGAGTAGAGGGCAAACGAGACCAGGCAAAAAATGTAGAAATGCGTGGCGCGGGGCGCTGTCCAGCGGCGGAACAGAACGTAAATGCCAATGGCCAGATAGATCAGGCCGATGATCCGTTCGGCCTGAAACAGGCTCCGGTCCACTGGCTCGGGAATGATGACGATGTCCAGCGTGACGCCGTCGCGAGTGATCGCGTAGGCGGCCTTTCCATAAACTTCGGTGCGGAAGAGAACACGCTCCAGGTCGGCAACCTGCGTTATCGGCACGTAGTTCGCCCTGGGAAGCAATTCCTTCGGCTGGATGCTTGGTCCCTGAGTGGGGCTCTCGCCCAGGGTATTGACCCCGGAAAGCAAGTCGCGGTTCTGGATGCCGGCGCGCTGGGCGGGATTATCGGGCAGAACCTGCGCCCCGGTGAGCAGATCGTTTACCTGAATGCCTTCACGCTGGCCGGGACTGTCGGGGAGGACTCGTTCGGCCCGAAGACCGCCGGGAACCTCGCGCCACCAGACTCCGTCGTCGGGCTGCGGGAAATGTCGTTCCTGAACGAGATTCAGGGCCGCCAATGCGAAGATCGCGAGCGTGGCCAAGGCCAACAGGGTCGCCTGCAACCGGTTGAAGAGGCTCGATTCCATGGATGGCACTCTTTGACGATTCTGAATCTGCTGCTATTCCATCAGGGTTGTTGCACGTTGGTTGCCATGCGGGGTTGGTGCGCGGGCTGACAGGATAATGATTGGCAATCAGTTGACAATACGCGAGATAGTGACGCCAGGTTCCAGAAAAGGTCAACCGCCGCCGGCTGGAAATCCAGCAAATGATGCAGGAAACAGTAGACAGCATACATGGAAAAGGATTCATCTATGGAAATTGGTAGCTATATGAGGCTATGCGGGTTATTGCACAAAGATACAACAAATCCACCGTTTGTGAGCGGGAGACAAGACGAAATTGCGCTGCCTGAGGGGGGCGGGATTCGCTCCTCAAAGCTGTCCGTAGGTGGCTTTTGGGCCGTGCTTGCGGTTGTAGTGGTGTTCGGAAACGTATAGTGGGATTGCGAAATCGGACGCCTGGGAGTGGCCGGCGCCGGAGCGAAGCAGAACGGTGCGGAAAGCAAGACGCGCAATATATTCAAGAACATCTGCGATCTCGACAGCGTGGGCCGGGGACTTTCCCCAGACGAACGGGGCGTGGCCGGCCACCAGGACGCCCGGGACCCCGAGGGGGTCGAGGTCTTCAGCTCGGAATCGGCGGACGATGACCGCGCCGGTCGAGCGGACATAGGCTTCGGCGACTTCTTCGGCAGTGAGGGGATCGGTGACCGGCACGGGGCCGTGAAAGTAGTCGGCGTGGGTGGTGCCGAGGCATGGAATGGGGCGCGCGGCCTGCGCCCAGGAGGTGGCGAACTCCGAGTGGGTGTGGACCACGCCACCGATCGACGGGAACTCCCGGTAGAGATAAGTATGTGTATCCAAGTCGCTTGAGGGGAGCAAGGTGCCCTCGACAACTTCGCCGTCCAGGTTGGTGACGACCATGTCGGACGGGGTTAGTGCGCCGTAGTCCACGCCGCTTGGCTTGATCACCACCAGCGGTTCGAGGCCTGAGCGATCGATCCCGCTGGCGTTGCCGAAGGTGTGCGGGGCGAGGCCGAGGCGAGCGATTTCCTGGTTGGCGTGAAGTACCTGATCGCGAAGCGTGGCGAGGAGCATGGTGAAAGTTTACAGTTGCCGGCGGCCAGTTGTCAGTGAACAGTCGACAGTGAACAGGAACCGGGAAACAGTGAAAGAGTAAAGAAGTAAAGAAAAAGGAACTGCGAGGAATAACTAACCGCGGCGCGATTGCTCCCGTCCAAGAAGGGTGGACCTTCACTCTTCCAGGCATCAATTCAATTTGAAGTTGAAAACGGCTCGTGCAGTCACGGCTCCAGTGGCCGCATCGGCGGGAGTAGACTCTTAAGCGAGCCGATTAAACTGGAATCCTAGTAACCAGATCTGCGAAATGCGTTCAAAAAAGGGAGACATTTGTGGCGCCCATACTTCTTTGGCTCATCATGTTTCTCTGTCTTCTCATTTCGGTTGTCAAGTATCTCATGGGCCTGATTCTGAGGCTCACGTTTCGTGGCGCGCGGATTCGCAAGGACTACACCTATCAGCCCAGGGTAAGCGTCCTGATGCCCTGCTTCAACGAGGGGCGAACGGTTTACCAGACCATCGAAAGCATCAGCAAGAGCAGTTATCCCAGCGAAAGCTTCGAAGTGATCGCGCAGGACGACTGTTCTGTGGACGATAGTTATGAGTGGATGCTGAAGGCGCAGCGCGACTTTACCAACATTGCGATACGGGTGGGGCGCAACGAATTCAACTGCGGCAAGGCGCGCACGGTGTGCAATGCGCTGGAACACTCCAATGCCGAAGTTATTATTTCAATCGACTCGGACTGCATCTTTCACCCCGACGCGATACGCGAACTGACCGCGTGTTTTGCCGAACCGGGGATTGGTTCGGTGGGCGGCAGGGTGGGCGTAAGCAACCCGAATGACGGCATCATCACGGCTATTCAAACCATGATTTACTACTCGGCGTTCGAGCTATACAAGATGCCGGAGAACTGGACCCGCAGCGTTTGCTGCATCAGCGGATGTTTGTATGCGATTCGCCGCGAATTGCTGCTTGAACTGGAGCCGGCCATTCGCGCGCGCAACTGGTTTGGTATTCCGGTGAACCAGGGCGAAGACAGATTCCTAACTCATCAAACGCTCCTTCGCGGCTACGGGACTTATATCAACAACGATGCGCTGTGCTGGACGACCGTGCCGAACACGCTCTCAGTGCTTTTCAAACAGCAGCTTCGCTGGCGGCGCAGCATTGTGCGCGATTTCTTTTTCACCATGAGGACGCTGCCGCAGCATGTATGGAAGCTGCATCCGAATACAGTGCTGACGCTGGTGCTGCAGCCGCTGGGGGCGCTGGTTGCACTGCTGGTGGTGGTTACCATGTTGACCAGCGATCCGCTGGCCTGGGCCGGACCCACGCCGCTGGTCGTATACCTGGGAATTGCCGCGGTGCTAAGCTGGGCGATCAAGAAATACAGCGCCAGGGAGACGCTTCAGCATCCACTGGCGTTCGGCGCGTATATTGCATGGTCACTGGCCAGCACGCTCTTTATCACGCCCCTGGCACTGTGCACCATGGACTCCGCGGACTGGGGAACACGGACCAAGGAACAGCAGGAGGTAGCCGTTGGCCATGCCGGCAGTTGAAACATCGCCCACCGTTGTTAAGGCGCGCCCACCGCGCCAATCGCTTGTCCATAAGTCGGTGATTACCGTCTATCGCATCTTCGCCATCGTGGTGTTGTATGCGGTGCTGGCGGGCGTTTTCGCGTACGCGTTTGTGATGGGATTCTACGCGCTCAACAGCACCTGGGCTGCACCGATCATCCTGTCTTCGTACGATGAAAAAAGTCTCGACTTCATGCAGAAACTGGTGATAAGCCGCCAGACGATTGAGGACCTGAAGGTGGATCTGACGCGCCAACAGAGCACGCTTGCGGAGATGACCAGGCAGCGGGCCGCGCTGGTTGCGCTGGATCCGGAGTTGCAGACGGCCATCGTGCGGGAGCGGCAGCACGACCAGCTTACCGGACCGCAACTGGCCGCGCTGGATGCGCAGAAGCAGACTGACAACGCCAGGACCAGGGCCATGCTGGTCGAGATTCACCAGCTTGAGGCACAGATCAAGAGCGACCTTGCGTCGGGCCTGATTACCAAAGGGGATGCAGCCACGCAACTGGCGGCGCTGAACCAGGCCGAGGGCGCGTATACCGACAGCAAGATCGCCGACGTGCTGCTGTCGGACACAGTAATGGATAAGACTACGATTGGGACAAAGGCACTGGACGTGCTCGAAAAGCAGGCCGAGCTGAGGTCGGAGATAGCGCAACTGGATATCACGGTGAGCGTGGCCGAGAAGCAGTTGGCGGAAGACACGCGGCAGGTGGATCGGCTCCGGGATGCGATCTCGACCGCCAAACAGAGCCCCTATTATCTGAACGCATCGGGCAGCAAGCGGCTCTACTTCGCGTTCGTTCCTTATGACAATCAGGCCAATGCCAAACCCGGCTCCGCTATCTACGACTGCTACCTGAACATGGTTCTTTGCCGGAAGGTGGGAACGGTGAAGCAGGTGTTCCTGGGCGAGGAAGTTATCAGTCATCCTATCTTCAAGACCCAGGTGCGTGGCCTCACCATCCTGATGGATCTTTCTCATCCCGAATCGGCAAAGTCGCAGACGGTATTTCTGGGGCGGAAGCCGCTGCTGTTCTAGCAAACCAATTTTATGGAGTTGAAGCATGTCCTGGTGTAACTTGCACAAGGGTGTCCTGATGTTATTGCCGGCGCTTTCGTTGGCCGGGGTCTGGGTTCACGCGGCGGCCGAAAACGTCCTGACGGATCAGCAAACTTACTGCGCCTATGTCACGGAGCAAGCCAAGGCGCAGAGCGACTTTCTGCGTTCGCCCATAGCCCTGGGCGCATTCACGCAGCCGGAAACGGGATTGCCCCAGCAACTGGTTGCGGGCGCGCAACTGAGCCTTGCGAACCTGAAGAAGGCGGGGATTACCGAGGAGGTTGCGCGCAAGAATTGCGAGCTTTACAGGGCGTCCACGGCGGTTGGACAGGTGCTTCAATACGCATTGCCGGGCATCGAGAGAGATGCGCTCCATCATCGGCTGGAGCTGATTGCCGCGGCTGCAAATTCGCTCAATGCGCTCACCGGTGAGACCGCGCGAATGGTGGAAGCGCAAGACATGACTCGCCCCATGCTATGGGAGCTGAAGACAACCAGGATCAAGCTTGAAGCGGATGAGGCCGACACGCAATCGAAGATTGCCGCCATCTACATTCCGCCGCTGGCCGATTCGCCGCTGAAGGCGCAGGTGGCCGCAAAGCAGGCCGGCGATATTGATGTGCAGATTGCACAAGCGAAGCTTGAGAAACAGAACAACTGGGACGTGGCGCTGACTGTGGGCACGCATCAGCAGATCAACCCATTGTCTCAGGGCGTTGAACCTTACGGGGAAGTTACCGTGAGTTACAATCTTGCCAGCCACGCCATCGACAAGCATCTGGACCGCTCAATAACAGACTTTGGCGATTGGAAGCGAGTGCAGGAGAGCGACGTTGTGCGCGGCATGGAAGCGCTGCGGGCGCAGCTTCAAGACCAGATTGCCGCCCAGCAAGAGAGGCTGAAGACTTTGCAGCGCGAAAACGACGAGGCGGAAAAGAGCCTGCATGAGGTCGCGGACGCCGAAACCACCGCCGCGCTCGATTTCCGCAATCAGCTAACTACCACGCAATTGCTGCTGGGGGTTGAAACAGGAGATGCGAGCTACCGTCTGGACAGGTTGCGGGAGTTTCTCAAGAAGAATTTCTGATTCTCAGGCAGCTGATCTCGTTAGACAGGTCCCCATGGCGCCGCCGGGGCAGACCGCGGGCAAGCCAATAACTAGGGACTGGACAGGAGCCTGATTCGGCTCGTGAATGTACGATGAATGCCGAGGAATTGTCTTTGGGCTGTAAACTAGTGTCCGGTGGCAGCGTCTACCTGTGTGTATGGCAGCCGGTATATTAACAGCTCTGGAAGCGATGACGGGAGCCGC
>Ga0182012_10004619_pt1 | contig 14342 bp, 12 predicted proteins | sample 612S2SmetaG_FD_120486 | JGI IMG/M metagenome (GOLD analysis project Ga0182012, IMG submission 120486) | Permafrost microbial communities from Stordalen Mire, Sweden - 612S2S metaG | ecosystem: Environmental > Terrestrial > Soil > Wetlands > Permafrost | place: Sweden: Stordalen | collected... | reverse complement strand
GCCGACAGAGCGATCAAAAGTCCTGCGCAAATCGCGATGGCTTTCATGTGCGGCAGTGTGTGCGCAACCCGGCCCCCGGCGCTGCAACGGAGTTCTCAAAAAATCGCCCGGCGGTGTGACGTAATCCGGCCGCCGCTCTTCAGGCGCCCGCGGCGCTTCAGGCTGCCGTGGCGGGCGGGCGGATGCGCACGGTCTTGATGGCGTTGTCGCCGGTCTGCAGAACCTCGAGCATGTATTCGGACATCTTCAGGGTTGTGCCCGGCTCCGGGATCGTCTCCAGGAATTCGACTATCAATCCGTTCAAGGTTTTCGGGCCGTCGGTGGGGAGATTCCAGCGCATGGATCGATTCAGCGCGCGAACGGTGGTGGAGGCGTTCACGACGAAGCTGCCGTCCGAATCGGGATGCACATCCTTGTGCATCATGGTCGCGGGATCGGTGGTGAATTCGCCGACGATCTCCTCGAGAATGTCGTCGAGCGTCACCAGCCCCTGGATGTCGCCGTATTCGTCGACCACGAAGGCGAGGCGGCGCTTATCCCGCTGAAAGTTCAACAGCTGGGTGTTGAGCGGGGTGCCGGAGGGCACGAAGTACACGTCGCGCACGTTGGCCGCTTCCACCAGTTTTTCGCGGTCGAGCCGGCCGCGCGCCAGCTCGTGCACCACGCGCTTCATGTGCAGCACGCCCATGATGCGGTCGATGTCGCCTTCGAATAACGGCAGGCGCGTGTGCTGGCTCTGGCGCAGCTGCTCGAGAACCTTGTCCCACGAGTCCTCCATGTCGATGCCGACGATTTCCACGCGCGGCACCATGATGTCCTCGACCGTGGCTTTTTCCAGATCGAGAATGCTCATGAGCATCTGGCGGTGCCGTTGCGGGATCATCGCGCCGGCCTCGGCGACCACGGTGCGCAGCTCCTCGCTGCTCAACGAGGTGGAGGCCTGCTGGCGCGAGACGCCCAACAGACGCAGCACGCCGTTCGCCAGCAGATTGGTCGCCCAGACGAGCGGATACAGCACCGCGAGCAGCAGCGTGTACACGTAGGCGGCGGGGGTGGCGAGGCTCTCCGGGTGCAGGGCGCCGAAGGTCTTGGGCGCGACCTCGCAGAAGATGAGCAGAACGAAGGTGAGCGCGATCACCCCGGCCGCGACCAGATAATCGCCGCCCAGGCGAAAGGTGATGAGGCCCACCAGGGTGGGCGTGATCACGTTCACCACGGTGCTCAGCAAGAGGATGAGTCCGATCAGCCGGTCCGGTCGGGCGAGAAGCGCCTCGGTCAGGCGCGCGCTGCGGTGCCCCATCTTGGCGCGGTGGCGCAGCCGATAGCGGTTCAAGCTCATCAAAGCGGTCTCGCTGCCCGCGAAGAATGCGGCCAACAGCAGGAGAACCCCGAGCGTCGCGAACAAGACCCCGAGTGAAAAATGTTCCATTAGCGCGGCGGGCCGCTCAACCCCAGTGCCGCCCGAGCAGATATTCGAGCACGAACTTCGATCCGAAATATGACAGCACCAGGAAACCGAAGCCGCTCAGCGTCCAGGACACGGCGGCTCGTCCGCGCCATCCGTAGCGCACCCGGCCGAACAGCAGCACCCCGAAAATGACCCACGCGATGCACGACAGGATGGTCTTGTGCTGAAGGTGCTGGGCCCAAAGATCGGTCACGAAGATGAAACCCGTGAGCAACGCCAGGGTCAACAGCGCAAAGCCCGCACCGATCAGCCGGAACATGACCTGCTCGATGGAATCGAGCGGCGGCAGCACCGCGGGCAGTTCCGCGAGCCGCCGGGCCCTGAGCCTTCTGTCCATGTATTTGAGGACCAGCGCCGTGACCGCCGCCGCCAGAAACAGCGCCGCCGCTCCCATGGACAACAAGATGTGCGCGGTCAGCTCCCAGTTCGGCGTGTTCTCTTCGGCATACGTGTGTCCGTGGCCGGTGAGCGCCGCGCCGAACGCCGCCAGGGCGAGGAGTATCGCTGCGATCGCACGGTTCTGCCTCTCGATCGCGATCAGACAGGCAAGGCTCGCGAGCGTCCACGCCAGGAGCGATGCGGCCTCGAGCAGGCCGATGGAAAAGGGGCCGAGCGAGCGCATCATGTAGACGATGGCGTCGGTATGCGCAACGATCGCGCCGAGGGTGACCGCCCAGGCGAGACTCCCCCAGGCAGGCTTGCTGACACTCTGAAGCATCATCCAAGCACTGACGGCATAGAGCGCGAACAAGGAAACGGCGATGATCACGGCTGGATCGGATGATGACACAACGATCCGGCGAGCGGCTAGCGAGGACTCCGGAATGCGATATCATTTGGGCCCATGTTCGATCGTCTGACATCCGGCCTCACGGCCGCCCTGAACGCGCTCTCCGGCCGCGGCTATTTGAGCGAGGACAACATTTCCGACACGGTCCGCGAGGTCCGGCTCGCATTGCTCGATGCGGACGTGGCGCTCCCGGTGGTGAAGACCTTCACCGAGGCGATCAAGAGCCGCGCGATCGGCATCGAGGTCACCAAGAGCCTGACCCCGGGCCAGGCCTTCATCAAGGTGGTGCACGAGGAATTGGTCCGGCTGATGGGAGAACCGAGCGCCGGGCTCAATCTCAGGGCGCAGCGTCCCGTCGTCGTCATGCTCGCCGGCCTTCAGGGGGCGGGCAAGACCACCACCGCCGGCAAGCTCGCGCGCTGGCTGATCGAAAAGCAGCACAAGAAAGTGCTGCTGGTCAGCACCGACGTGTACCGGCCCGCCGCCATCGACCAGTTGAAGACCCTGAGCGGCCAGGTGGGGGCCGGATTCGCGCCCGCGAGCGTCGATGAGGCGCCGGTGGCGATCGCCAAGCGCGCGCTCGCGGAGGCGACGCTGCAGGCTTACGACGTGCTCTTGATCGACACGGCGGGGCGGCTGCACGTCGACGCGGAGATGATGGAGGAGGTAAAGCACCTCGAGGCTGCCATCCAACCGCACGAACGATTGTTCGTGGTCGACAGCATGGCCGGACAGGATGCCGTGAACGCGGCCAAGGCGTTCAACGATGCGTTGAGCTTGACCGGCGTCATTCTTACCAAGGCCGACGGCGATGCCCGCGGCGGCGCCGCCCTGTCGGTCCGGCAGGTGACCGGCAAGCCCATCCTGTTCGTGGGGACCGGCGAGAAATCCGAGGCGCTCGAGCTGTTCCAGCCCGAACGCATTGCCTCGCGCATTCTCGGCATGGGCGACGTGCTGTCGCTGGTCGAGCAGGTTCAGGAACAGGTCGACCAGGAAAAGGCGGAAAAGCTCGCCAAGAAGATCAGCAAGGGCAAGTCGTTCGATCTCATGGACCTGCGCGATCAGCTGAGCCAGCTGCAGAAAATGGGCGGCATGTCCGCGTTGCTGGACAAGCTCCCCGCGCAGTTGCAGGCAAATGCCGCCGCGGCGGCGGGACAGGTCAACCCCAAGGTGCTGAAGCGCCAGATGGGCATCATCGATTCCATGACGCCGCGCGAGCGGCGGCGGCCGGAAATCATCGATGGATCCCGCAAGCGGCGCATTGCAACAGGTGCGGGGGTGCCGCTTCCGGAGGTCAACCGGCTTCTCAAGCAGTTCGATCAGATGCAAAAGACCATGAAAAAGCTCGCCAAGGGCGGCATGTTGAAGAATTTGATGCGCGGAATGGCCGGGCGCATGCCCCCCGGCTTCGGTCCCTAACCCCGGAATCGGGCCTTCTCGGGGATTTCTGGTCACCCACTCCGGCTTTTTGTTGCCGAGGCGCGTCGCTACCCAGTACAATTAGCGGCTTGGCATTGCAAGGTGAAGCATCATGGTGACGATCCGATTGACTCGACGCGGCGGCAAGAAGACGCCGTTCTACCACGTCGTGGTAACCGATAGCCGCAAGCGTCAGGGCGGTACCAGCCTTGAGAGCGTCGGACTCTTCAATCCCGTGGCGCGCGGCGCCGAAATCAAGCTGCGCCTGGATGTCGCGCGCATCGAGCACTGGTTGAAGGAAGGTGCCCACATGTCGGATCGCGTCAAGCAGCTCTTGACCGTGTACCGCAAACAGGCCGCCTGAGGAGCCGCTAGCGACGACGCGGCGGGTGCGATGAGCCCTGAATCTTCGGCGCTCATCGAGTTGGGGACCGTGGGTGCCCCCTTCGGGGTCCGAGGGTGGGTGAAATTGAGCTCCCATACGGACCCGCCCGAGCGATTACTGGATCATCGACGGCTGCAGCTCAAGCTGGGCGGCGCCTGGAGGACCTACTCGGTCGAGGCGCACGGCAAGAGCGGCGGCCAGCTGACGGTGAAGTTGGCGGGCATCGAGGATCGGGATGCGGCTCAGACGCTGCGCGGCGCGCCGATCGCGGTGCCCAGAAGCGAGCTGCCGCCGGGCGATGAGAGAGATTTTTACCGCGCCGACTTGATCGGTTGCGAGGTGGTGAATCTAGCGGGTGTGCGGCTCGGCGCCGTGACCCACTTCATCGAAATACCGGCGCATGCCCTGATGGTGGTGCGCGGTGAACGGGAGTATTGGGTGCCGGCCGTCCCGCAGCATTTGCGGCGTGTGGATCTGAAATCGCGGCAGGTCGTGGTCGATTGGGACGACCCGGCCGACTAGCAGGCGGCGGAGATCGCATGCGTATCGCGGTCGTGAGCTTGTTCCCGTCGATGCTTCGAGAGGCATTGGCGCATGGTGTTCTGGGGCGCGCGCTCGAGCGCGGGGTGGTCGAGGTCGATTATTTCGACCCGCGCGAACACACCGCGGATGTGCATCGCACCGTGGACGATCGCCCGTATGGTGGCGGCCCGGGCATGGTGCTGAAGGTGGAGCCGTTGCGGGACGCCCTGTGCGCCGCGCGCGCAGCTAGCCCCGAGGGGTCGCGGGCGGTGTACCTGGGCGCGGACGGGGTCCGGTTCGACCAGAGCCGGGCGCGTGAGGCGAGCGGCTGGCCGGGGCTGATCCTGGTGGCCGGACGATACGAGGGCGTCGACGAGCGATTCGTCGAGCACGAGATCGACGAGCAGTGGTCGATCGGCGATTACGTGTTGTCGGGCGGCGAGCTGCCCGCACTGGTGGTCATCGATGCGATCGCGAGGCTTCTGCCCGGGACGCTCGGGAGCGCGGAGTCCGCGATCCAGGAGTCGTTCAGCGACGGGCTGCTCGATTGGCCGCATTACACGCGGCCGGCGAGCGTGGACGGTCGCGGGGTGCCGGCCGTGTTGGCGTCCGGCGATCACGCGGCGATCGGGCGCTGGCGGTTGCAACAGTCGCTGGGCCGGACGTGGCTGCGCCGGCCGGACCTGCTGGCAAGGCGGGGGATGAGCGCAGAGGAGCGAATTCTCCTCGAGGAATTCAAGCGCGCGGCGGCGGCGCGGCGCGCGCAAGAAGACAGTCGAGTCATTGACGCAAGTTATGGTGAGGGTGAGAGCAATGAACAAGATCATTCAACAACTGAACGATGAGCGCGCGACGCGCAAACTCCCGGATTTCAACCCCGGCGACACCGTCGTCGTGCAGGTCAAGGTGGTCGAGGGCGACCGCGAGCGCGTTCAGGCCTACGAGGGCGTGGTGATCGCCAAGAAGAATCGCGGGCTCAACTCCTCGTTCACGGTGCGCAAGATTTCGCACGGCGAAGGGGTGGAGCGCGTGTTCCAGACCTTCAGCCCCTCGATCAGCGAGGTCAGCGTCAAGCGGCGCGGGTCGGTACGGCGAGCCAAGCTCTATTATCTGCGCGACCTGTCCGGCAAGGCAGCGCGCATCGACGAGAAGGTCTGACACCCTAATGCGCGAGCGCCGGACGAGGGTCGTTGAACTCAACCTAAGCCGGCGCTGATGGGGTTCTTCTCGCTGGTTTGGCGGATGCTGGAGGGCGTCAGAAAGGTCCTCCACCTGATTTTGTTGCTGGTCATATTCGGCTTCGTGCTCGCGGCGCTGCACACGAGCGTGCCCACGATACCGAGGAGCGCCGCCCTCATTGTCGCCCCCGAGGGCGAGCTGGTCGAGCAGCTGTCCAGCGATCCCTTGCGCCGCGCGTTCGGTCAGGCGTCCGGCGGTCCCGCTCCCGAGACCCTGCTCCGCGACGTGATCGACGCCATCGAAGCGGCGAAGGGCGACGAGCGCATCAAGCTGATCGTGCTCGATCTCGGCAATCTCAAGACCTCGGGACTGTCCAAGCTGCAGGAGATCGGCTCGGCCCTGCGCGATTTTCGCGGGGCCGGCAAACGCGTCGTGGTTGCGGCCGATTCGCTCGACCAGACCCAGTACTATCTCGCCGCCCAGGCGGGCGAGCTTTACCTCGATCCTCTCGGGCTCATCTACGTGGACGGCTTCAGCTACTACCGCATGTTCCTGAAGGAGGCAATCGACAAGCTCGGCGTCGATGTGAACGTGTTTCGAGCCGGCACCTTCAAGAGCTTCACCGATCAGTTCTCCCGCAGCGACATGGCGCCGAGCGAACGGGAGGAAAGCTCCGTGTGGCTTCAAGCCCTCTGGAACTCCTACAGCCAGGACGTGACCCGGGCGCGCTCGCTCGGCCCCAATGCCCTCAACGAATATGTCGCGGACGCTCCCGCCGCATTGGCGGCGGTGAACGGCGATGCGGCGAAGCTCGCCATGCAGCGCGGGCTCGTCACCGCGCTGAAGAGCCGCCGCCAGCTCGCCGACGACTTGAAGAGCATCGTCGGGGAGGATCCCGATACGCACTCGTTCACGTCGGTCGGCATGAGCCAATATCTGTCGGCGGTGCGGCCGAAACTCGGCCTGAAATCCAAGAGCGATCCCAAGGTCGGCATCGTGGTCGCGGCCGGCGAGATCTTGGACGGCCATCAGCCGCCGGGAAAGATCGGCGGCGAAAGCACGGCCGACCTCCTGCGGCAGGCGCGCTACGACAAGGCGGTCAAGGCCGTGGTGCTGCGGGTCGACAGCCCCGGGGGCAGCATGTTCGCCTCGGAGCTCATCCTTCGGGAAGTGCAGGCGCTGCGCAAGGCGGGTAAGCCCGTGGTGGTCTCGATGAGCACCTACGCGGCCTCGGGCGGCTACTATATCTCCGCAGGGGCGAATCAGATCTTCGCGAGTCCGACCACGCTCACCGGATCGATCGGAGTGTTCTCCGTGGTGCCGACCTTTCAGCGCACGCTCGAAAAGATCGGCGTCAAGGTGGACGGTCTCGGGACGACGCCGCTTGCGGGGAGCATGCGTCTCGATCGGCCGCTCGATGATGCGGCCCGGCGCATCCTGCAAAGCTCCGTGGACCATGCCTACGACGAGTTCCTGCACCGCGTCGGCGAGGGGCGCAAGAAGAGCGCAGAGGATGTCGACAAGATCGCGCAGGGCAGGGTCTGGGCGGGCGTCGACGCGCAGCGCATCGGCCTCGTGGACCATCTGGGCGGGCTCAAGGATGCGACCGATGCCGCGGCGAAGCTCGCCGAGCTCGGCTCGGATTACAACGTGGATTACATCGAATCCGAGCTCTCGCTGCGCGAAGAGCTGCTGATGCAGTTGCGCTCCGAGCTTGGGAAGGGTCTCGCCGGAGTGGCGGGCTTGTTCGCGCCGCAAAGCGGCATCGAGCGCGCACTCGATCCCCTGGTCGAGCGGGCGCAGGAGATCGCCGAGCTCAACGATCCGCGGGGGCTGTACGCTTATTGCTGGTGCGAGCAGCCCTCCGGCCGGCAACGAGTGCTCGCGCCCCGATAGCCAATCACAGGCGGGGAGGGGGTCCATGATCAAGACCGATCTGGCGGACTGCACCGCGCTCGAGCTCAAGGAGCTCTTTCGCACCCACCGGGCCTCGCCGCTCGAGGCGACGCGCGCCGCGCTCGCGCGCATCGAACGATTGAATCCGGTGCTGCACGCCTTCAGCTCAATCGCCGCCGAAGCCGCGCTCGAAAGCGCGCGCGCGAGCGAAACGCGCTGGGCGCGCGGCGAGCCCTGCGGCGCGCTCGACGGCGTACCGGCATCGATCAAGGATCTCATTCTCACGCGCGGCATGCCGACCTTGAGGGGCAGCCGCACCGTCGATCCGGACCAGTCCTGGGACGTGGATGCCCCGGCCGCCGCGCGTTTGCGCGAGGCGGGCGCGGTGATCCTGGGTAAAACCACGACCCCGGAGTTTGGCTGCAAGGGGGAGACGAACTCGCCGCTCACCGGCATTTCGCGAAATCCCTGGAATCATCAGAAGACGCCGGGAGGCTCCTCGGGCGGCACCGCCGCCGCGGTGGCGTCCGGCATGGGCCCGATCTCGGTGGGCACGGACGGGGCGGGGAGCATCCGCATTCCAGCCGCCTTTTGCGGCAATGTCGGGTTCAAGCCGAGCTTCGGCCGGGTGCCGGCGTATCCGCTGTCCTATTTCGGCAGCGTTTCGCATCTCGGGCCGCACACCATGAGCGTGCGCGACTCGGCGCTGGTGATGAACGTCTTGAGCCAGCCGGATGCACGGGACTGGACGTCGCTCCCGCCCGATGACCGCGATTACCTCGAGGGCCTCGAGGACGGAATCAGCGGGCTGCGCATCGCCTGGTCGCCGACACTCGGCTACGCCCGCGGCGTCGATCCGGAAGTCGCGGTGGCCTGCGAACGGGCTGTGCAGCGGTTATCGGACCTCGGTGCGATCGTCGAGGCGGTGGACCCTGGGATCGAGGATCCGCTGGAGATCACCTGCGGACTCTGGTTCGTCGGCGCCTGGACGTTGTGGAACACGCTGACGCCGGCCCAGCAGACCCTGACCGATCCGGACTTCGCGGCCGAAGCGCGGCTCGGATCCTCATTCAGCGCCCTCGACGTGCAGCAGCTGCAGCTGCGCCGCGGCGCGCTCGGAGCGCATCTGCGCCAGTTCATGCAGCGCTTCGATCTGCTGGTGACGCCTGCCGTGGCGGTCCCGGCGTTCGACGCCCGGCCGCCGGGGATGGCGGACATGACGCCGGCGGCATTGCTCGGGTGGACGCCGTTCAGCTACCCCTTCAATCTCACGCAGCAGCCGGCGTGCACGATTCCTTGCGGCCTCACGGCATCGGGCCTGCCCATCGGGCTGCAACTCGTGGGACCGATGTTCGGCGACGCGTTGGTGCTTCGGGCCGCGCGCGCTTTTGAGACGGTGCGGCCGCTGCCGAGACCCCTCCTGGCCTAGATCAGGCGCCGACGCCCCGCGTTGGAATGAAGCGACACTCGCCCCGTTGGCTCGCCACGCGCGCGCTGGAGTGCTATGATTTCGCCCCTTAAAAGGGGTCTCGAACCCCTGAAAATCGTCGAACGAGGTCGCGCAAGGTTGTGGCTTTACTGCAACCGAGACGTCATTGCCAGAGAAAAGGGAGAGAATATGAGCGCACAGTCATCGATCCGAGCGATCGGATTCATTTCTGCGTCGATGATGAGCCTGGTGTTTGCCACCACCGGTTTTGCACAGCAGGCGGCCACCGAGGCGCCCGCGAAGGGCGACCAACTGGAGGAGATCACGGTCACCGCGCAGAAGCGCGAGTCGACCGTCGAGACGACGCCGATCAGCATCACGGCGCTGACCGGCGTCGACCTGCAGGATCGCGGCATCACCGACATCAGCGGGGTGGTGCAATCCGTTCCAGGCGTGTCCATGCGATCGAGCGGCCCCGGCCAAACCGAGCTCGAGATGCGCGGCATGACATCCTCCGGCGGCAATTCCTCGACCGTGGGCTTCTATCTGGACGACACGCCATTGAGCGCTCCGGCCTCCGCCCAGAACGGCAAAGTGGTCATCGATCCCAATCTCTACGATCTCAATCGAATTGAGGTGCTGCGCGGGCCTCAGGGCACACTGTACGGCGCCGGATCGATGGGAGGGACGATCAAGCTTGTGCCCAATGCGCCGAACCCGAACGAATTCGAGACCTCAGGCCAATTGATCTTGGGCGGCACGCATGGCGGCAACAGCGCGAACAACACCGAGAACGGCATGCTCAATTTGCCGCTGATCGACGGCACGATGGCCGTACGCCTGGTCGCCTCATTGAATCACACGACCGGCTGGATCGATCGAATCGTGATCGCGCAGCCGGACTTTCCCGCGCCGAACCCCGTCACCGGCGTCCGCGGCAACGTGGCGGCGGCGCCCATTGCCCAGAAGTACAACGACGTGAATGACGAGAACTCGCGCACCGTGCGCGCATCGCTCCTGTGGACGCCCACTGAGCGGCTGTCGATCGCGCCGAGCTTCATGTATCAGGAGATTACGCAAGGTGGCCTGAACCTCATCGATAGCCATCCGGGCACGCTCACCAACTATCAGCCCTTCAATGCGCCGGAACCTTTCGAGGATCGGATCGACATCTCGAGCCTCAACGTCAAGTACCATTTCGATTTCGCCGATCTGTCCTCGACGACTTCGTACTGGTTGCGCGACGAAAATCTGCGCCAGGACGGCGCGGAGGAGATCGCGACGGTCACCTATAATCCCGCCAATCCCGCAGACTTTCCCTACTTCCCGATCTACGCCAATGGACCGTTCGGCCCCGGAATCGGCGCGAACTCCCCGGTTTCGCTCGAGGATGACAAATCCAAGCAGGTGAGCGAGGAAGTGCGCCTTACGTCGTCGGGCGATACAGCGTTCAAGTGGATCCTCGGTTATTTCTACCAGGACTTCGAGTCCGATTGGGACCTGTTCGTGGACACCCCGCAGGCGGTGCCCATTTTTGGAACCGGGGATGGATTCACTCAATACCAGCCGACCAAAATTCTGCAAAATTCTTTTTTCGGTGAAGCGTCCTACACCTGGAATCAACTCACCGCAACGGCCGGACTGCGCCGGTTCTATTACACCGGGACGGTAAACACCGCGGTGTCCGGATGGCTGAGCTCTTCCACCAACGCCTCTTTCGATTACTTTTCGACAGGCGAGCGCGATTCGGGCGTGACTCCAAAGTTCAATCTCGCCTATCAGCTGGATCCGGAATTGCTCCTCTATGGGACCGCCTCGCAGGGATTCCGGCCGGGTGGCGGCAATCAACCGATTCCGACCACCGGGCCGCTCGGCGGCGGACCGGACGGCTGTTTGGCCAATCTGCAGGCGATCGGCCTGAGCGCAGCGCCTCCGGGCTTCAAGCCGGACAAGGTCTGGAGCTACGAGCTGGGCGAGAAGTTTAGGGACAGCGCCGGCCGTATCACGATCAACGCGGACGGCTATTTCGAAAACTGGCAGCACATCCAGCAAAACGTTCCGTTGCTTTGCGGCTTCCCGTTCACCAGCAACGCCGGAGACGCGCATATCTACGGCACGGAACTCGAGATCAGTGCTGTCGTCGTGCCGGGGCTCGTGGCGTCGGTGAACTCCAGCTGGCTGCATGCGGAGTACCTCGCGAATACGGTACCCACCACCACCATCGACGATCGCGTGCAGAACGTGCCTGAACTCACCGTGTCCGGCTCGCTGGCGTATCGGCATCCGATAAACGATCAAGTGGGATTCCTGGCTCGGGTCGACAACGACTATGTGGGTTCGCGCATCGATACGACCGCGCAGGCAAACTACCTCCCAGCGTATGACCTCACCAACGTCCGTGTGGGCCTCGAGGGAAGCAATTGGACGCTCGCACTATTCGTCGACAACGCGACCAATCGGCTGGCATTACTCACCAACGCGGCCGCCATCAACGTGAATGTGCCGACTTTCAACCGGACCGCGATGGAGCAGCCGCTTACGGCCGGGATCGACTTCAGCTTCAAGTTTGCGGGAGGCCCGAAGTCGCCCGCGGCTCCGATGGTTGCGCCGCCGCCGCCCCCGCCGCCTCCTCCGCCACCCCCTCCGGCCGCCGCGCCCGCGCCGTTGCCGCCGCCCCCGCCGCCGCCTCCGGCTCGCGAGCAGGTGCTCAAGGGCGTGAACTTCGAGACGAATTCGGCCAAGCTCCGGCCGGAGTCGGAGTCAGTGCTCGACGGCGTAGCCTCCACCATCAAGCAGTGCGGCTGCTCGAAGGTGGACATCCGCGGGTACACGGATTCGGTCGGCAAGCCCGAATACAACCAAAAGCTGTCCGAGCGCCGGGCGATCGCCGTGAAGGACTACCTCGAGTCGCATGGCGTGCGTCCGGGCATCCTGACGGCTCAGGGGTTCGGCGAGGAGAATCCGATCGCGAGCAACAAGACCGCGGGCGGACGTGCCGAGAATCGCCGGGTCACGGTGCAGTTCAGCGCACCGGCGGGTACGCCCTAGCGAACGCTCGCAAGGGCAGGAAAGGGGCCGTGCGGCGCAAGAAACATGCGATCGCACGGCCCCTTTTTAATTGGCGGGAGAATCTTCGAGCACTGACACCAGGGCTGGCCTCTGCTGTTCGCTCTCATGCTGGCGGGCGCAGTTGATCCAAGCTATATTCCAAAGCGATCGCAGGTACGCGATCTGGACAACCATACCAAGCAAGGAGTGCATATGAAGGGAAATCATATCTGTGGGATCCGCGAATCGCAGCCCCACAGGACGTATCGTCGAAGGATTCTTGGTAAGCATCGATCAGGAATTGGAAGTTCAATTTTCGCTCCGCTCGCGCTTGGCCTCACCAGCCTCGTGGGGGGGTCAATATCGCTGGCAGCCGCCACGAGCGGCGATGAAACAGCCCGGGCGCAATGGCGCGACACCATCATCAGAATGCAGACCCCCGATGTCGGCTGTTATCAAGCCAAGTTTCCGAGCACGCTGTGGGAAGCGATACCCTGTCGAACGCTCAGCCCTCATACTCATACGCATCCGACACCGCGCATATCGAGTTCCGGCCAAGGCCAGATCGTGGGCAACGGCAATGACTACACACTTGCCGCTACCGGCTTAATCACCGAAACGGTGGGCAGCTTTCCATCCGTCAGCGGAGTGACTATCGAGTCCAGTGTAGGTGTGCCGAGTTTCGGAGGCGGCGGTATTCTTGGGCGCAATGAGTATACGTTGCAAGTCAATACCAACGACAACACAACGACCTCTGCGTGCTCCGGTGGCGGCTCCGGCTGTACGGTGTGGCAGCAATTCATTTACTCGACGGACTATGAAACCAAAGGTTCAGCGGCTGTGTTCATTCAATACTGGCTCCTGAACTACGGCGCAAGCTGCCCGAGCGGGTATACGAGCTCCGATGGTAGTTGCTACCGCAACAGCAGTTATGTGACCGCGCCCGATGTGGCAATCACCAGCCTTGAGAGTCTGAAAATGACGGGCACGGCATCGCCGGGCGGCAACGACTCTGTGACCTTCACGGACGGCACCAGCGCTTACAGCGTGACCGCCTCGGACAGCGTTCTCGGGATCGGTAGTGTGTGGCGAGACTCAGAGTTTAACGTCGTTGGCGATGGTGGTGGGTCGGAGGCGATTCTCAATCAGGGTACGGCCATCACTGTGCATGTCGAGGTATCGGACGGGTCGACATCGGCACCAACCTGTATTTCGAACGAAGGCACGACGGGCGAAACCAACAACCTCACACTGGGGAGTTGCACGGCGGCATCCGGCACGACGCCATCGATTCAATTTACCGAATCGTGGAGTGGCACCACCGATTCGTCGACGATGACAGAGGGCACCCGCTATATCCTAGGAGGAGGGCAAATCACGACCTACAAGGGGTTTGGGACGGCTTTTATCGGATCGATGAGCCCTGCCAAGATGTCTGACGGACTGACTTACTACTCCTTCTTTGACCTCAAAGGGACCGGCGTCGCCGAAGGCGTTGTGGCTCTAAGTGGCTTCACATCAGATCCAGGCCAAGGTTGGCTCGGATCAGCCACGGCGGTTGGCGTGACAAAGACCGCACCGAGCGCCACCTACTCGTACTCGAGCGGTGTGGCCACCTGGACGTGGGCTACTGAATTTGGCTTTACGGGAAGCGGAACAACGGCTGTCAAGATTACGCATCAATAGGTGTGAAACGGAAAAACGGTGCTGACAGCTGAGATGCGTTGAATCGAGGAAGGCGCCGGGGCGTACCCGGCGCTCGACAGGTTGGACATGCAGGCGATTACGTCATCGTCGTGACGTGCTCCGGCGCGATCTTGTAGATCACCCGCACCTCGTTCGGCTGACGAAACGGGTATTTGTCCTTGCCCAGATACTTGAGCGCCATGGCGTCGATGTGCGCGTCGGCTCCGTTCAACGTGCGGTCGGCGACGGTTCCTCGGACCTCCAAATAGCGATACGGATTCTCAGGATCCAAAATCGAGAGAGCGACGCGCTTATCCTTCTGAAGGTTCTTGTCCTTCTGCCGGCCCTGCGCGGTATTGATGAGCACGTGATGGCCGTCGTAGTCGACCCACACGGGCGTGCTCTGCGGTTGCCCGCCGGGCATCAAGGTGACGAGATGGGCGAACGCCTTCTTCTTGAACAGGTCGGCATGGGAACTCGGGATGACGGATGCGGTCATGGGTGACTCCTGACGGGACCT
>Ga0182012_10004618_pt1 | contig 14343 bp, 12 predicted proteins | sample 612S2SmetaG_FD_120486 | JGI IMG/M metagenome (GOLD analysis project Ga0182012, IMG submission 120486) | Permafrost microbial communities from Stordalen Mire, Sweden - 612S2S metaG | ecosystem: Environmental > Terrestrial > Soil > Wetlands > Permafrost | place: Sweden: Stordalen | collected... | reverse complement strand
TGGCGCGGCAACGGCCGGGCTGACGCTGGTGACCTCGACGGAGAACCAGTTCACGACTTCGGGCGGGATCGGGCTGGTGAGAACTTCGCCTACCGCCTCCTGGCTCGCGCCGCGCAACCGCACCTCGGTGAACTTCAACGCCTCCCACGGAAAGATCACGCAGACCGGCTCGCCGACGATCAAGACCGCGCTCTATCACGCCGGCGCCGAGCGCGATGAGTTTTTCAATCCGCGCTTGTTTGGCTACGGGCAGACGGCGTTCGACTACAACTTCAGCCAGGGGCTGGCGCTGCAGTCGGCATTTGGCGGAGGCATCGGCTGGGTGGCTTACAAGAAGGCGGCTGCGGAGCTGGATCTGAAGGGCTCCATCCAATACACCAACCAGCAGTACATCGTTACGCCACCGGCTGCGCCCACGCCCAGCAAGAACCTGGTTGGCGCGGCGATCAATGCCAACTACGCGACCAAACTCAAGCGGGCCAACTTTACCCAGACCGCGACTTTCATTCCATCTTTCAATACTCCCAGCGACTACTCGTTCATCGAGTCGGACACGCTGGCATTTCCGGCACACAAAAATCTCAGCTTCTCTTTGGGTACTCTTGACAGCTACCAGAACAATGTTCCGGTTACCAACCCGGCCACAAAGCCGAACTCGTTTCAGTTCACGATGGGCCTGACGTACGCAATTAAATCGAAGTAACGTTGTGCCGGCGATCGATTGCGCTGTTGCCGATGCACCCGGCATTTACAAATCGAAAGCATGGAAAATGCAGGCCCGGGTAGGGTTTCAGGGCTGCTCGGCCTCCGCGCAACGGGTATCAAGATCGCCTGCATGGCTTGAGTTTCCCCCCCCGCGTGGCGGGGACTGGATCTGACACTATCCCTCCTTAGTAACCACAGATCAATTACTTTCGGTGCGTCCGAAGCGAATGGAATTTATTCGAATCGCCGCTACACAAGCGGATAATAGCCTCAATCGCAAATGACTAAGGAATCCGTGCTTGGAGAAGCACTACCTCATTGAGAGGGCTGGGAGGCGTATTTTTCTTGGCGTTATGCGAAATTTCTATGCACTTTTCGACGGCTCTTCTTTGTTGATCATAAAGATGAATCGTCGGGATGGCGCGGAAACAATCGCAGAGATGCGTTGTTTCCGATGGGCAGAAACGTGTTGGAATCGTTCGATTCCATGGGCCGAGGACACCGATTGGGCGGTTTACGGCTGGAAGCAGACGGGAAACTGCTTCGCGGGGATGCGCCTGTTGTTTTGCCCCCCCAGGAACTGAAGGCGCTTCGCATTCTGCTGGAGTACTCCGGCCGCGCAGTGAGCTATGCGCAACTGCGCGTGGCCATAGGAGATGACGCCAGGGCCGACTCGGAGAGCCTGGCAAGGGTCATCGCATCCTTGCAGGAGCGAATCGAACCCTACGCAAAAATTGAAACGGTATATAAGCGCGGCTACCGCCTGGTGGATGCACACGCACTCCCTCATGCAGACGGAGTTTTGGCTGGGCTTCCCCGGCTTGCGATCCTGCCGCTGGCAACTGGATTTTCGGTTCCAGAGTATTTAGGCTATGCGGTTGCGGAGGAGGCAGCCGCGCAGCTTGGCCGCGCCCGCCATGCCGTGGCATCGATCGTGGCTCCGCACGCTGTGTTCCTGCATTCACGCCGCGGGCTTTCACCGCAAAATGTAGGCTCATTGCTTGAAGCCGATCTGGTGCTCATGGGCTCGATTCGCGCTTTGCCCGCTCACTGCCGGCTGGAAGTCCGGATGATCCGCGTTAGCGACGGCAGCCAGCTTTGGTCGGCGGACCTTCTGGTTGAGAACAATCGACTGGGCGGACTGGAAAGAGAGCTCGTAGACATGGTCACCTTCCGCCTCCAGCAGGGAGCTGTGTCAATCTTCGCCGAGGTTGAGAACGACGAGTCGGACAATGATCCGGCGGCCGATGCCTTGCGCCGCGAGGCCTGGGAGAACTACCAGCAGGCGCACCAGGAATGGCAGACACTTGAGCGCCATCACATGCAGGACGCGCAGCGGCGGCTTACGCGGGCCATGGAGATCGATCCAAAGCTGGTTGCCGCGCGCGTAGATCTGGCCCATCTATGTGTAGCTCAATGCATCCTGGGCTACATGGCTCCAGGCAACGCCGCAGCCGTTGTAAAAGGAGCGGCAACGGCCGGTGGCGTGCCGCCCTCCACGCCCGAGTCGATGCTGCCGATGCTTGGCTGGGTCAACTTTCATATGGACCGCGATCTGCCTGCCGCGCTCAGGAGCTTTGCGCTCTCCGCCCATCTGCCCGGAGATCCAGAGGTCGCGCTCTGCCGCACCATGGTTACTCTCAGCCGTCACCGTATGGAAGAGGCGGTTGCGATGGAGCGCTCTGCCATGCAGCACGATCCATGGTCTCCGCAGCACCATGGGCGACTGATCTGGGCTCTACACCTGGCCGGGAAGGCCGAGGAAAGCGTGGCGCAGGCCGTGGAAGCTACGGCTCGGTTCCCGGACCACGCCCCGACGCACATCTACGCTGCCATTGTGCTGGCCCACACAGGCAAGGCGGTTCGCGCGGAGAAGCTGGCGCGTGAGCTATCCGAGAAGTCGCCTTATTCTGACGTGGCTGCATCGGTGCATGCCTATACGCTGGCCTGCGCGGGAAGAGAAGCCGACGCGCTGGATCGGCTGGAGCGGCTGCATTGGCTGAGCAAGGAGCGGTTTGTTCTGACCTCGCATCTGGCGCCCGTGTACGCGGCGCTGCGGGAGTTCGATTCGGCAGTGGAGCAGTTGCGAGCGGCGAACAAAACTCGTTGCCCATGGTTTTTCCAGATGCTGGCCGACCCGCGGCTCAAGCCGCTTCACGGTCACCCTGAATTCCAGGCCATGCAGGAGATTTTGCCCGCGATGGAAGCCGCGGCTGCAGGGATGGAAGCATCAACGTAAGAGACTCCTCATATCGCCCAATTGGCGTCTAGCCCGACGCTCGGGCCCGGAAACTCAGACCACCCTCGGACCACGACACGACCACGACACCAAGAATTGAGACTTGTTATATACTGGAACGAGCGCCATGAGGGCAGGGAATGTTCTGTCTTGAGGTGCGTGAGGAGTAACCCACTCCTCAGAAACAGGAATACGGAAACAGAAAGACGAGAAGAACATGCCCAAGTTGAAGACCCATTCGGGCGCGGCCAAGCGCTTCAGCAAGACTGGCACCGGCAAGATCAAGCGGGGCCAGACGAAGACGCGGCACATCCTTACGTCGAAGGCGCCAAAGACCAAACGCAAGCTCGGTGAGCAAGCGTATGTCTCCGACGGCGACTACGCGAAGGTAGCGCGCATGATTCCCTACGCCTGACCACCTGCGGTGGGGCGGACCTTTGCATTGTGTCCGTGCTACTGCGGTCAATGGGCCGAAAAGATGGCCCCCGCCAGATGCGAAATGCGTTTGCAATGGCGAGAGATCAGGCTTGAAATGAGCGAGTGAAGAGGTTACAGCCCTGACGAATTTCTGTTATGGCCTCCTGCCTCCAGCCGCGTAACTCGAAACGCAAAAAGGAAAATGAACCATGCCTCGTGTAAAACGCAGTACCAAGCGCCATGACCGGCGCAAGAAGATTCTTGATCGCGCCAGCGGTTACTTCCTCACAAAATCCAAGCTTTACCAGGCAGCCCAGGAAGCCGTCGAACGCGGCCTGAAGTTTGCCTACACCGGCCGCAAGCAGAAGAAGCGCCAGTTCCGCTCGCTTTGGATTGTCCGCATTGCCGCCGCCGCCAAGCTGAACAACTTCAGCTACTCACAGATGATCAATGGCCTCAAGAAGGCCGGCATCGAACTCGACCGCAAGGTGCTGTCCGACATCGCCATCAAGGACGCAGCCGGGTTTACCGATCTGGTGAACAAGGCCAAGGCCGCACTGGCTGCGGAAAAGAAAGCGGTCGCGTAAGCAGAGATATTTTTTGCTGGAAAGAACAGCCCGGACTCCTCAAGGATTCCGGGCTGTTGTGCGTTAGCGGCGATAAAGGTGAACAAATGTCTTATAATCGTACTATCGACAATGTGCCGCCGATAATTGATTTAAATAGAGATGAAATTCAATTATTTAGAATCACTCCTCCTAGCGGATTGCAGCCCAATGGCCGAGTTATTGCTATGGCCCTACTTCATTGATCCTAAGTAAATGCAGTGGGAGGGAGAGCCATCTATGATCCAACAATTGGAAATCGACAACTTCTATTCCATCCGGGAGACGCAGGTCATCGATTTGCGCGTCGGCGCGAAAGTCTCGGACGAAGAGGGCCGGTTTGACCAGCTACGGGATGGAAGCGAGATTCGCATTCCCAAGACCGTTGCATTCTTCGGAGCCAACGCCTCTGGGAAATCCACTGCGCTGAAAGCACTTGCATTTCTGCGGTGGTTTCTGGTTGACAGCGTCTCATTGCCTCTGGATGCGTCGTTGCCGGACATCCAATGCTGATGCAGGGTTGCACGCGTTCTTAGCCGTTCTTGGCTGGATTGACATACATTGATCAACGCGCGACTGCTGAATTCAATGCTTTATTCTAAAGGTCTAGCATGATGACCGATACGATTCCCAATCTGACGGCGTTTGACGACGCTGCTCTGGACAAGGCCTTTGCCGCGCTGGAAAAGCAGGCCGGCGACGATGCGGCTGCGCTTGATGGTTCCGAGGCTGTCGAAGCCTTTCGGCTGAAATGGCTGGGCCGCAAGCAGGGGCTGCTGAATGAAGTCTCCAGCCGCTATCTGAAGGCTGCGCCGCCTGAGGCCAAGAAGGCTGTGGGCGAGCGATTCAAGAATCTCAAAGAACTTGTAGAAGGATTGCTGGAGAAATCCTCCGGCGCGGGGCCTACGGACGCAGCGCTCAAAGCAGAATCCATCGACATTACGCTGCCCGGAACTAGGCGGTTGACCGGAGCGGAGCATCCAATCACGAAGACACTGAATGAGATCGTCTCTGTCTTCGCGGGGCTAGGATATTCGGTTGGCGTTGGGCCTGAGGTGGAGACGGACTTCTACAACTTCGAGTGCATGAACTTTCCGCCGGGGCACCCGGCACGCGACACCCAAGACACGCTGGTGGTTGCCAATCAGGAACGCCGCCCGCTGCGCGACCGACTCCTGCTGCGTACGCATACGTCCCCAGTTCAAATGCGCACCATGGAGCAGCAGCCGCCGCCGGTGCGGATTGTGATTCCGGGCAAAGTGCACCGCAACGATGCGGCAGACGCAACGCACTCGCCGATCTTTCACCAGGTGGAAGGCCTGTGCGTGGATACCAACATCACCTTCAGCGATCTGAAAGGGACACTGGACCATGCGATGAAAGCGCTGTTTGGCTCGGCGGTGAAGACGCGATTTTTTCCTTCTTTCTTTCCGTTTACCGAGCCGAGCGCGGACGTGCAGATCAGTTGCATCTTCTGCGGCGGCAAGGGCTGCCGCAAATGTAAAAATTCTGGCTGGATTGAGTTGCTTGGCTGTGGCATGGTGGACCCGGCGGTGTTTGCCTTCGCAGCGGAGAAGCAGCCGGCTTACGATCCGAAGAAGATTTCAGGGTTTGCGTTTGGAATGGGCGTGGAGCGCATTGCGATGATGAAGTACGGGGTTAGTGAGATTGGACAGTTTTATGCGGGGGATATGCGGTTTTTGAATCAATTCATTTAGCAAGTCAGCGCGCTTCGCGCAAGCAAGACAGCGAGTCAGCACGTGCAAACAAGCGAGCGAGCGGTATGAGCAGGACAAGACATTATCGTGATTTGATTGCATGGCAGAAAGCTATGGAAATGGCTCGATCTGTATACGCGCAGACAGAGGAGTTTCCAAAATCAGAGACGTTTGGATCGCGCATGCAGATTCGCCGCTCGGCGGTGAATATTGCCAGCCACATTGCGGAGGCGCATGGCAGGCTCAACGATGTAGAGATGCGCAAGGGTCTGGGCTCGGCCAGGGCGGCGCTGAACGAGTTTGAAACGCAGACTGAGCTTGTGCAGGCAGCTTGGGGTTCTTCCCCAGTGGCGCATCCGAGAAACTGCTTGATCTTTCCTCGGAAGTGGGAAAGCTGATTAATGGATTGATCGGCGTACTCAGTCCAAATTCGCGCTGACTGGCTGACTCGCTATCGCGCAAAGCGCGGCTGACTTGCTGAAAGAGAAAACGACTTATGAAAATTCTTACAAAATGGTTACGCGCCTATTTGCCCGGTCTCACCGCAGACGATGCTCAGCTTGCCGAAGACCTGACATTGCGCGGGATTGCTGTAGAGGGTATCTACTCGCTGGGCGCAGGCAACGGCTCACTCTTCGAGATGGACATCACCACTAACCGCGTAGACGCGATGAACCACTACGGTGTGGCGCGCGAGGCGGCGGCGATCTACGGATTGAAGTTATCGGAGTTGCAGTATGAATTGCCGAAAGCTATCCCAACCGCTCAGCTGTTCCCGGTCAAGATCGAGGATGAAAAAGCCTGCGGGCGTTTTACGGCGCGGGTTTTGCGCGGAATTAAAGTAGGCACGTCAAGGGACTGGGTCCCCGGCGCGGAAGTGGCTACTTATTTTGGCCTGCTTGAGCAGAAGATGATTTCGAGCGCGGTGGACGCGACTAACTTTGCGTGGATTGCGATGGGACAACCGACTCATGCCTTCGACCTGGACAAGATTGAAGGCGGCATTGTGGTTCGTCGCGCACGCAAGGGCGAAAAGCTCAAAACCCTTGACGGAGTGGAACGGGTTCTTGACGCCGAAGATCTGGTTGTCGCCGACCAGGCTAAGGCGCTCGGGCTCGCGGGCGTGATGGGCGGCTGGGACACGATGATCACGCCGGAGACGAAGAACGTTCTGGTCGAGGCAGCCTGGTTCGATCCCATGGTTGTGCGCCGGACGGCACGCCGTCACGGGCTGCACACCGATGCCAGCCATCGCTTTGAGCGTGGAGCGGACTTCAACGCCACGCCGGTGGCATCCGCTCTGGTGTGTGCGATTCTGCTGGCCAATGGTGGCTCGATTGAGGGCGAGCTGGTGGATGTTCGCGTTACCGCGGTAGAGGAGCGCACCGCGCTGCGCAAACCGATTGCGCTTCAACTAAGTGAAGTCCGGCGGATTCTTGGAAAAACTGTGGACGAAGAGGGAATCACCGCCGCAACGGTGGAAGGCATTATGACGGCGCTTGGCTGTGGACTTTCTGCTGCGCCTTCAGGCGACTCCTGGCAGGTCACGCTGCCCAGTTGGCGGCTCGATATCGAGCGCGAGATCGACCTGATCGAGGAGGTCGCGCGCGTCTACGGATACAACCGATTTGCCAACACGCTGCCTGCATTCGGCGAGGGCGTTCGCGAGTTGCCATGGGCGGAAAAGGAATCTGCCGTGCGCGGGATATTGTTGGCGGCAGGATTCAACGAGGCCATCTCCAGCACATTTTGCTCGGCAGCCGAGGCCGCGCTCACCGCGCCGCAGCCGGGGCTCTCTGTCCCGCTCGGCAACCCGCTCAGCGAAGAGGCCGGCGTGCTGCGCCCGTCGCTGGTGCCGGGAATGCTGGGGATGATTGCAGATAACCTGCACCGCGATGTGAGCGATGTGCGCCTCTTCGAAGTTGGGACGGTCTTTTCCGGCACCACGGACAAAGTGGACGAGCGGCCTGCGCTCGCCTTCGGAGCCGTGGGGAGCGTAGCTCAGCTGAGCCCGCTGCACGCGCCGCGCGCGGTGGACTTCTACGATGTGAAGGGCGCGGTGGAGCAATTGCTCGCCCGATTCGAGTCGCGATCGGTTTACTTTGACAGTTTTCCAGCGGATGCCGGAATGACGCCTGCCTGGCTTCATCCTTATCGGGCTGCGCGAGTCGTAGCGGATGGTGTGACCGTGGGCTGGTTCGGGCAGTTGCATCCCTGTGAGGCCTCCGCGCGCAAGATCAAGGACGCTGTCTTCTTGGGTGAGTTGTATCTTGACCGCCTTTACAAACAGCCGCTGCGCACGCCGATAGCGCGCGAGATATCGCGCTTCCAACCCGTGCGCCGCGACTTTTCCCTGGTTCTCGATCGCGGAATTCCGTGGGAGGCGATCGACGGCTCACTGGGCAGCCTGCGCATTCCGGAGTTGGTGGAGTGGAAGGTGCGCGAGGTGTTTCACGACGCAAAACTGGGGGCCAGCGATTACTCACTCCTCCTCGGCACAACTTTTCAGGCTGCTGACCGTACGCTGCAGGAAGAAGAGCTGCAGAGCTTCCAGGCGCAGGTGGTTGAGGCTGTTGGCAAGGCAGGGGCGCGGCTGCGTTCGTAGCCCAATTTTCCACGCCGGTTGGCGTTATACTGCAACGAAACGGCGCATGGCCGTGAAGTGATCGCACATCCATGCCTTGAGGGGGATTCCATGTCACAGATCGTCGAGGAGCTTTCAAAGCAAGACGCGGGCCGATCGGAAGGCAGCGCTCGCGCGTCTGCGCTGGTGGTGAGCGTGGATGAGTTTGCAGCGCTTGAGGAGCGGGTTGTCCGCGCCATCCAGTTGGTGAAACAGGAGCGCCAGGCTCGCACGGCGGCAGAATCTGCTGCTGCACAGGCAGAAGCCCGCGCGGCACAAGCGGAAGCTCGCGCCACGCAGGCAGAATCCCACGCCTCAGACAAAGCATCCCACGCCGCGCAATTGGAATCCGAACTGCGCGAGAAGGAACCATTGCACGACGCGTTGCAGGCGGAGATCAAGACGCTCAAGGCAGAGCGCGATCATGTGCGTGAGCGCGTAGAGCGCCTGCTGGGGCAGCTCGATGCACTGGAACTCTGACGCTCTGGAACTCTGATGCGCTGGAATTTTGACGCGCTGGAACTGTGAGGTAAGCCATGGCGGACGAACCAGACGGCAAACGGACCCAGTACATCACGGTTGAAATCTACGATCAGGTCTATCACCTCGCCGGCCAAGACCCGGATCATATCCACTCGCTGGCCGCGCGCGTGGACGCCAAGATGCGCGCCGTGGCCGCGCAGGGCCGCACCGTGGACAGCTTGCGCGTGGCCGTGCTGGCAGCGTTGAATCTGGCCGATGAACTGTCCCAGGCCGGGACAGCCGATCCGCAAATCGGGCACGCGCGGACGGCAAACCTGCGCGGATTGCTCGACGAAGTGCTTGACGAAGGATTTCACGAAGTGCCTGAAGACGATCTGAAATCCCGCTCCTGATTGCCGTTCCGATTTGGATTTGCCCGCCTCCGGCCCGGCAACCATGCTCACTAGCACATTGCACATCTAAATTACAAGACTTGCAATTCCTCGCGAGACCCCATACTATCCGCAATAGAAACCGGCCTGCAAAGCAGGTGGGTAGTCAACGCTGGTTGAACCAACATTCAATGAACAGGGGCTCAACTCGACAATCGGTTCTGTGTGCGGTGTCCGCCAGTCCGGAATGCCTAATGAACCGCGGAGAGCTCCGCCGTCCTAGGACGGGTTCACCAGCGCATTACTCACGGCCCAGTGGGTCGGGTTCTACTTTTTTTGCAGCCTGATGCTCTATCCTTGCTCAGGTGCATCCAGTCCTGTTTCATCTCGGCTCTGTCTTTATTCCTACCTACGGCGCACTGGCTGCCGCAGGCGTGATGCTGGCGCTGTTTCTTGCTCAGCGCACAGCGAGAATAGTCGCCGTCGATCCGGGCCAGATTTGGAACCTGTGCGTGATCGCGCTGTTTACTGCGCTGGCCGGGGAACGGATTTTGCTGGTAATCGCCAACTTCGGCATCCTGCGCATTCACCCGTCGTGGTTGCTGGGGCTGGCCATGGTGCATCACCCGCTGCTGGCTGGTGTGGGCGCGCTGGTGGGCGGAGCCAGCGCATGGCTCTACGCTCGCTGGCAGACGCTGTCGGTTTTTACCGTCGCCGACGCCCTGGCCGCGCCGCTTGCACTGGGGCTGGCCTTTGAGCAGCTGGGAGCGCTGATGGCCGGTTCCGGATATGGGACCGATGCCGCGGCGAGACTTCCCTGGGCTGTGGTTTACACGAGTCCATTCGCGGCCCGCTGGAGCGGCACTCCGCTCGGCATACCGCTGCATCCGGCGCAGGCGTATGCGGCGCTCGCGTTTTTCACGCTTGCGATCTTCCTGCTTGTATTTCTTCCCGTGCGGCGCAAGCCAGGAGATATTGCTGGACTCTGCCTGATGGGACTTGGAGTTGCCATTTACTTCACCGAGCGCTGGCGGGACACAGAAGGGCGTGGGCTGCTGCTGGGCGGCGCGCTCGACGGGCCGCAGTTGTGCGCGATCGGGCTATTGCTTGCGGGCGCGTGGGTTTTGATCGAGAAAAAGAAAAGTGGCGCACCGGCTGAGACCTCAGGCAAGGGCGCGACTGAGGTGCATCCGTGAGTTCAGTACTCAACGAAGTCCGCGTGCTCGATGTTTCACCGGAGTCGCGCGGCCAGCGCCTCGACCATTATGTCGCAACGCAACTGGATGGCGTGAGCCGCTCCCGTGTGCAAATGCTGATCGACCAGGGCGACGTGCTTGTCTCCGGCAAGCCGGAGAAGGCTTCGACCAAGCTGCGCGGCGGGGAGCGCATTACCATTACCGGCGAGCCGCATCTCGCGCCGCTCAAGGCAACTGCGGAAGACATACCGCTTGACGTTGTTTATGAAGACAAGGACATGGCAGTCGTCAACAAGCCTGCTGGCATGATGGTCCACGCCGGCGCGGGGCCGAGCGACGACGAGCGCAGCCGCGGCACGCTGGTCAACGCGCTGTTGTTTCGATTCAAGAAACTTTCCTCGACCGGCGGCGACCTTCGCCCCGGCATCGTGCATCGGCTGGACAAAAACACCAGCGGCTTGATTGTTGTGGCCAAGAACGACAAGGCGCATCTGGCGCTGGGCGAGATGTTTTCCAGCCGCAATATCAAGAAGACGTACATTGCTCTCGTGCAGGGCGCGGTGGAACGCGAGCGGGGAACCATCAATGCCAGCGTCAGCCGCGACCCGGTTCACCGGACGCGCATGACCACGCAGCCCAGCGACAACGCGCGCACTGCCGTCTCGCATTGGGAGGTGGTCAAACGGTTTGCCACCCGGTTCGGGAAGTTTACGCTGGTTCGCGTTCGTATTGAGACGGGCCGCACGCACCAGATTCGCGTACACATGGCATCGATCGGGCATCCGGTGGTGGGCGATACCGTCTATGGTGGGCCGGGCCACTTGACCGATCAGGTGGCATCGCAGGCGGCGCAGTCGAAGTCCGCCCGCCGCAATGCCAACCCGGAGCGGCTCCGGCTGGGGCGCAACTTTCTGCATGCGGCGAAGCTTGAGTTTCTTCATCCCACGACACAAAAGCCGCTGGAGTTGGAAGCGCCACTGCCTGCCGAGCTCACCGATTTTCTGACACGTCTGGAGGGCGCAACCGTCAAATAGCCATCACGGTCGACGCGTGCCTTGATGGCGGCGAGAAGAGGTCAGGAAAGTGAACATAGCCCGGCCGGAAATTGTTAAAATAAGGGAGTCATGATCAAACAGAATTTCATCGCCTGGAGACCGGGTTTTTCGCATCTGGCCAGGATCGTAACTTGCGTGCTTGCCGGCACACTTCCCCTGGCAGCTGCCTTTGCGCAGGCGCCTGCTCAACAGCCGGCCCCTGTGCCCGCGCAGGTTTACGGCGATCCTATCCCAGCAACGAACGCCCAGCCGGCAACGAACGCACAGTCCGACACCGGCGCGGATACGTTCAAGGTCGGCGTCAACGAAGTCAGCTTGATCTTTACTGTGACCGACAGGCACGGGCACTACATTCCCAACCTCACGCAGAGCGACTTTGCGCTGCTCGACAACCAGCGCGCGCCGGCCAAGGTGAATTCTTTTCATCAGCAGATCAATCTGCCACTGCGCGTAGGTATCGTGATCGATACCAGCACTTCGATTCACTCGCGCTTCCAGTTCGAGCAGCAGGCGGCCTCGGAGTTTCTCACCCAGGTGTTGAAGTCAAGAACCGACCGCGCCTTTGTGATGGGATTCGATGTGACGCCCACCGTCTATCAGGATTGGACGATCAACATGGATGGGCTTGAGTCGGCCATCAACCGTATGCGCCCCGGCGGCGGCACGGCGCTCTTCGATGCGGTTTACACGGCCTGCCGCGACAAGCTGATGGATGCCACGCGCGGACAGGAGCCGGCGCGCAAGGCGATCATTCTGGTATCGGACGGGGAAGACAATCAGAGCCGCGTTTACCTCAACGAAGCGATCAAAGAGTGTGAGCGCGCGGAGACAATTATCTACGCCATCAGCACCAACTGGACGCCCAGCCGCAGCGATGGCGACAAGGTGCTGACGCAGCTTGCCGAGGATACGGGCGGCGAGGTTTTCTTTCCGCCATCCGCGGAAGAGATGGCCACGAGCTTTGACAATATCGCGACCGAACTGCGCAGCCAGTACGCGCTGAACTACACGCCGGCGGATTTCAAGACCGATGGTTCCTTCCGAACGATTTATCTCTACTGCTACAACCGGGGCTACCAGGTGAGAGCGCGCAAGGGATACTTTGCGCCGAAGTAGCGACAATCAATTCCCGTTGCGCTCCAGCAGTTGTAGCAGCCCCGCCTCATCGAGAACGGGAATCTTAAGCTCATGCGCCTTGTCGAGCTTCGATCCGGCCTCTTCGCCGGCGACTACGTAGCTCGTTTTCTTGCTGACGGAACCGGAGACTTTGCCCCCGGCGGATTCGATCTTCTGCTTTGCGTCCTCGCGGCTCAGCGTGGGCAATGTACCGGTAAGAACAAAGGTCAGCCCAGCCAACTGCGCCGAGCGCTGCTTTCGTTCGGCAGTCATCTCGACGCCAGCATCCTTGAGGCTCTGGACAAGAGACTGATTGGCAGGTCGGGAAAAGAATTCAAGAATCGACTCGGAGATGCGGGGCCCGACCTCTTCTACTCTTTCGAGTTCTTCTGCCGTTGCTGATATAAGGGCATCCATGGAGCCGAACTCGTGTGCCAGAAGCTCAGCGGTTCGTTCGCCCACAAAGCGGATTCCCAGGCCCATGATGACGCGCGCCAGGCCCGCTTTTTTCGAGCGGATAATCTCCGCAATCAATGTCTGAGCGGATTTTTCCGCGAATCGATCGAGGCCGGCGATTTGCTCGACCGTTAACGAATAAAGATCGGCAACGCTCTTGACCATGCCGCGCTCCAGCAACTGCTGCACGGCGGCCTCGCCCAGGCCTTCAATGTTCATCACCCCGCGCGAGCCGAAGTGCAGCAGGCTCTCGCGCAGCTTGGCCGGGCAGTCGGTGTTGACGCAGCGCCAGTCGGCTTCGCCCTCTTCGCGGACCACTGGATTCTGGCACTCCGGGCAGATGGCAGGGAATGAGAAGCTGGTGGTTCCCCGTGGATGTTCGGCGTCATCAACGACGGCGGCAACTTTGGGAATGACGTCGCCGCCTCGCTCCACCCTTACCCAGTCGCCGATTTTGAGGCCCATGCGCTCGATGAAGTCCGCGTTGTGCAGCGTGGCGCGGCTCACCGTTACGCCGCCCACAAACACCGGCGCAAGCATGGCCGTGGGCGTGAGCTTGCCGCTGCGGCCCACGGTGATGAGAATGCCCTCGACCTGCGTGACGGCTTGCTGGGCAGTAAATTTGTAGGCGATGGCCCAGCGCGGGGCGCGGCCTGTGTAGCCGAGCCGCTGCTGCGTGGCGTGCGAGTTCACCTTCAGCACCACGCCGTCGATCTCGTATCCCAGCGTGGGCCGCTTCTTCTCGGCGGCGTCGATGAACTTCATCATCTCCGCGACTGTGCTTATGTGGGCGCGTTCCGGGTTGACGCGAAAGCCGAGCGCGGTGAGCGCATCGAGTGTTGCAGTCTGCCCAGCGGGGAAGTACTCGCCGTTGACGAGCAGAAAATAGGCGTAGAAGACGAGGCGGCGATTGGCGACGATGCTCGGCTCCAGAGTGCGCAATGTTCCTGCAGCGGCGTTGCGGGGATTTACGGCGGGTGGGAGTCCCTCGCGCTCGCGCTCTTCGTTCATGCGTTGAAACGCGCCTTGCGGCAGAATGCACTCGCCGCGCACTTCAAGGTTTGCCGGGATTCCAAATTCTTTAAGCTTCTTTGCAGGTATGGACAGCGGCACGCTGCGAATGGTGCGAATGTTCGAGGTGACATCTTCGCCCACTTGCCCGTCGCCGCGCGTGAGGCCGGTGGAGAGCATGGCGCTGCCATCGGGCGCGGAAACATAACTGACGGCCACGCTCAGGCCGTCGAGCTTCAACTCGGCAGTGTAGTCGACGGGCAGGTCGCCGGCGAGTTCATGCACGCGCCTGTCCCACTCCGCCAGCTCTTCGGCGGAGTAGGCGTTATCGAGCGAGAGCATGGGGCG
>Ga0182012_10004615_pt1 | contig 14348 bp, 9 predicted proteins | sample 612S2SmetaG_FD_120486 | JGI IMG/M metagenome (GOLD analysis project Ga0182012, IMG submission 120486) | Permafrost microbial communities from Stordalen Mire, Sweden - 612S2S metaG | ecosystem: Environmental > Terrestrial > Soil > Wetlands > Permafrost | place: Sweden: Stordalen | collected... | reverse complement strand
CGTGTGTCGCACTGATCATTTTCCTGGGCACCAGCCTCCAGATATCCTTCGCCCAGTCCGGCGCAACCCCTCTTGCACCGGGAAGCGTTCAGGTGAGCCGGGTTCAGTATGACGGAGATAGCGGCAACAATTATGTAAGCCCTTACAATTTCCCGGAAATTTTCAATGACCAGGCAGGTTGTAACGTCGAGAACGACATCTGCAACATTGCAGGCATCCAAGGCAGCATTTACATCGATCAATACAGCACCGTGCCGCAAACGCCGGTGGCGGGATCGTTGCCGTTGCCCTCGACCGGTACACCCGTGACTACCTACCCTACGCCGGAACCGGGCACATATATCACGACCAGTTTCAGTTCGAAGTCGGAAGGTGCGCTGATGTTGTCACCGAACGGCCAGTTCCTTACTTACATGGGTTACCAGGGAGCAGATCAACTCGACGACGTCTCCAACTCATACTCGCTTGAGCCCACGATGGATCTCGTTCCCAACACTTACACCAACAGTTCCGGCGTTCCGTATCCTTTTTATGATCGCGAAGTAGCGCTGATCGGCGCCAATGGGCTGCTGAGTTTGACCCCAATCGACAACGCAGACAGCGGAGACAATCCGCGGGCCGCGATAACGGTCGATGGTGGCGAACTCTACACCGCGGGCAACTCCGACTCTACGGAGTACACGAGCAAGAGCGGGGTGATTACAGGACCTGGTTTGTCGATCGGAGTACGTTGCGCGATTCCCGAGGTTAGCCAGTCTTACCAGTTAGGCACATACGTCGCCGCGGACCGAACCGATGAGTCGGCGAAGAAGCATATTAAAGATAACAACTGGCGTGGAGTTGGGATTTATACCGACGGTAATGGCAACCCACAGTTGTACGTCTCGAAAGGCAGCGGCAGTAACGGCGACGACGGTGTGTTTCAGGTCGGTAGCAGCCTACCCGCTTGCATCAATAGTGGCACTGATAACAACGCCACGATCACCGAGCTCTTTGGTGCGCCGGCGACCAATCCTAACAATTCGAACATCGTCTCGCAGTACACGCCGTTCGGCTTTTGGTTTGCTAATCCGACCACGTTGTACGTGGCTGACGAAGGCTACCAAAATACCGATGTGAACGGAAATTTGATTCCGGACCCTTACGCCGGTCTTGAAAAATGGAGCTTGGTCAGCGGCACATGGACACTGGACTACACAATTCAAGCTGGCTTGAACCTGTACCAGGCGCAAAACCCCGAAGGGTATGTGGATCAGAACGGCGTTCAGATTCAGTCGTTTCCCACTGGAATCCGCAACATGACGGGCGCAGTCAACGGCGACGGCACGGTCACTATTTACGCCATCACGGCGCAGTACAGCTCGGTATCCAGTGGAGAGCCTGACCCCACTTCTCTGGTAGGCATTACCGACTCGCTGGCAGCGACCACTCTTCCCGCAAACGAACAGTTTGTGACCCTACAGACTTCGGGATACCAGGAAGTCTTCCGCGGCGTGGCTTACATTCCCACCACCGCGCAAAGGGCAGCGCAAACCATCACATTCTCTTCGGTGGGAACAGCGACTTACGGGCAGGCTCCAATCGCTCTTTCGGCGACTGCGACTTCCGGCTGGCCCATCGTTTATAGCGTGATCTCAGGCCCGGCAACCGTTTCTGGGAACATTCTTACTATCACCGGTGCGGGTTCTGTAACCGTCGAAGCCGATCAAAGCGGCAATACGGCATACTCTGCCGCACCGCCGAACCAGCAAACCTTTACCGTCAACCCGGAAGCGACTTCTGTCACCTGGGCAACTCCGGCACCGATCACCTACGGCACTCTTCTGAGCGGAGCTCAACTCGATGCGGCGGGAAGCGTGGCGGGTACTCTGGTCTACAACCCACCAGCAGGAACCTTGCTGACCGCAGGCGTCCAAACTCTTTCGGTCACCTTCACTCCCAACGATAGCAACTACGCGCCATCCAATGGCAGCGTTCAGTTGCAGGTTAACCAGGCAACGCCGGTGGTTACGTGGGCCACGCCAGCGCCGATCACCTACGGCACAGCGCTGAGCGGAGCACAGCTCGACGCCACCGCCAATGTAATGGGTAGCTTCGTCTACACGCCGGCAGGGGGCGCAGTACTCAACGCTGGTCTCCAAACACTGAACACCAGCTTCACGCCGAACGACACCGTGGACTACACCACGGCTGGAGGCAGCGTTCAACTCCAAGTCAACCCCGCGCCTACCACGGTAGTCTGGTCGAACCCAGCGGCGATCACTTACGGAACGCCTCTGAGTGCGACGCAGTTGGATGCGTCCGCGACGCCGGTCAGCGGTGGTACTTACGTTTACACTCCTGCAGCAGGCACGGTGCTGAATGCTGGACTTCAGTCGCTAGCGGTTACCTTCACGCCCAGCAACACGAACTATGCGGCATCCTCGGGCTCGGCTAGCCTGCAAGTGAATCAGGCGACGCAGAGTATTTCGTTCACCCAAACCGCTCCGCCGACGGCAGTCTACAACAGCAACTTTACCGTTGCAGCAACTGCCACTTCGGGATTGCCGGTAACGTTTACCAGTTCCGGCGTCTGTTCCAACTCGGCCGGAACTTACACCATGACAGCGGGGGCGGGGAGCTGTACGGTCAAGGCAAGTCAGTCGGGCAATAGCAATTATCTGGCGGCCAGCAATGTGAATGAACTGGTGGCCGCTCAACCGGCGATGCAGATCGTGAGCTTCACTGGCGCTCCGGCAATTGCTCCTTACGGTTCGAACTTTGGAGTCGTGGCCACCTCCAACTCCGGAATCACTCCGATTCTGACTGCCAGTTCCGCCTGCTTGATCAGCGGGACGACTGTAACCATCGAGAGCGGGAGCGGGACTTGCACCTTGACGGCAGTATGGAATGGCAATGGCAATTATAAAATCGCGAATGCCGTCCAGACCACGACGGCAGAGAAGGCTAATCCAATCATCACCTGGCCGACGCCAGCTCCGATTACTTACGGGACGGCGCTCAGCACAACTCAACTGAACGCCACGGCCAATACCGGTGGCACATTCGCGTACTCGCCCAGGGCGGGGACGATCGAAAATGCCGGGGAGGAAACCCTGTCGGTTACGTTCACTCCCAGCAGTCGTGCGGATTACAACACTGCCTCAGATACCGTGCCACTAACGGTGAATCAGGTAGGCACGAGCACTGCGGTCACCAGCAATACTCCGAATCCGTCGAGGACAGGACAGAGGGTGACCGTACACTATGCCGTTACAGCTGCGAGCGGGGATGGCAAGTTTACGGGCAGCGTAACCGTAAGCGCCAGCACGGGCGAAAGTTGCTCGGGTAACGTCACCGCAAAAGGCACTGGCGACTGCGCAATCCTGTTCGAGTCGGCAGGGGCGAGAACGATCACTGCAACCTACACCGGGGATGGCAACAACCTCGGAAGCGCGTCGGCTCCGGTCGATCAGACTGTAAATTAGTAAACTCTAGCGGCCTGCGGCCCAAGGCAACTTGGTCCGCAGGCCGTCTCCTTTCTCAAACGTCGCCCCTCTTGTATCGTCAGCCGCCGAAATTAACGCAACATTCATCTTTCAGTAACATAAGCTACAGTCGGGCAAGCTAGCCTTAAATGCTCAGGCATGGCGGTCCAACGAAAGCAGCTGTCCCTCTTCCCATTTGCTGTAATCGGGTTCCCCAAGAGGGACTGAATTGGACGAATCCCTGAAAGGCCAAGTTATGCGAATCAGACTTCTATTAGTCACTGCACCGTTGTTGCTCGTTGCCTCGTGCGGAGGCGGCAGCAGTTCCACATCCTCATCGAGTGCACTCAGCGGCAACTGGCAAATGACGTTGCTGAAGGGGGCAAATCCTAAGATCGCCAAGACGCAGTCCGGATTTCTAGTGCAGACTAACGACACGATCACTGGCAGTCTGGCGTTAATTGATACGCCCTGCTCCGGTGTGGGGAGTGTGACCGGAAGTGTCAGCGGCGGGAATGTCGCCTTGGTGATAAGCCCCTCAGGTTTGACGGTCAATTTGACGGGAACGGTGCAGGCCGCTCAGTCGATGAGTGGAGATTTCACGATTTTGGCTGACGGCTGCTCGGGCCCAGAAACCGCTCCGCTGAGCGGAACGTGGACCGCTAATCTAGTAGCGCCATTGCAGGGTAGCTTGCAGGGTACTTTTACCTCCAAGAGTTCCGGCGACATTTGGCCGATCACCGGCAAACTCACCCAGGGGCAAAACACCGGCATCAGCAATGCCACCCTTACCGGCGACCTCGCAATTCCAGGTTATTGCGTGGCGGGCGCCACGATTTCGGGGGTGGTGAGCGGAACCAACGTGGTCATGGAGCTGGTTAATTCCTCCGGGGTGGAGATTGGCCAGGTAACTGGCACAAGTACCCTCGATGGCAGCTCGGTAACGGGCACTTACACCATCATTCCGCAAGGGCCAGGGAACGCTCCACCTTGCGCCAACGGCGACAGCGGAGCCGTAGCAATCACTCTGTAGCTGTAGCGCTTACCCCCGATGGAGCGAACTCCGGCAGCGTCTGGCGCACCCGACTCTTACCTGCGGACGTTCACGGCGATGAGTAGGCGGCGATTCCGCCAGTACGCCACCGCGCAGATCAATCCCAGGAAAAACATAGCAAGGAGCATATCGAACGAGCTTGCTTCGGGAACCTGGACATTGCCTTTGCCGGAAATGTTCAGGCCATTCTGAGAGTTACTGCAACCGTTGCAGTCGAATCCCAGAACGAAAGTTTGGCCGCTGCCGATTCCGCCAAAGCGCGAATTGATGCCGCTGAGCAGAATCGTGGTCACTCCATTGACTGTGGACACCGAGCAGTTGACGAACAGATTTTGCAAGCAGTTGATGTCGCTGGCAGGCACTCCCGTTTCGGTGAGTTGCAAGCTCGACCAACTCGAGCCGGAATCGTTGGTCAAGTAGAAGGCGCCTTCCCCGTTCTTTGGCACGGAGACGTCAAAAGTCTTGCCCGCGGCTTCGCAGCCCGATTTTGGGCAGGATGCGCTGGTGAGGCCTATTTCTGCCCCACCCTGGCCGGGGGCGAGGCGGTGCGAGTTGGCGTTGGCTGCGGGGAGCGCGAACAGTGCGCTCGCAAGAAACAGTACAACCGATTTCATGTTCAGATTCACTTGATTCTCCTGCTGCTTTTTTCCTGGGACGTTTTGGGCGATGGGTCGGATCGCTCGCGGGGGATATTTCCTGACCATCATCAGTATGGAGCACCCCCGAGTAACCGGAAATGGCCCGTTGGTGTCATTACGTACTAAAGATGTACTCAGAGACTTTCGACCCTAGGGCTCAGCTTTGAGGTTCGTCGCGACGCCGAAATTCGCGCAAACTCCGCACGTTGTTTAGAATGATGTTTTGCCCATGAACCTTTCTGCCATTCAGACGGCCCTGCGCGAACGCAACATGGATGCCTGGCTGTTTTACGACCACCATCATCGCGATCCCATTGCATACCGGTTGCTGGGATTGCCGGCGAGTCTGATGGTCACTCGGCGCTGGTTCTACTTGATTCCGGCGGAGGGTGAGCCGGTGAAGCTGGTGCATAAGATTGAAGCCGGGCATCTGGATGCGCTACCGGGAAAGAAGTTGCAGTACGCGGGCTGGCAGGAATTGTTCGATCAGGTCAAAGTGATGCTGGCGCCGTATCGCGATGTGTCCATGCAGTATTCGCCGAACAATCTGGTGTTCACAATTTCGCTGGTGGATGCGGGGACAGTGGAATTGATTCGCGGGCTGGGCAAGAACGTAGTGAGTTCGTGCGACTTGGTGGCGCAGTTTGAGGCGACCTGGAGCGAGGAGCAGATTCAGAGTCACTTTGTGGCGCGGGATTCGATCGACGCGATTACGGAGGCAGCGTTCAAAGAGATAGGCGAACGGGCGCGCAATGGTGGCACCACGGAATACAAAATGCAGCAGTGGTTTCTGGAGGCATTCCGGCGCGAGAACTTGGTGACCGAAGATGGGCCTGTGGTCGCGGTAAATGCGAATAGCGGCAATCCGCATTATGAGCCTCACGCCGAGGGTTCGTTGCCGATCCGCGAGGGCGATTTTGTTCTGCTCGATGTTTGGGCGAAGAAGAATACGCCGCACGCGGTGTATTACGACATAACCTGGACAGGGTTTGTAGGCAAGGCGCCGTCCGATAAGATGAAGCAAGTATTTGCCACAGTGCGCGACGCACGCGATGCGGGAGTGAAGGCGGTGATCGACGGAATCGCCGCGGGGCGAGGTTTGGCGGGCTGGCAAGTGGATAAGGCGGCGCGCGATTCGATCAAGCAGGCGGGATTCGGCGAATACTTTATCCATCGTACCGGCCATGCCATTGGCACCGATGTCCATGCCAACGGTGCGAACATGGACGATCTTGAGATTCATGACGAGCGGCAAATCTTGCAGAACTCGTGTTTCTCGATCGAGCCGGGAATCTATCTGCCAGAGTTTGGCGTACGCAGCGAAGTGAACGTTCTGGTGCGGAATGGGCAGGCGGAAGTGACGGGAAAAATTCAGCGGGAGCTGGTGATTATCTAATGGCGACGCCACCCAACGCAGGCGAGAAGAAGTCGGGCGACAAAAAGAATGGTGCGGCGGAGCAGGCTCCGATGACGACGATGTCGGTGCTGGCGCCCGCGGTGGGATGGCTGATTCCTGGCGCAGGGCACCTCATGCAGAAAAAGTGGGTGCGAGGAATTTTGCTGATGGTTTCTGTGGTGACTATGTTTTTGCTGGGCCTCGGCATGCAAGGTCACATCTACAAGCCCAATGGCGGCGATATTCTTGACGTGCTCGGCTTTGTCGGAGACTTGGGCGCCGGCGGCTTATATATTGTGGCGCGGGCGCAGGATTGGGGCATCGGCATGATCTCTCACGCGACGGCGGATTACGGGACGAAATTTCTCATCGTGGCGGGACTGCTTAACTTCCTCAGCGTGGCCGACGCCTATCACATCGCCATAGGAAAGAAATCGTAATGCCTTTCACCCTGACCCTTTCACACTTCAGCGCGGCCGTCGTGTTCGCGCTCTTTGCCTCCATCGTATTCGGCATCACGCAGCGCAGCCAGGCGCGCGATCAAGTGCGATACGGTCTTTATTGCTTCGCCATGTTTGTTGGCGGAGTCTTCGTGGCGGGGTGGGCGATGTGGTTTTTGCGGCGATAGCCGTTAACCCAAAGCAGGCTCACCAAACAAACCGTCGGAGAACGCCGCCAGCAGCTTACGTCTAAACCCTTTTGTTTCAATGTGTACAAAGCTCTACGAAATTTGCGGCGGTAGCCGCATAAATTTGATAGGATGAGTGCGAATTTGGGCTTCCGGATTTGGTTCTGGCGGTTGGGGCGGTATACCTTTTGTAGATTCAAGCTCTTCCAATTGCGCTCTTGAAGGTGGGTCCCCTATGTCTATGAGTCGCTCCCTAGCTGCTTGTACGCTTCCATCTGCTCTGCTAAGCGTCTTATTTTCCCTGACAACCCCGGTTTTTGCTGGCATCGGATTTCAGCCGGTCTCCCCAGACGAACTCAAAATGACGAGCGATCCCGCAGCGCCGGGCGCGCCTGCGATTATTTTGTATCGCGAGCTGGACCGCTACGATGATCGCGTCCCTCATGAGGACAATTACTTCCGGATCAAAATACTTAAAGAAGAAGGACGGAAGTATGGCGACGTGGAGATTCCTTTTTACAGAGAGCGGGATGAAGACATCTCCGGTGTCAGGGCCCGCACGATAAGGCCTGACGGGACGATCGCCGAATTTCATGGCCAGGTTTTTGAGAAATTTCTGGTCAAACGGCGAGGTGACGCAAGAATTCTTGCGAAGACATTTACCCTGCCCGAAGTTGAAGTGGGGAGCATTATCGAGTATGAGTACACCGTCGACTTGACCGCCGGGTTTGTTTACTCCTCGCACTGGCTCGTAGACGATCCGCTGTTCACCAAAAGAGCACATTTTTACTTGAAGCCGCATGACGAACACGGATTCACTCTTCGCTGGAGTTGGCAGGGTCTGCCGGCGGGAGTTGTGCCCAAACAAGAGAACGAAGTCAATCACCCGGTAAAAATGGAAGTGAGCAATATCCCCGCCTTTCAAACCGAAGACTTCATGCCTCCCGAAGATGGGCTGCGTGCCCAGGTGGAATTTTTCTACTCTCATGACGAAGTCGTCGAGCGGGATCCGGACAGGTATTGGAAAGCGATCGGTAAACAGCGAAACGGGCGGCTGGAAAGCTTTATCGACAAACGCCATGCGATGGAAGATGCAGTGGCGCAGATCGTGTCGCCGAACGACGCTCCCGAAGTGAAGCTGCGTAAGATTTACGATCGAGTCCAGCAGTTTAGGAACACATCCTTTGAGATAAGGAAATCGGAACAGGAACTGGCGCGCGCTAAAGAGAAACCAGTAGAGAACGTCGAGGAGATTTGGAAGCGAGGCTATGCGGATGGCCAGCAACTAACGTGGCTTTATTTAGGACTGGTGCGGGCCGCTGGCCTCGAGGGGTACGGTTGCTGGGTGGCGAACCGGCGGCAGTACTTCTTAGATCCCAAACTGATGCAGGGATATAAGTTGGACTCAAATGTGGTGCTAGTGAAGCTTAATGGCAAGGATCTCTACTTCGATCCCGGCGACAAGTTCGCTCCCTACGGAATGCTTCCCTGGTACGAAACCGGGGTTCCCGGGTTGCGGTTGGATAAGGATGGCGGGAGCTGGATCGAAACCACATTGCCGGAAAGCAGCGATTCACGGGTCGAGAGGAAGGCGAAACTGACGTTGGCCGACGACGGGGACTTGACCGGAAAAGTTACGATCACCTACACCGGGTTGGAAGCAATGTACCAGCGTCTGGATATGAGATATACGGACGACGTAGCTCGAAAGAAATTCTTAGAAGATGAAGTGAAGGAGCAGATTCCAGTGGGTGCAGACGTTGACCTGACGAACAAGCCCGATTGGGACAGTTCGGAAGTACCCTTAGTCGCAGAGTTTGGTTTGAAAGTGCAAGGCTGGGCGGCGAGCGCTGGGAAACGGGCGACTATTCCGGTCGCTGTGTTTACTGCGCGCGAGCATGGAATATTTGAACATGCGGAACGTATTTATCCCATTTACTTTGAATATCCCTACGAAAAGTTGGATGACGTGACGATTACGCTGCCAGCCGGTTGGCAGGTGTCGAGCGTGCCTGCGGCGCAGACGGTGGACAAGAAAGTCGTGGCCTATTCGTTAAAGGCTGAGAATAGTTCGAACACATTGCACTTGACCCGCAAGTTGGATGTGGACACTATGTTGATTGAGCAGAAGTATTATCCCGCGCTACAGCATTTCTTTCAGGCGGTAAGGAGTGGCGATGACGAGCAAGTCGTGCTGCAACCTGGAACGTCGGTTGCGAGCAATTAACCCCAGCAGGCTCACGGCGCTTCTTCCTGGCCTCGTCGTTTGCTGTCTTGCGATGCCTCAGTTCGCGCGTGCTGCAAGTGAAGCTCCCTCGTGGATGCACACCGCTGCGAGTGCGCCTTTGCCGACTTACGACGAAAAAACCAAGGCGGTGCTGTTGTATTCGGAGACCAATGTCACGGTCATCAGTACCGACAAGGTCCGGCGGCAGGTTCGCGAAGCCTACAAGATTTTGCGGCCCGAGGGGCGAGGTGTGGGAACAATCAGGGTTTACCTCGACTCAGATCGAAAAGTAATCTCGCTGCGCGGTTGGTGCATTCCTGCGCAAGGAAAAGACTTCGAGGTTAAGGATAAAGAAGCGACCGAAGTGGCGCCGCAAGCTGGCATAGGTGGCATACTTGTCGAAGATTTCAAAGTCAAGGTTCTACAAATTCCGGCGCCTGAGCCTGGCAATGTCGTGGGCTACGAATACGAGGTGGAAGAAGACCCCGTCGCGCAAGAGGAACGGTGGGGTTTTCAGGAAGAAAATCCGGTGCGCGAAAGCCATTTCTCTTTGCAACTTCCCGCAACATGGGAATACAAAGTTTACTGGATGAACCATCCCGAAGTGTCGCCAATTCAGGCAGGGAACAATCAATGGGAGTGGGTGGTTAAGGACGTCAAGGGAATCAGGCCCGAACATGAGATGCCACCCTGGCACGGAGTTGCGGGCCAGATGATCCTGTCGTTGTTCCCGCCCGGAGAAACCTCGGCTGGGCGAGGATTCGCGAAATGGAACGACACGGGCGATTGGTACACCAATCTCGTAAACAAAAGACTGGAGGCCTCTGACGGCATCAAGCAGGAAGTCGCGACGTTAACGACTGGGAAGGCGACACAGCTGCAGAAAATGCAGGCCATCGCATCGTTTATTCAACAGAACATCCGCTACGTAGGGATAGAACTTGGCATTGGCGGTTACCAGCCGCATTTTGCAGCCGATGTTTTCCAGCATCGCTACGGCGACTGCAAAGACAAAGCGACGCTGACGCGGTCGATGTTGCAGGAGATTGGCGTGAGTTCCTACTACATCGTCATCAATGCCACAAGGGGATCGGTAACGGACAAAACGCCGCCACAGCTTTATGGATTCAACCATATGATCACGGCAATCAGGCTGCCGGATGGTTTGAGCGATCCGTCGCTGGTGGCGATCTATCAACATCCCACGCTCGGAAGGTTACTCTTTTTCGATCCGACCGATGAAGTCACGCCCTTCGGCCAGATTCGCGGCGAGTTGCAGGGCAACTATGGATTGCTGGTTGCTGCGAAGAGCAGCGAACTGGTGCAATTACCGGAAGCGGATCCTGCGAAGAACAGCATCGATCGCACCGCGAAGCTGACGCTTGATGCCAACGGCGATCTGCGCGGCGACGTCACAGAAGTGCGCGTCGGAGATCGGGCGTGGTCGGAGCGGATGCGTTTGCGCTATGTGGCCAAAGATAGCGACCGGATCAAGCCCATCGAGGATATCCTGGGCGATTCACTTTCGACGTTCTACATTACGCGCGCCAGCCTGGTCAATGTTAAGCAGACGGATGCTCCGTTCGGCTTTAAGTATTCATTTGAGTCGGAAAAGTATGCGAAGAGTGCCGGCGATATGATTTTGCTGCGGCCGCGGGTGCTGGGAGTGAAGGCTGAGAGTTTTCTCGAAGTTAAGGAGCCGCGAGAGTTCCCTATTGAGTTTCAGGGCCCGGTATTGGATAAGGATTCCTTTGAAATCGCGCTGCCGGCCGGCTATGTGGTCGATGACCTTCCCGAGCCGGTGGACGTGGATTACGGTTTTGCCAGCTATCATTCGAAAACCGAAGCGAAGCCGGGCGCGGTGGAATATACGAGAACATTTGAGGTGAAGGATTTGAGCGTCCCGGCGGAGAAGAGTGAAGAGTTGCGGAAGTTTTATCGCATCATCGCCAACGATGAGCGCAGCACGGTTGTATTAAAGGCGCAGGCGAAGTAAGTCATCAGTCTTCCCAGACAAACGCGTCGAACACGCGTTTGGTTTCGAACCCCAGTCTTTCATAGAGTTCGACGGCGCGGTTGTTGGCTTCGGTGACCGTCAGCGAGAGCGCGACGAACTTTCTGCGCTGGAGGCTGGCGGTGGTGGCGGCGATGAGTTGCTGTCCGATGCCCAGCGAACGGTACTCGGGCAGAACGCAGACTTGAGTCACGTGGCCTACGTCGTAGCGAACCCGCGAGCATAAAATCACTCCAGCCAAGGTGCGCGTCTTCTTGTGTTTCGCGACGAATGAAGACTCGGCGTCGAAGATGCCACAGCCGGGGAAGCGGACAATGTTATTGAGGAAGCGAATCGATCCGCTCAGGCTGCGATACTGGTCGTTGATTTGGGAGTCGACGTGTCCGCGATAAGCATTGGTGATCAGCGCGGCGACTGCATCGTAATCATGCTCCGACCACGGGCGAATCTCGATTTCTTCATTCGGCGGAAATAAAGCAACGGCACGCGTGCCTACCAGCGGGCGCATCATGAAAAGCCGGTGATGAAGACTGAAGCCTTGCGTGGCGAAGGGTTCGGCGACCGCTCCGGTTTCGTGAACCAACAATTGGGCTTCGATGCGGTGAATGCCCGGCGACTGCTGCAAGGTTTCGATTACGTGGCGGAGCAATTGCCGTTCGACATCGTTGGCATCATGCTTCTCGCCGTCGCTGACGTAGAGATCGCCGATCACGCCTTTGCTGCCTTCATAGACGAAGAACGTATAGCCGAAGATGCGGCCGCGATCGATGGCGGCATAGCCCGGAAGTATTTTGGTGTCGACATAACGCAGAATCATGTCGGCGGAGCCGTGATAATCCCAGCTCAGCAGTTGCGACCAGGTGCGGGTTTCGTCGTCCAGTAAAGGGCGCAAGTCGTCCGACGAAAAGTGCCTGAGATCGAGAATTTCCACCCGGGGCTCCTGCGAGACTGCGGCGTCCTTCCAGGCGCGAAACGCTTGCCGCTTCTCTGAGTTTAGTGGCTGCGCGGGAGGCGAGGCAAACGAAAGAACACGGAGAGGCAACAGCGGGCGTGTTTGGGCCGCACGCTAGTGTAGGACGCCACGCAGAAGGTCGTAGGAATCAAACACGGCAACGCGATGTAGGAATCAAACACGGCAACGCGATGAATGATATGTCCCTTTTCATGCGTTCGGGTTCGCACTGATAAGCACCCGGTCCGCGGTGATGAGCTGATCCGCGAAGAATTGTGCATCTTTAGAGCCCCGGTTGCTCAGCAACTGCAATATGCGGGCCAGTTCATGATCGCCGGCTAATCGCGACTCCGGTTGTGCCTTCAGCACCAGAGCCGTATATCCCTCGGCCATCAGGACGCAATCCGAATCGCCACCAGCTTGATATTCCTCCTTTGCACGCTGAAGTTCGACGAGCGCTTCCGCATACTGGCGCATAGCAAGATCCAGTGCTCCGATAAGCCAATGGGCAGTTCCACGCTGCTTATGGCCCAGATTCAACTCCGCTGTCAGGTCCCGACAAAGCGCGGCCAGACTCAGCCCCGCTTGCAGATGATCCTCTTTTATATCGAGGCTTATATCCCCCCAGCCGGGCCAGCAGTTGGCCGCCGTGTTGAAAGCAAGTATCTTTGCAGATTTCCGCAACTGGTCAGCATCGGCGGAGTCCTCGGAGGACGCGGCTTTCGACAAGGCGAATTGAGTCCCGGCATTGCCGAGCGCAACCATGGAAGAGATATCGTGAAGTTCGCGATAGGCTTGTCGGGACAGCTCTATAAACGCAACCGAAGCTTCCATTGGGTTCGGAATCGCCTCGACGATTGAGATCGCCTCAGCTACTTTGCCGGTCTGAACTAATGCAAGCAGTGAAACCAAGTCGACTTCGCTTGGGCCAATATCACGTTTACCCATGGGTTCATTCTATTGGCGTAGTCCGCCACAGAGAAGGCTTGAGATTCTGACCACGCGAGATCCTTCACCCCGCCTGAAGAACGGCTGCGTTCGAGATGACTTGAGCTTCACCTGATTGCGGCTGCGGAGACCCAGAAGTATTCCAGCTTCTGCGGAGCGTAAGAGCCGACGAGGGTGACGAAGCGGCCGGGAAGATCGGAGGCGAGTTCCGCTTGCGATCCTGATGTGGCGACGACGAGGTGTTCGCCCGGAGGGACGGGATTGTCTCCGTAGCGGCCGACGGGTTGATTGCGATAGAAGGCAAGGCCGTAGGAGATTTCGCGCCGGACGCGAAAGACCATGACTTGTCCACTGGGCGGCGCCAATGGTGCGATTTGTTGCGCGATTGGCCGAGCGGAGAATTGTTCGTCCAGTAAAGGCGGGGCGAAGCGAAAAATGAGTGCGAGAGCGATCACGATAGGAACAAGCGTGACGATGCGGAAGAGGCGCAGTCCAGAGTTGGAGCGCAGCAGAGCCGCAAGTAGGACAGCTAGTAGCAGCGTGACGGCGAGGGGAACTATAGCTGGTTTTCCCCACGGGACGCTGTGTTCGGTGAGCAAGTATGCAGACATGAGCGGAGGCAGGATAATGCTGGCGGCGACGACGGAATGTAAGGCGATCAGGGTGCGTCCGGGTAGGGTTGAGTTCTTGGCCATGGAATTCACGTAGGTGACCACCAGCAGAGCGCCGGCGGGGATGGCGGGCAGGATGTATCCCGGAAGTTTCGACTGCGAGAGGGAAAAGAACGCGATGGGAATCAACGTCCAGAGGGCGAGGAATTGCGGCAGGGCACTGTCGCTTGATTCGGGTCGCTTGGTCCAGCTACGGATCGATCGCCAGAGCGAGGCAAGAGCAAAGACGGTCCAAGGAAGCAGGCTCACGAGCGCGACTGGAATGTAGTACCAGAACGGCGCAGGATGATGATAAAGATTCGAGCCGAAGCGAGCGAGATTGTGTTGCAGGATGAAGGAGCGAAAGAATTCTG
>Ga0182012_10004614_pt1 | contig 14349 bp, 11 predicted proteins | sample 612S2SmetaG_FD_120486 | JGI IMG/M metagenome (GOLD analysis project Ga0182012, IMG submission 120486) | Permafrost microbial communities from Stordalen Mire, Sweden - 612S2S metaG | ecosystem: Environmental > Terrestrial > Soil > Wetlands > Permafrost | place: Sweden: Stordalen | collected... | reverse complement strand
GGCTTTATTGCCAACCAGAACTTTGCAACCATCGACAACAGTCCCGGCTATCCGATTGCGCCGGATCGCGCTGGCCGAAGCACCTTTGCCCTGGGCATCATGGACTTGTTTGTAACTTCGCAAATCTCAGAGCATTTCAGCTACCTCACGGAGATTGGCTTTGAGGCCGACCAGACCTCGAACGGCATCGGCGTGGATCTGGAGCGAGCCCAGATCAGCTATACGCCCGGCGACTGGTTCAGCCTCAACGTAGGCCGCTCCCACGCCATGCTGGGCTACTACAACACCGCCTTTCATCACGGAACATGGTTTCAAACCACCATTGATCGGCCACGCATGTTTGAGTTTGAAGACTCGGGCGGTCCTTTGCCGATCCATAACGTCGGCCTCGAGGCGATGGGCAAAGTTCCCTCGGGCAAGCTGGGACTGCATTGGTTCGCCGAAGTCGGCAATGGCAAGCAGACTTACTCGCTGCAAGCCACAGTCACCCCGGCAATCGTGCTGGCGGACCACACCGGCAAATCGACCAACGTCGGCCTCTACGCGCGCCCGGCGGGTTTAAGCGGCCTGCAGGCAGGATTCAGCTGGTATCAGGCTTCGCTGGTGCCGATCGTGGCCGACCTGCCGGGTTACGGCACTCCGGGGTTCGCCTTCCCCGATGCCGTGGACTACTACCACCAGAATCTTTTTGTAGGACACATCGTTTACATCAAGCCAAGCTTTGAGTTCATGCTGGAAGACGCGGAAATCCGCGACCGCGCGCGCGGTTCCTATTCGCCGATGTACACCTCCGGAGGCTACGCGCAAATATCGAAAGTCTTCAAGGATCAATATCGCCCCTACTTCCGCTACCAGTGGATGAATCCCAACTTCCGCGATCCGAATAATGCCTGGGTGGGCCGATGGGTTGGGCCGAACGCCGGATTGCGTTGGGATATCAATACCTTTGTGGGCCTGAAGACGGAGTACTCCCACTACGACTGGAAAAACTTCAGCCAGGACTCGAATGGCGACCAGGTGTTGCCCATCCTGCACAAGACCATCAACCAGCTCGGCATGCAGCTGACTTACACCTTCTGAAAGGAGCGAGCAAATGAAGCGGATGAAGAGACACAAAGCTACATGGCTGCTGGCTCTGGCCGTGGGTTGGGGCTGCTCCAGCATACAACCGGCAGATCGCTTACAGGCGCAGGGAGCGGAGACGCTGGTGATGGTGGTGAACAAGAGTAACGCTGCGGCAACCGGCATGAATCTCGGCGAGGCCCGGCGGCTGCTGCTGGGGGAAGACAGCACCTGGCGCAGTGGCGCCAAGGTGGTGGTGGTGCTTCCGCCGGCAGGCAGCGCCGAACGGACCACAGTGCTGAAGAAAATCTGCGGCATGAGTGAAGTAGCTTACACCCGCTACCAGATGCAGGCCGCCTTCACCGGCCAGACGGCGGCAACCGTGCGGGAAGCGGCCTCGGATACGGCCACGAAAAGCGCGGTCAAGTCCAATCCCGGCGCAGTCGGTTTCATTCACAAAGTGGCAGCGGACGACACCGTTCAGGTCGCGCTGGCACTGGAGTGACTGTGGAAAGGAGTACTCCAATTGGCGACTCCTGCAATTTGCGGCTGAAAAGAGAAAGGCTTCAGGGACGCAGTCTTCGAATCCGGGGCGAATTGTCCAGACGCCAACGATTCCATCTGTATGGGAGGGCCGCACGAGGGTGTCGAAGCCTATCGGTAAGGGGATCGCGATGTTGCAATCGATGAAAATCAAGTCCCGTATCCTGGGCATCCTCGGCATTTTAGCCGGCGGCTATCTGGCGTTGCTTGTCATGGTCCAGATATCGGCTTCCATCACCCACAACCGCATGTTGGAAATCTCCGCGTCGCTGTTCCCCGCCGCTCTGCGCATGTCCGAGGCCGAAGCCGCCTTTGAGCGGATGAAGAAGCACTACGGCGAAGCAGTTGTCCTGCAGGATCAAGCTGGACTGGAAGGCGCTGCGAAAGATGGAGAAGATGCCGCGACAGCCCTCAACTCAGTCAAAGGCGCGCTGGCGGGCATGCCGGTCCTGTGTGCCCAGGCCGATAGCCTCGTCACACAGTTTTCCGCCATCCGCTCCCGCGACCAGGAAACCTACACCGCGATCCTGAGTAGTAAGACTGGTCCCAGCGACGACATGATGGCCCAGGTAAGCAGCCTGGGCAAAGCCAATCAAGAACTTTCCGGAACCATGTCCGCACTTGACAAAGCAATCGCCGCCAACTTCCAGCAACAACTGAACCTGGTGGATGCCTGGTCGCTGCGCAGCAGGGTCACGGGGTTGGTCATGCTGATCTTTGCCCTGGTCAGTTGCAGCAGCGCCTGGTGGGTGGTGCAGTTCAAAGTCGTCCTCCCGCTCCGGCAACTCGCGGTGCGCATGCAGGATATCGCGGAGGGTGAGGGCGATCTCACCCGGCGCATCGAAGTGTTTGGACGCAATGAAATCGACGAAGTTGGACGCTGGTTCAATGTCTTCCTGGATAAGCTGCAGGAGGTAATGCGCCAGGTCAAGACGAATACCAATCTCCTCACCTGCGCCAGCGGAGAGTTGACCGGGGCTGCCGCGCACATGGCCGAAGGAGCGGAAGCCCAGCAGGGACAGACCAATATGGTGGCCACGGCCATGCACGAGATGTCCGCCACAGTCCTTGAAATCTCACGGAATTCCAGTACCGCCGCCCTGAGAACAAGGCAGGCCACCGAGGACGCCAGTTCCGGAGGCCAGGTAGTGGAACTCACCGTCGAGATGATGCGCGGCGTCACCGATTCGGTGGATCGCGCCGCCAAACAGATCGCCGGTTTGGGCGAAAGGTCCAGCCAGATTGGCCAAATTGTCAATGTGATCGACGAAATCGCCAGCCGCACGAATCTGTTGGCCCTCAACGCGGCCATCGAAGCGGCGCGGGCCGGCGAACAGGGACGCGGATTTGCCGTCGTCGCCGGTGAGGTCCGAAATCTCGCCGAGCGCACCACTGGCGCGACCAAAGAGATTGCCGATATGGTCGGCGGATTCCAGCGCGAAACCGAGATTGCCATTTTTGCCATGGGCGAGGGTGCGTCCCAGGTTCGCCAGGCGGTTGGCGCAGTTACCGAGGCGGGTGCGAAACTGCGTCTGATCATTGGCAGCGCAGAAGAGGCCGCCGGGATGGTCAACCAGATTGCCGCCGCAGCCGCCGAACAGAGCAGCGCCACGGAAGAAGTCACGGGCAGCATCAGCCGGATCGCCAAAATCTCCCTGGAAACATCTTCCGGCGCGCGGCAATCGGCGCGATCCTGCGTGGCCCTCGGCGATCTCGCCAGCGACCTCAACCGCCTCATCGCCAGGTTCAAATTGGAGGAGGACGAAGAGTCCTTTCGCTCCGCGGCTCAACCGGAGGACGAACAGAGCTATCTTCTTGCCAATCGCGATTCGGGCGCGCCGAATCAGAACTGGGCTGGAACGGTTCGAGATGTCGCAGACAACACCATCGCCCGGATGGAATCGATCACAAGCTTCGGCTCGTCCAGATGAATCCAGTGAGCGCTGGCCGGGGCGATCACCTGTTGCACGCTGCCGCCAATCGCCTCCAGTTGCTCCTTCGAAAGCGGCGTCGATTTGCCTGGAGTCAGCACCGTCACCGGACTGCCGGCGATTCCCTCGCAAGCCAGCATTTCACGCACCGTCTCGGGCACCGATGAGATGTGGGCGATCATCCCCACATAGTAGCTGGGAAGCGACCAGTAAGCGGCGACGACCGGGCGCACCTCGTTGGGCATCTTGCCCACCTCGTCCTCGATGCGGGAGAGCACATGCCTGCCGCCTTCGCCTGCGAATCGAGCCAGAAACGTGTAAATGGCACCTGAGCGGCACAACAACGAAGTCACCGCGAGCCTCGCCAATCCCAGGTATGCGATGGGAACTGCATATCCGGCCATCCTTACCCCGCGATCAAGCGTCGCCTGTTTGGCCGAGTCCAGCGGCGGCCATTCCTCGCAGCGCATCGGGTCCACCAGCACCAGACCCGCAACGTCCTCGGGAAAAAGCAGCGCGTAGCGGCGCATCACCAGGCCGCCGAAGGAGTGCCCAACCAGAACATACGGCGGCTTGATCCCCGCAGCCTCCAGCATCGAATGCAGTTCCATTGCGATATTGGCCGGGGTACGCGCGGTCTTGGCATGGCTGCTCCAACCAAGGCCGGCACGGTCATACGATGCCGTATGGGTAAGTCCCGAAATGCTCTCCTGAATGTGCCGCCAGTTCAGATTGGTTGCGGCAATCCCTGACTCAAACAGCACCGTTGGGCCGCCTGAGCCCTTTTCGAATAAATAAAAGCGACTTCCCGAGTCAATTTCGATCCAGCGTCCACCGTCGGCAAAACGCTTGCGGTCGCGCCTTGAACCGACCCATTGGTAAAGGAATCCTGCCGCCGCCAGAGCTGCGATGCAAATGAGAATTGTGACGACGAAAGTCATGGACCTTTCTGAAATCCAGGGAGCTGCTCGGGACCTAAGTCCCCGAGGTTGAGTTTTGCCGGTACAGTGCCGCATTCGCTGAACGGCAGCCTTGGTGCAGGCCAGATTGGTCTATAAGCGCGAAACTCTTCGCCTCCGCCGTCTCCCAACTTCTTCCCTAGATATAGCGGATGGCCCATCTCCTGGTCGAGGCAAGTTTTGATTGTTGCGTAGTGGTCATAATTCGAGGCAGACGGGGATTTCAACGGGGCTTTTCACGGGATCGAGTTCCCGCGCTCGAGCGATTGCCTAGCTACTCTTCGGCCAGCTACCATGGGTCTCACGTGCCATTTCACCTTCGATCTGCGTGGATGCGACAACGGGTTTTCCGGGCTGCGTTTGCCTGTGGCATCTTCCTGACCGTAGCCGTGTTCTTCGCGCAGGAGCCGACCGCGCCATCGCAATCATCCCGGCCTATACCTCCTTACCTGTCCGTCGGCACAAAGAAGATGGCCGCGCTGCTCCAACAGATCTACCATGACACCGACTGGAAAGCCGACCCCAACAAGCCCGCAGAGCGGATCCCGTATTATCAGTCGCTCCTGAAGCGCGACCTGAGCATGCCCAATCAGTTCGCGGTGCGGTTTGAAATGGCCAAGGAGATGCTCCGCGCCGGTAACAGCGAAGACGCCGTCGCAGCTCTCGAAGAACTGCGAAAACTCTCAAAAGATCGAAACTTCACCCCACCCCCGGCCGCAGTTCACGATCTCGGCGCGTGGCTCGGGCTCTCCTACCTGCGCCTCGGAGAACAGGAAAACTGCGTCCACATGCATGGGCAGCACTCCTGCATCTTTCCCATCAAAGGCTCCGGCGTCCACACGCTCCCGCGCGGAGCGCGGGGCGCCGTGCGCGAGTTCTCTGCTTTGCTCGCGACAGACCCAAACGACGACCTCTCGCGCTGGCTGCTCAACGTCGCCTACATGCAGCTGGGCCGCTATCCGCAGGATGTGCCTAAATCTTGGCTGATCCCCAGCAAACTCTTCGACTCCGAGCAGGACCTGGGTGAATTTCCGGACATTGCGATGCTTGCAGGCCTCGACGTCACCGGTCACGCCGGCGGCGCCATCATGGAGGACTTCGACGGCGACGGCCTGCTCGACATTCTGGTCACCTCCTCCGGCCCACTCGATCAGATGCATCTCTTTCACAACCAGGGTGACGGCAGCTTCCGAGATGTGACTGCCGAGGCCGGACTGACGGGCGAAGTCGGCGGCCTCAACGCCGTGGTCACCGACTACAACAACGACGGTCACCCGGACATCCTCGTCCTGCGTGGCGGCTGGTGGAACAAATTCGGCCACTATCCCATGTCGCTCCTGAGAAACAACGGCAACGGCACCTTCGACGATGTCACAGAAGAAGCCGGCCTGATGTCGCTGCATCCAACCCAGACAGCAGCCTGGGCAGACTTCGACAACGACGGTTGGCTCGACCTCTTCGTCGGCGACGAATCCACACCCGGCGACCCCAATCCCAGCCAGCTCTTTCACAACAACCACGACGGCACCTTCACCGAAATGGCCGCGCCCACTGGCCTCGCCGACCTGGGCTTCGTCAAAGGCGTCGCCTGGGGGGACTATAACAACGATGGCCGCCCGGATCTCTATGTCTCGACGCTGGACGGCCGCAATCGTCTATTCCGCAATGACGGACCGGCGGAAAAGAACACTCCGGCTGGAGCCTTCTGGAAGTTCACCGACGTGACTGCCGCTGCCGGCGTGGATCACCAGAAACATAGCTTCGCCACGTGGTTCTTCGACTACGACAACGACGGCTGGCCGGATATCTTCGTCGCCGGATACTCGGCCGAATCGGTTCAGGATGTGGGCGCCTTCGAGATGGGCAAACCATTCACGGCGGAAGTGCCCCGGCTCTACCACAACAATCACGACGGAACCTTCACCGATGTGACCAAGACCGTCCATCTGGGCCGCGCGATCCTGACCATGGGCGCTAACTTCGGCGACCTGGACAACGACGGCTTTCTGGATATCTATCTCGGAACCGGCGAATCGTCCTACCAGGCGTTGTTGCCCAACCGCATGTTCCGCAATGGCGACGGCAAGATGTTCCTCGACGTGACCACTTCAGGCGGCTTCGGCCATCTGCAAAAAGGCCACGCTATCGCCTTTGGCGACCTCGAAAACACGGGAAATGAAGACATCTTTGAAGAAATGGGCGGCGCGCTTCCCGGCGACTCTTTCCAGAGCGCGCTCTATCATAACCCCGGACACGGAAATCATTGGATCACTCTCGAACTCGAAGGTGTTACTACCAATCGGCCAGCCTTCGGCGCACGCATCGACGTTACGGTGAACGACGCCGGGCATAAGCGGCATATCTATCGCACTGTCGGCTACGGATCGAGCTTCGGCGGCAATCCTCTGCGCCAGCATATCGGCATCGGTCGCGCAGGCTTTGTAGATAAGATCGCAGTCACGTGGCCAACATCGAAGACCGTGCAAACCTTCGATAAGGTACCGGCTGACCGCATGTTTCACATTCGTGAAGGCGTCGATGCGTTGACCCCCGTTGCGATCAAGGCGCTGCTGCCCAGCCGATAAGCAGAACTTCCCGTTCTTATTGCACTTTCGCCGATCTCACGAGCAATTCCACCGCGGGTGCGACCCTTTGCAGCAAGACCGCCTGCGGTTTTTCCGCGTCCGCCAACGAAGCCAACTCCTGCTTCTGCGTGGCGCTATCGACAGACCTGCTGGCCTTCAAGACTTCTAATGTCAGGAGGCCAATCTCCGCAGTCTGTTTCAAGGATTGAGAAACCGGCGTCAGCTCCGCGGTCAAGTCTGATTTCCCAAGCGAAGCCTCAAGCTTCGCATCGTTATCCCTCCACAGCACCAGCCAGTCGTGCGCCGTCTGCCAATCCTCCGGCGAGCCTTTGCCCGAGGCGATGCGCTCACAGATTTTGCGGAAGACTCGGGCCGTCTCGCTCTCCGGCGGCACCGCGTCCACCAGCCGGTTCAACGGCGAATCCGTCGTATACTCTCGCATTCCGCCTCGGTCATATCCTTTCGGCGGCTCAACGACGGAGGCGAGCACCCTCAGCGCCTCGGGATCGGCGTCGCCGCTCATCCGCTCCAGCATCTGTTCGGTGGTGGCTTTGGGTGTTATGCCATAAGACTGGAGTCGCTGCGCCTCCTCATTCATGCGCTCGTACATCGAATCCACATCGCGCACAGTGGCAGGCGACCAGTAGCGCTCGGCGATTGCCGCAGTCCGCGGCCACACGCGGCCATCGAGATTCTCTCCTGTAACAAATTCCGACCAGATCGTGGCTTCTCCGCCGAGAATGCTCGCCTGCTGTTCCGGCGTCAGCTTATCCGCAATCCCTTCCAGCGGATCGACCAGATAATGTTCCGATGCCGGATGATTCAGATCGATGTAGTAGCCATTCGATAGCAGCCCGCGATAACCGCGCTTGGCCGCGTCCAGCAGCGAATCCCGCCCGCGCCAGGACTGGATCACCACGTCCTTCGGTGTATCCGGCTGCAAAACTTCGTCCCAGCCTTCCATAATCCGGTGATGGCTTGTGACGAGCTTTTGCACCCGCGCAGAGAAGTACGCCTGCAACGCAGCATTGTCCTTCAAGCCATGCTTCTGCTTGAACTCCTGTATCGCTGGATTCGCGTCCCACTCCTTGCCGTTGCACTCGTCTCCGCCAACGTGAAAGTACGCGTCGGGAAAGAGCGTTGTCATTTCGCCGATCAGCAGATTCAGGAACTGGTAGGTGCTCTCCCGCGCCGGGTCCATCGCTGCGTCCAGAACGCCCCACTGCTTTGCCGGCAGGTACGGTCCCTTGCCGCTGGCCAGGTTGGGATAGCCCGCAAACCAAGCCTGCGCGTGCGCCGGCATATCGAACTCCGGCACCACGCGAATCCCTCGATCCCGCGCATATGCCACAACGTGCCGGATCTCCTCCTGCGTGTAGTATTGGCCGCCCGATCCCTTCCCCTGCAGCAGCGGAAAGTCCTTGCTCTCCACTCGGAAACCCTGATCGTCCGACAAGTGCCAGTGAAAGACATTCAGCTTCACCGCCTCCATCGCATCCAGATTGCGCTCAATCACTGGAACCGGGATGAAGTGACGCCCCGAGTCGATCATCAGCCCGCGCCACGGGAATCGTGGCTTGTCGTCAATGGTCACAGCGGGCGCCGAAAACCCATGCGGCGTAATCCGCACCAATTGCAAAAAGGTTTGCAGCCCGTGCATTGCGCCCAGCGAGTTTGGGGCCGTCAGCTTTACGCCCTCACTGGTGACTGAAAGCTGGTACGACTCATCCTCGCCCAGCTTCTCAATGTTTTCGCTTGGCCCCTTCACTTCGATCTCAAACTTCGCGTCGGCCGGCGCAGCTTCGCGGCTGATCGGAATCCCGGTCTCGGCAAACAGCACATCCAGGAACCGATTGCGCGCCCGATCCAGCCGAGGCTCCGTAAATCCCTTGAAGCCGACGGTGAACTGGCCGTCGATCGCGAACTCCCCGTGTCCCAGCGTCACGCTCGCCGGCAACGGCATGATCGGCAGCGGTGCCGTTGACTCGGATTGCGATAAGGCCAGATTCGAGCCGAGGAACACGAAGACGAGCAGTTGGCAGCAGCAGCGAGTGGATTTCAAGGCAGGATTCTCCGCGCGGGCGATTTTCCGTTTTCCAACCGGAATCGGGTGTTGCCCGATTTTGTCACCCCAAGCGGCAGGCGGGCAATCGCCAACCGCGTCAACCGCTCCAGGCGTTGACTTCGCCAGGTGGACTAAGCATACTTAGTCCATGGCCTACACTGTCCACCAGGCAAAGACCCACTTCTCCCGTCTGCTCAAAGAAGCGGAAGCCGGCCAGGAGGTCATCATCATGCGCGGAAACAAGCCCGTAGCCAAGCTGGTGCCCATCGAAGCTGCCAAGCCGAAACGCCCTGTCCTCGGCGGTTTTGAATTTCTGCCCGACCCCGATCCCCACGTCTTCGACCCTCTGACCGATGAACAAATGGTAGAGTACGGCTTCGGATGGATGCTTCCCGGGTCAGACGATAACTTGACTCAAGAGCAATCTGAGTCTGCGGACCAGCCCGTAACCGGACTCGTGAAATGAGGTATCTGCTTGATACCAACGCCTACTATTGCATCCGTCAATCTCCCGACAGGCTGGGCAAACACGCAAAGCAGATTCTCACGTCGGGAGGGCATGAATTCCTGATCTCCGTCATCACGCCATGGGAGCTCTCCATCAAGTCCGCATTGGGAAAACTGCTTGCAGCCCACCTGCTCGTCAATTTTGAGGAGCGCGAGTCCGCAGGAGGATTTGCGATGACCCCCATCACAACAGTACAAGCTATTTCGACCGGCCTTTTACCTCATCACCATCGCGACCCATTTGACCGTCTCCTGATAGCACAAGCCTTCGATCTTCAGACACCTATCATTACGAGTGACAGGACTTTCGACCTCTACGGCGTGCAGCGAATCTGGGACTAAGAGACAATAGAAAGGAACGGGTGGTCGATTCCCCCAGGGCTGCGTGACTCCAGCGCCCGAACGAGCGGCGATTGGAGCTTTTTCGTGTCGAAATACCACAAATCCGTAGTCCCCTCCACCCCGGCCAGCTCGCGCCTGCCGCTGGTGGCCATCGTCGGCCGCCCCAATGTCGGCAAATCCACGCTCTTCAACCGGCTCACCCACTCCCGCCGCTCCATCGTCGGCGACGAGCCAGGAATCACCCGCGACCGCATCTACGGCGACATCGAGTGGGACGGCCGCATCGTCCGCCTGGTCGACACCGGCGGCATCGTCACCGACGACAAGGAGTACATTCCCAGCGAAATCTACGCCCAGGCCCGCGTCGGCATCGAAGAAGCCGACCTGCTCCTGATGGTCGTCGACGCCCGCACCGAACTCGCTTCGCCCGATTTTACTCTCGCGAAAATGCTCATTCGCGGTGGCAAACCGGTGTATCTCATCGCCAACAAGGTCGAAAACCCCTCCATTGCCGCAGCCGCTGAAAATCTGCGTCAGCTCGGCAGTCCCGAACTCTTCTGCATCAGCTCCGAACACGGCCTCGGCATCGGCGACCTGCTCGACGCCATCTTCGACCACCTCCCTGCTCCCGAGGCAAACGCCAAAGTCGAAGACACCACCCCCTCCATCTACGACACGCCTCTCGATCCCAACGAGCCGGATATCGAAGATGAACTAGTGTTCGACGAAGATGCTGAAGACGAAATCGAAGAAGACATGGGCCCCGAAATCGATTCAGACGAAGAGACGGAAGACGGCGAACTCGAGCTCCCATACGACCCGTCCGAATTCGGTCCCGAAGAAGACCTGGTCGGCGAAGAAGACGAAGAGGCCGAGATCGTCAACGGCGCAGCCACTGATGCCCAGCCCGTTCATCGCACCCACGGCGAGTTCGAGCAGCACGAAACGTCCGTTGCCATCATCGGCCGCCCCAACGTCGGCAAATCCACGTTGCTCAACGCGCTCACCGGCACCAGCCGCGCCATCGTCTCGCCCATCGCCGGCACGACCCGCGACGCAGTCGACGAAGTCATCGAGCACGAAGGCCAACGCCTCCGCCTCATCGACACCGCCGGCATCCGCCGCAAGGGCAAGACTCACCTGATGGCCGAAAAGCTCTCCGTCGTCATGGCCCGCCGCCATCTCGAGTCCTGCGATGTCGCCCTGCTCATGATCGACGCCACCGAAGGCGTCACCGCCAACGACGCCCACATCGGCGGCTACGCGCATGAGAGCGGCCGCTCCGTCATCATCGTCGTCAACAAGTGGGACCTGCTCACCACCGCCCGTACCGACGGCAAAGCCCCCGCCGACCGCGCCATCTATGAGGAGCAGGTGCGCCACGCGCTCAAGTACCTCAACTACGCGCCTGTGCTCTTTATCTCCGCCGCCGACGGCACCAACCTCAAAAAGGTGATGCAGGAGATCAAGCACATCGCCAAAGAGCGCCGCAAACGCGTCACCACCGGCCAGATGAACCGCTTCCTCGACAAAATCGACTTCCAGCGCGCCCCGGTGCCCATGGCCAAGCGCATCCGCATCTTCTACATGACGCAGGCAGCGGTCGCGCCGCCCACGTTTGTGCTGTTTACGGACCGCAACATCCAGCTCCACTTCGCCTTCCAGCGCTTCCTCGAAACCAGATCCGCCAGGCCTTCGGATTTGAAGGAACTCCGATCTGGTTCAAGATTCGCGCTCGAAACGCGGATAAGAAATAGCGGGCACACTCGCTGATATTGATTCGGGTTGAAGGGTACGGGCTTCAGCCCGTACATCCCTCGATTTCGGATTTGCTTCAGCCCCTGAGGGGTGGTAGCCGCGGCCACCATCGCCGCACCCGCGCGCAATACCGCACATACTCGTCCCCATGCCTCCGCCGCAGCGTAGGCTCCTCATACAAGCGAATGAACAGTTCAAACCCCAGCCAAACCACCCCCGTATACAGCGCCATATCGACGCTCCAGAACAGGACAGTCTCGCCGATCAACACCACCACATCGCCCACATACATCGGGTTGCGCACATATCGGTAAAGCCCCGTCGCCACCAACCGCTCGGTCGGCACAATGGGCATCAGCGTTCCGCGCCCCACGCGCACAAAGCGCACAATCGACTCGAATAGCGGCGCCAGCCCTAGCGAAATCAGCGCCCACGCCACTGGCCTATGCCAGAGCAGCTCGTCCGCCGGCACGCGAAACCGCGTAATTGCCAGCGGCAGGTAAACGAGGATAATCCCAGGCCCGCCAAAGAGCGTAAACAGGACCGAGACAATGACGCTGCGGCGCAGTGAAGCCACCTCTACGCGCCAGTCACCGGATTCGGCGGATACCCCGGCTTCCACGCCGCAGGCGCAGGCACCGGGGCGTTAGGTGGCCACAGCAGCGCCGCCAGTTGCGGATATCGGCCGCCATAAAACAACAGCGCATAGTTCCGCCGAAACGTCCCAATCGTCCCGCTCAGCCCAATCCCCGCGGCAATGAACAGGATCACCACCACGATCAGCGCCGGAATGCCCAGTGCCACCATCGCCGTCGTCGAAATCGCCTTTAGCAGCAGCCCAATCGCCACTCCCAGCAGCGCCACGACGATCATCGGAACGAACAAAGCAATGCCTGCGAGGATCGTCGCCGCAATCGACAGCAGCACCCGGAACAGAAAGAACAGCGCAAACTGCCCCGGCTCCGCCACGATATCGCTCCACACGTCTTCCAGAGCCTCTACTATCGGCGCATCCTCCAGCGCCATGCGCGGCAAAGCAAAGCACCCCAGAGTTGTGTCCACCAGATACGCGCCCAGAGCCCAGATCATCACGATTGGAAGGATGGTGCCGAACAGCGGCAATATGTCCCAGAACGTGAACTGTTCCCCGGTGAACAGCTTATGGAACAGAGGCTTGAAGTGCTGGTAAACCTGGTACCCCACCGGAATCAAGAGCAACCACCACGCAGCCGTGACGCAAAGCTTCATCCCCAAAAACCGCAGCGCCTGGCGATGATACTTCCGCCAACCCGGGCCGATCTTATCCTCGCCATACAAGACGCAATCGAAGAAACTGAACCGCAGCCGGATCAGCAGATAGCTGATAAAAATTCCAATGGGAATGGTAATCAAAATCACGGCAGCCACCAGCCCGACCAGCGCCAAAGCCTGCCAGTGCAATATCGGCAGATGAAACGGCGTATCCAGGCCGCCCGTCTGGCCACCACTGTGTCCCGATGGCATGCTGGAATTGAAGTTGCAGCTCGACATGCCGCCTTCGGTCAGCGCGGCTACCAGGGTCAGTTTGAGGAATCGACCCAGATTGAACGGCCGGAAGAGGAAATTCCTCGTCCGCTCAATCGCGGGTGAAATCACGGCGGTAGCGGAATAGTTGCTCATAGCGTCTGGCCGCAAGCGTAACACAAACCTTTGCGAACAGCGCCCCACAAAGCGATTTTGCGCCCAGCTACTTCAGCCGCCCCATGCTGTCGTCCTCTTCGCCACGCAGGGACTCAGATTGCTTAGGCAGCAGAAAATACGTCGCAATGGCCGCCAGCAGGATCAGCGCGAAAGCCAGTGGCAAGCCATACAGTCCAAGGATCTGCGTGGCAATCGCAGTCGCCAGGATGAAGCACCCGCCCCACACACAAAAGCACGCCGCCCCGCGAATCGCCGGCCGCATCCACGGGTATTCCGGCATCCTCGGCATCCATTTACGAAAGTAGGCAAGCGGATCGGCGTAAAACCCGCGCGCCATATAAATTACATACAGACCAAGCGCAGCGCGCAGGCTGAAGGCCAATACGGGGTTCGATAATACGTCCGCCGCGCCCGCAATCGCCAAGCCGCCTCCCAATTACCGCACTCAATCCCGCACTTATTCCTTTAGACACCAGCCTGCAAAAAACTTCTCCTGCCAATTTGCTCAGCCCACCAGCCATCGAAGGCTGCGAGCGCCCGCTCACAAACCATCCTATGCCGTTCCTTCTTGTCGCGAACTTTCTTTCGCATCTCCTCTTCGAGCGGCACGAGCAGGTCAAAGGTGATATTCGCCGGCTGAAAATGTTTGGGATCGGCCTGCGTGATGTAATGCACCAGCGAACCGAGCGCAGTCTGCCGCGGCACTGGGTCGGGATCGTCGCCATGCGCAAAAGCCGCCGCATAAATCCCCGCCACCAGCCCGGAAGCGATCGACTCCGTATACCCCTCCACCCCCGAAATCTGCCCGGCGAAGAAGATCGAAGGATGCTCCTTCATGCGAAGGCGGTCGTCCAGCACCTTGGGCGAGCAGATATACGTGTTGCGATGAATCTGCCCATAGCGCAGGAACTTCGCGT
>Ga0182012_10004609_pt1 | contig 14359 bp, 13 predicted proteins | sample 612S2SmetaG_FD_120486 | JGI IMG/M metagenome (GOLD analysis project Ga0182012, IMG submission 120486) | Permafrost microbial communities from Stordalen Mire, Sweden - 612S2S metaG | ecosystem: Environmental > Terrestrial > Soil > Wetlands > Permafrost | place: Sweden: Stordalen | collected... | reverse complement strand
TCGCGCGCCAGGAACCGCGCGAGCGGGATCTCAAGCTGCGAATCGGGGAAGAAGAAAATCCGCTTGCCGGCGAGTTCGGGGCGATACCGCGCGATCGCCTGCCGTGCCCGCTCCTGCCCGAGCGCGGTCGCGTCGCGGAACCGGCCCGGCTCCACGCCCCAGGCATCGGCCGCCGCCTTGAGCCACAGCGTGGTGCCTTCGGCGCCAAGGGGGAACGGCGCCGGCAGACGGGTTGCGCCGCGCACTTCCAACGTGCGCGCGGTGTCATTGAGAAACGGCTGCGCCAGCAGGTATCGGGTGTTGGGGCCGACCGGCGGCAGCGACTCGGCGCGGCGCGGGGGGAAATAATGCACCGGACCGACGCCGAGCGCGGTGAACAGCCGGGAGAGCTGGTCTTCCACAACCTCGGCCAGCGCGCCGACCACCAACAGCGACGGCTCGGCGTCCGCGGGCTCCGCTGGCATGACCGGCACCAAGGCCGCGAGGCACGCATCTTCGCCCTGGGTAAAGGTCGTCTCGATGCCGCTGCCGGAATAGCTGAGAATCCGGACCGCCGGCGCGAATTTCTGCGACAGGCGGGACGCCGCGCGCGACAGGTCGAGCTTGATGACCTCGGACGGGCAAGACCCGACCAGGAACAGCAGCTTGATGTCCGGGCGGCGCTCGATCAGCCGGGTGACGACGCTGTCCAACTCGGCGTTTGCGTCGGCCAGCCCAGCCAGGTCGCGTTCCTCGATGATCGCGGTAGCGAACCGCGGCTCGGCGAAGATCATCACCCCGGCGGCCGACTGCATCAGATGCGCGCAGGTGCGGGACCCGACAATCAGGAAGAACGCGTCCTGGATCTTCCGGTGCAGCCAGATGATCCCGGTCAGGCCGCAGAACACCTCCCGCTGGCCGCGCTCCTGCCGGACCGGCAGATCGTTACATCCGCCGACCGGTGTAACGGGGACCGCGGCCCCGCCGCTCACTGGGTCAGCTCCAAGGCGTGCGTCTCTTCCGGCCACCGCTTCTGGTCGAGCCGGGCAGCGCGCAGCTTGAGAATGAACTGGGTCGCGTTGATGACGTAGGTTGCGTAAGCGGCCAGCGCCAGGAACATCTGTTGCCGAACGCCGATAAATTCGGTCAGCAGGGCGACGAGATAGGCCGTATGCAGGGCGAGAACGAGGATGCTGAAAACATCCTCCCAGTAGAACGACGGGGCGAACAAATACCGGCCGAACACCGCCTTTTCCCAGATCGATCCGGTGATCATGATCGTATAGAGCACCAGCGTCTTGAGCACGATCGAGGCGGTCGCAGCGCCCTGCCCGTCGCCGGTGGCGAGATAGCGCAGCACCAGGCAGAGGCTGACCAGGAAGACGGCGAACTGCACGGGAGCCAACACGCCCTGCACGATCGTCCAGGGCGACGCATCGCGGCGCACGCGCTCTTCCGGAGTATAGAGTGGACGTGGGCGCACCGGCTGGTCATCGCCAAACCGTACGTGACGGCCCGCCGCCGCTCCCCAGGGGCAGAAATCCAAGGAATCAATAATGCGGCCAAAAACGCTGGTCGTAAACATTGTTTGACAATTCCTGTTGCGGAATGTCCGTTGTCGTGACGGATTTCCTGGTTCCAGCAGCGTCCATCCGTCGTATAGAGCGCGCGATCTGGTCCCGAACGTGCCGATACAAAGGTGATCCATCCCGCCCCCCGCGCGTGATGATCAACAGACCAGGAGGCTAGATCGCTGACCAACCGTCTGTCAAGCGAACCGGACGTAAACGCAGCTTGACAGTCGGCGCCCGAGCGAATCAAGTGCCGGAGGGAAACACATGGTCGCCTTGGGACACAAGTACCCGCCTGGAAGGCGTTGGGACCGCGCCGGGGGCACCCCGATGGTCCCGAAACCGTCAAGGCGGCCTGACACCAGGGGCGGCCTGGGCACTGCCGGATTGGATTCCCGAGGCGATCGCCAGGGGGAACAAATGCAACTGTTGGCCCGAACGATCGAGGCGGAGATCGTCCCCCGCCTCATTCTGACCGGACGCTCTGCGCCTGATTGCCTGACGCTACCGACCCTTGCGGGTGCCATTCCCGGCGTGTCGGACGTGCTGGCGTTCGCCGACGCGCTGCTGGCCGACAGCGACGCGGACGCTGCCTGGCTGATCGAACGGATGCAGGCGCACGGCGTCTCCCTGGAGTCCATTTACCTCGATCTCATGGCGCCCGCGGCGCGGCATCTCGGGCACCTGTGGGCAGACGACCGATGCGACTTCGCCACGGTCACGGTCGGGCTGCTGCGGCTTGAGCGGTTGGTTCATGATCTCAGCCCGGTTTTCCAGAACGAGGTCGATCATCGGGGACAGGGCCGCCGTGTGCTGCTCGTCCCGGTTCCAGGCGAACAGCACACGTTCGGGCTGACCATCGTCGCTGAATTTTTCCGCCGCGAGGGCTGGACGGTCTGGAGCGGTCCGCTCGCCGGCAGCAACGAGCTGGCAAAGATGGTGCGCAACGAGTGGTTCGCCGTGGTCGGGTTCTCGTTAAGCTGCGAGGGCCGGCTGCCGGCGCTGACGAAATGCATCCGCACGGTTCGCCGGACGTCACGCAACCCTGCGGTCGGCGTCATGGTCGGCGGCCCGGCGCTCTCCGGCCGGCCGGAGCTGGTCGCGCTGGCGGGCGCGGATGCAACGGCCGTTGACGGCAGACAGGCCGCCTTGCAGGCCCAAAGCCTCCTCGCCCTGCTGGCCAGCCGCAACTGAGACGCTTATGCCGAGCGAGCCCCCTGCACGACCAGAGCCGGAGCGAACCTCAGAAAGACGTCTGCGCCAAGGGCCGTGTCGAGCATCGCGCCGAGGGTGCCGTCCCTCGTGAAGGCGTTCAAGGCACCGAAGAAGTCGCTTGGCAACCTCGACGCCGAAGCCGCGGCAATGTTGATCATGGTCGCGGCCGACATCGCCCTGATCATCGACGACCAGGGCGTCATTCGCGACGTGTCGTTCAACAGCGAAGAGCTATCCAGGGAACTGGAGGGCTACGAGAAATGGCTCGGCCGGCCCTGGGCCGAGACGGTCACCGCGGAAAGCCGGCCGAAGGTGGAAGCGATCCTGCGGGAGGCGGCTTCGAAGGCAGACCCCAGGTGGCGGCACGTCAACCAGGTGTCGGCCCGCGGAACCGACGTTCCGGTCCTCTATTCTGCTGCGCGCGTCGGCGACGGGGGCCGTGTGGTGGCGTTTGGCCGCGACCTGCGGGCCATCTCGGCTCTGCAGCAGCGGCTCATGGACGCGCAGCAGTCGATGGAGCGGGACTATTCGCGCCTGCGCCACGTGGAGACGCGCTACCGGCTGCTGTTCCAGACCTCCCATGAGCCCGTGCTGATCCTGGACGCCCTGACGCAGAAGGTCGTGGAGGCCAATCCTGCCACGCACCAACTGTTCGGCGGGAGCGCGCGCCGGGTGATCGGCCGGCCCTTCCCCGATGTCTTCGAAGCCGACAGCGTGCCGGCGATCCAATCGCTGCTCGGCGGGGTGCGGGCGGCCGGCCGCGCGGACGACGTCAAGGCACGGCTGGCGGACGGATCGAGGGAGGTTCTCGTCTCGGCATCGCTGTTCCGCCAGGAAAATTCGTCCCTGTTTCTGGTACGCCTGTCGCTCATGCAAGCCGATGACGACGCCAACGCCATCGTTCCCAAGACCAAGTCGAAGCTGCTGAAGCTGGTCGAAAGCGCGCCGGACGCCTTTGTCGTCACCGGCCCGGACGGACGAATCATGGTCGCCAACGCCGCCTTCGTGGATATGGCGCAGATCGCCACGGAGGAGCAGGCGCGGGGCGAGTCGCTGGAACGCTGGGTCGGCCGGCCCGGCGTGGACGTGAACGTGCTGATCGCCAATTTGCGCCAGCGCGGATCGGTTCGGCTGTTCTCCACCACCCTGCGCGGCGAGTACGGCGCCAGCACGGATGTCGAACTCTCCGCCGTGTCGGTGATGAACGGCGGCAAGCCCTGCTTCGGCTTTACCATTCGCAATGTCGGCCGGCGGCTGTCGGTCGACTCGCAGGCGGGCCGCGAACTGCCGCGCTCGGTCGAGCAGCTCACCGAGCTGATCGGCCGGGTCTCGCTCAAGGAACTGGTCCGCGAAGCGACCGATGTCATCGAGCGGCTCTGCATCGAGGCCGCGCTGGAGCTCACCAACGACAACCGCGCAACGGCCGCCGAGATGCTAGGACTCAGCAGGCAGAGTCTGTATGTGAAGCTCCGTCGCTATGGCCTCGGGGATCTCTCGACGGACGGCGGCACTTAATGCTCCTGGGTGTGTCGCATGCATAATCCTGCCGTGCCGTCTTCCGTATCGCGTCCCGGGCTGCCGACCGTGTTCGAGCTGCTCCACCCGATCACCTGGTTCGCCCCGATGTGGGCATTCATGTGCGGCGTCGTTTCATCGGGCCTGCCGCTGGCGCCGCGCTGGCCCATTATCATCGCGGGCATCGTGCTGGCCGGACCGATGGTGTGCGGCATGAGCCAGGCGATCAACGACTGGTACGACCGGCACGTCGATGCGATCAACGAGCCGGACCGGCCGATCCCGTCCGGGCGGATTCCCGGGCGCTGGGGACTTTATATCGCGATTTTCTGGACCGTCGCCTCGCTGCTGCTGGCGGCCGCACTCGGTCCCTGGGTGCTGGCGGCGGCCGTTGTCGGGTGCGTGCTCGCGTGGATCTACAGCGCCCCGCCGCTGCGCCTGAAGCAGAACGGGTGGTGGGGCAACGCCGCGGTCGGCGCCTGCTACGAGGGGCTGCCCTGGATCACCGGTGCCACCGTCATGGCGGGCGCTCTGCCCGGCTGGGAGATTTTCGCGCTGGCTGGTCTCTACAGCGCCGGCGCGCACGGCATCATGACCCTGAACGACTTCAAGGCGATCGAGGGCGACCGCGCGCTGGGGGTTCTGTCCCTGCCGGTGCAGCTCGGCCCGGAGCGGGCGGCGAAGCTGGCCTGCGTCGTCATGGCGGTGCCGCAGGTGGTGGTGATCGGGCTGCTGCTGCACTGGGGACATCCGATCAATGCCGGCATCGTAACACTGCTGCTGGTGGTCCAGTTGGGGCTGATGGCGCGCTGGCTGCGCCGGCCACGTGAGCTGGCGCCCTGGTACAACGCGACCGGTACCACTCTTTATGTCCTTGGGATGCTGGCCAGCGCCTTCGCCCTGCGCGCGGGCGTCGGGACCTAGCGATGGTGGCTGCCCCGCTCGGCTGGCTCGGAATCGTCCGACTGGGGCTGGTGCAGACCGCGCTGGGCGCGATCGTCGTCCTGACCACGACGACCATCAACCGCGTCATGGTGGTCGAACTGGCCTTGCCGGTGACGCTGCCGGGCGCGCTGGTGGCGTTCCACTACGCGTTGCAGGTGCTAAGGCCGCGGGTCGGCCATGGCTCGGATGTCGGCGGCCGCCGGACGCCCTGGATCATCGGCGGGATGGCGGTGCTGGCCGCGGGCGGCATCGGCGCGGCCGTCGCGACCGCCTGGATGGCCACCAATCTGTGGGCCGGCATCGCGCTGGCCGTGGTCGCGTTCGGACTGGTCGGCCTTGGGGTCGCCGGCGCGGGGACGTCGCTGCTGGTGCTGCTGGCGCTGCGGGTGGCCCCGCGCCGGCGCCCCGCCGCGGCAACGATCGTCTGGATCATGATGATCGCCGGCTTCGCCATCGCGCCCACCGTCGCCGGAAAGCTGCTCGATCCGTACTCTCCGGCCCGCCTCGTCGCGGTCACGGCCGGCGTGTCCGGCGTCGCGTTCCTGCTGGCGATTCTGGCCGTGTGGGGGGTGGAGGGCCGGGCGCCGGCCGCCGCCGCAGCAGCCGCATCAACGCCGCAGCCCCGGGCGGCGAAGACGTCTTCGTTCCGGGAGGCGTTCGCCGAGGTCTGGCGCGAACCCCACGCCAGGCTGTTCGCGATCTTCATCGCGGTGTCCATGCTCGCCTATAGCGGACAGGAGCTGATCCTGGAACCGTTCGCCGGCACGGTGTTCGGCCTGAGCCTGGGGGCGACCACCAGTCTTGCCGGCCTGCAGCACGGCGGCAGCCTGGTCGGCATGATCCTGATCGCCGTCGCGGGCAGCGTGATCGGCGGCGCGCATTTCGGCTCGATGCGCGGCTGGACCATTGCCGGATGCGTGGCGTCCGCTTCGGTGCTCGCCGGGATGGCGACGGCCGGGGCGATCGGCCCCGCCTGGCCGCTGCAGGCGTCGTTCTTCGGGCTTGGCATCGCCAACGGCATCTACGCCGCAGCCGCCGTCGCATCGATGATGCAGTTCGCTGCTGCGGGCCGGGAAACGCGCGGCGGGGTCCGGATGGGCCTGTTCGGCGCTTCGCAGGCGCTGGCATTTGGCGCTGGCGGGTTTATCGGCACGGTGTCGGTCGATCTTGCCCGCTCCCTGCTGGGCTCGGCGCCGGCCGCCTATGGGATCGTCTTCGCCAGCCAGGCGGTGCTGTTTCTTGCAGCCGCCTGGATCGCGGCCCGCATGGGCGCCTGGGCGGGAGCCGTGCCTGCAACATTTTCAACTCTGGCTTCCGGCAATGGCGCCGGCGCCTTGCCAAGCGGACGGGGATGACAATGGCGAATCTTGAGACCTTCGATGTTGTGGTGGTTGGCGGCGGGCCAGCCGGCTCGACGGCGGCAACCGACCTCGCAGGCAAGGGCCGCTCCGTCCTGCTGCTGGACAAGGCCGGGCGTATCAAGCCGTGTGGCGGCGCGATCCCGCCGCGGCTGTTGCGCGACTTCGACGTTCCCGAGTCGCTGCTGGTCGCGAAGGTGACCGGCGCGCGAATCATCTCGCCATCAGACCGGCAGATCCACATGCCGATCGACGGCGGGTTCGTCGGCATGGTCGATCGCGACGTGTTCGACGAGTGGCTGCGGGAGCGCGCGGCGCGTGCCGGCGCGCAACGCCGCACCGGCAAGTTCGAACGCATCGAACGCGACGACGACGGCACGGCGATCGTGGTCTACCTGCCGAAGGGTGCGGCCCACGATGCGGAGCCGGAGCGCGTGCGCGCCCGCTCGGTGATCGGCGCCGATGGCGCGAATTCGGCCGTTGCGCGCGAATACGTGCCGGAGGCGGACCGTGTGCCCTACGTGTTTGCCTACCACGAGATTGTCCGCTCGCCCAAGAACGGCGAGGCCGCCGCCTTCGATCCGAAGTCGTGCGACGTGTTCTATCGCGGCACGCTGTCGCCGGATTTCTACGCCTGGATCTTCCCGCACGGCGACACGACCAGCATCGGCACCGGCAGCGCCCACAAAGGGTTCTCGCTGAAGAACGCGGTCGGCGCTTTGCGGGAGGCCACCGGCCTGGACGGCGTCGAGACCATCCGGCGCGAGGGTGCACCGATTCCGATGCACCCGCTGAAGCGCTGGGACAATGGTCGCGATATCGTGCTGGCCGGTGACGCCGCCGGCGTGGTGGCGCCAGCGTCCGGCGAGGGAATCTACTATGCCATGACCGGGGGCCGGCTCGCCGCCGAGGCCGTCGAGGAATTCTGCGCGACCGGCGATGCCCGCGCGCTGAAGCTCGCGCGCAAGCGGTTCATGAAGACGCATGGCAACGTGTTCTGGGTGCTCGGCCTGATGCAGCGCTACTGGTACTCGAACGACGCACGGCGCGAGCGCTTCGTCAGCATCTGCCGCGACCCGGACGTGCAGCAGCTCACCTGGGAAGCCTACATGAACAAGGAGCTGGTGCGGGCGAAGCCGGCCGCGCATGTCCGGATCTTCTTCAAGAACATCGCGCATCTGACGGGGTTGGTACCCGCCTGATTTCGACGGGCTGGGCAGCATCGCGTCCGAGCCGCCGTCGGACGCGATCCACTTGGTTGCGACGTGGTTAAATACAGGGCGCATAGGCGAAGTGCCATCCACCGCTTGCGGTCCGGCTAGCGGCATTGGCGGACGGCGCTACGCTTGACCACCCAGCCGAACATGTGTGTCGCCCGACCCTAAAAATCCCATCGACCGCCCCTGTTTACCCAGGCCCCGAACCGACCTGGGCGACCAGGCGCGCATACACCAGCTCAAGCAGCCGCTTCCTGGCACACACCGCAATGTCGTCCAGCGACGGCGTTTTCGCCAGGCGGGCCTTGGCGTAGGCGCGGACGTCATCGAGCGTGGGCAGCTGTGGCAGGTCGATCTCGGCCCAAAATGCCTCGGCATGCCCGCGCGCCGACAGAGCACGCGCCCGCAGTTCGGTCCAGGTCGGGCTGCGGGACAGCGTGGCGAGCGCCTGGCTGGCGATGGCATTGATCGGGAATGACGCTGCCAGTTGCGCCGCCGCTTTCTCGATCACGTGGCGCCCAAGCCGTTGCTCGCCTTTGACCAGCGCTTTCGGCGGCGTTTGCAGGTCCCAGACCAGGCCGACGCAGGACAATGCCTTCAGGATGTAGAAGGTCGGGTCATACTCCCACCAGCGAAAGCCCTGTCGTGCCGACGCTTGGTAGGCGTGGTGATTGTTGTGCCAGCCCTCGCCCATGGTCAGAATCGCCAGGAACCAGTTGTTCCGCGACTGGTCGCCGGTGACGTAGCGGCGGCGGCCGAACACGTGGGCCAGCGAATTGATGCTGAACGTGGCGTGCCAGAGGCAGACGGTGCTCCAGCAGAAGCCGACGATCAGCCCGGGCCAGCCGGCGATAAGCCAGGTCGCGACGGCCAGCGTGGTTGCGGGGACCAGTTCATACCGGTCGAGCCAGCGCAGCTCCGGGTAACGGGAAAAGTCGCGGATCGCGTCGTGATTGGTCGGACCGTTGCGGGGGACAAAGATCCAGCCGACATGCGCGTAGAAAAAACTGCGCAGCACCGGCGAGTGAACGTCGAGCTCGGTATCCGAGTATTTGTGATGCCGGCGATGATGCGCGGCCCACCAGAGAACGCCGCGCTGCGCCGAGGTCTGAGCAAAAAAAGCCAATGCGTATTGAAAGATTCGGCTGGTTCTGAAGGCGCGGTGAGCGAAATAGCGATGGTAGCCTGCACCGATGGCGAATATTCGGAATACATACAGGGCAAAGCCGAGTGCGAGGGCCTGGACCGTCACGCCGGTCCAGAACGCGGCCAGGCATGAAAGATGTACCAGGAAGAATGTTGTACCGGACGGGTAAGAGACATCGTCCGGATGGTCATGCTTACCCATGTGGCGCTTTCCGATGTCGGTGTGGACTAAATATGCAGCACAGCATGAGCCAGATCGCTTGGGCTGATCCCGGGGAACCCCCCGGGATGCCGTTTGACGACGTTTGTGGCGGGCTTGTCGAGCGATCCGTTGCTGATCATTCTCCAACCGCAGTCTCACGGCAGGAGTGAAGCTCATGATTGTTCTCCGCCGGCTTTTTACAAGGTCGCAGCCGGCGCTTTTATTCATTGCGTTGACGCTTACAACAGCCTGGTTGGGATCTTGTGGGAGTTTGCAGGCCGGGCAGCGCACGGCGACAGTCATCGCAGTCGACGGCGCGATCGGCCCAGCGACGGCGGAGTATGTGGTCCGCAGCCTGCAGGCGGCCGAGCGCGACAATGCCGCGGCGGTGGTCCTGCGCCTCGACACGCCCGGTGGCCTGGACAGCGCCATGCGATCCATCATCCGGGCCGTGCTCGCCTCCCCCGTGCCGGTGATCGGCTACGTGGCGCCCGCCGGCGCGCGCGCCGCGAGCGCCGGCACCTACATCCTTTACGCCAGCGGCCTGGCAGCGATGGCACCCGGCACCAACCTGGGCGCCGCGACGCCGGTCTCGCTGTTCGGCGACACCCCGCTGCCGGGAGGCCCCGCGTCAAAGACGCCGCCGGATGCAGAGCTGGCCAAGGTCGCAAACGATTCCGCCGCCTATATCCGCGGGCTGGCAACCCTGCACGGACGCAACGCCGAGTGGGCCGAGAAAGCGGTGCGCGAGGCGGTCAGCTTACCGTACGACGCAGCACTCAAGGACCACGTGGTCGACCTGGTGGCGCCGACTTTGCCCGATTTGCTGCGAGCCGCCGACGGGCGGACCGTGCTTGCCGCCGGGCGGACCGTGCAGCTTGCCACCGCCGATCTTGCGATCCAGGACGTCGCGCCGGACTGGCGCGAGCGGCTGCTGTCCACGCTGACCGACCCGACCATCGTCTATCTTCTGCTGCTGGCCGGCGTCGCCGGGATTGTCTTCGAACTGACGCATCCCGGCATCTTCCTTCCCGGCGTGCTGGGCACGATCTGCCTGCTGCTCGGCGGCTATGGGCTGAACCTGCTGCCGATCGACTATGCCGGGCTGTCGCTTGCGCTGTTCGGCATCGGGCTGATGATCGCCGAAGCCTTTGTCCCATCCTTTGGCGCGTTCGTCCTGGGCGGCGGCGCCGCGTTCCTGATCGGCTCGCTGCTGATGTTTCGCAGCCCGGTGTTTCAGCCGTCACGCGCCGCTGTCGTTGGCGCGACGCTGGCCAGCCTCGGCCTGTTCGGCGTGGTGCTGGTGTCGCTGATCCGGTCGCGCCAACGGCCCGTCGTCACCGGCAATGCGGCGCTGATCGGCGCCACCGGCCGCGCCACGCGATGGAACGGTACCGAGGGCCAGGTGATGGTCGATGGCGTGTTCTGGAACGCACGGGCGGAGCGGCCATTGGATGTCGGTCAGCCGATCCGGGTGGTCGGCCGCGAAGGGCTCAACCTGCTGGTAGAGGCTGCGACATGAATCCGGACATCTCCACCTATATCCTCGGCGCCACCTATGCGGTGCTGCTGCTCGTGATTCTCGCTGTCGGCGGCTCGGTGGTTCGTGTGCTGCGCGAATACCAGCGCGCGGTGATGTTCACGCTGGGACGGTTCACCGGCGTCAAAGGCCCTGGGCTTGTCTTCGTGATTCCGATCATCCAGCAGATCGTGCGCGTCGATCTGCGCACGCTCGTGCTTGATGTGCCGAGCCAGGATGTGATCTCGCGCGACAACGTGTCGGCGAAGGTCAACGCGGTGCTGTATTTCCGCGTCGTCGATGCCGACAAGGCGGTGATCCAGGTGGAGAACTTTCTCCAGGCCACCAGCCAGTTGGCGCAGACGACGCTGCGCTCGGTGCTCGGCAAGCACACGCTCGACGAGATGCTGGCGGAACGCGACCGGCTCAACAGCGACATCCAGGAAATCCTCGATGCGCAGACGGAGACCTGGGGCATCAAGGTGTCCAGCGTCGAGATCAAGCAGGTCGATCTGAACGAGAGCATGGTCCGCGCCATCGGCCGCCAGGCGGAGGCGGAACGTCTGCGCCGCGCCAAGATCATCAACGCCGAGGGCGAGCAGCAGGCGGCGGAAAAGCTTACCGCGGCGGCGCGGATGCTGTCCGCCAGCCCGGGCGCGATGCAACTGCGCTATCTCGGCACGCTGAGCGAGATCGCCGGCGACAAGAGCTCGACCATCGTGTTTCCGTTCCCGATCGATCTTGCCAAGTTCGTCGGGGCGGTCGGCGAAGGCGGAGGCAGCAAGAGCCTGTAACAAAAGCGTGAGTTGCTGACCGCAACCCCCGCTGCAACGACTGCCGTTGCGGAAAGTTGTACCGGCCCGGCCGGATTCTGGTGCACCCTCCGCGCAACCAAAAGGAGGATGCACCGTGGCGGCCCCATACATCGGCGAGATTCGGATGTTCGGCGGCAACTTCGCCCCCGACGGATGGGCGACCTGCGACGGCCAGACGCTGTCGATCGCGGAGAACGAGGCGCTGTTCACGTTGATCGGCACCACCTATGGCGGCAATGGCACCACCACCTTCGCCCTGCCCGATCTGCGTGGCCGCGCGGCAACCCATCTCGGCAGCGGCTTCGTGCAAGGACAGTCGGGCGGCACCGAAACCGTCACGCTGACCACCGCGCAACTCCCTTCGCACAGCCACGCCGCCGCGGGGGCGCCCGGCGGCACCGTCAAGAGCCCCGCCGGCCAGGTCTGGGCGGCCGATCGCGGCCAGAACGTTGCGCCCTATACCGCCGCACCGAACGGCTCGGCGATGGCCCCGGCCGCCATCGGCCAGCAAGGGGGCAGCCAGCCGCACGACAACATGCAGCCGTTCCTGACGGTCAGCTTCATCATCGCCCTGCAAGGCATCTTCCCGTCGCAAGGCTAACCGGAGGAACCGGCCATGAGCGATCCCTATATCGGCGAGATCCGCGCGTTCGGATTCAACTTTGCTCCGGTCGGCTGGGCCACTTGCACCGGCCAACTGCTGTCGATTTCGCAGTACGCCGCGCTGTTTTCCATCCTCGGGACGCAGTACGGCGGCAACGGCACGACGAATTTCGCGCTGCCGAACCTGCAGGGCAACGTGCCACTGCACCAGGGCGAGGGTCCCGGGCTGACCCCGCGCACGGTCGGGGAAACCGGAGGGGAGGCCACGGTGACGCTGACGGTCGCGCAGATACCCGCGCATAATCATGTCGCCGCCTGCAACAGCGGCAACGGCACGGCCTACACGCCGGGCGGCAATGTCTGGGCCACGGACGCCGGCGGCGCAAAGGAATATGCGCCAACCGGCAACGCGACGATGGCCGCAAGCGCCCTGGCTGCGACCGGCGGCAACCAGCCGCACGACAACATGCAGCCCTCGCTCGCGATCAATTACTGCATTGCCCTGACGGGCATCTTCCCGCCACGCGGTTGAAAGGAGCCCTGTCATGAGCGAGCAGTTTCTCGGCGAGCTACGGATGATGGCGTTCGGCTACGCGCCGCAAGGCTGGGCGTTCTGCAACGGCCAGCTTCTTCCCATCAACCAGAACCAGGCGCTGTTTGCGCTGTTGGGAACGCAATACGGCGGCGACGGGCGGACGAATTTTGCGCTGCCGAACCTGCAGGGGCGCCTGGCGGTGGGGGCGGGCCAGGGGTTGACGCAGGGCCAGACTGTCGGCGAGGCGGCGGTGACGCTGACCGTCGCCCAAATCCCGGCGCACACGCATCCGGTTTCATGCTCAAACGCCGCGGGCACCCAGGCCGCGCCGACCAACGGAGTCTGGGCGGCGGATTCCGGCGGCAACGCGCTGTTCACGACGCCGCCGAGCACGCCCCTGTCGAATGCCGCCATCGGGTCGCAGGGCAGCTCGTTGCCGCACCCCAACCTGCAGCCCTACCTGGCGGTGGGCTGGGCGATTGCGCTTGTTGGGATCTTCCCGAGCCGCGACTGAGCGCGGCCCGTGCAGCCGGCGATCGGGCTCAGAGACGAACAGGATTCGGACGAGGCGTTCGTCGCTGCGCTTTATGCGGGAAGCCGCGCCGACGAGATGGCCCGCGTGCCGTGGCCCGAGCCGGAGACGGCGGCCTTCTTGCGCATGCAGTTCGCGCTGCAGCGGATACATTACCGCACGCATTTTGCCGACGCGACGTTTTCGATCGTGGTGAACGGGGATGTGCCGATCGGCCGGTTGTATGTGCAGCGCGCGCCCGACGAGATCCGGCTGATCGAGATCACACTGCTGCCGGAATGGCGCGGGCACGGCATAGGCGGCGCCCTGGTGCAGGACTTGCTGAACGAGGGCGGCGCGCGGCAAGCGCGTGGTGTTGCATGCCGAGCGGAACAACCCAGCTCGACGCTTATACCTGCAGCTGGGATTCCGGCCGGTCGCGGATGTCGGGCTCTACGACCGGCTGGAATGGTCAGCCGACTCCGCGCCGGCGCAGCGCGACCAGACCCAGCAGGCCGGTTAGCAGCAGCGCCGCCGCCGGCGGCTCCGGAACCGTCGGGGGCGGCGTGGTCCCCGTGTTGATCGTCAGCGTGGCGAAGTCGAGCCCGAAGGCGATGAAGTTCGACGGTCCAAGCAGACCCTCGCCTTGGCCGGTGAAGCCAAGCGTGACGGTTGAGCTGCCAGTCGCCAGGCTGCTGAAGACCGTGCTGGGAAGATCGATTGTGTAATAGACCTCGCCGTTGCGGATTGGGTTGGTCGCCTTCAGAGCAGTGGTCAACAGCGACGCAATGCTCACACCGCCCAGGGTGAAAAAGCTGACCTCTGTCGCGGGATTCGGCGAGGCGGCGTCGTAGAGGCCGATTTCGAGCGTGGCGGTTCCGATCGGGCTGGCGATGGGGCCGCCGTAGGTGGAGAAGGTGAAGGACGTCGAGGGGTCGGGACCGTTGCTCTTGTCGCCGATGAACGTGTCGAACGGCGCCGGGCCGCCGCCAGCCGCGAAGTTGGCGTCGCCGATATTCTTCTGCCCGTTGGTCCAGTTGGCGGTGCTCAGCATCTCGGAGATCGTCGCTGCCCTGCCCGGAGTCACGCCTGCCCACGCCGCCGTCATGATATACCCCGACTCACCGGGTAGCCGAAAAAGCCTCTTGCCAAACGTTCCGGGCCGGATTCTACCCCCCTTATGATCCGACCTGGCTTCCTCGACAGCGAATCGCGGCGAGATTTGACC
>Ga0182012_10004606_pt1 | contig 14361 bp, 13 predicted proteins | sample 612S2SmetaG_FD_120486 | JGI IMG/M metagenome (GOLD analysis project Ga0182012, IMG submission 120486) | Permafrost microbial communities from Stordalen Mire, Sweden - 612S2S metaG | ecosystem: Environmental > Terrestrial > Soil > Wetlands > Permafrost | place: Sweden: Stordalen | collected... | reverse complement strand
TCTTCCAGTGTTGATAGCAGCGGCTTCGTGTCGACAAGTAGATCGGCCTCGCGCTCGAGCTGCGACGCTATCTCGGACTCGAGGGATTCGAGTAGGTCGACGTCGGCCTCAGGATGCAGGCAGCGCACGCGGCTCCAGTCACGCGTGAAGCGCACCGCAGCATTGCCGTGCCGGCCGGACTCCCGCACCAGGACGCCGATGTTGGCGTACTCGCCCTTCACCACATCCGGTACATAGCGGATGAGGGAGAACTCGCACTGCAGCCGCTCGCTCACCTTGGCCTCCGTTGCTCTATATATGGCTGGTCCATGCTATCTCCATACCTCGTTGTGCTGCCAGCGTGTCGGCTTCATGGTGACGTACTGGGCAACGCGCGGTCGTGCGGCGCGGTTGGGGCTGCTGCCGTGCGGCAGCGACTGATGCCACAACACCAAATCACCCGCGCCCGCGGCGATGGGCTTTGCTCCTCCAACCTGAAAGATCGCCTCGCGGGGATCAACGTCCGCGGGAAGCGACTGCAGCCAACTCGACAGTTCGCGATGGAAGCCGGGGATGCAGGTGAAGGCTCCCTGGTCCTCCGCAACGTCGGCGAGGTAGAGAATGCCCTGTATGCCGAAGTGGTGGGGCGGCGCGATGGTCGTGTCCCAGTGCAGACGCGGTCCGGGAAACTTCCAGTCCGGCCGCTCCGGGGGATTCAGTCCGCCCTGATCGACCGTGACCCAGAGATCTTCACGACCCCAGAGTTGTGCGAAGGCTTTGATGAGGCGCGGCGAACGGCGCGTGGCCCAGAATGCAGGATGGCGAAGCAGCGAGACCCAGATGCTGTGTCCCTGTTTGCCGCCGTACCAGCTCTCCGGTTTATCGGGGTCCATCGCCAGATACTCATAGATCGCCATCTCCGCGGCTTTGGCCTGCTCATGCGTCACTGCGTTCTTCAGTACAACGTAGCCGTGCTGGTCCCAGTGGTGCAGGTCGCTCGCGTTGAGGCCTTCGATGTTCTCCAGGCTGCCGATCTCAGAGCCGACGGCTTCGCCGCGCAGCGCTCGCCGTAAGCGATCGAGTGCAGCCTCTTCGATGACACCACCGTTGCGTTCGAGTATCCAGGCTTCAAACGCTTCAAAGGATGGACTGCCATCGTAGAGAAAGCGGCTGGTCTCCAGAATGTTGATGCGCAGACCGCCGCGCAGAGTATGGTCCAGATCGATTGCACCAGCAGGAGCGCCAGCAAGGTGGCGAACACGCTGCCAGTAGCCGTGCAGATAGTCGATGCCCAGCGTCGATGCAACATCCTGAACCATTCAGCCTCCTTTCCATGGAACTACATTACGAACTTAGCTGCAGAGCCGGCATCCTCAAACGCCGTGGGTACAGATATCGTCACTGTCGCTCCCCAATTGGGGAATGGCCGGCGGCTGGACTCGCGGAAGTGCTCGATCAAAGCCCTGACGCGCGAACGGCGACGAAGCAATGCCTCCATCAGTTGCTCAATCACGCGCGGATCGCCGCCGTACCACTCCGGCGGAACCTCCTCTGCAATCTGGCCCAGGTGCGTGGCGGCGAAGTTCTCCACGCGACTGAGCCAGGGCTCAAAGCTATTCCAGCCCGTCACGCGGGCGTAGACCCGGTTGCGGGCGAAGACACCACGCAGCGGAGCGTCCGGAAAAGTCCACTCACCGGCGTTGAAACAAAAACCCTGGTCGATGAAGATCGCACGATACTTGCGCTCGCGCGGCTTGCGCTCATAGACCGCCTGACGGCCATTGCAGTTGCCGGTCCACTTGTCCACGACCAGCATGCCGGCGAAGTCGGCGAGATTGCGAACCTCGTCGAGTTGCTGCTCGGGCAGATAGTCCATCACCTGGCCGGGCATCAGACCACCGACGAAGCAGCTGCCGAACTGCAAGCCGGACTCGCAGCGCCCGAGCTTGCCGCGACCGTGATCGATGACCATCTCCGGCGTGTTGGCAACCAGCCACTCGCTCACCTCGATCACGTCGGTCTTAGGCACGGGCAGGCCTATCGCCTCGGCGATGCGGCTGGCGATAAGTTCATTGGCCAGCACGCGGATGTGCTGTGGATTGTTCTTGAACTTGACTACCCACAACTGTGAGTCCGCACCTAACATCAACTGGCTCTGCGCGCCTCCGCGCATACGTCGAATTGCCTGCACTGCCATGACCGCCAACTCTCTAATCCCTCCCGGTACATCCATCGAGACTACGCTGCCGGGCGCCTGCGGCTCAAGACCTCAGCGCGCACAGCCTGCGCAATGGCCATCGCCATCACCAGGTCGTCGTGCGCGCCGCGAATGGCTCCGGTCGCGCCGTGAGCCGATGCGACAAACGTGCGGCACTCTGCGAGCAGCCTGCGGCTGTAAAAGCGCTCTGGCGACTCCAGCAGCAGCGAGCCGAGCCGGGCAATCATCTCGGGCTTGGACGAAGCCGTTGTGAGCCAGCCGGGTTCGCCGCGCTGGCGGCCGCCGCACCAGATTCGGTCGTAGCGTTCCCTCGTCTCCAGGTAAGCCAGGACAGCGGCGCCATGATTGTTGCGCTCCACCACAATGACCGCCCGGTTGTACTCGGTCGCCAGCTCTGCCGCGGCCCTTGCCAGTTCCACCGGACGCAGGCGCTGTTGAAGCTCTGCGCACTGCAGGCCGGTGGCGAGCTCTACTACCTGTACCGCAGCGAAGTCACCATCCTCTCCGCCGCCGGCGGAATCGACAGCAACGACGTACTCCCGGCCAGCGGCCGGGGGCAGCCAGATCTGCAAGGCTCCACCGCGGCGCTGCAGCGGTTCCGCGCGCAACTCGATGAGGCGCCGCTCGATCGACTCCAGATCGAAGCAGCACATGCCGGTGGTGCGAAAACAGCTCTCAGCATCTTCGGCAAACTCCTGCGAGCGCATCACACCATAGCGCGCTTCCAACTCTCGCCGAAAGCCGATCTGGGCGGGGCTAAGGCCGTGACGATGCAGCAGGTCCAACTCTTCTTTGCTCATCCGATCAACGTCAACGGCGGAACCGACGTAGGCGGGCTCCAGCCACCAGGGCAGAAAGTGCCGCACCAGACCTTCACCTGCATCCACTCCGGATGCCCATTCGTCATAAAACGCTCCGTACGCGCCGTTAGGCGTGCTTTCGAGCACCAACTCGCCCGCTGGAGCCAGGGCGGCTCGCAGTCCGGCCAGCGTTGCCGCCGCGTCGCCCGGCCAGCGGGCGACCTCACTGCAGTGCAGGTTCTGGATGCTCAATCCGCGGCCGGCATTCTCATCCACGGCGCTGGCGATGCGGAACTCGCTGTCCAGTTCGGGGAACACCATCTGGCCGACGTTGGCTCGACTGCGCGCCAAGGGACCTTTGCGCCAATCGTGGGGAAGCTCCTGCCACATCCGCAGCGCCATGCGAAAGATGGCCTCCGCGGATTCGCGATTGTGCGCGACCAGCAGCGTCAGCGTCCCGGGCATGGTGATGGTGCGCAGGAAGAAGCGCGCTACGATCCAGGTGGTAATCCCCATCTGCCGCGCCTTCAGCACGATGTTGTGCCGCCCACGCCGCTCTTCAAATCTTTGCTGAGCGGCGTTCGCTATGAGCGGACAGGGGAGACCGTTGCGGTCTCGGACCTGGATCAACTCTTCGGCGAGCACCAGAATGGAATCCGGCACGCGCTCCATCAACTTTCCGCGCTCAATCAGTTCCTCCTTTCCCCATTCCATCAGTTCCTCGAATTCGCCCACGGCTATCCTCCCTAAGTTCGAGCGTCAACGAATGCCGAAGTCGGCATCCAATTCCAGCCAGTTATGCGGACCAGTCCACACAGAAGAGCGCAGGACGAAGCCGAGCCTCGTCCTGCGCCACGATTCCTATCTTGGTCGTTCACGTGCCGCTTTCGCAGAAGGTCGCTGGGCCATTACCGCCCCACGCATTGCACGGTAATAAAATCGTTGTTAGCCCACGTCGAAGTTGAACCTGAGGAGCTGTAAGCCTGAAGAGCCACCGTAGTCGATGAAGTAGCAAATGCGGTCGTCAAAAATGACGTGGAGTTCACCGTTACCTGATTGGCTGTACAAGTCCATCCAGTCGTGGCCGCAGGGTATGTAAGCACTCCGCTGCCCGGCGTGCCGCTCACATGAATAGTGACAGCCGCCGTCCCGTTTGAGGAGATGATAGAGGGAGTCGATCCAAACCCTGATGCTATCGTGGGGGCCGTCGATGAAAATATTATTCCACTTGGCCCCACGATGGTCTTCGGAGTAAGGGTCGTAAAGCTCCCCCCAGCAGGCGTTGTGCCACCAATCACTGTTCCGTCGATGGCGCCGCCGGAGATGGCCACGGAAGATGCGTTCTGCGAAGCCATCGTTCCACTGCCAGATCCGCCGCTGCCTCCAGCGGGCACGGCCCAACTGCCGTCTTCACGCAGGTAGCGAGAGGATCCCGCGGTCGCGCCAGGATCCGGGACGATGCCCGCGGCATGGGCAGAGCCGCTCGGCCCGAAGAGCGGGAGCCTTGCGGCACTTACAGTACCGCTGCTGATAGCGGACGCGTTGACCGCTCCATTGAGGGTGGTCGCATTGAGCGTGCCTACGTTGATCGTTCCGGCAGAGAAGCCCGTCGGCGAGAATGTGTACGACGTGCCATGCAGCTGCCATTGTGCCGTGCTGGACTGCGGATAGTAGACCAGCGCATCCTCGCTCAGCGCGCCATCCAGATCGAAGAGTTTGTAGGTCGAGTCCCAGCGGCCGCAGGTGTTGAGATTACAATGTGCACGGATGATGGCATTCACGCCGGCATCCACCTCGAAGTCGTTGCTCCATGCTCCGCTCACCTGATAGGCGTCATCGGGCGTGGTGTATGTGCCCCCGCCACCGAGGTAGCTGGTCAGCGGCGTCAGGTTGGTGACAGCCCAACCGCGCAGACCCGCACCTACAAGACCTTCGTAGGTCTTGCCTGCGCTGGCATATTGAATCGGACGCGGGACATATTGCGTAATCTGTTCCACATCCGCCGAGGTCAACTGTTTGTAGTAGTGCGGCTCTTCGATCGTATCGCCCGCAGCCCACGGAACTGTGTTCGCCGCAAGGGTGAACGATCCATTCACCTGTTTGGTCGCCGTATCGAAGACACTAAGGACTTCGGCCATTGGATACAAGGCATAGTTGCCCGTGAGGAACGTAAGCGTTCCTCCTGAGCTGGTGCTGTTGGCGCCACTGCTGGTATAGGTGAGCGTGTTTGCGCCTGTGGTCGAAACGACGTAGCTTCCGTTGTAGCTCGAGTCGGCGACGCCACTCACGGTCAGAGTAAGGCCATTCACGTCATAGGGTAGGTTGCCCGCCGTAGTGACCGTCACGACGTTAGCCGTTCGGGTGATAGAGGCGACCGCCAGTGAAAGGTTCAGATAGCCGCTAGTGCTGCCGGCACCGCGGTAAGCGATGATCGGCATCGCCGCATCCGAATAGTAGAGTTGCGTTGCGTTGATAGATCCAATTACCGGAAACACCTGGCGGATCCCGTTGGTTGTATCCACCTTCTGCTCAAGGCCGTAACCACAGAGTCCGCCCACTGCGATGGCAGCGCCGGAGGCGTGCACCTTATTGAGAGCCAACTGGAGATGCGAGCCGTCTATGACGGTATAGCTCGCCGTCTCGAAGTTGGGTGTATCCGACACATCGGCGACGCAGGCCACTCCGGTGGTTGCCGGCAGAGCTGCAGTATTGGTATCGAATCCACTTGGCACACCGCTCGTAGCGATACTCAGCGTCACCGTTCCTGGTGCCAGGTTGTTGCTCTGCGAGGTTGCGGCCTGCGACGTGCTGAGGAATACGCTGGCCGGAAAAGTTGTGCCACTGAAGCCTGCAACACCAAAGAGTGTCTTGATGCCGGAGACAAGGGTCCCCGTGGAGATAACTTTGGCAGGATTTGTGTCTATCAGGAAGCGACCGTCACCTTGCGTTCCAGGACTCGCCGTCGCGGTCACTCCAAGATTCGTCGATCCGATGGTGCAGCCACTTGCACAGGTTCCTTCGAAGACGCGCTGATCTTCGCTGATGTTCAGGTCAAAAGGATGAGCTCCTTCATCGCCTTCATCACGGTAACCACCTGAAGAGTAGATGTACTGGCCGCCGGCAAGACAATCGCCTACGGCGTAGCAGTAGACGTCATTGGTGGTTTGAACATGCTGTCCCTGCGTGTTGTAGATACCCTGCATCTGCAGTACACCGTAGGTGCTCTTGAAGTATGGAGGCTGCTCAATGCCCTGCGGAAATTGGTTGGAACCGCCAGCCTGACCCCTGGTGGTGAGCGAAAGTGCCTCCGTGCTGATCCCGACCGCTCCCGGACGCAGGGCCTGCAACTGTGGTCCGGAGAGAGTCTCCACCTCGGTGATGCTTGCTCCCGTGTTAGCCGTCGCCTCCGGTGCAAGCGGATTCACCGCCGTAACCACGGTTGTTCCGCCGCGCTGGTCCACCACGTTTGTAGCGGAAGGCATACTCGAGCTGTTGGCCTGCTCATACGAGTTGTAGGTAGGCTCGACATTGACGGTGCAGCCGCTGGTGCAGTTTGCGCTGCCCACAGCGTTGGCGATGCCGTTATTGCCCGCGCCACTGACGTACTGGCTCGCATAGAGGTCGCCATTCAGATCGTTGACCTGGAGTTGCGTTCCGCCGGGCTGCGCGACAACCTGTGTGGCAGAGGGCAGCAGGCTGACCTTCTGACCCAGGCCTCCGGCGATGGCTGCGACATTGTTGTCCACGTAGTTCTTGTCGGCCGCCTGATTGGGACTGACCGGATCCGCGGGCAGGACCAGGGGTCCGGTCATGGTGTCACCGGCTTTGAGGACGTAAGGGGAGGACGCCGTGGGAAAGCCTGTGACCGCAGCAGCAATCGCGTTGTCGACATACTGCTTGGACACGGTCTGCATGGCCACGCTGGTGGGCAGCACCTGGTTCTGGATCGCCGCCAACTTCGCGGGCCCACCACCGGGCACTGCCACAGGGACCACCCAATACTGGCGGCTTGTTGTGCCGTCACTGAGGTGCAGAATCGCCGTGTAGTAGCTTCCCATCGGGGTCGCGCCGGCGTTGGGAGCGAGCGCGATGGTCAATACACCACCCGCCCCGATCATGGCCGACGTGCTGCCGGCAGGAACCGAGGCTCCGTTTGCGGTGGTAAATGCATTCCAGCTCAATAACACCGTACCACTGGCCGGCGTTCCATTCGCACTATAGATGGTGTCCTGCACCGTCGTTGTCGGAATCGAACTTGTCTGGGCCGCTACATGCCCCGACCATCCTGCCATCATCGCCAGCAGGACAGCCAGCAGCGTTAATCCTCGCCTTACATCACTCATCACTCCTCCAGCCTCCACCGTTGCTTGAAATTTGGTTTGCGTTCTACATCGCACTCGCTACAGATCTCCGTTGGTTTAGCTGGCTGCAGCCGTGCCTGAGGCATTCGCAGGAGCAATCGCGTTCAACAGCAGCCCGTTGATGTTCTGGGCGAGCTGGATGAAGTCCGTGCCGCCGAAGTGGCCAATAGAAACACCCGTGCTGTGTGCAATGGCAAGGCCGATGTTCAGGTAGCCGAGGATCGTCTGCAGTTCATTCTTCTTCATGTTTTTCTCCTTTGTTGTTCGCTATTACTTTCGTTGTTCTGAACTCACTTGTTGTGAACCAGAGGCAGACTGCAGCGGCACGTTGCCACTATCTCCCTCCAACCGCTACCATCGATTCAGCGACCAGCGCGCCAGCACTACACGCATCGAAAGGCACCCATGGACACCAGTAACAACCTCTCCGTTCGCCGCACTGAAGACATCGCACTCGATCTCCTCAAGTTCGTGGCGGGTCATGCCAACCTGGGCAGCAAGTCGACGTCGTCCACCGGCTTCGGCCTTCCCTCCAACGCCAAGCCGGATGATCTGATCGCGCAGTTACTACAGCTCTATGCGCGCTGCCGCGAGGCTGTAGAAGCCCCGACCACGGCCGCAAAAAAATAGCCATGCCGCATTCGCTTCCGTTGCGTGTCGCAGTCGTTGGCGCCGGGTCCTTCGGGCGCAACCATCTGCGTGTCTATCGCGAGATAGAGGCTGCACATCCCGAGCTCGTTCAGCTGACCTCGCTGGTCGATCCGGATTCGGCGCGACGAACCGAACTGTCCGCACGATATGGCGTCCCCGGCTTTGCGAAGATTGAAGATTTGCTCACGGCTGGACAAGAACTGGCCGCTGCATCGGTTTGTGTCCCCACCAGGCACCACGCCGTAGTTGCCGAGCAGCTTCTGCTTGCCGGAGCCGATGTCCTTGTTGAAAAGCCCTTTGCTGCATCACTTGCCGAGGCAGACCATATTCTGGCAATTGCCAAGAAGCGTCATAGCATCCTTCAGGTAGGTCATCTGGAACGATTCAATCCAGCCGTGACCGCCTTCGCAGAGCGAATTACGCAACCGATGTTTTTTGAGGCCCACCGGCTCAGCATCTTCACGCCGCGATCTCTGGACGTAGATGTGGTGCTCGATCTGATGATTCACGATCTCGACATCGTCCTCGCACTCACCGGGTCTCCGGTGAAGGAGGTTCGCGCCGTTGGACTACCCGTTCTATCCGACAAGGTGGACATCGCCAACGTGAGGCTGGAGTTCGAGTCCGGATGCGTTGCCAATTTCACTGCCAGCCGTGTCAGCACGGAACTGGTGCGCAAACTGCGGCTCTTTCAACCACACCAGTACCTCTCGCTCGACTTTGCGCGCCAGGAGCTACTCTCCATCGATGTGGATCCTGCGATCATCGCTGCAGTGATTGCCGCGGAGCCACGCAGCACATCCACGCTGAATGTGCCGCAGGCCGGCGACGGCACTCATCCTTCGGCCGGCCTGTCGCTCAAGAAGATCGACGTCCCCAAAGGCGAACCTCTGCGACTTGAGCTCGAAGACTTCCTGCATGCCGTTCGTGATCGCACCTCGCCAAGAGTGACCGGCGACGACGGGCGCCAGGCACTGGCTTTAGCGCTGGAGATCAATGACCGAATTGCAGCCCATGCCCACAGCACCGGCTTGCGTTAGAGGGCATTACTGCATCTGTTGCACGGCGATGCCTGGCGGTATCTTCAGCTCAAACTGATCGTCTTCCAGTTTTTCGTTGAGCGTCACCTTGGTGAAGTCAATCTTCAACGAGTACTCGTCCAGCGGCCGCCGAATGGTTATCAGCATGGGAAACTGCTGACCCCCCATTAGCTGATAGGAATCGTACATCGCCTGTGTCACGATGCGGCCACTATCATCATAGACGTCCTGCTGAAACGGCAGCATCGAGACCCGGCTGATGTGGATGGTTCTTTCCCTTGACATCACGTTGCCGCCTTTGAGCTTTAAGACTGTTAGGTCATAGTCCGGCTCCTCGACTGCCGCATGGTGGCGCGACTCCGGCTGGATCTCGCGGGTAGACTCCGTCAGCGTTACATACTCATCCGGCTTGACCCCGGGAATCAGCAAGGAGTCGAGAAAAACCGCCGGCCGCAGGCTATACAACCCATTCTCTGAGGGCTTTGTAATCTCATTCGTGCCCACGATTGCCTTATCCTTGGGCGGAATCAGCAGCGTGAAGGATTTACCGTCACTGACCATATCCATGGCGCGCGATCCGATGACCGGCAACTGCAGTATGACCCGCAGGTCCCTCGGCTTGCGCACGAAGATGTATCCCCGAAAGGAGGTGTACTCCGTGACCTTGCCTTCCTTGGATCCTCCCGTGCTGGTAGTAATCAATACCTGCGCGTTCAGCGTCTGTATGGCGTCATCACGATCAGAGACGATCTTTTCCAGTTGCTCCACTGATGCCGTCAGGTACTTGTCCGGCGCCTGGGTCTTCTGGACGACGCGGGTGGTCGAAAAGCAGCCGGTCAAGCCAGCTACCATCACCAACACCATCATCGACATCGTTCGGGAGATCCTCATCAACACCATCTACAAGTATATCGACTCGTGTGCCCTGCTCCTGGATTCAGAAGAATCCATTGACTTTGCGCATTTGCTCGGCCAAAGCTGATGTGCCACTCCTGCTCGCCCAAGCGTTCTTCGCGCGAATGCGCCCGAATTAAATTCGGCCCCCTACCTCAGTGTATCCAGCGATTTCACCTCCTAAAATAAAAGCGGGAGCCCTTGAGAGGTCTCCCGCTTAATGTCTACTAATTCAGAATACCAAATTGAACAATGTAACTACGCCAAGTTTTTTGAATGTTTATTTCAATAAAGAATCATACATTTATCTCGAGATGGGGCGATTTACCCTCTTGACAGCATTTTTGGATTTCAAGCAGCCGGTCCTTCAGGAACCAGAGCGTGAGCCGATCCAATGCCTCAGCATACTGACGGACGCAATTGCGCAGACTGATGCCCAGCATCACGGCTGCCTCTCCCTGAGAGAATTGCTGCAACCCGACCCGCTTAATCAGCTCTCGGTCCAGGTCCTTGAGCTGTTGCAGCCGCTTCTCAACGTCATGGCAGAAGATGACGACATCTTCTAAGCCATGCACCCGATAATGGGTGACGTTGCCGCGAAAGAGCTCACGCCCAATCAGTGAAGGAACCCGGCCTGCGCCCATCGAAAGCCGCATATAACGCCTCAATAGCGCCTGAGTGTACTTGCGATAGAACGCCAGCTCCGGAGGTGGCGAATCCGGCTCCCCTGAAGTGGACTGTGCTACAGCTTGCGACACTGCGACGGGGACACGGACAGGTGGATTCGGATGTTTGTTTCCTCGACAGCGTTGCGGCCTGGGTGAAGCAACTGCCCACACCCTGGGAAGGCATTCGACAACACGACCGGTGGTTCCTTCTCTGACCACCCGCTCTGTGGGTCGAACCTGTCGAATAACAACTACTCTTGCTGCATGCTTCCTGTCTTGTGTGGGTCTTGTCATCGCGCACCTCCCACTTCGACAGCCAGTCTGAGCGCTCTGCGCCTGCGGCATCTCCGAAAGTGCAGTAGAGGAGCCGGAAAGTCCGACAACCGCAGCGCACAACCGTGGCAGTAGATCCCATGGCCAGCAGAGCGCAACCATAACGCCCCGCACCCTTCACAAATCTTCAGTTCAACGCGAAAGTCCTTCATTGTTGTTGTCTCCAGGATGTTCCCCTGGCGAGCCTCGGTCATTTTCAGCGGTCGGAATGGGCTCGCTCAGTTGTTAGGAGGCCTGCGCGCTTGCGGTTCGCACTCTTCGGCACAAATCCGCAATCTCCACGCAACCTGTTTGGTTTGTCTCGTGGCAAAGGCCGGTCCCGAGAAATACCGATCTGCCATGCCCACATCGCGGCTTTGCTGATGGTCTGAACGGTCCTGAATGGACCTTCCGGGCCTCCGGCACCGGCTTTGAAGTTCTGCGGTTATAGCCGCGACCCCACCCACTGTCAACAAATAAGTTTCCGGCTACTGCTAAGTGGGTTAAACCCAATTCCTACAATTCTTTGGTGGTATTTTGGGGGTGATTTACATTGATAGGTTCGCTAAGTATTCGCTGGTGCGAGAAATAGGCAGGAGTTGCAGAGACTGGCGCTCTGGCAGCCCCTACTAATAGCCCCCGCATGTCGAACACCACAAGCAACTCATCTTCAAGACAGATGCAACGTCTACGGCAGCGATGCCCGGTAGGCTGCGACGTTAGCATTGTGCTCCGCAAGTGTGGTCGCGAATCTGGTAGCTCCGTTGGCATCCGCAACAAAATAGAGATAGCGAGTATTTGCAGGATGAATCGCAGCTTGCAACGCAGCAATGCCCGGATTGCAGATCGGCCCCGGCGGCAGGCCAGGATGTGCATAGGTATTGTAGGGAGAGTCCGAGTGCAGTTCCGACTGGTGAATCACGCCGGTCCATGTTCCGCGAAGCATTGACGCATAGATGACCGCCGGATCGGTTTGTAACGGAAGACCTGCGACGAGGCGATTTTCAAAGACGCTCGCTACCTCCGGCCTCTCGGCGTCGAGATGTACTTCCTTTTCAATGAGCGACGCCATGGTGACTGTTCGAGACACTTGTGCCGTGGTGATACCCAGACGCTGTGTCTGCTGTGCGAAACGTTTCACCATGATGCTGAGCATCTGCTCTGGTGTAGCATGCCGGTTGAACTTGTATGTATCAGGAAAAAGAAATCCCTCTAGCGATGTGGCTCCCGGAGCCCAGCGCGCGATTAACTCAGTATGGTAAATCTCCGCTTGCAGAAAGTCGTCACGTGTTCCCAATCCTGCTTCAGCTACGGCATTCGCCACATCGAAAATATTAAATCCCTCTGGAATAACGACCGTGCGTGTGTATACGTCGCCGCGGCTCAGGCGGTCATATACCGCGAAGAGTGACACCGGATGGTCAAACCGGTACTCGCCTGCTTTTAGGGTCCGGGCGTCCCCGGTCGCTTTCTTCCACGCCCTTAAGGCCTCAAATGCGATGCTGCTGCGGACAATGCCCTTATGTTGCAACTGTTGCGCAATGCCAGTACTCCCCGAGCCGGGCGCGATCTCGACAAAAGTTTCTGATGAAGGGCCATATGGAACCAGAGCGACATATCCTAACCCAATAGCCATCAAACAACCTGCTACTCCGAGCGCTTTCCATTGACGCATGGACACCACCTCTCGCCTAGCATTCTATTGTCCTTCGTGCAAACGTACACTAGGATCGTGCCCTCTCCCGGCCGCATCCTCGCGTTGGACGTTGGCGATCGCCGCATCGGCCTGGCTATCACAGACGCGCTCGGCCTGACCGCACAGCCTTTATTCACGATCCACCGCACCAATCTGCGAGCTGACCTCAAGTCAGTAGCTCGCTTCCTTCGCCAACATTCCGTCGCGATGATTATCGTAGGCAATCCCCTGCACGTTGATGGCAGCCCGAGCCCGCAAGCGGTCAAAGCGCAGGCATTTGCTGCGGCCCTCCGCGAGGCGCACCCATCACTGACACATCTCCTGCTCGACGAACGACTCACTACGCAGGAAGCCCACGCGCGGCTTGATGCCGCCGGACATAGTAACCATAGTGCTGGCCGGAATGCGCGGATCGATCGGCGTGACATCATTGACCAGGTTGCCGCTACGGTTTTACTGGAGGCGTTCCTATCCTCACAGTGCCCAGCGCTCCTTCCCGATCCAGACGCATAAATCGGCCGCGCACGACGATACGATGCGCGCGATTTCGTATAATAGAGTCTTCACTACCCTGGCCTCTGCAGCTCTTCCGCAAGGCAGTCAAGCGGACCTAAACTCATGCCCGAAAACATCAAGAAGGCGCTAGAAGAGCAGATCAAGGCGCTGGAATACGAACTTACGACCGAACTACCAGCCGAGATTAAGAAGGCGGTGGCGCTCGGCGACCTGAGCGAAAACGCTGAGTACCACTCCGCCAAGCAGCGCCAGGAGTTTGTGAACGCGCGCCTAGGCCAGCTGAAGAAGCGTATGGGTGAGCTGGCAATGGTCAACCTGGCCAACATCCCTCACGACAAGGCGGGTTTTGGTTCGACGATCGTCGTATTCGACAGCACAAAGGAAGAAGAGATTACCTACAAGCTCGTCACAAGCGAAGAGTCCGATGTAACGAAGGGACTCATCTCCACCACATCGCCCATTGGTCGCGCACTGATCGGAAAAGAGGTGGGTGACACAGCAACGGTAATCACTCCCAACGGAAAACGTGAACTAGAAGTATTGAAGCTCACCACCATACATGGTTCCACCAAGTAAAGAGACATGACCTGGACAAGCGCATTCGGCAAAGGCAGTGGTTGGCTGCTGCAGAAGATCGTCAATGGTCTCGCTCTTTCACGCATCTCGCCGAACACACTTACCTTCATCGGTCTGATCATCAATGTGATCGCAGCTTTCTTTTTTGGCTATGCGCGAGCCAACAATTACGTACGCATGTTCCTCTATGCCGGACTGGTCATTATCGGTGCTGGCTTATTTGACATGGTCGACGGCCGAGTTGCACGCCAGACGAACCAGGTTTCTGTCTTCGGCGCTTTCTTTGACTCTGTCCTCGACCGTTATTCCGACGTTGCGCTCTTTTTTGGCCTTCTCGTCTTCTATGCGCGGGGCAATCGATACTTCTACGTCTTCCTCGTAGCATTTGTCATGACAGCGAGCCTGATGGTCAGCTATACGCGCGCGCGCGCAGAAGCTCTCATAGGCTCCTGCAAAGTTGGTTTCATGGAACGGCCGGAGCGCGTCGTGCTAATCATTCTCGGAGCACTCTTTGCTCGATGGGGGGTCATGGCTCCGGCTCTATGGGTGCTCGCTATCTTTTCGACGATCACCGTTATCCACCGAATTCGATACACGTATCTTGAAACGGAACGCCGGAAGCTGGAACTTTCAGCCTCATAACGCGCTGA
>Ga0182012_10004604_pt1 | contig 14365 bp, 14 predicted proteins | sample 612S2SmetaG_FD_120486 | JGI IMG/M metagenome (GOLD analysis project Ga0182012, IMG submission 120486) | Permafrost microbial communities from Stordalen Mire, Sweden - 612S2S metaG | ecosystem: Environmental > Terrestrial > Soil > Wetlands > Permafrost | place: Sweden: Stordalen | collected... | reverse complement strand
GAACCTGTAGTTGAGGTCGTTCTCGGACAGTCTGGCGCTCTGCTCGACACAGCGCCAGCCCGCGCCGATCGCCGGGAAATGGACGTCGCCCTCGATCTCGGCCTCGATCTCGGTTGCGTGCAGGCGCCCTGCCAGGGGCAGCGTCTCGGCGTATGTACGCGAACCGCCGATCACCAGGCACTCGCTCCCGCACGCCTCCAGGGCACTGGCGAGATCCCCGTACACCTCGGCACCGGCGGCCCGGAACGCGGGGTTGGCGCTCAGCACGAGGTTGCGGCGCTCCGGCAGCGGACGGAACGGGTCGGGCAGCGACTCGAAGGTGCGCCGCCCCATCAGGACGGTCTTTCCGATCGTCAACGCGCGGAAGTGGCGCATGTCGCCGGGGAGCCGCCAGGGCAGCGCGCCATCGCGGCCGATGACGCGGTTGGCGCTGTGGGCGACGACGATCGCGATCAACTCAGCTGGCGACGGGTATCCCGCCGATCGCGGGATGCGGATCGTAGTCGGTCAGCTCGAAATGCTCCGCCCGGAAGTCGTGGATGTCCTCCACCGCCCGGCCGGCCGCGTTGAGCTGCAGCGTCGGCAGCGCCCGCGGCTCGCGCGCCAGCATCTGCTCGACGGCCGGCAGCTGGTCCTCATAGATGTGCGCGTACTGGATCCAGTGCACGTACTCGGTGAAGCGGTAGCCCGTCAGCTGCTCGAGCATCAGGCCCAGCGCCGTGTACTGGGCCATGTTCGACGGCACCCCGATCGGGGTGTCGCCGGAGCGCTGGTTGTGGATCAGGTGCAGCTGATCGCCGAATACCAGCGCGTGGATCCAGCCGTGACAGGGGGCGATCGTGTTGCGCGAGCGGACGCCCAGCTGGCGGTGGTTGGCGTTGGGGATCCAGGGGCTCATGACGGCCGTCCGGTCGAGCGGCAGGTCGCGGAGCTTCTGCACCAGATGCTCCAGCTGGTCGAAGCCGGGGTCCTCGCCGTCGAGGTCTGTCGTGAAGTTGCGGAAGGCGTGGCCGTAGGAACCCGGGCCGAGGTCGCCCGGCTCGAGTCCCCGCGCCTGGCACTTCTCGGCGGTCGCCCAGGCCCCCCACCAGTCGCAGCCGAAGGCCGCCAGCTCATCGAGCGTCCGGGCCCCGTTGATGAAGGCGCACAGCTCGCCGATCGCCTTGGATACGAAGCCCTTGATCGAACGCTCCGTGATCACTGCCGCGCCGTGGGCGATCGGGAAGCGCATGCAGTGGCCGGCGAGCGCCAGCGCACCGCCGCCCTGCTTGGTCTGCACGCGCGCGCCGCCGTCACGGATGGCGCTCAGCAGATCGCGATAGGCCGTGCTGGCGCGGCGCTGGTCGAATGGCAGGTACTCGGGCATGCTCCGCTCGCTCTCTCCTCGGCTGGGCGAGCAAGTCTGAAGAGTTGGCCAGATGGATGCCGGCTCAGCGCCGTGGCGGGAGGGCAAACGCCGGTAAGGTGCTGCGAGCGCCCCGGAAGGTGTCCTTGAGGACGAGCATCGATGGCAGCCAACACCGGCATCCTGAGCCCCAACGCCAACTTCCAGGAGCGTCTGATTCCGACGCTCGCGGAGATGACACGCGTCGTCACCCACCTGCGCGGCCTCGGCTACGCGGTGGTCCTGACCTCGGGATCCTTCGACCTGATCCACCTCGGTCACGTCAAGTACCTGGAGCGGGCCAAGCAGCAGGGCGACGTGCTGGCGGTGGGCGTCGACAGCGACGCCAAGATCCGCCGGCGCAAGGGTGAGGACCGGCCGATGGTCCCCGAGCGCGAGCGCCTCGAGCTGCTCGCATACCAGCGCCCGGTCGACCTGATCTACCTCAAGGACGAGGGCGAAGAGCGCTGGGCGCTGATCGAGGCGGTCCGGCCCGATGTGCTGGTGCTGACCGAGGACCACTCATACGGCGAGCAGGACCTGCGGGCGCTCCGCGAGCTGTGCGGGCGGATCGAGGTGATCCCGCGCCAGGCCTCGGTGACGACCAGCGAGCGGATCCGCCAGATGTACATGAACCTTGGCGAGCAGCTCGGGCCCAAGCTGGCCGAGGTTCTGCCGGGGCTGATCGACAGCATCCTCCGCCGGGGATGAGCGAGCAGGTCCTGCTGGCCTATATCCCGGTCCTCCACGAGGGCTACCGGCGTTTCATCGAGGCCCACGGGAGCGGACGGCGCCTGTTCCTGATCGGCTCGGAGCTGCACCTCGAGTACCGGCCCCTGGCAAAGGACATCAGGGCCCTGGGGGCCGAGCCGGCGGCGGCCGCGATCGGCGCGTGGGGGATCTGCTCGGAGGTCGCCGTCCTCGACGCGGCGAGCGCCGAGCGCCTCGCGGGGGAGCGGCCGCTCCTGACGATGCCCGCCGAGGACGTCAGCTACATCGTCGCCGAGCGGTTCTTCAGCGCCTGCGAGGTCCGCTTCGACACGGTCTTCCTGCGCTGGGACAAGACCCGGACCGCCCAGCTGCTGCGCGCCGAGGCGCCCGGGGCTCCCTCCAGCGACCCGCTGCCGGCGGAACTGCAGACGCTGGCCGACGAGCAGGCCGCCGGCAGCGTCGACTGGTGGCGGAGGGTCGGCGCCGCGATCCGTTTCGCCGACGGCAGCACGGCGGCGCGGGCCAACGAGCACCTCCCCCACCCCCTCGGCCCCTACGCCGCGGGGGACCCGCGGGCCAACTTCTCCAAAGGCGTCGCCCTCGAGCTCTCGACGGCCGTCCATGCCGAGGCGGGCCTGATCGCCGATGCGGCCCGGGCGGGGACCTCGACGGCCGGGGCGGTCATGTACGTGACCGACTTCCCCTGCCCGCCCTGCGCGAAGCTGATCGCCGGAGCCGGCGTCAAGAAGCTCTATTTCCGCTCCGGCTACGCCGTGCTCGACGGCCGCGAGGTCCTCGAGGCCGCGGGGGTCGAGCTGCGACAGGTCGGCTAGGCGTGGCCGGGTCCGGTCGCGCCCAGGCCGAGGTCCGCCGGACGATGCTCGACGCCGGCGGCTACTGGCGTCCGCTGGCAGCGGTCGCGCGGCTGCTGGAGGAGCTGGCGGAGCTGTTCGAGCTACTTGGCGCCAGCCCGCCTCCCCGCGAGGAGCTCGCGGGCGAGCTTGCCGATCTGTGGATCATCACGGCCGCCCTGGCCGACCAGTTCCGGATCGCCGTCCGCGAGCCCGGCTCCCGGCGGGCCCCGGCGGCCGAGCTCCCGGCCTCCCGCGCGGGCGAGCTGGAGAGCGACCCGGCCTCCGTCGTGATCGCGGCCGGGCAGATCGCGCGGGTCGTCAACTACTACGACGGGCCCAAGACGCCGCGTGGACCCGGCTCGCTGCCGTCGCTGAGGAGCACCATCGAGGCCTTCCACGAACGGCTCGCGGGCCTCTGCGACGCGCTCGAGCTGGAGCTCGGCGAGGCGGTCGCGAGCAAGCTCGCCGCGATCCGCGCCGGCGGGGACATGAGCCGCTTCGCGCGCGATGACTCCGATCCGAGCACGGCCGCGGTCCTCGAGCTGTTGGGCGACGGCGGCTGCGCGGCGAGGCTCTGGGGGGCACCCGCACCCGGCGCCGGCCCCACCGCGGGCGGGTACGGCTCCACGCTCGCCCCCTCCCTGCTGGCCTTCACGAAGGCCGCCGCCAGCGAGCGCCTCGGCGGCTATCTGATCGGCGCCCCCGCCCCACCCGGCTCGGCCGAGCTCGACGGCTGGCTCACCCAGCTGCTGAACGAGCTGCGGCTGGCCGATCCCGGGGAGCGGGCGCCGGCGCAGCCCGCCTCGGGGCGATTCAGCTTCAACGGCGTCGAGCTCTCGGTAAGCGTCCTCGCCGTCGAGGACGGCGCGGCGGCGCGTATCGGCACGCGGGCCGAGGCGCTCGTGCTGCTAAGCCCGAGCGACGGGCTGGTGCTCGCGCGCCCAAGCGGCGATCGTCCCTGAGCCGCTGATCACCGAGTCATCGTCCAGGACGAGGATCGGAACCGAGCGCTGGCCGCTGAGGCGCTCGATCTCCGCGCGATCGCGGCCTCTCGAGGGCCAGGTCCAGAACTTCAGCGTCCCGCCCGCGACCTGCTTGAGCTCGTACTGGTGCCCGGCATCGTCGAGCGCCTTGGCGGCGCGCCCACAGGGATGGGCGATCGGCGCCGGGAGCCCGCCGAACGCCGTGCCGTCGGCGCATACATACAGAACCATCGGCGCGCAACCTAGCGAAAACGCGGCGCGTGCGTACACCCAGCGGCTAGGGTGAGGACGCGACCAAGCCCCAGACCCAAGGAGCGAGCCATGCCCGGTTTCACGATTCTGAATCTGCGCGAGCTGGAGAACGTAGTCGGCGACCGGGCTCCCGGCGTCGAGGGCCGCTTCGGGCGCAGCAAGCTCGACTCGCGTGACCTCGGCGTGAGCCTGTTCAGCTGGGCTCCCGGCGTTCGCAGCCCGGCCGCGCATCGCCACCGCGAGCAGGAGGAGGCGTACGTCGTCGTCGCCGGCTCCGGCCAGGCGCTGTTGGATGGCGAGCTGCAGGAGCTGCGCCGCTGGGATGTGCTGAGGGTCGCACCGGAGGTCGTCCGCGCCTTCGCCGCAGGTCCAGACGGGCTCGAGCTGATCGCAATCGGCGGCCCCAAGCCGGCCGACGGGGACGGCGAGATGGCCGAGGCTGCCTGGCCCGAGACGGCCTGAGGCACTCAGGCACCTCTCAGCCTCCCTTCAGACGGCGTGCAGGTTGGTGGCCGATGCTGGCCACATGACCACCCTGACCGATATCCCCGCCCCGTCGTTTCACCGTCGACCCCCGATCATCCCGGCCCCGGTTGCAGACCCCGTCGTCGAGTTGGTGCTGCCCGTCTACAACGAGCAGCAGGTGCTCGAGCCGAGCGTCCGGGCCCTGCATGCGCACCTCGAGCAGAATCTCAGCCGCTCGTTCCAGATCACGATCGCCGACAACGCGAGCACCGACGCGACGCTCGCGCGGGCACGCGCGCTCGCTCGCGAGCTGAGCGCGGTCGAGGTCCTCCATCTCGACCGCAAGGGCCGCGGCAACGCGCTGCGCGCAGCCTGGAGCGCGAGCCGGGCGGAGGTCGTCGGATACATGGACATCGACCTCTCGACCGACCTGTCCTGCCTGCCCGCCCTGCTGGCACCCCTGCTCGAGGGCCGCAGTGACATCGCGATCGGTTCGCGGCTCGCCCCCGGGGCCCGCGTCACGCGGGGCCGCAAGCGGGAGACGATCTCGCGCTCCTACAACATCCTCCTGCGCGGCCTCCTGGGGGTCGGCTTCTCCGACGCCCAGTGCGGTTTCAAGGCGGCCCGTCGCGAGGTGCTGGCGCCGCTGCTGAGTCAGGTCAAGGACGACGGCTGGTTCTTCGATACAGAGCTGCTCTACCTCGCACAGCGAAACCGGCTGGCGATCCACGAGGTCCCCGTCCTGTGGATCGACGACCCCGACTCACGCGTCGACATCCTCGCGACCGCGATGGCGGACCTGCGCGGCATCGCCCGGCTGCGCAGCGAAGCTCGTCGCAGTGACCGACGCCGGGCACAGGAGGCGGGGACAGGGCGCCGCGCCAATCTCGCCGGCGCGCGGCGACACCGCAGCGGCCACCCCGCGTGATCCTCGCGCCGGCGCAGTTCCGAAGCTGACCGAGGGGAGGTTCTGCTGGCTGACGGGCGCGACCCCGCGGCTAAGCTACCGCTCCAATGAACTCGCGCGGAGGCCAGTTCGGCGGTTCGCTGCGGCTCTCATCGGCCGCCGTCGTCGCCCTCGTGACGGGACTGATCGTGACGGCGTCGCTTGCGCTGACCACCCTGCTGCTCTACGACCAGAACGAGGACCGGCTGCTCGGGTTGCGCGCCAAGGAGCTCGGACTGGTCCTGACGACCGCCGTCCAGCCGACACAGACGCAGCTCGCCGCGGCAGCCGCCCTCGCCGATGCGACCGGGGGCAACCTGGCGCGCTTCCGGACCCTGCTCGAACCCGAGGTCGGACCGGGCCGCCAGTTCATCTCGGCCTCCCTCTGGCGGACAGGCGCGGCCAGCCCCAGCGGCTACCTCGGCACGCCGCCGGCACTCACGCCGACGCAGGCACGCGACCTGTTCACCCGCGCGGAGCGCACACACGAGCTGAGCGTCCTCGGGCTGCTCGCGCAGAGCCGGCCCGGCATCGGCTACGCGTTCAGCCAGTCCCACAGCCCGCACGGATACGTCGTATACGCGGAAACGCTCGTGCCGGCCAACCGGCGTTCGCGGCTCGAGAAGAACACGGCCTTCTCAGATCTCAACTACGCGGTCTACTTCGGCCGTTCGACCAGCCCCGCCAACCTGCTGGTGACGAGCCTGAAGAGCCTGCACATAACCTCCCGCCATGCCTCCACCTCGGTGCAGTTCGGCGACAGCGCGCTGACGCTCGTCGTCACCCCGCGCGAGAGCCTGGGCGGGGCCTTCTTCGGCAATCTGCCCTGGATCGTGGCGATCTTCGGGGCGCTCCTTTCGCTGGCGGCAGCCCTGCTCGCCGACCGCCTCGTCCGGGGCCGCGAGCGGGCCGAGCAGCTGGCCGCGAACCTGGACCGGCTCGCCGCCGAGCAGGAGCTGATGTACACCGAACAGCGGGGCATCGCCCAGACGCTCCAGCATGCGCTGCTGCCCGAGGCGCTTCCCGAGGTCAGGGGCCTGAAGGTCAGGGCGCGCTACCTCGCGGCGAGCAGCGGCGTCGAGATCGGCGGCGATTGGTACGACGTCGTCGCGGTGGGCGAGCACCGCGTGCTCCTGGTCATCGGCGATGTCTCCGGACACGGGCTCCGTGCGGCCACGACGATGGCCTCGCTGCGCCACGCGACGCTGGCCTATGCCGCCCACGATGCGCAACCGGCTGCCATTCTGGGCCGGCTCGCCGAGTACGTCAACGGTGCCAGTCACGACTATTTCGCGACTGTCCTCTGCGTCCTGATCGACGTCGAAGGGCATCGTCTGAAGCTCGCCAGTGCCGGGCATCTGCCACCGCTGCTGGTCGAGAACGGGGGTTCCCAGTTCGTCGAGATGGCCTCCGGCGCGCCGATCGGAGTCGCCGGCGTGACGAGCTACGAGGCAACCGAGATCGTCGTTCGGAGCCACACGACACTGCTCGCCTTCACCGACGGACTGGTCGAGCGACGCGGCGAGATAATCGACGCCGGCCTGGACCGGCTGCGAGCGGCCGCCGCCGGCAACGCCCAGGACCTCGAGGAGCTGATCGCAAACCTGCCCGGGGCGCTCGCATCCGAGGGCCATCACGACGATACTGCGATCGTGGGGATCGAATGGCAGAACTAGACGGCGGCGCGCCCGAGCTGAGGATCGAGACGCGGCCGGGTCCTCCGCCGCTGATCTCGCTCGCCGGCGAACTCGACAGCTCGAACGCCGCGCGCCTCAGTGCCACCGTCGAAACGGCGCTGGCCGAGCGGCCCGAGCGGGTCGTCTTCGAGCTGAGCGACCTGCGCTTCATGGACAGCGCCGGTATCGCGGTGCTGGTCCGCCTGGCGGCCGAGGTGGATGTCGTCGAGCTACGCGATCCCTCCCCGATCGTCCGCCGGATCATCGAGATCACGGGTCTGACCGGGGTGCTGCGGGTGGAGCCATGACGCGGCTTCCCGGCTGCCCCGGACGCAGCGGGTCGGTGCGCGAGGCACGGCGATGGCCCGGGTGCATGAGCGCCTGAACGCCGGGCCCGTGATCGAGGTTCGCGGCCTGCGCAAGTCCTACGGGCCGCACGAGGTGGTCCGCGGCATCGATCTGGCCGTCGAAGCGGGGGAGGTGTTCGCGTTCCTAGGGCCCAACGGCGCGGGCAAGACGACGACCGTCGAGATCCTCGAGGGCTACCGCGGCCGCGACGCGGGCGAGGTCCGGGTCCTCGCCGAGGACCCGGCCACCGCCGACGGGAGCTGGCGTGCACGGATCGGACTGGTGCTCCAGTCCTGCAAGATGCCCGCCGAGCTGACGGTTCGCGAGCTCGTCGAGCTGTATGCCGGCTACTACCCACATCCCCGCAGCGCGCGGGAGACGATCGAGCTCGTGGGCCTCGGCGAGAAGCGCGACGCGCGCACCAGCCAGCTCTCGGGCGGACAGCTGCGGCGCCTCGATGTTGCCCTGGCCCTGATCGGCGACCCCGAGCTGGTCTTCCTCGACGAGCCGACGACCGGCTTCGATCCCTCGGCACGCCACCACGCCTGGGGAATCATCGCGAACCTGCGCGAGCTGGGCAAGACGATCTTCCTGACGACGCACTACATGGACGAGGCCCAGGTGCTCGCCGACCATCTCGCGGTGATCGTCGCCGGACAGATCGTCGCGGCCGGAACACCCGGGACCCTCGGCGGGCGCGATCGCGATCAGAGCGATCTCTCGTTCACGCTGCCACCGGGGACCGCCCTCACGGAGCTGCCCGGCGGCCTCGGCGGCCTCGCCCGGATGCGTGATGACGGCCGCGTCCACCTCAGTGTCCCGACGCCCGCTGCACCGCTTCACGAGCTGACCGCGTGGGCGCTCGGCCGCGGCCTCGAGCTCGCCGACCTGACGGTCACCCGCCCGACGCTCGAGGATGTCTACCTGCGCCTCACCGAGGGCTCGGAGCACCCGGAGTGAGCGCGGCGGGCGTCTTCGCGCACCAGTTCCGCTCAGACCTGGCGCGGTTCTGGCGCAACCCCCAGTCGCGCTACTTCACGCTGCTGATGCCGATCGTCTTCCTCGTCATCTTCTCAACGATCTTCAAGGGCACGACGTTCGCCGACGGCAGACGCATCAAGATCACGACGTTCTATGTGCCGGGGATCATGGCGCTGGGGATCATCTCGGCGACCTTCGTCAATCTCAGCCAGACGATCGTCACCCAGCGCGAGAACGGCGAGTTCAAGCGGCTGCGTGGAACGCCGCTGCCGGCCGCGATCGTGATCGGCTCCCGCGCCGTCGTCGGCATCGTGATCGCGGGCGCGATGTCGGCCCTGCTGCTCGCCATCGGCAACCTCGCCTACAACGTCCGCATCCCCCAATCGACGATGCCCGGGCTCATCGTCACGGTCATCGTCGGCGCCGGCGCCTTCTCCTGTCTCGCCTTCGCCGTCTCCGCCCTGATCTCCTCGGCCGAAGCGGCGGCGCCGGCGATCAACATCACCGTGCTGCCGCTCTACTTCATCTCAGGGGTCTTCGTGCCCGAAAGCCAGATCCCGAGCGTGCTGCGCGACATCGCCAGGGTCTTCCCGATCTACCACCTCGCGCGGGCGCTGCGGCGGACGATCATCGACGCGCACGGATCGGGGATCGCGGGCGGCGACCTGCTGGTGATCGCGGCCTGGGGGGTGGCGGCCCTGCTCGTGGCGGCGCGAACCTTCAGGTGGACCCCGCGGGGGTAGCTGTTCAGCGCGTCCGCGTCTGGCCGCGGGCGAGCATCTCGCAGGTCCCGGCGATGCGGCGCGCCCGCGTCTCGGGACGCTTGGCCTGCTCGACCCACGCGACGAACTCCTTGCGGTGGCTGTAGGCCAGCCCTCCGAAGCGCTCCCAGAGACCGGCCGCCTCGAGCGCGGCGCGGATGTCGGCCGCGACCTCGACCGTACGCGGCTGCTCGTCGAGCTCGACGAGCACCGAGACCGTGTCACCGGGACCCTTGCCGAGCTTCGCCCGGACGTCCTTGCGCAGCAGGATCATCGCCTGATCGCCGCCCATCTTGGCGAAGCTGCCACGGTAGCTCACGCGCCCGTCGAAGGTTGCCGCGAAGGGCACGAGGTTGCCCACGCCGAAGGTCTCCTTGAGGTCATACGGGAACGCGATCCAGGCGCTCGAGTTGGCGACGTTGGTGTTGCGCCGGATCGTCGCGGTGAAGCTGATGGGGCCGGGGTTCGTGTACTTCTTGGCCACCGGGCAATCATAGGCTCGGCACGCCCTTCGATGGCGGCGGGTAACCGATCCGTCCACATAGGATGGACAGAAGGGCCGAACCGTCCTAAGCTGGGGCGAGCACCGACGCCCAACGGCTAACGAGGGAGAACCATGGGACGAGCTGGCGCAGGACAACGCCCGGAGGCGGAGGGAGACACTTCCCGCAAGCAGGCCCGCGGGCGCCCGCTGGCGCGGCTGATCGCCATGCGTGCCGCCATTGCCGCGGTCGGCGCCGTCTCGCTGCTCGCTCTCAGCGCCGGTGGGGCGAGCGCGATCGTCACACATCTGAGCCACGGCAAGAAGCTCTCCTACCAACCGCTTGCGGGCGGCGGGCTCGTGCAGCCGCTGGCGGCCTCACCGAGCAGAAAAAAGGTGCTGCCACTCCTGTATCACGGAGGCCCGGTCATGTCCTCCAACACGAACTACGCCTTCTACTGGGACCCGGCCGGGGCACCCGAATACGCGCCCGGGTACGAGGCGGGCATCGACCTCTACTTCGAACGGCTCGCCCATGACAGTGGCGGCACGCAGAACGTCGATTCCGTGTCGACCCAGTATGGGGACGCCGAAGGCAAGTTCGCCGAATACGACTCCCATTTTGCGGGGGCGATCATCGACACGGACCCCTACCCGGCCAACGGCTGCACCGCCGCGCCGATCTGCCTGACCGATGAACAGATCCAGTCCGAGCTGAAGAGCTACGTGAAATCCCACAGCCTGCCGAGCGACCTCGGGCACGAGTACTTCGTCCTCACCCCGCCCGGCGTCGAAAGCTGCTTCGACGAATCCTCGACCGAATGCTCAGCCGGCACCACCAGCGGCGTCTACTGCGCCTACCACAGCTTCATCTCCGTCGCCGGCGGGGTGATCATCTACGCGGACGACCCCTACACCTTCGGGGTCGAAGGCTGCGACTCGGGCAAACACCCGAGCGAAAGCCCCGCCGAAGGAACGCTCCAGGGCGGGCTCAGCCACGAGCACAACGAGTCGATCACCGACCCTGAAATCTCCGCCTGGTTCGACGCCGAAGACCAGGAGATCGGCGACAAGTGCCGGACGTTCGAGGAAAGCACCGAATACGGGCAGTTTCTCGGGACCGCTCCCGATGGCGCCCCCTACAACCAGGTCGTCGACGGTGGCCTCTATCTCTACCAGCAGGAGTTCAGCAACGAAAACCTCGCCTGCGAGCAGCGGCTGAGCCCGACGGCGCCGACGGTCAAGAAGCTGACGCCGAAGAACGGCCCCGCCACGGGCGGGAGCACCGTCACGATAACCGGCACCGGTTTTGAAGCCGGGTCAAGCGTCAAATTCGGCTCGGCGGCCGGCACGGAAGTCGATGTCGTCTCGAGCGAATCGATCACCGTCGTGACGCCTGAAGAGCCGGCCGGCAAAGTGTCGGTGACGATCAAGACACCGCTCAGAGGCACGAGCGAAGCCTCGAAGAAGGCCACCTTCACGTTCAAGAAAGCCAAGAAGAAATGAGCTCTGCACCGCCCCGTTGACACGGCGGGCGGCGCTCGGCTCCCAGCGCCGGAGCGCCGCCTGCGAACGTGCCAGCCGGCGGCTGCTCGTCGCGCTCGTCGCTCAGCGGACCCCGGCTGCTCGCCCGCGGGCCTCGGGCCGTGGTTCGCTTGCGGGCTGCGGGAGCGGCTCTCCCTGCTCTCCCTCGGAGAGCAGCGGTTCTGCGGCCGCACTCTCGTGCTCACGCTCGAGCTCGGGGCAGATCGCTGTGAACGCGTCCACGACCGCGGGATCGAAGTGCGTGCCGCGCCCGCCCTGGATCTCCGCTACGACATCGGCGAAGGACCAGGAATCCTTGTAATGGCGCCGCGAGGAGAGCGCGTCGAACACGTCGGCGACCGCACAGATCCTGCCGGGCAGCGGTATCTCATCACCCCGCAGCCCGCGCGGGTAACCGCTGCCGTCCCAGTGCTCGTGGTGTGTCCGGGCGACCGTCTCGGCCAGTTGCAAAAGGGGCGAGTGCGACCCCGACAGCAGGCTCGCCCCGGCAGACGTATGGGCCATCATCAGCTCCCGCTCGGCGCGGTCCAGCCCGCCCCGCTTGAGCAGGATGCGGTCGGGCACTCCGATCTTGCCGACGTCGTGGAGGGCGCTTGCGATCCGCAGCTGCTCGGCGTCGGCGGCTGTCATGCCGAGCTGCAGCGCGATCCGCTCGCAGATCCTGCCGACCCGCTCGATGTGGCGCCCGGTGTCCTCGTCGCGGAGCTCGGCGGCCTGTGCGAGCCGGCGAATGACACCGAGCTGGGTTCGGCGCAGTTCTGCGGTGCGCTCGCGGACATCCGCCTCGAGCGTCTGGCCGTAGCGTTCGGCCAGCTCACGCTCCCACGTTTCGGCCACGAAGCAGACGAGCACGGCGCCCAGCGTGCCGAACACCGCGGCGGCGAGCGGGTAGGTGACGCTGACGATCAGCTCGTGGTCGAAGGCGAGCTGCGCCAGCCCGGCGTAGAGAGCCATCGCGGCGAGCCCGAGCAGGAACGCCCGCAGCAGCCGCAGCCGCAGGCAGGCCAGGGGCGTCAGGGCGCCGGCGATCACGATCAGCAGCAGCGTCAGCCAGGTCGGTGCCTCGCGTAGCGGGTTCCCGCGCAGCGCGCTGAGAATCGCGTCCGCCTGGACTTCGGGCCCCGGCATGCCCCTGCCGGAGGCGCCCGGCGTGAGGTGGATGTCCTGCAACACCGGGCTGGTCGCCCCGATCACGACGATCTTGCCGGCGATCAGCGCGGGGGCGACCCGGCCTTCGAGCAGATCGGAGAAGGAGACCCTCGGAATCGTCCCGGGTGGCCCCGGGAAGTCGATCCAGGCCGAGCCGTTCTCGAAATCGGACTTCGCCACCGGGCGCCCCGAAGCCCGTTCGGCGGCGGCGACCGCGATCGTCCGGAGCTTGCCGATCGAGTAGTCGTAGCGCTGGATGACGCCGCTCGAGTTGGTCCGGAAGTTGGCGGCGGCGGGCTCCGCGTGGGCGGCTGCCAGGTTGGCGTTGCCGCCGAGCACGTTCGTTTCTCCGTCGGGGCCGATTTCGGTCGTCGCCAGAACCACCCCCGGCGCTCGGGCGATCGCTTCATAGAGCTTGCCGTCTTCGCTCGCCGTCGTCGGCTGGGTGAACTGGACGTCGTAGACGATCGTGCCCGCGTGATCGGCGTGCAGGACATCGAGCGCGCGAGCGTCGAGCGAGCGGGGGAAGGGCCAGCGCAGCTGGAGCGTGTTGAGCGTCCGTTCGTCGACCGCGACGACGAGGACGTTGCCGGGGTGTCTGACGGGCCGCAGCGAGAAGCGGATGTCGACGCTGTCGCTCTCGAGGCTCGCCCAGGCGCCGGCGAGAAAGGCGAGTACCCCGGCGGCGGCCGCGATCAGCGCGACGGCGCAGAGCAGCCGCCGGCGCCGGTTGGGAGGGGGGCGCTCGCCGGCGCGGATCTCTGGCAGCGTCCCCGGCACCGGCGATTGTCGCTCAGCGGCGCGCCAGGAAGCTGTGACCGGCGCTGACGCTGACCGTGCGGTTGTTGTGGAGATCGCGAACCCGGACCGTTCCCCGTCTGACTCGCGTGAGGGTGCCCGCGCAGCTGTCGATCGTCTCCCATTCGGTCCCCAGGACGGTGGCCACGCTGTTCGCGCCGTGGGTGCTGTAGCGGCCGTGGTTATCGCGCGCCCACAGCAGCCGCGAGCGGCTCTTCGAGGAAGCGCTCGCGTGCGCGTGGCCGCGGCGGTGGCGAGCGCAGATGGGCAGCCGGCCGCGCAGGATCAGCTCGGTCATGCCCGTGCCGTTGGCACTCTGTCCGACCTCGAAGGCACCGCCCCAGACGGTGACGGTCTGGGTCTGACCCGAGCCGGACAGCGCAGTCGTCAGGTTCAGGACGCCGTGAACGGCGTCGATCACCGATCCCAGCGGGACGGCGGCGCTCGCCTCGAGTGGTACGAAGGTGCTCGTCGCGGGCCGCTCGATGAGGATCTGGCCCGTCGTCGGGCTGGCCGTGGCGATCCGCCCGATCACGGGCTGCGGGGAGGACGGGGCCGGCTTCGATCCGGCGCCGGTGCTCAGCGGCGCTTCCTTCAGTTCGGGGGACAGCGGGCTCGTTTCGGCGGGCGTCGTGAAGGTGGCGTCGGCACCGTAGGTGGTTCCGCTGGCGTTCGTCGCGAGCGCCCTGAAGTGGTACTCGCTCCCGGCTTCGAGCCCGCTGAGCGTGGCCGTGACGGTGCCGGGAACGCTCGTGCTGAGGAGCGCTTCGCCGGCTGTCACCGACCCGTAGGCGCTCGTCCTGCCGTACTGGAAGGAGTAGCTCGTGCTCTGCGCGTTCGGCGTGATCGTGGCCGCGAGCCGCGCCGTGTGGGGCCCGCTCACCTGGGCGGTCGGCGAGGCCACGCCCGGGGCCACCGTCAGGCGCCCGATCTTCGCGGGATTGGCGTTCTCGACGAACCAGATGTTGCCGTCGGGACCCGAGGTGATGCCCCAGGGTTTCGATTTGGCGCTGAGGCCCGCCGCTTCGGAG
>Ga0182012_10004603_pt1 | contig 14366 bp, 11 predicted proteins | sample 612S2SmetaG_FD_120486 | JGI IMG/M metagenome (GOLD analysis project Ga0182012, IMG submission 120486) | Permafrost microbial communities from Stordalen Mire, Sweden - 612S2S metaG | ecosystem: Environmental > Terrestrial > Soil > Wetlands > Permafrost | place: Sweden: Stordalen | collected... | reverse complement strand
CTGACTTTAGTGTCGAACTGGATCTGTACCGGACGTACATCGATTTCAGACAAAATTTTCTGAGCTCGCGAGACATCGTCCGGGGACCCGGTCAAGAGAATTAAGCTCGGGTCGACATTAGACTTAGATGGTTTCTTGTCGTCTCCGCCGCTTCTAAGTCCGGAGGATTCCGAACCGCTATTATCAGCCGCCGGAGTCGCCGCTGGGGTATTCGAACCGGCAGTGCCGATATTGAAGATTGGTGCGGAACTGGCAGGCGCGCCGCCGGCGGACGATCCGCTTCCACTACCACTTCCGCCGCCGCTGCCTGATGACTCCGATGTGGGAGCCTTCTGAGCGTAGCCGCGCATCGGGCCAAGGTTGACGATTACTCCGGGGACGAGCTGCTTTAAGGTCTTAACCAGGTCGGACGGAGAGGCGTACACGACATTATAGACAACCGTGCTCTGTTCAAGAGCGGTTTCACGCAGTGATCCGTCGATTTGTGTAATTAAGGTTCGCGCCTGTGCAACATCCGCGGGAAGTCCGCTAAGGACGAGCGCTTTGGAACCGTTGCCTTCATTTGCACCTTGTGTGGAACTTCCGTCGGTGATCTTCAGGTTTGGAAAGCTGCTGGCAAGCACGGATGAAAGATCCTTGAATGACGCATATTCGAACGTCACCACAGACGAAATCGGCGTATTGTCAGCGGCATTGCCTGTGAGCGTGAGTATTCCGGCCGGCGTTCCGATGACATAGGTTGAACCTACTTTCGCATACTCATACCCTGACAAATGCGTAATCATTTCCAGCGCCTGGTCCAGAGTTACATGCGATAGGGAAACAGTGATCGTGCCCTTTACATCAGTCCCGGACACAATGTTCGCATGGGTCTGCACGGCCAGAGCCTTCAACACGTCGTTGATGTCGGCGGCCACAAAATCAAGGGTCACATCGCCTTCCGTATTTTCAGCGCTTGCGGCGGCTCGACGCTGCTGCACTCTTCCCGAGAATGCCGCCGGTCCGGCGCTCACTGCGGTTGATGCAGCTGACAATGCAGCAGCAGAGTGCTCTGGAGCAGCGGTCACCTGAGGCACGGGCGTCGATAAAGGAAGCGGCTTTGCGAACGCAAGTGCGAGCTTCACCGTCTTTGCGGCAACCGAAGGCTTCTTCGCATTCGCAGCCCGTACCGGCACAATATAATTCACATGCTTCGCTTCCGAAAGCCGGCTGAGATACTCCGCTTCTTCCGTCGGATGCTCGGTTGCCCATTTGACTGCCCATATGGATTTGTGCACCAAGACAACCTTCGGCGTTGTCACTTTGATCGCTGCCGTTTTGCTGACAGGCAACGGAGCTGCTTGCGTCTGAATGGAGCTCAGTCCGCAGAGAATGCTTGCAAAGAGGAGCATCTTAGCAAACCGGCCTATCGAACGAGCCTTTGGCCCTAATTGGATTTCGAACGACATATTCTTCTCCTGACGATCAATTGTAATAGCAATGAAAGATGGTTTTTTCAATTTAGTTCACTTGCGGCGTGACGCCGCCGTTGATTTCTTTAGTCAGCTGGTTTACCGCGGCTGTTCCCGCGACGAGTCCTGCTGCGGACGGTTGGACGGCGTTTCCAGTTGTTTCCGCTGGAATGGGGGCCGGCGCTGCGCCAGTTGGCTTCGCTACGTTTTCCCCGAGCCTCAAGCGAACGCGGTTTTTGCCCTGCGCGAGAGTAACTCCAAAGCGGTCTATGCCGATAAGTCGATACTGATCGTCAACCATGTCTCCGAGAGGCACGAACCGGCGGGCGTCCCCATTTCTCAAAATCGCAATTCGGCTGCTGCTGTCAGGTCCGGTAAGCACACCGGTTACCGACCAGGAGACGACGGGCGCTACGCCCGAAACTGCCGAGAACGACGGAGATCCTGGAGTAAGTCCAGTTAGCGGTCTAATGGCGCTGGAAAATGGAAGCGGGCGCAACACGCCAAGAGTCTGCCTGGTCTGGTTCAGGCTTGTCGTGAAAGTTGTCGTCGAATTGTTCGCTAGAGCCGACGTCGCAGGCGGCGCTGCTGAGATAAATGGGTCGCGCATGTCTAATGACGGTGCGTTTCCGTCCGTAAGCGATGCGAGCTCAAGCTGCGCTTCGTCGATGATGGGGTTTTTGCCCACGGCGCTCGTCTTTCTGGCTCCTGCTACCGCCTTCTCCGGCAGCGGCGGCGTCAACATTCTTAGTGAAAAGTATCCTAACATGCCGATCGATAGCACGCTTAGCGCTACAATTTGCGGCATCTGCTTCTTGTCGAAATAGAACTTTACTTTGCTCATTTGTTTGTCACCCTTGCTTTGCTGAACCTGGCGCGGCGGCGGATGCGAGCCCGGTTGTCGCCGATCCGTCAGTGTCGGTGGTTGGCGGCGCAAAAACGTAAGCGTCTATGGAAAAGACAGCATTTAGTGCGGGCTCGGCTACGGCGCCCGTGCCCATCGAGCCTGCCGATAGACCTTTCGGTGACAGGTTCAGGCTCTTGAGGCAAAGGATTTTAGGGAAGCGCGGCAGGCCGTATATGAACTGCATGATCTGGCGGTAAGTACCCGTGACCGTCAGCTGGACCGGCAGCGTGTCGTAGGGTGGGGCGACTGCCTTTGCATTAGATGCGCTCGCAGCCCCAGCCGTTGCATCGCCGGATGCAGGGACGGCCGCAGCAACAGGGGCCGCCGCCTTTTGAGTCAGCGACGCCAGCGGGCCGGGCTTTACGGACATCACCTGAAGTCCAGTGGTCTGGGCCAGCACCTGGAGCTGCTGCAGCAACGTGGGCACATATTGGTTCTGCGGAATCGGCCCTTCAAGAAAGGCAATCTGCGACGTCGTTGTATTGTAGTCCGCGAGAGTTGACTGGTATCGCCGGGCGATCTGTGAACTGCTGCCGGCCTGAGCCTGCAGGTTAACGACGGAATTTCTTGCGATGGCGATCTGACTAAAGAGCAGATAACCCAAACCTGCACCGACTGCAAATACCACGCCTGCTACCGACAACAGCGCGGTCGTTACATTCTTCGATCGTTGATCGAATGTTGGCCTTGGCTTGACGATAAACGGAAGCCCATTCGCTGCGGGAACAGCTTGATTAAGATTTTTGAACATTGTTGTTTCCTGGGGTCTTAGCTGCACTTTTCGGCGGCGCCAGCGAATGAAGCTGGATTGCGATCTGGAACTCGACATTGCTGGTCGGAGGCGCTTTGGCGGTGCTTGCCCCGGTTTGCGTCTGTTGGACGAGATTCAAGGTGACATGCTCGAACTGCGGATACTGGTTCATCCTCAACATTGTCAGTCCGACATCGGATTGGTTTAGCGATGATCCTGTGATCGACAAAGTCGGGTCAGCGGCAGGTGCGCTAACCTTACTGGTTGCGTCTCCGCCGGAAACGTCCCCGGATGTGGTCAGGTTAGCGAGCCATGTGCTGGTTGAGAGGCTGCACGTAATATTCTGCAGGGCTGTGTACAGATACAACGTACTATTCCGAGCGCTTCCAAGCGCGGAAAGCTTCGGCTGCAAGGTCGCGGTTTGCTCTTGCAGAGATTGTATCTGCTTGACCTGCGGCTTTAACTTGACGATTTTGTCGTTCAAGCTTCCGACCTGACCCTGTGTTGTAACCAGTTGAACCAGCATGAAAGACAACGCGACCATGAACAAGCCTGCTTCGGCCAAAATGCCGTAGACCAGGTTTCGCGTTTTAAGTTCAAGCCGGTGCTTTTCTGCTCGCCTTGCGGCAATCATATTAATAGAGGGCATCGTTATCTTCCTCGACGGTTTCCAATATCTTTCAGGCCGCTTCCGCAAGCGATTCTTCGGGTTCCGCCACAATTTCCAATTTGGTCTTGGTCGCCGGCTTGCTGACAATGGGCGCGACTGCGCACTCCTTGAGCGCCAAGCTGACGCAAAGCGCAAGAACCGAATGATTCGCAGCGACGAATTCACTTGACAGGCTGTCGGAGATTAGCGACTGGCTGTCAAAAACATTCCAGGTTTCGACCGGCGATCCAAGACGAGCGGACATGTATTTGTCAATTCCGCTCAGCAAACCGCTGCCTCCTGTAACGACCAGCCTCGTCACTTCTCGAGGATCCTCGACTCCGGGAATTAGGAGCGCGCGTTCACTGATCTGGGTGTGATAGTAATTTGTAGATCGTCGAACTTCCCGCAGCAATTCGTCGAGCACGGGTTGGACGCTTTTGGCAAGAGCGACACTTTCGGGATCGGCATCCGAGCGAAGCAGAGCGCTCATGTCTACCTGCTTCTTTAACTCTTCCGCAACCTGCCATTCGCACTTCTTGGCGATCTTCAAGGCGTTGGTGAAGTGATCTCCTGCGATGGGAATGTTCCGCGTCAAAGCGAACTGTCCGTTCGCCACGATGTTGACATCCGTTTTGACCGATCCGATGTCAAGAATTGCCAGGGTCTCGTTTTCGTGAGCCCGCGAAGAGGCGCACTCCAAAAGAACCCGCTGCAGTGCGAACGCCTCGACATCGATTGAGACGGCTTCCAGACCGGCAAGCTCAATGGTTTCAATGCGAGAGTTGACCATCTCGTTTGGCGCCGCAACCAGGGTGACGTCCATTTTGTCCGGCTCGCCGGGCGATGGTCCAAGTATTTCGAATTCGACGATAGAATCGTCAACGGAGCAAGAGATGTATTTTGTCGCTTCGTAACGAATGGACTTTCGCAGCGCGACCTCGGAGATTCTCGGCATTTTGGCGTGACGGACGATCACTCCGGCTCCGGATATGGCAGCGACTGCCCCTGTGGCGTGACCTAGCTTTGCATTGCGAAGGAGTTCACGCAGCGCGGTTGCGACGGCAGGTTTGTCAATGACATTGCCGTCGCGCACGCCGCCTTCAGGAGTCGCAACAATGGCGACATTTGAAACTTTCCAGCATCCCTGACCCGCGCTCTCGGTGAAGGCGACCTTCATCCAACGACTGCCGATATCAATACCAACAATCGTTTCTTTGCCTAAAATATTCGACAGACCAAGCATCGATCAGAACCTCCTGGCCCCTTGCGCCGATCATTTGCGCCGTTCTAGCCGACGTTACAGTTGAAACGTCGGTAACTAAAAGGGGTGACTATCCACTTGGAATTATGGTTTTAGGGGCTTGAAACTGGAGGGAGAACCGTCGCTTCGTCTATGAACTGGTATCTTGACGGGATTTAGTTAAAAAAGTAAATCTGAGCTCGCCTGCCAGGGTTTCGAAGACATGTTGCGCTCAACTCTTTGATTGTGCTCAATCGGCATTCAGCTTCCGGTGCTTTGACCGTCCCGCCCATATAGACGGAGCGCAAGTTCAGCAATTTGCACATCGGCTCTCCTTCTAATTCAAATTTGCGGCTCCTCCTATCAGAGAGCATCTCTGCTTAGAGGTTAAACGGTTTAACTGCGATGTAGGTCAGGCGTTGCGCTTGCTGCAGCGTTTGGCGCAGCTTACTCGTCGTGTTTCTATGCTGCCGACGCCGCTAAGACGGCGTTTAAAAAGGAGATGCGCTCGTACCCAAACACACTTGCATTTTTGCTCGCATCGGCACGATGATCGAGCTCGGCTTTGTGCTATTGCTCATTATGGTTAGACGATTCGTCCTTGCCGAATTAGATTGGAGCATACCTTTTGATTCAGCGTCTCGCGCTATCCCTCCGGGTAAGGAACTACAACCACAATGTGGAAAATCATCGGCTCATTCGGATCTGTGCTCCCTCTAACGGTGAGTAAAGAGGCGTTACTGATGCGGCGGTAAGCTACTTCTGCTGGCCCGTGGAGATATGGAAAGAACTTAGCATATCAAGTCTATGAACTCTACGGCAATTTAGCACGTCGAAATGCTATTGAACACGTTCGATTGGGGCGACGCTTTAGTGAGTGCAAAGTCTTCAAATTGTGAACCTGAACAATCAAATGGCAACCTGAAACGAGATTCGACGACAATTTATTCGCGAATTATTGATAGTCAGAGCACGTCACTTGCCAATCAGGTGAAGCCTTATGTCTATTCCGTCCTCTTGTTTTTGGCGAGCTGTGCGATCATGTGGCTAGGAAACACGCTTCTCCTTGAGTACGCTTTCCCGTGGTCACTTTTCGCTTTGATTGTGGTGGGAGCCGCCGCGATTTTTTGGGGCAACAAACCTGCTGTTTTGGTATTGGCGTTGTCGGTTTTATTCAGCGGAATCTTCCTGCCTGACCTTCGCAGCGCCCACTTTCACGCCAACGTTTTGTCAACGCGAATTCAAATGCTGAGAATGCCTCTCTTCGCCCTTTGCGGTGGAACCGTCATCTGGCTAACTCACCAGAGTCGCCTCATCCAGAAAAGAGCGGAAAAGAGAAAATCAGTTGTCGAGGCGCTGCAGCATATGACTCTTCCCGCTACCCTTCCTCTTATTCCGGGCTACGAAATTTCAAGCGTATATAGACCGGCGCGGATTGACGAAGCCGTAAGCGGAGATTTCTACGATTGCTTTATGGTAAGAGATGCCATTTTTGGCATCCTCATAGGAGATGTCGTAGGCAAGGGCAAAGAGGCCACAATTTCGACGGCGTTGTTAAGATATAGCGTACGTTCATTCGCCAGTTTAGGGATGACGCCCTCCCAAGTACTGTCTAGTTTGACTCGCTTACTCGAGAATCAGAACGTGAATTTTCAGACGGCTACTTTGTTTTTCGCCCTTCTCGATAGCGCATCCGGTGAGCTCACGTATTCTTCCGCAGGTCATGAGCCGCCGTTGCATATGCTTGCAAGCGGCGGCTTTGAGCATTTAGAGTCGGGCGGCCCATTGCTTGGGATTGGAGATCAGTTCAAATACGACGAGGGAGCAATACATATATCCAAGGGCGACAGGATCCTCATGATGACTGACGGGGTGACCGAGAAGGAGAGTTCCTTGGCAGTAGAGGAGTATTACGGTTCATGCAAAGCATTCCAAAACAGTGGACCATGGACCAGGCTATCAACCAACTCGACTCCTTGTTAGCGAATTATACATCGGGTAATTATCGTGATGATGTCGCGATGCTTCTACTTATGCGTACGGTCTAAAACTCAGGCCATAGCGTTCTGCGGCTTTGTTTCTGGGCTTAAGCTGGCCTCCGTTCGAGTAATTAACCGCAATTCTGCTATTTCCAACTTTCGTTCTTCTTTTGCGATCGGCGCAATCTCGAAATCACAATACGCAGTTGTTATGCTATAATAATATTTATATATCATTACATTATGATAAAGTTATCCAAATGACACCTGAAATACAAACGCGCGCCTCCTTACTGTTTGCTGCACTCGCGTATCCGGTGCGGCTTCGCATTGTGCAGTCGCTGATCGAGCAATCAAGTACGGTCGGCGACATATCGTCCAGATTAGGGATACTCCAGTCAAGCTCCTCTCAACATTTATCCGTCCTTGCACGTGCAGGTATCGTTAACAAGGTGCAGCAGGGAACTCAGCACGTATATAGCGTTAGAGGCCCAAGGATAAAGTTGATTCTAGAACTCATCGAGGAATTTTGTACGGTACATGGTCTGTATGGCGAAGATCCGGTCGATCAGAGGTCCGGCCGAATTGAGGACTTGACCGAAAATGAATAAAGATAATATGACGCCAATACCGCATTTGCAGGAGCTGCCCGCACAGAGCAAAACAAACATTCATTCACCGCGTCTAAGTCTAACTCTCCTCTGCTGCCTCGCGTTAGCTGTTGGCATAGTGACCGCGCTCGGCGCCGTCGTGTTCCGCGAGCTTATCGGTCTTGTTCACAATTTATTCTTTCTCGGCCGTTTTAAGGCTGCTTATAACGCAAGTGAGTTCGATCCAACTAATCGGTGGGGGGCGCTCGTTATTCTTGTGCCGGTTATTGGAGGGATCGGTGTTACTTGGATCGTCTCAACATTCGCTCCGGAGGCCAAAGGGCATGGCGTACCGGAGGTGATAGACTCGATATACTATAATAGAGGGGTGATTAGGCCGATCGTAGCGATCGTTAAGTCTATCGCATCTGCCCTAGCAATTGGAACCGGCTCGTCAGTTGGGCGAGAAGGCCCTATTATCCAGATTGGTTCGGCTCTCGGGTCGACCTTTGGCCAGGTTTTTCGAATGTCGGCCGGGCAGCGTATCACGCTCGTTGCCGCTGGAGCCGGCGCTGGAATAGCGGCAACCTTCAATACACCGATTGGAGGTGTACTATTTGCTTCAGAGCTAATGCTGCCGGAAATCAGTGTAGACACTTTTCTGCCTGTAGCACTCGCCACCGGCGCCGCAACCTTTATCGGTCATCTGTTTTTTGGCTCACAGCCCGCTTTCCTGGTTCCGGTCAACCTGGCAGTATTACCTAATCTCCCCGCAAGCTCAATCACGCTGGCGTTGTATGTAGTGCTCGGCGCTATCGCCGGAGTAGCTGGCGCCGTATTTATCAGAGGATTGCATTGGTTGGAGGATCTATTCGATTTGGTGCCGGGACGTTATACTCGGCATGCCATAGGCATGACTTTAGTTGGTGTTCTTATGTATGGTCTCTACAAAGTGGCCGGACACTACTTTGTTGACGGAGTCGGTTACGCGACTATACAATCCACATTGCGCGGCACAATTACCGGTTTCTGGTTTCTCCTCGCCCTTTATTTCTGCAAGCTGTTAGCCACCAGCTGCAGTTTGGGTTCGGGAAGCTCTGGAGGTGTATTTTCTCCGTCTCTGTTCATGGGCGCCACACTGGGAGCAGCGTTCGCGTCATTAGTTCTTGCGGTGTTTCCTGGCGCTCCTGTGAGTATTCCCGCCTTTGCTATGGTGGGCATGGCAGCTATGGTCGGAGGCAGCACTGGCGCGGCCATGACCGCTGTGGCGATGATCTTCGAAATGACTCTTGACTATAACATAGTCCTCCCCACCATCCTCGCGGTTGCCGTGGCGCTGGGAACCCGGCGCTGGCTATCACCGGAGACAATCTACACCCTGAAGTTGGCTCGTCGCGGCCATGCAGCGCCGAAGGCTCTTCACGCCAATCTATTCTTAGTGAGAAGTGCCGCTGAAGTCATGGAAACAGATGTTGCCGTACTTGACGAGAGCGTATTGTTCTCGATCTTTATGAAACCAGAGGCGAGCGGACTCCGTCACGTTGTCGTTACCAGACTCGGAGATCCTTGGGGCGTGATTAGAGTAAATGCTGACCTCAGGCGCGGAATTGGCACGGTCTCAGAGGACGTTACAGTGGGTGATTTATCTCAAAGAGACTTCATCTTAGCGAACCAAGACGAGGCAATGTACGACGTGATTTCTGAAATGTCTAAGCAAAATGCGGTCGCTGCTGTCGTCATGGGAAAACACAAAACCGGCGAACACCTTGTCGTCCGCGGCGTTATTACTAAGGATTATATTGCGGATGCGGTCGCTGGGAGCATTGAAATTTATGCTGGTTGAATGAAGGATTGCAAAATGGACGCGGGTTTAAGTGTGGTGAAGAAGAATAACAGCGATGTGATAACTGCGGTATACAGAAATCATCCGGATGCCGAGGCGGCAATTCGGCTCCTGGCGGCTAATGGCATCCCGATGAAAGTGGTATCACTCATAGGGCGAAATTTCGAAGCTGACAATGAAGTCTATGGATTTCACCAACCTTCAGATGCTACGTCCTTTAGAGCGGCCGAAGGTGCATGGTTGGGGGGAATATTTGGCTTGGTAATAGGAGCGACAGGCTTCTTTGTATTTCCAGTCATAGGAGCGCTCGTCGTGTTGGGTCCGTTGTCGGAGATGATTGCCGGCGCCGCTGCGGGCGCATGTGCAGGCGCGGGACTTGGCGCCTTAGTCAGCGGGCTTATGGCAGCCGGTATTTCGAAGGAGAAGTCGGGCGCCTATCAGTCACGGCTCCAACGCGGTGAGTTTTTGCTCGTTGTTCACGGCTCGATGGTCCAACTAAAGAGAATGCGCGACCTCTTAGCAGGAACGCTAACCATTGATATCGAGATTCATTTAGTCTCTTGAGCTCAGGTCGCTGTCGTCTAGTCTTGTTCATTGAAATGCGTCCAGTCGCGGTTGCGGCTCTTTGTTTTCGCTCTGTCTAATCCTGGGTAACTGGACTAAAGTTAATACATAGAGGGCAAAGGTTCGAATTCTATGAAACTCAATGTAAAGTCATTCGCGTTAACTTCCGGCATAATTTGGGGAGTGGGGGTGTTCTTTTTGACATGGTGGATTATCGCATTTGACGGTGAAACAAGGGAAGCTACGTTCATTGGCAAGCTTTACCGTGGTTATACGATAACGGCCGCCGGCAGTGTAATCGGGTCTGTCTACGGATTCTTCGATGCCCTATTTGGGGCAGCAATATTTGCGTGGCTTTACAATAAGTTCACTGATTCGACTTTGTCGAAAGGCGCTTGAGAAACGTTGAGCGGCAGGGTGAGCGGATCACATGCTTCAAGTATAATTCGCCAATAATAAAGACGTAAAGCATAACTTGCCCCAAAGTCACTTCAGTAGAACCTCGTCCTGCTGAAGTTTATTCGTGTAACGGAACGGGAATATTTCCACGTTGAAAGCCCCTCAGATTTAGAAACTTTCACTGCGCTAATGTCCCGAAAAAGCGCTGACATTCAAAATCCACGCAGCCTGGTGCGACCAATAGGAAAGTACAATGAAAACTATCAGCGCCCTGCCGGCGGCCGCATTCTCGTTATAGGACTCGGTACCGCTTTCGCGTTACGCAGTGATTTGCCATTAGCGACGACCATATCTATTGCCGTGGTTGCGTTTGTTTTAGCCATGTTAGTCTCTTCCTCGCTTCAAGTTGCCAATCAATGGGACCGGGCTGTGGTACTCCGTATGGGTAAGTTTTCGGAGCTTAAAGGACCAGGCCTATTCTTTATCATTCCCGTGATCGATACAATCGTCTACTGGATTGACACCCGCGTTATCACCATGTCATTCAAGGCCGAAAAGACATTGACAAAAGATACGGTTCCGGTGGATGTGGATGCCGTGCTCTTCTGGCAGGTGGAAGACCCGAAGAAGGCGGCATTGGATGTAGCAGACTACCAAACAGCGATCGGCTGGGCGTGCCAGACGGCGCTGCGCGACGTTATTGGCAAAACAATGCTCGCTGACATGCTTGAGGGTCGAGACCGAATCAGCTCTCAACTTCACAAGATTATCGATATTCGAACCGAACCCTGGGGCATTACCGTGATCTCCGTGGAAGTAAAGGATGTGCTTATTCCTTCCGGATTGGAAAGCGCCATGTCCATGCAGGCGCAAGCGGAACGCGAACGACAGGCAAGAGTAATTCTAGGAGACTCGGAAAGACAAGTGGCCGAGAAGTTTGGGGAGGCGTCCAGAACGTATGTCAATAACCCGGTGGCCTTTAATCTACGAGCCATGAACATGTCAAGATCGATCTCGCAATCATCCGGGTGACCTTTCAGCTTGTATCGATCGATGCGGCGTCGGACGGTCTCCGCCTTGTCTTCGTTCATAAGGAACCGCCGTGGGGCCTGTTCTGTGATGGGTTCGTAGATAAAGTCATGCGGACTTCTTTGAAGGTCATAGGATTTTCCTCGTTTTGATCAATGTTATTGCAAGAGTTGCTTGCGAATTGCTTCCAGCTCCCGCCTGCGCTCGTCGGTGGTCTTGGGATATTCCATTTTAAGGTCGTCCAATGCGTCCAGGACGATTTGCGAGACGATCAGCCGAGCGTTCTCTTTATCGTCGGCCGGAACGATGTACCATGGCGCTAAGTGAGAACTGGTCGCACCTATGCAGTCTTCGTACGCCTTGGTATAGTCCTTCCAGAACGTCCTTTCCTTTGCGTCCGCGAGGCTGAACTTCCAGTTCTTGTCGGGCTCGTCGATCCGGGAAAGGAAGCGATTTCGCTGCTCTTCTTTCGACATGTGAAGAAAAATCTTGACAATCCGTGTGCCGTTTCGGTGAAGATGCTTTTCAAAATCCACAATCGAACAATATCGCTTGTCCCAAAAGTCTTTTTCATCAACAAGCTTAATGGGAATCGGCTGGCTCTGGAGAAGCTCTGGATGCACACGAACTACTAGGACGTCTTCGTAATAGGAACGATTGAAGATGCCGATCCGGCCGCGCTCCGGCAGGCATTTGGCGCATCTCCAGAGAAAATCATGTTCTAACTCATCTAGGCTCGGCTGTTTGAAGCTGACCACATCACAGCCTTGAGGGTTAACTCCCGACATAACATGCCGAATCGATCCGTCCTTGCCCGCTGCATCGAGTGCCTGAAAAATTACCAGTAAAGCATAACGATTAGACGCGTAGTGAACGCGCTGCCCTTCACTAAGCAGTTTAACGTGTTCGGATAGCAAGTCTTGATACTGTTCTTTTGAGTTATAATCGGACTTGACGCGTGTCGGCCGCTCGTTAAGATCAATCGTCTCGTCCGTTTGAATCCGGAACTTCTTTATGTTTATCTTGATAGTCACTGTGAGGTTCCTTCTTTCAGAATATGGCGCTTCGCAATTCCGCGGTCCTGCGGATAAACGAAGAGCTGAAGACCGCCCGCTCGGTGCAGCACCTGTTGCTGCACACGAACGAATAAGCCGGCATTAGCCCAGGTCATGTCGTCGCCTTCAGCCCAGCCTTGGCCGTAGCCTTTTCCTTGGAATTGAGCGGGTCGAGAATATGGTAAGCGAGGAGCTTAATGCGGTCGTTGATCAATGCCCATACGATTGCATACCCCCAGACAAATGCCGCCCAACCCCAACCAAGCGGCGCCATAAACAGACCGTACACAGCGATCAGGGTAGCGACGATCTGGGTTCCAAGGACGGCCATCCAGAGAATCTTGGCCGGCTTAACAGACCAGAAAGGGCCACGGGTACGAGTTAGGAATATGGTTAAATGGCCGGCGACGGAGAGCTTGAGATACATCATTGTTTGTATCAGCGCTTTGTCCATGTGAAAAACGCGTTCGCCGAGGTAAAAGAGCCCAAATGCGGCGACGACTCCAACCACACCAAGGACGGTTGCGATACCCAGGACGACGTGCATATTCCACTTTTCAGGTTTGTCCTTGTACGCGACATTGTCGTACGCTATCGAGAGAATAGCGCCGTCGTTTAGCAGAGCGATCATAACGATCATTACTGCGGTCACCGGGTAAAAGTTAAAGACAAGAATCGCCAGGGTCATAAAGAGCAAGACTCGCAACGTCTCCGCAATCCGGTACATTGCGTAGCTGTTCATTCGTTGGAAGATTCGGCGGCTTTCCTTGATAGCATCGATAATAACCGAAAGCCCTGTGGTGAGGAGCACAATGTCAGCGGCTGCCCGGGCCGCATCTGTGGCGCCGGAAACGGCGATGCCGCAGTCCGCTTCTTTCAACGCCGGCGCATCGTTAACGCCGTCACCGGTCATCCCAACAAAATGCCCCTTCTTTTTAAGGACATCGATAATATGGAACTTGTGCTCTGGAAAGACCTGCGCAAACCCATCAGCGTTTTCAATCAGTTTGGCATTCTTTGCATCCGCCGCCTTTTTAGGGTCGCCTAATGTTCCGGCATCCAGGATGTCGGTCCCGAGGCCAAGCTGCCGCGCTGTTTCCTTGGCAATTGCGATTTGGTCGCCCGTGATCATCTTGACAGCGACGCCCATCTCCTTCGCGCTCACCAAAGTCTTTTTCGCAGTTGGCCGCGGAGGATCGAACAACGGTAGAACGCCTAGGAATTTCCACTGGTCCTTGCTGTCTGCTCGCGCCACGCCAAGCGACCGAAAGCCTTTTGCGGCAAAATCATTGACCGCTTTCTCCACTTTTTCCTTAATCTGTGACGCGTCGGTTGCCATTTGCAGAATCACCTGAGGCGCGCCTTTAGCGATATCAAACTGCTTACCGTCTTTGGATTTGACCTTAGCTTCCGTGCGTTTATGAACAGGATCAAAGGGCTGAAAATGGAGAACTTCGTATTCCTTCAAAGTCTTTGGGTCTTTTACGCCGCCGATAACGGCGAGGTCGATTGTATCCTTGTCTTCCGCCCGCGACGCAAGGGCGCCAGCGAGTATCAGTTGTTCGGCGGTAACACCGTCCATCATGAAAGGGTCACCAAGCGTGAGCTTGTTTTCCGTCAGTGTACCGGTTTTGTCCGAACACAAAATATCAACACCTGCAAGCTCCTCGATTGCGGATAATTTCGTTACGATCGCTTCCTTTTTTGCCAAAAGCTGTGCTCCGACAGCCATTGTCACGGAAAGCACCGTAGGCATAGCCACCGGGATCGCGGCAACCAGCAGAACCAAAGCGAACTCCAATGTGGTGAGTATCGGATCATGTCGAAGGATGGCGGCCAGAATGATGATCGAGACGAGAGCGACGGCAAATACAATAAGATAATTGCCAATCTTCAGAACCGCCTT
>Ga0182012_10004602_pt1 | contig 14366 bp, 12 predicted proteins | sample 612S2SmetaG_FD_120486 | JGI IMG/M metagenome (GOLD analysis project Ga0182012, IMG submission 120486) | Permafrost microbial communities from Stordalen Mire, Sweden - 612S2S metaG | ecosystem: Environmental > Terrestrial > Soil > Wetlands > Permafrost | place: Sweden: Stordalen | collected... | reverse complement strand
GCGACCTGTATCAGATCATGCCGCGCTTCGGTTACACGCGCCTGTTTGAGACGATCCTCGATCATCCGTGCATCCGCATCACCCTCGGAACGCCGTTCGCCGTCGCCATGCTCGCCGGTTACACGCATTGTTTCAACAGCATGCCGATCGATCAGTTCTTCGACTACCGGTTTGGACCGTTGCCGTACCGGTCGATCCGGTTTCATCATCAGACCGTGCCGTTCGATGCGGTGACCGGCGATGCCGCCACGATCAACTACACCGATAACGGTCCGCTCACCCGCCAGACGGACTGGTCCCGGCTGCCATGCCACGTGGTCCGAGGCGGCCCGCACAAGACCATCACAAGTGAGGAACCGTGCGACTACACCGACAACCATCATGAGCGGTATTACCCGGTGAAAACCTCAGACGGTCGCTTTCAGGCCATCTACGGCCAGTACAGGGACCTCGCTGCTACACTGCCCACCGTCAGTTTCATCGGACGGTGCGGCACCTATCAGTATCTCGACATGCACCAGGTCATCAACCAGTCGCTTGTGCACGTCACCGACTGGATCGGGCAGAACGGCCGGCCGGAAGCGGCCTGACCTTACCGGCGCCGCGTCAGATTGGTGCCGACCGAACTGAAAAACGAGAACAGCGCATCCCCGGCAATCACCCCGCCGGCGAACACCTCCATGATCGAGCGTCCCTCTGCCCCGTGCGCACCCAGCCAGATCTGGCGGCACACGATCCCGGTCAGCACTGCCCAGCCGGCCCACGGTGCCGCAATCAGCAATCCGGTGGCGAACAGCACCCCCAATTGCCGCCGCTGCCCGCCCAGCGCCTGCATCGCCGCGCCGGGGATCGCCCACAGCATCATCGACACGGCCGCCGGCCCCGCGATTCCGGCCTTGATCGTCGCCACATAGACCCGATCGACAGGTGGGATCAGGTTCTGCGCGAAATATCCCTGCCAGGTCAGCCCGACCACCACGATCGCCACCACGAATGCCGCCATTGCCGCATACAGTTGCTGCCGGCGCCCATCCGCCTCGAATGCCGAACCGTAGCCTTCGCGCAGCATGAACCCGGCCTTCAGATCGTAGCCCATATCCGCGAAGGCTGGCCCGGTGGCCGCGGAAAATCCGACCAGCAAGGCCAGCGCCGGCGGAGGAAAGCCGATCAGCACGCCGATCAGCAGCGTGATCAGCGCCACCGCGAACGCCGGAAACCACCCCGAGTGCATCGCCGCCAGCCCGACCAGCAACTCATGCACGAAGGCCGCAAACGCGGCGTAGAACACGAACGCCGCCAGCATCACGGGCGACAGATCGCTCATCAACCCTCCGGCCAGCGCGATCCCGACGGCAATGACCAGATACCCCACGAACCCGAACCCCAGGGTTCCGCCGACCGGCTTTGCCGAACCCCCCGCATCGCTTCCTCGCTTGCTGATCACCACGCCCACCTGGACCAGTGCCATCAGGCCGGCGCCGATCATGAACCCGTGCGGCACCAGCGCGGCGTTCAGGTCGCCGTTCGGAAACAGCCCGGAAAACAGCGGCCCCGAGAACAGCAGCTTCGAATAGCCGCGCAGCAGCAGCCCAACGCCGAACATCGCCAGCGCCCAGACATTGCCGATGAACGCGATGCCGAAAGCCGACATCGGCACCCCGAACCAGGACCCGGCGGTTCCAACCGCCACCCCCAGCCCCAATACCGCCGCCTTCCGCCCGCCCTCATCCCCGGCCTTGATCGCCTCCGCCGCCGCCACGCCCGGCGGCCACGCCCCCGAAGCCGGAAACACCGAACTGTCGAACATCCGATACAGCAGGAATCCATCCAGCAGCATCGCCACCGCCACGCCGGCGAACATCGGCAGGATCAGGTCGCCGCGCCCCAGCACGAACGGAATGCCGATCGGCAGCAGCAAACTGTTGGCCGCGCCGAACGTCGCCGCCGAGATCGCACTCTGCGATAGGTTCTGCACATGCACCGACCGGTAGCGCCGGAACAGGCGCAATGGAATCCGAGCCAGGCCAATCGCCACGAGGGCACCGACCATCGAGGTGTTCGGCGTCACGCCCAATGAGGTCAGCAACTGCAGCCCGATGATCGCGCCGAACACCGACAGCACGACCACCAGAACCAGCGTTGCCGGCTCGAACAGTTTCGGATGCTGCGCGACATCCTCCTTCATGACAGCAGCAGATCGATCGCGTGCGCCACCAGCCCGCGCGACACCAGCACCGGCCGCCCCGACGCCTGCTTCACCACCTGCCGCATCGCCTCCGAGTAGCCGATGCAGTGCATCACGATGATATCGGTCTCCGCCAGCGCCGCCGCCGCCGCAAGCAGCCCCGGCAGGGGGTCCGCGATATACGGCGAGGCGCTGGCCGCCTTGATCGCCACGCCGGGGATGCCGTGAAACTCGTCGATCTGCGCCGCATTCGGCAGCAGGATGCCGATCCGTTCGGCGCCATGCGCCAGCCCCTGCACGAAATGATCGACCGTATGCTGCGGCTCGATGAACTTCGTGCGCAGCCGGAACCGGCTGAACTGCCCGGTGCACAGCAGCACCAGCAAGTCGAAACCCTGCCCATCCAGCTCGTTCAGGATCGCATGCAGCCGCCGGTCGATCGCCGGCTTGCCCAGCAGCACCTCCCGCCCGTCGCGCAGCCGCGACACCAGCCGTTGCTCGCCGCGCCGGGGCGCCAGGTCCGCGATCGCCGCATCGTCCAGCCCGTCCAGCGCCCCGCGTTCGGTGACCGCCAGCCCGGTTCGCGTCGCGGCCAGGATATCCGGCACCACATCGCCGCGTGGCGACTGGCCGATGGTAACGAAGGCGACGCGCCGCTGCATTGCTCTCTCCCGGCCAAATTCGATATCCCTGGCGCAAGATGCGGGCCACCGCCGGCAGGCGAAACACGTCGCCGGCTCGCCTCGTTCGGCCCCGTACCCAGCCAAATCACGATCTGTTGATCGCGCCATCTTCCGCCGACATCCGCAATACAGACGCACCTACGTAGTTTCCGCAAGTATCGCCGCGCACCGCCTCGTCTTATGTTCGGACTGTCACATGGCAGCACGCACTGGCGGATACCGCCGGTTTGATTGCGCAATACCATGACCGCAGGCGAGCCAAGCAGCGCAAAAGCACTGCCCAGACTACGTAACCTCGCTCATCAGGAGTACATCGTCATGTCCAGCGCCACCGCAGAACCGGTTGAAAAGACCATCCATGCCGCTCCGGCAAAACCCTTCAAACCGGTGGAAACGGTCGTCGAACCAATCGCCGACGCAGTGACCAAGACCAGCGCCGCCGCCGAGAACATGGTCAAGGAAAATGCCGCCGCCCTGGCCGAAGGCGGCTCTGCCGCGACAACCGCTTTCCAGGAACTCGCCAAGGCCTATCAGGAACTCGCCACTAAAAATGCGAAAAACCTCGCGGCGGCGATTCACGCCCTCTCGTCTGTCCGATCGATCACCGAATTCATCGATCTCGAGCAGAAACTGATCAAGGAAGGGGTCGCGGCCGCCGTTAGCGACAGCACCCAGATCGCGCGTCTGACCGCCGCCGTGTTCGCCGCGGCAATCGATCCGGTCAAGAAGCGGATCGAGACCGCGCCCAAGTAATACCAATCGACGTTAGCGCCGATTGGTTTGCGCGCAGGGTTGCCAGAGGAAGGCAGCTTGCGGCTGCGCGCGAAATCAACGAGATACCAGCCGGCCGCCCTTCGACGTCAGAGTCGATCTTTCGGCCGGCTGGTATAATCCTGCTGAACCCTGGCGACCCGCGTTCGGGTCGCCAGGTCAGGAACGCGCCGCGCATCCCGTCACGCACCGGCGCCCCGCTCGCATGCGCGCGCTGTGACATCGTCGATCATGCGGATCAGCGTCTCGTAATCCAGCGGCTTGGGCACATGTCCGTCCATTCCGGCATCGAGGCATTGCGCCACTTGTTCAGGCGATGTGTACGCCGTCAGCGCCAGGATCGGCACCGCACCGTGGGCTCCCGGAAGCGCGCGGATCAGCCGCGTCGCTTCCAGCCCGTCCATGTCGGCCATTCGCACGTCCATCAGAATCAGGTCGAAGTCGCGCTCCGCTGCCAACCTCACCGCCGTTTCGCCGTTTTCCGCAACGGTCACCGAGCGGCCCGCCGCCGCCAGAAAGCCGCCGATAATGTCGACATTGATCTTGATGTCATCCACCAGCAATACGCGCTGACCCGTGAGCGCGGGCGCGTGCCACGGTAACGCCGTGACCGCCGGCGCCCCGGCATCGTCCGCCGGCAAGTCGAACCAGAAGATGCTGCCGCCACCCGGATTGGCACGATACCCGATGGTTCCGCCCATCAGTTGGATGATCCGCGCCGCAATCGACAAACCCAGACCGGTTCCCTCGACCGAGGCCGGGGCATTTAACCGCTCGAAATCCATGAACAGCCGGTCGCGATGCGCTGCGTCGATGCCGCGGCCGGTATCGGCGACCTCCAGCCGCAGCGACCCCGGCGCTTCCCCGGCCAGAAGACGTAATTCAACCGCGCCGCTATCGGTGTATTTCAGCGCATTGCCCAGCAGGTTGAGCAATACCTGACGCAAGCGCGCCGGGTCGGCAACGACCTGCCGCGGCGAATCCTGTGCATGCACCACCCGCAAACTCAGCCCGCGATCCGCCGCCATCGTGCTGATGCAGGCCATGCACGACTCGGTCAGGTCGCGGATCGCGACCGGATCGGGATGCAGTTGCATCCGCCCGCTTTCGATACTGGCAAAATCCAGCACCCCCTCGATCATCAGCAGTAAATGCCGCCCGGCCTGGATCATGGCCCCCACATGTCCATACTGCCGTTCCGAAAGGCCGCCCTCGATGCGCAACAGTTGCGCATAACCCAGAATCCCGTTCAGCGGCGTCCGCAACTCATGCGTCACCATCGCCACGAATTGCGTCTTCGCCTGATTGGCAAACTCGGCGGCCTCCTTCGCAGCAAGCAACTCAACATCCGCCGCCTTGCGGGTCGCGATCTCCTGCTCCAGCGCGACGTTCGCCGCCGACAGATCACGCATCGACCCGTCCAGACGCTGCTTCAGCTCCGACTGCGTCACTGCCTGCGTCACGGCGCGCCACAGGCTGGTCGCATTCACCTGGTTTTTCACCAGGTAATCCTGCACGCCGCGTTTCATTGCCTCCACGGCGATTGCCTCATTGCCCTGCCCGGTGATCAGTACGACCGCGCAAGGCAACGCCCCGTCAACGCTCGCGGCGGTCAGGAATTCCAGTCCGGTCATGCCAGGCAGGTTGAAGTCCAGCAGCACGCAGTCGAACGCATGCGCACGCAACGCCTTCAAGCCGGCCGCCCCGTCCGCCGCCTGCATAATCTGGCAGGTGTCCGAACCAAGGTCAGTCAGCAGCTTGCAATAGTGCCGCCGGTCGACGGTGTCATCATCAACGATCAGAAATCGATAGGCGCGCATCGCGAAAGCCTTCCGCCCAGTGAAAACCGCTCGGAAAATAACGACAAAAGGTTAATATCTGATTAATGTTCTTTTTATGATCTAGTTTTGTTCACACTATATTTTCCTCTCTCTGACATCCTGACGACTTGCGGTTCCCCAGGATGTTCGCCGTGACGGCGCAGAGCGATCTTCGAACGGCCCGGCCACGACCAGGCGCATGGCCAAGCCTCACAGCGGAAGACCGCTTCGCCCGGGTGGTCGAAGCCTCGCCCATCGCACTGGTACTGGCTGGGCGCGACGGCCGCATCGAAATGGTCAATGCCGAAGCCGAACGCATGTTCCGATACCTCCGCCAGGACCTGCTGGGCGAACCGGTGGAACGATTGTTCCCGCCGCGCTTCCGTCACCAGCCGCCCGCACTGCCGGATGCCTTCTTCACCAACGCCCTGCCGGGTATGCTGCTCGAAAGACAGTCGATGTTTGGGCTGCGCAGCAACAATGACGAATTCGCGGTCGAAATCGCCCTCAACCCAATCGAAATCGACGGCGAACCAATGGTGTTGGCATCGCTCATCGACGTCACCGCCCGCCATAAGCAGCAGCGTGAGCAGGACGAGCAGCGCCGCGAACTGGCCCGTTCCAACGCGGAACTCGAAGAATTTGCCTACGCCGCGTCACACGATCTGAAAGCACCGCTGCGGGCGATCTCGCACCTCGTGCAATGGATCGGTGAGGACATCTCGGCCAGCGCAAGCCCCGAAACGCTGGAAAACCTCAAGCTGCTTCAGGGACGGGTGGTGCGGATGCAGATGCTGCTCGACGGCCTGCTCGCCTATTCCCGCGTCGACCACACCAGTTCGGTCGTTGACACCGTGGATACCGCCGAGATCGTCCATGACATCGCCGACCTGCTGGCACCGCCGCCGGGCTTCAGCGTCGTTTGTGAAGGCACCATGCCGGTGATCCGCACCCATCGCGCCGCCATCCAACTGGTCCTGGAAAACCTGATCGGCAACGCCTTGAAACACCACGACCGGACCGAGGGCCGTGTGACCGTCAGCGGCAAGATCCTGGATGGAACGGCGGAATTCCGGGTCAGCGATGACGGTCCCGGGATACCCACCGAGTTCCATGAGCGGATCTTCGTGATGTTCCAGACCCTGGCAAGCCGCGACGACGTCGAAGCCAGCGGCATTGGCCTGACCATCAAGAAAAAGGTGCAGGCCCACGGCGGTGACATCCGCGTCGAAAGCACCCCGCCGAAACGCGGCTTTCTCGAGGCGATCGGCATGCTCGAACACTATTGGCGCATCATCGAATTCCCGGTCTGACAATCTCTGATTTTACCGCACCCCGTATGGCCGTCGGCGGCAACCGCCGGTAACCTTCCCGCCGGTAACAGGTCGGGACCAGCGGATGCGGCAGATCGAGCGGGACGAACTGGAGCCACTGGCCACGGGTGCCTGGATCCTCGGCACCGGCGGCGGCGGCTCCCCCTATCTCGCCTATCTCAACATGCGCAAACTCTATGCCGAGGGCACAAGCGTCAGCCTGATGGACCCGGCCGACCTCGACGATGACGACCTGGTTGCGGTCGTGTCCAACATGGGCGCCCCCCTCGTCGGGCAGGAACGCCTGTCCGATCCCGCCTTCGCCGCCAAGCCCGTGCGCATGATGGAGCAATACCTCGGCCGCCGTTTTACCGCCGTCATGTCGGTCGAAATCGGCGGCGGCAACGCCTTCCAGCCGCTGCTCGTCGCCGCCATGACCGGCCTGCCCGTGGTCGACGCCGACGCGATGGGCCGAGCGTACCCGGAAGCGCAGATGACCAGCTTCGCCATCGCCGATCTGCCGATGTTCCCCCTCACGCTGGCCGACATCCGCGACAACGAGGTCATCGTCGCCCGCGCCGCCAGCTGGAAATGGATGGAGCGCATCAGCCGCAAAGTCTGCACCGAGGTCGGCTCGATCGCCGCCACCTGCAAAGCCCCGCGCACCGGCGCCGAGGTGAAAGCACACGGCATCCTCTACACCACCACCCAGGCCATCGCGCTCGGCCGCGAGGTGCGCCGCGCCCGCCACGCCCATCAAGACCCGGTCGCCGCCACCCTGGCCGCGGCCGCCGGCAAACTGTTGTTTCGCGGCAAGGTCGCCGACGTGCAGCGCCGAGCGACCGAAGGCTTCCTGCGCGGCAATGCCGTGATGGAGGGCATCGACGACGACCGCGGCGCCCGCTTCGAGGTCGCCTTCCAGAACGAATATGCCATCGCCTGGCGCGACGGCCGCATCATCGTCACCACGCCCGACCTGATCTGCGTGCTCGACAGCGTCTCCGGCGAGGCGATCGGCACCGAAAGCCTGCGCTACGGCCAGCGGGTCAGCGTCATCGCCTTGCCAGCACCGGCAATCCTGCGCACGCCGAAAGGCATCGAACATGTCGGCCCGCGCGCCTTCGGCCACGACACCGATTACGTCTCGGTCTTCGGGGCCCAGCCATGAGGCGCATCGGCATCGACGTCGGCGGCACCAACACCGACGCCGTCCTGATCGACGGCACCAGCGTCATCGCCGCGATCAAGACCACCACCACCGCCGACGTGCTATGCGGCGTGCGCACTGCCCTGGCGCAACTGCTGGCCCAGGGCGATCCCGGCCGCGTCTCCGCCGTCGTCATCGGCACCACCCATTTCACCAACGCGGTGATCGAGCGCCGCGGACTGCAAAAAGTCGGCGCGCTGCGCATCGGCCTCCCCGCCAGCGCCAGCCTGCCGCCCTTCATCGACTGGCCCGATGACCTTTCGTCCATTGTCTGCGGGCAGATCCACATGGTGCAGGGCGGCCACGAATATGACGGCCGCCCGATCGTTCCGCTCGATACCGCCGCCATCCGCGAAGCGGCCCGCCGCATCGCCGATGCCGGCCTGACATCCGTCGGTGTCACCAGCATCTTTTCCCCGCTGACCGCCGAATGCGAACAGGAAGCCGAGCGCATCCTGCGCGAGGAAATGCCCGCCGCCAGCATCACGTTATCGCACGACCTCGGTCGCATCGGCCTGCTGGAACGCGAGAACGTGACGCTGCTAAACGCCTGCCTGCAGGACCTCGCCCGCACCATCGTTGCCGCCTTCACCGACGCCCTGCAAGGCAGTTCGATCGACGCTCCGTTATATCTGACGCAGAACGACGGCACCATCATGCGCGCCGAAACCGCCGCCCGCTTCCCGGTCTGGAGCTTCGCCTCCGGCCCCACCAACAGCATGCGCGGCGCCGCTTTCCTGTCCGGCCTGCAGGACGCTGTCGTCGTCGATGTCGGCGGCACCACAACCGATATCGGCTACCTCAAGGCCGGCTTCCCGCGTGAAGCCAACGCTGCGGTCGAAGTCGGCGGCGTCCGCACCCTGTTCCGCATGCCCGACCTGCTGTCGATCGGTCTGGGCGGCGGCACCGAGATCAACGGCGGGAGCATCGGCCCGCACAGCGTCGGGTTCCGACTGCTGGAAAAGGCGCTGGTGTTCGGCGGCGACACGCTCACCGCGACCGATATCGCTGTCGCGGCGGGTCGGATCGACCTCGGCGAACGCGGCCGTGTTGCCGGCCTTTCCCCCGCTTTGGTGGCCAGCACCCTGGCGCGCACCAGCGAAATGATCGCCGAAGCCGTCGACCGCATGAAAACCGAAGCCGGCGACGTGAAACTTCTCGCTGTCGGCGGCGGCAGCTTCCTCATCCCCGACCACCTCGCAGGCTGCAGTGAGGTCATCCGCGTCCCGCACCACGCCGTCGCCAACGCCGTCGGCGCCGCCATCGCCCAAGTCAGCGGCGAGGTCGACCAGATTTTTTCCAATGTCACCCGCGACCAGGCCGTAACGGCCGCGCAACGGGAAGCCGAAAACCGCGCCGTCGACGCCGGTGCGATCCGCAAAAACCTGAAACTTGTCGAGCTGGAGGACATCCCCTTGTCCTACCTGCCCGGCGACGCCCGCCGCATCCGCGTCCGCATGGTCGGCGACATCGGTGGGCATTGACTTCGTAACGCAGGACAACGCACCCATGACCTACATCGCCGCCATGGACATCAAACTCGGCGTCCGACCCATCGGCCCCACCTTCGGCGCTGAAATCACCGGCATGCCCATCCACGGTGACGTCACCCCCGAACATCTCGCCGAGTTCATCGCCCTGCTGCATCGTTACCGCGTCCTGGTCGTCCCCGAAACCGCGATCGCTCCCGCTGACCTCGTCGCCTTCAGCGCCCGCTTCGGTCCGCTGGAAATCCACAGCCGCTTTGAAAACACCCTGCCCGCACATCGGGAAATCTTCTGCGTCGGCAACGTCGAGCGCGACGGCATGAAAGCCTCCTTCTCCCGCGGCGTCGAACAATGGCACGGCGACAGTTCCTACCGAACCGTACCCTCCGACGCCTCTTTGTTCTATGGCGAGATAGTGCCGCCCGTGGGTGCCGAAACGATGTTCGCTGACGCTACAGCCGCCTACCGCTCCCTCGCCCCGGACCTGAAGCGGCAAATCGACGGTTTTTATGCCATCCACTCGCTGGAAACGTTGCGCCAGTGGGGGCTTCGCCATAACCCCGATCGCGACCGGAACACCGACACCATGCCGGACAAATTCCCGCCGGTCCGCCAACCTTTGGTGCGCACGCATCCGGCGACCGGCTCGAAATCGCTCTATGTCTGCCCCGCCGTGATCAGCCACATCGAGGGCCTCGAACCGGAGGCCAGTGCCGCACTCATCGACACCCTGATCGCCCACATTACCCAGCCCCGCTTCGTCTACAGCCACCACTGGCACCAGGGCGACCTTGTCATGTGGGACAACCGCGCCGTTCTCCACACCGCGAGCCTGTTCGATCACACCCGCTACCAACGCCTGATGTACCGCACCACCATCGCCGGCAACGCCCGCGCCTTGTCTGCGTAACCAACGGAACCGGGACCAACCCTCGTCATTCGACCATGTACCGCGTGAAGCACCTTCTCCGTGCCGCTTCAGCGTACTTCGCGCACTCCGTGGTGAAAGCCTTTCTTGCGAATCATCCACCATACCGAACCCCGAGTGCCGTGGCACAAGCCTGGCCCGCCCAACCCCAGGCGATTGCAGGAGAAGACCGATGCAGCAACCATTTCACCTCGGCTGGTTCACCAACTTCACCCAGGGCGACTGGATCAATCCCGTCTCGCAGGGCACCGGCAACTGGGACGGCAAGTTCTTCGTCGAAATGGCCCAGGCAATGGAGCGCGCCTGTTTCGACTACATCATGCTCGAAGACACGCTGATGGTATCCGAAGCCTACGGCGGCAATGCGGCCGCGACGTTGAAATACGCCTTGCAAGTGCCGAAGCACGACCCGATGCCGCTCGCCGCGATGATCGCCTCCGCCACATCCAAACTTGGCGTCGTCGCAACGATGTCCACCCTCGGCTACCCGCCGTTCATGCTCGCCCGCCTGGCCTCCACACTCGATCACATCGCCGGCGGTCGTTTCGGCTGGAACATCGTCACCAGCGGCGAGGATATCGCTGCGCAGAATTTCGGCCTCGACAAACTGCCCCCGCGCGAGACCCGCTACGCGATGGCCGACGAATATGTTGATCTGGTCTGCAAACTTTTCGATTCCTGGGAACCCGACGCCGTCGTCAAGGACCACGCCACCGGCACCTATGCCGACCACACCAAGGTCCATCCCATTCATTTCGAAGGCCAGTTCTTCAAGTGCCGCGGCCCGCTCAACACCGTCCGCTCCCCGCAAGGCAAACCGGTTTTCGTGCAGGCCGGCGGCTCCCCGCGCGGCCGCGCCTTCGCCGCGAAACACGCCGACTCAATCATCGCCGTCGGCAACGGCATCGAGGGCATGAAGGCCTACCGCGACGACGTCCGCCGCCACGCCGTCACCGCCGGCCGCAATCCCGACGACATCAAGGTGCTGTTCCTTGTCTATCCATTCCTTGGCGAGACCGATGACGAAGCCAAAGCCCGCCACCACCACCTGGTGAACGCCCCAGGCTTCGTCGAAGCCGCCCTCGCCGCCGTCGGCACCGTCACCGACATCGACTTCTCCAGCTTCGACCTCGACAAGCCACTGCCCCACCTCACCACCAACGGTGAGCAAGGCTCGCTCGACAAATTCGCCCAGTGGGAATCAGGCAAAACCCTGCGCCAACTCGCGCAGGAACGTTTCGATGCCGGCATCCAACTGACCGGATCGCCCGATACCGTAGCCGAAAAAATGGGCGAAGCCATGGCGGCGATCGGCGGCGACGGTTTCCTGATCAGCACGCCGTTCCAGCGCATCAGCCGCCGCACCGTCACCGAAGTCTGCGAAGGCCTCGTACCGGCCCTGCAACGGCTCGGTCTTGCCCGCAAGACCTACACCAAAACCCTGCTGCGCGACACATTACGCGAATTCTGATCCTGCTCTGTTAGCCTGCCATCAAATGAATGCGCCGCACGAATTCCCGCGCTCTGGCATGCTGCGGGACCTCGAAAAAGCGGTTTCGATGGCGCATCCTTCAGCACCCGTCAATTGTACCCGGCCGGTTCCGCATCCAACACCGATGTCGGCCCCGTTGACCCACCCCTCCGCAATCGCCACCATCAGCGCAAAACCACCCCAGGAGGAAACCATGTCCGTTCGGCTCGTCGTCACCATCACCGCCGCACCCGGCAAAGGCGCCGAACTCGCCGAGGTTTTCCGCGGCCGTTGCGCCGAGGTCATGCAGGAACCCGGCTGCGAACAATTCGAAGTCTTCCAGAGCGTCCTCAATCCCGACAAGCTCACTTTGCTCGAACTCTGGAAGGATCAGGCCGCGCTCGATGTCCATGCCAAGGTCAACGAAACCCGCGCGCCAATGCCCGCCGGTCTGCGCTCAGGCGTAACGGAACGCGAGGATTACGAGTACAACCGGACCCGCTAATCCAGCAGCAACGCCAGGTGCCGCGTCAGCAAACCATGCGGATCGCGCAATTCATGCACGATCGTGAAATGATTGGCCCGCGGCACCGGAATCAGCGCGCCCGGCAGATGCGACGCCGATCGCAACGCGTGCAGGTCGCGGCTGTCGGACACCAGCGGCGGCAGTTCCGCGGTGCCATAGGCAATCGCCATCGGCTTGTCCACCGGCACCAGCCGCATCGGCGACAACGCAATGAGTTCATCCTCGGTCAGCCGCAGCTTCTCGTTCAGATACGTGTCTCGGATCGGCCCAAGTTCGAAAACGCCGGAAATCGCCAGCCCCGCCTTCACCAGCCTGTGCCCCAGGCACAGCGCCGTCAGATGACCGCCCGCCGACCAGCCTGAGAGCACCACCGGTCCATTGATCCCGTTCGCCGGACCATGCGCGGCAAGCCAGTCCAGCGCCGCATTGATTTCGCCAACGATCTCGGTCAGCGAGGCATCCGGTGCCAGCGTATAGCCCGGCAACGCCGCCGCCCAGCCGCGCGCATGTGGTCCGGCAATCAGGTTGGAGAACTGCTCCTTGCTGTTACGCTGCCAGTAGCCGCCATGAATAAACACAATGCACGGCGCATCCGGATCGGCTACCGGAAACAGATCCCAGGTATTGCGCTCCTTAGGACCATATCGTTTATCCAGGTGCATCGGATTGGCCGCACGAAACGCCAGCGACGCCACTTCCCGCGCCGCATTCAGCACCGCGCTGTCCGCCACATGCGCCGTGTTGTTATACGCCGCGTCTCGTTCGGCCTGGCTCAGCATGCCCCATCGCGCCAAAAAAGTCATGCGGTCGCCTTCTGATACCAGTCCATGATCTGCCGTCCTTGCCAGAATAAAGTGCCCGGCCGGCTCGCCAGGTGCGTCAGTGCGCGTTCGAACCAACCGATCCGATGCGGCACGCCGCTGATGTAAGGATGCACCGCCAGCCCCATGACTTTGGCACCTTCCTCGCCGGCCTCCTCATAAAGCCGTTCGAATTGCGCAACAACACGGTCGTACAGCTCCTCCGCCCGGTGGTGCTGGATCATCATCATCGGGATATCGTTCAGTTCGACACTGTACGGCATCGTCAGCAGCGGGCCATGCGCGGTCCGGATGGTCGCCGGCAGATCGTCCACCACCCAGTCGGCGCAATACCTGATCCCCGCTTCCGCCAGCAGATCAGGCGTTTCCAGCGTCTCGGTCAGCCCCGGCGCCAGCCAGCCCACCGGCTCATGCCCGCCCGCTTCCCGCAACGCCGCGATCGCCGAGCGGATCATTGCCCGCTGATCCTCGACCAGATGCGTCGCCATCTGGTGGTGGCCGTGCACCATGAACTCCCACCCCGAATCCCGGCAGGCCCGCGTCACCTGCGGATACGCCGACGGAACGATCCCGTTGATCGCCAGCGTCGGTGCGATGCCGTGCAGATCCAGCGCTGCTTTCAGGCGCCAGAACCCGACCCGCATGCCGTATTCGTGCCACGCCCAGTTCGGCAGATCCGGAATGACCGAGGCCCCCTGCGGCGCCGACAGCACCTGCCGCGGCATCGCGCGATCGATGTCCCACCGCTCGATATTCACCACCAGGAACACCGCCACGCGTTTGCCGCTCGGCAGTGTCAGCCGAGGCCGGTCGATCGAGGCCTGGTAGTCCAGCCGCTGATGCGGACGCAATGACTCTGTCATGGCGGCAATGATGACCGGCCGCGCCGTTTCGTTCAAGCCGTCCCGGCTTACGTCTTCCCCGGCAGCCCAATCCCGGTCAGCGCCTCCCAGACCCGGATCACGAACGAATCGTCCTTCAGCCCGTCGCCATGCGCCGCCGCCGCCAAAAACAACTGGTGCGCCGCCGCCGCCATCGGCAGCGGAAAGGTCAGCGCCCGAGCCTGGTCCAGCACGATTCCCAGATCCTTGACGAAGATGTTAACCGCCGAGGATGGGGTGTCGTCGCCTGCCAAAATGTGCGGCACCCGGTTC
>Ga0182012_10004601_pt1 | contig 14367 bp, 7 predicted proteins | sample 612S2SmetaG_FD_120486 | JGI IMG/M metagenome (GOLD analysis project Ga0182012, IMG submission 120486) | Permafrost microbial communities from Stordalen Mire, Sweden - 612S2S metaG | ecosystem: Environmental > Terrestrial > Soil > Wetlands > Permafrost | place: Sweden: Stordalen | collected... | reverse complement strand
GACCGCGATCGACGGAGCCACCAACAGCACGACCACAGTCGCAGTCGGCTCGGCACCCTATTCGGTGGCGGTGAACGCGGTGACGAACGAGATCTGCGTCTCCAACCAAGGCAGCGGGAATGTCACAGTGATTGACGGGGCGACCAACAATACGACCACGGTTGCAGTCGGCCTTGGCACCATGTCGGTGGCGGTGAACCCAGTGACGAACAAGATCTACGCGGCCAACGAAGGCAGCGACAATGTGACCGTGATCGACGGTGCGACCAACAGCACGGCGACTGTGGCGGCGGGATCACTGCCCGCTTCGGCGGCGGTGAACTCAGTGACGAACGAGGTTTACGTGGCCAACCGCGGCAGCTCCAATGTGACGGTGATCGACGCGGTCACTAACAGCACGACGACGATTGGAGTGGGATCAAGTCCCGATTCAGTGGCGGTGAACCCAGTAACGAACAAGATTTATGTCGCAAACTTGGGAGACAACACCGTGACAGTAATCGATCGGGCCACCAACAGCACGACGGCAGTCGCAGCGGGCTCAGGACCCGTTTCAGTAGCGGTGAACCCCGTGACGAACAAGATCTATGTCGCAAACTTAGGAGACAACACCGTAACAGTAATCGATGGGGCCACCAACAGCACGGCGGCAATTACAGTGGGTTCGGGACCTGATTCAGTAGTCGTGAACCCAGCGTCGAACCAGATCTACGTGACCAATTCGGGCAGTTCAAGTGTGACGGTGATCGACGGGGCCACTAACAGCACGACTACGGTCGCCACGGGCTCAGAACCTGTTTCAGTAGCGGTGAACCCAGTGACGAACCAGATCTACGTCGCCAACAATCTGAGCTCCAATGTGACGGTGATCGACGGAACTACCAACAGCACGACCACGGTTACAGCAGGAACAAACCCCGTGTCGGTAGCGGTGAATCCGGTGACGAACAAGATCTACGTCGCCAACGAAAGCGGTTCCAGTGTGACGGTGATCGACGGGGCCACCAACACCGCGACGACAGCCGCAGCCGGCTTAACTCCCTATTCGGTGGCGGTGAATCCAGTAACGAACAAGATTTACGTCGCCAATTTCAGCAGCGGCAATATGACGGTAATCGACGGGGCCACCAACACCACGACGACGGTGGCAACGGGAACAACCCCCGTTTCAGTAGCAGTGAACCCAGTGACCAATGAGATCTACGTGGCGAACGCAAACGAAATTGGGCCGAGCCAAAACGGCAGCGTGACCGTAATCAACGAGCAGCAGGTGCAGGCCATTCCTTTGACAACCAGCATAAATCCGTTGCCAGGTAATCAAACAAGCAATGCGAATCCTAGCTTTACTTTCACTTCGGAGAGCGATATCGGGACCATTCCTGGGAGTGTGTTCTTTCAAGTGGATACATGGCAAAACGCGTGGAGCACGGCCACCGGCAGCAACCCCACATTCGCTGGCACTCTTGCGTCTCTGCAACCGGGATTTCATATCCTCTACGCCTACGCTGGCGACGGTGAAGAGGCTACTTCGACACAAGCTGGCTCGCCGTTGACTGGCGCGATTCAGGCTTATGCGTTTCTCGTAATTGCTCAACCCCAATCCATCACCTTCAATGCGATTGCGTCCCAAACGGTGGGCACAACACTTTTGCTCAACGCCGCGGCGAGTTCTGGCCTGCCAGTGACCTTCGCTTCTTCGACCGCAAGCGTTTGTAGCGTGTCAGGCGGCACAGCCTCTTTTCTCGCGTCTGGAAGCTGCACCATTACCGCTTCGCAAGCGGGCAACGGTAGCTATTCGGCAGCGGCTCCGGTGTCGCAATCATTCGGAGTGCTGAGCCAGCAAACCGTCACCTTCAATGCAATCGCGTCTCAAACGGTAGGCACGCCGCTCGCGCTTAGCGCTATGGCGAGTTCGGGGCTGCCTGTGAGTTTCAGTTCTTCGACTGCAAACGTTTGTAGCGTGTCAGGCGGCACGGCCTCTTTCCTCGCTCCCGGAAGCTGCACCATTACCGCTTCGCAAGCGGGCAACGGCAGCTACTTAGCGGCGACTCCGGTGTCGCAATCATTCGGAGTGCTGAGCCCGCAAACCATCACCTTCAATGCGATTGCCTCCCAAACGATAGGTACGCCGCTCGCGCTCAGCGCTATGGCGAGTTCGGGCCTGCCGGTGAGTTTCAGTTCTTCGACCGCAAACGTTTGTAGCGTGTCAGGCGGCACGGCCTCTTTCCTCGCTCCCGGAAACTGCACGATTACCGCTTCGCAAGCGGGCAATGGCAGCTATTTGGCAGCGACTCCAGTTTCGCAATCATTCGGAGTGTTGAGCACGCAAACCATCACCTTCAATGCAATTGCGGCCCAAGCGGTAGGCACACCGCTTTCGCTCAGCGCTATGGCGAGTTCGGGGCTGCCCGTGAGTTTCAGTTCTTCGACCACCAGCGTTTGTAACGTATCAGGCGTTACGGCTTACTTCAGCGCTTCCGGAAGCTGCACCATTACGGCTTCACAAGCGGGCAATGGCAGCTATTCGGCAGCGGCTCCGGTCTCGCAGTCATTCGCCGTGTTGGGCTCGCAAATCATCACGTTCAATGCAATTGCCTCCCAAGCGATAGGCACGCCGCTCGCGCTGAACGCTATGGCGAGTTCAGGCCTGCCCGTGAGTTTCAGTTCTTCGACCGCAAGCGTTTGTAGCGTGTCAGGCAGCACGGCTTCGTTTATCACTTCCGGAAGCTGCACGATTACCGCTTCGCAAGCGGGCAATGGCAGCTATTCGGCAGCGACTCCGGTGTCCCAATCATTCACAGTACACAGCGGATCGAACGCTTTGCAATTCGTTCCCGTGACGCCCTGCCGGGTGGCCGACACGCGATTGAGTAACGGGCCGTTCGGCGGGCCCGAGATGACAGCGGGCAGTACGCGGAATTTCTTTGTCCCGAATAGCTCTTGCGGGATTCCTTCGACAGCCCTCGCTTATTCGCTCAACGTAACCGTGGTTCCCGATGCAAGACTGAGCTATCTGACGATTTGGCCGGCAGGGCAAACTCAACCCGTTGTTTCTACTCTCAATTCTGACGGTCGGATTAAGGCGAACGCTGCTATCGTGCCGGCAGGATCGAGCGGCGGGGTGGCTGTGTACGTTACGGATTCCACCCAAGTCGTCTTAGACATCGACGGCTACTTTGTTTCAGGAAATAGTTCGGCGCTGGATTTCTATCCTGTAACGCCATGCCGTGTCGCCGATACGCGGCTAGACAACGGCTTGTTAGGCCGCCCATACCTGAGCGGCGGGGTGGCCCGCTCGTTCCCGATCCTCACCAGTTCCTGCAACATTCCTAGTTCCGCGCAAGCCTACTCTCTTAACTTCACCGCCGTTCCTCATTCACAGCTTTCGTATCTCACGACATGGCCAACGGGGCAGGCGCAGCCAGTGGTTTCAACGCTGAATTCACGGGGCCCTGTGACGGCGAATGCGGCGATTGTACCGGCAGGAACTGAGGGAGCCGTGGACGTATATGCGACTGACGATTCAGAGGTGGTAATCGACATAAACGGCTATTTCGCGCCGCAGGGTGCAGGGGGGTTATCGCTTTACAATGTAACCCCCTGCCGGACTCTCGATACTCGCCTTTCCAGCGGACAGTTCGAGGGAACTATAGCCACGAATGTGACGGCAAGTGCCTGTGGCGTTTCGGCGTCAGCGCAAGCGTACGTCTTGAACGCAACAGTGGTGCCTGCGGGCGCACTAAGCTACCTCACTCTCTGGCCGACCGGCGAGCCTCAGCCTGTTGTCTCCACACTGAACTCGGACGGATCGATTACATCGAACATGGGTATCGTGCCAACTCTGAACGGTTCAGTGAACTCATATGCCACCGATCCTACGCATTTGATTCTGGATATTTCGGCTTACTTCGCACCGTAGGCAGGCGAGAGAGAAGGCGGACGCGTTTACACTCCGACTCCGTTTCGGAAGCTGCTAGTCACGGTGGGATCCGAAATGTTCGTGCCAAGTATGGAGAAAGCTGCTGACGGCATTGATTTTCGGGCGTCGGATGGCGAACAGAATGAGCCCCGCCGCGGTCCACGCGAAAAACGCCCAGGTGATGTATTGCCTGACTTCATCGCCGAAGAAAGCGGGGAGAACGAATTGGATGGCAAACAGAACGAACATGGCGATTGCTTCCAGAAAGCTGAAATACATGTTCAGCAGGAAGAGCATAGAGACGAAGCTTTGTCCGATGGTGAGGAGTAATTCGGTTTTCTGGTCGGAATCGAACGCGAAGCCAGAGGGTGTGCCGAGGCTCATGGAATAGACCACGGGGAGCATGGCTACGAGTAGGGTCCATTGATTGATGTTGCTGGATGCGATATTCATCAGAGCCACGCCGGCCTTCTCTTCCTGGCGCGCGAAATAAAAGGTGGAGAGCAGTTCGGGGAATTCGGAGATAACCGGAGCGAGCCACTGGATCACCAGGAAGCTGGGCAAACTTATTGCGGCGGCCAGGGAAACTAGGCTGCCCAGAAAGGGTTCGGCCGTGAGGTAAATGAGGACGCCGCCGATGAAGAAGCAGCCCAAAATTCCCGCGATGCGCGAAGCGCGTGGAGCTCTTACAATGGTGCGCGGGACAACTTCCAGATCGTCAATGCCTTCCTGCTCTTCTGGCGGGAGTTTTAAGAGCAAAGCGAGATAGACACCATACATGGCGAGCAGCGGGATGGCGTCCCAAAAGTGGAGTGAGCCTTTCCACCAAATGAAGCAGGCGTAGAGCAGCGGAAAGAACAGGCCTATGACTTCCACGCTGTGGTGAGCGTCGAGCTTGATTTTGCGAAGAGGCGTGCCGGTGCGGCGGCGATGAACAATAGCGGCCGTTAGGTAGATCATCGGCCAAGCCAAGCCGGTGAGCAAACGCAGTGCGCCGGTTAGATTAGCTAACAGTAAGCCGGTTTGCTGCTTCCAGGCGAGGACTGCTTCCACGGCAAACTCGGGCAGAGTTTGCATCCAAGCGAGCATGGCCAGCGCGAACCCCTGTGCGACGAAGAACTGAGCGGCTTCAGCGCCCCAGGTAATGAGTAGTGAGGCGGCCAGAATACATGGTGTGGTCCAGAGGGCCGACCAGGGGCCGGTTTGCGAAAGAGGAACGGCAACGAAGAGCAATGCGAAACCAGCGAAACAGTTTAGCCGGCGTTGACGATTGTCTAATTCAGGCAAACGCAACGTGGTCATCGCCTTTGACAATGAGGGAGTGTTTCTGGAACGCGGGCGACTTAGCCGGGAAATCTGTACGGTAATGGCCGCCGCGGCTTTCCTGCCGAGCGAGTGCAGCTTGCGAGATGAGGAGTGCCACTTGATGCATATTCCGCAATTCAAAACTGGCGCGGCCGGGCGAAGTTTGCGCGCCCTGAAAGTTGGCCAGGAGCCGTTTGTGGGACGCGTCCAGTTCAGGACCGTTACGCAGAACGCCGCAGGAATTCCAGGCGATGGCACGCAGATCTCGCTCGCTGATGGCGGGAAACACGGGGGTCTGCGGTATGGCGCTGACCGTGTGCAGATCCGTCATCTGGCGCATGGCTTTACCAGCGCGCGCGCCAAACACGACACCTTCCAGCAGCGAATTGCTGGCGAGTCGATTAGCGCCGTGCACGCCGGTACAGGCCACTTCACCAGCCGCATACAGACGAGGAAGAGATGTGAGTCCGTTCAAATCGGTTTTGACGCCGCCCATGGCGTAATGCGCGGCAGGGCGTACGGGCGCCTGGGTGGTTTCAAGATTCACGCCGTAGCTGAGGCAGGTTTCGTAAATCCGCGGAAAGCGTTCGCGCACAAAGCCGGCGGGGAGATGCGTCATGTCGAGAAAGGCGCTGGCATCGCCGGTAGCGCGCAGCTCCATGACGATGGAGCGTGAAACCACATCGCGCGGGGCGAGTTCCTTCAGTGGATGGTAACGTTCCATGAAGCGTTCGCCGCTGGCGTTGCGCAGGTAGGCGCCTTCGCCGCGCAAAGCTTCGCTTAAGAGAAAACGCGGGGCCGATTCGACGTACAGAGCCGTGGGATGAAACTGGACAAACTCAATATCGGAAATGACGGCGCCAGCACGATAGCCGCAGGCCACGCCGTCGCCCGTGGCAACGTCGGGATTCGTGGTGTTTTCAAAGACTCGGCCTAAGCCGCCGGTGGCTAACAAGACGGCGCGCGCTTCAATCAGCACGGTGGAATGCGTCATCTCGTCGAAGGCCCACACGCCTACCACTTCGCCGTCTTGGAGAAGAAAGTCTGTCACGGCCGCGAAACTTTGAAAGGCTACGCCTTCGAGAGAGCGCGCGTGCTGGCGCAGCGTACGAACGATTTCGCTGCCCGTGGAATCGCCATAAGCATGCAGCACGCGATTGCGGCTGTGGGCTCCTTCGCGCGCGAACAAAAGACGGGCGCCTTCGCGATCAAACGCCGTACCCCACTCGATCAATTGCTCAATCGCAGCAGGCGCTTCTTCCACTAGGGTGCGGACGGCTTCGGGATCACAGAGGCCATCGCCGGCTACGAGCGTGTCTTGTTCGTGGAGTTCAACTTCGTCATCATCGTTGAGCGCCGCGGCAATGCCGCCTTGTGCATATTCGGACGAAGACTCGCGCAGACTGTCTTTGGCGATAACCAAGACGCGCCCTGCCGCGGCCAGTTCAATGGCGGCGCGCAGACCGGCAACCCCTGCTCCTACAACCACAAAGTCGGTTCTGATGCGCTGAAACGGGGCGTTGATAACCACATGGTACAACGGGGAGGAAATGCCAATTTTTACGGTGAAGACACCGCAGCACGCTTATCAAAATGTGGTGGAGCGTGGCGTTGTGCGGCGGATTGCCGAGTTTATCCCAGCGCGTGCCGGCAGACTTTTCGTTGTCACTACGGAAGACGTGTGGCGTTTGCATGGTGAAAAGCTGAAAGGCCAGTTTGGGGGTAAATCGCCGGAGGTGTTATTTTTCCCTGGCGGCGAGGCGAATAAGCGGCTCTCGTCGGTGGAGGGCTTGGCAGAACAGATGGTGGATCGCGGGGCCGACCGCACTAGCATCGTTATTGGTTTTGGCGGCGGCATTGTTACGGATGTCAGCGGATTCCTAGCGGCAATCTTCATGCGCGGCATTCCGATTTTGCAGGTGCCAACTACGCTGCTGGCGCAGGTGGATGCGGGTACGGGCGGTAAAACGGGCGTGAATATGGTGAGCGGCAAGAACCTGCTGGGTAGCTTTCATCAGCCGCTGGCGGTGCTGATTGATCCTGATGTGCTGGCCACGCTGCCGCCGCGCGAATATCGCGCTGGTTTATTCGAAGTGATTAAGTGCGGGATTATTCGCGATCGCGGTCTGTTCGATTTGCTGGATCATCAGCGCGACGATGTTTTAGCGCTAAAGCCCGGAGTAACGGATCAATTAATTGCGGGGGCGGTGAAGATTAAGGCCGAAGTGGTGACGGCGGATGAACGTGAAGGCGACCTACGGCGAATCTTGAATTTTGGGCATACGATTGGGCATGCGATTGAGGCGGAAACGGCGTATGTGCGATTGCTGCATGGTGAAGCGGTGGCGTGGGGCATGCTGGCCGCGACGCGGTTGGCGGAGTTAACGGGCACCCTGAATGGCGCGGAGGCTGATCGGATCGCGCGCGTGATCATTACTTATGGGCCACTGCCGGCGATTGGTGATCTCCATCCCGATCGCTTATTGGCGCGTCTTTCGAACGATAAGAAGACTATGCAAGGCAAAATTCATTTCGTTTTACCGACAACCATTGGTGCGGTAAAAGTGATGTCGGGTATTGATCCGGCTTTGATTCGCCAGGCAGCGGCAGAGGCGCTGCGGAAGAAATCGTGAGTGTTGCTGCGGGTACTACGCCGCCCGGAGCGCCCGGTGAACGGCAGGCTGCGCAGTGGGTGCGGCAGATGTTTTCCGACATTGCTCCGCGCTATGATCTGCTGAACCATCTGCTTTCGTTTAATATTGATCGCGGCTGGCGCAAAGCGCTGCTGAAGCGGGTAACGCCGGTTCTGCAGCGGCATGATGCGCGCGTGTTGGATCTTTGCTGCGGCACCGGCGATGTGCTGCTTGATCTACAAACGATGGCGGTGAACCCGGTTTTGGGTGCGGATTTTTGTCACCCGATGCTGGTGACGGCGGCGGAAAAGATGCGGGCTCGGCAATATGCCGGCACTCTGTTTGAGGCGGATGCGCTGGAACTGCCGTTGGCGGCGAACTCGCTGGACGCGATCACGATTGCGTTTGGCTTTCGAAATTTGGTGAACTATCGTGCGGGCCTGGCGGAGTTTGCGCGTGTATTGAAACCGGACGGCGTGCTGGCGATTCTGGAGTTTTCGCATCCGCCAGGATTCTGGCTGCGTACGTCTTACAATTTCTATTCAAAGGCGGTGTTGCCGCTGATTGGCGCTCTTATCTCAGGTTCGCGCGCTGCGTATACTTACCTTCCTCAATCGGTCGCCAAATTTCCACGTGCGGAAGAGCTGCGGGTGATGTTTGAAAGCGCGGACTTTGTCAACGCGCGTTTCGAATTATTGACAGGCGGTATTGCGGCTCTGCATAGCGGGGAAAAACCGCGTGCGGCTACTGGCCTTTCAGCCGGTTGATGTCATCGCGCAGACGCAAATTACGAACCAAGCGCAAGAGATAGTTTGGATGCAAATTCAAAATCTTGGCGGCGCCGCGGTAGTCACCCTTTGCCTGCTTGTACGCATCCAAAATGGCGTCACGTTTTGCACCGACGATGGAGTCTTCGTATTTAGAAGTTGGGTTCTGCGGGGCAACGGCGAGCAAGGGATCGGGCAGATCTTCAGGAAGAACCCAGTCGGAATCGCCTAACACGACGGCGCGTTCCATGGCATTTTCCAATTCGCGCACATTACCCGGCCAACTGTATTGCATGATCATTTCATGCGCTTCGGGTGATAAGCCCTTTACGTGGCGTTTTGATTTTTCGGCCGAACGCTGTAAGAAGTATTGCGCCAGTTGGGGGATATCGTCTTTGCGTTCGCGCAGCGGCGGCGAATCGAGCGCCACCACGTTCAAACGGTGAAACAGATCTTCGCGAAAACGGCCTTCGCTGACATCTTGGTTCAGGTCGCGATTGGTAGCGGCAATCACGCGAATATCGAGTGGACGCGCTTGGGTTCCACCAACGCGGAAGAATTCTCGCTGTTGCAACACACGCAGAAATTTGGCTTGAAAGCCTTGCGCCAGTTCGCCCACTTCGTCCAGAAAGATGGTTCCACCCTGCGCCAGTTCGAAGAGGCCGGGCTTCATGGCAATGGCACCGGTGAAGGCACCTTTTTCATGGCCGAATAATTCACTCTCGAACAATGTTTCGGTTAACGCGGCGCAATTCACGGCGATGAAAGGCCGATCGCGCCGATTGCTTTTTTCATGCAACGCACGCGCGATGAGTTCCTTGCCAGTGCCGCTTTCGCCGGTAATCAAAACGGTGGTGTCATGCGGCGCCACTCGTTCCACGCGCTCCAATAAGCGACGCAGCAACGGGCTTTCACCGACTATGCCGGTTTTGGGCGCGATTTGCTGCTGCAGGAATTTGTTTTCCGCGCGCAGAATTTCCACTTCGCGATTTGCTTCAAAACCAACCGAAGCGAGGGCTGAGACCGCTGTTAGCGTTTCCAAATGCGCCGCCAACTGCGCTTGGTCGCGTTCTTGCAGACGCACCAGCAACGAACCGAAAAGGCCGCCGGACAAATATAAGGGCACCGCCACTAACCTGGAATTGGAATCCTCGAATGCACCTTCTTCGCAGACATGCGAAATGGCAGAGATGACATCGGCTTGTGGAGCAGAGGCTTCATGCTCGTAGCGCTCCGTCAGTTCGCCACAGGTGGCGCCGATCAGCAAAATGCCGTCGCCGTTGGGGATCAGGTCGCCGATCAAACGGAGGATCTGGGTTTGCAGAACATGTTTATCGCCCTCGCTCGAAGCTAAGGCGCGGAACAAAAAGAGAAGGGAACAGGCGGCCAGCAGCGCAGGCTTTGTATCGGCGGCGGCGATGGGATTGGCGGCATCGGCATCGGCCTCGCCGGAGCGAAACATGACGATGGTTTTGCCGACGCCGATCTGGTCTTTTTCTTCGAGCCAGCGTTCGGCCGATCGCATGCCGTTTACATAGGTTCCGCTGGAACTTTTCAGATCGGTTACGAGAAAACGCTTGCCTTGCAGACGAATTTGGCAATGCCGCCAACTGACCTCGGGTTCGGGCAGCACCAATGTGGAGTTAGGAGCGCGGCCGATAACGAAATCGCCATTCCCGAGCGGAAAGCGGGCACCAGCCTGCGGACCGTTGATGATGATCAGTTCCGGTGTCATGATTTGCGGAGCTAGTGTAACGGACTGCGATGTCACAGCGAGTGTAATGTTACCAGTTCTGCTGAGGGCGATTCCGTTTCATCAAAATTTGCATCCAAATCAAGAAATCGCGTATCGAGCAGGCGCGACGTCTCAACGTTGCCCATGGCGGAAAGTAACGTCTCTTTCAGAAAAGGGTGCTCCTTTTCTATTTCTGAGAACATATCACGAAGTGAACGGCGGACGGTGCCGGTTTTTTGCGAACAGCCACAGGGCACGACCGGTGCGCCCAGATTGGCGGCGAATTGGCGGGTGAGTGTTTCGTTAACGAAGACCAGCGGACGGATCAGCCGGAATTCCTTCTTTCGAGACCAAGCCACGGGGGGCAGTGCGCTGAGGCGGCCGGTGAACATGGCGTTGCGGAGGAACGCTTCGCAAAAGTCGTCGGCGGTATGGCCGAAAGCGACGACGTTGGCACCCAAGCCGCGGGCCACTTCGTAAACGGCGCGGCGGCGGAAGCGACTGCAGACATCGCAGCCGTGGTCGGGTTGATTGACAATAAGGTTCAGCGACGGGGTGTCTTGTATATAGGTCCAATCAACGCCACGCGCTTTGAGGAATTCGCCAACGGGATGAATGGGGGCGAGAAATTTGCCTTGCTCGATGGTGAAGGCTTGAACGGTAAAAGAAATGGGCGCGCGCTTTTGCATGAGCAGCAGCGCCTGCAGGAGGGTGAGCGAATCTTTGCCGCCGGATACGCCAACGGCGACGCGGTCGCCCTCACGGATCATGCGGAAGCGGCCGATGGCTTCGCCGACCTTACGCAGGATGGTTTTTTCTATGTCCACTCTTATCCAGGATAAGCGAGGGGGTGCCCTAAAGGGAGCCAAAGTATCTGAAATGGTGAGATTTATTCGTTAACTTTCCCACCCCTGATTCGTCTAGCTAAACAGTGAAGTTGATGTTGGTGGATGTTTGGCGCTCAGTGAAGCCTGTTCACGAAGCGCATCAAGGGGCGCTGTGGGCCGCGTTGGGTGCAAGTTTCGTTGCCTTAGTCGTCGGCGGTTTGAACCTCAAATCGGGATTCGGCGTGTGGGTCGATTTGTGCGTGGTGTTTGTGGCGGCGGCGATCGGTTTGCCAGTTGTGGCGATTGTGGTGGGGCTGGTGCTGACGCTTTTGCGGAAGATTCCGCGCTTGGCGGCCGGCGTCATCGTGGCCGTAGTTGTCTTGCTTGCACTGCCTTGGCTGAATGCTTGGGGCTACCTTGTGGGGTCGGCCGTGATTCTGATCGAATGCACGCTGGGGGCGAGTGTGGCGACGGTTCTGTTGGGCGGATTGCGCTATGCCGCCTTAGGGAAGAAGGCTCTCACTTTAGTTGCGGGTGGCTTGGCGCTCTTTGCGAATCTTTGGCTGCTCGTATTCTTACGCAGCGATGGATTTGACGAAAAGTGGCTGCGCGTTCCGGCGGGAGCGAGTTTACCGGCGCAACTTTCTGCGACTGATCCTTCGGCGAAGGGCAGCTACGCGGTGGAAAAACTGTTCTATGGACACGGCGACGATCTGCGGCGGAGGGAATATGGCGCGGGTGTTGCGATGCGTACGAAAACAGTGGATGCCTCGCCGTTCTTTCCTGATTTCGGCGGCTGGAAAGCGAAGCTGCGCAAACGCTACTGGGGCTTCGGCATGGATCATCTGCCCCTCAATGCGCGCGTTTGGTATCCGCGCGGCGATGGTCCGTTTCCTTTGGTGCTGATGGTGCACGGCAATCATGAGATGAGCGAGTTCTCCGATCCTGGTTATGCGTATCTGGGTGAGTTGTTGGCCAGCCGTGGATTCACTTTCGTTTCGATTGACGAGAATTTTTTGAACATCGGCTTGCTGCATGAGCCGCCGGATGAGCGGCCTGTTCGTGCGTGGCTGATGCTTGAGCATTTGAAGCTGTGGGAGCAGTGGAATGCAAATCCGGGCAATCCCTTTTACGGCAAGATTGATACGGCGAATGTGGCGTTGATAGGCCATTCACGCGGGGGCGAGGCGGCGGCTACTGCAGCGCTGTTCAATAAGCTTGCTTACGATCCAGACGATGCGTCGATTCGTTTTCAACATGGCTATTCGATCAAAGCGGTTGTGGCGATTGCGCCGGCGGGCGAGTCGCGCGTGCTCAATGATGTGAATTACCTGACGATTCAGGGTGCACATGATGCGGATGTGTCTTCGTTCTTGGGTAGTGGGCAGTGGGATCATGTGCGGTTTGGCGGCGATGTGGATTGCTTTAAGTCGGAACTGTATGTCTATGGCGCGAATCATGGACAATTCAACACGGTTTGGGGGCGAACGGATACGCGCGGGCCGAGGGGCTGGTTCCTGAATCTACGTCCATTGCTGAGCGGGGCGGATCAGCGGAAGATTGCGAAAGTGTATGTGGCGGCGTTTCTGGAGGCTACGCTGCATGGCCGCAATGAGTACCGGCAGATGTTTCGCGATTACCGGCAAGCGCGCGAGTGGCTGCCGAAGACGGAGTATGTGGACCGTTATCTGGATAGCACGAACACGGTGATTTCGGATTTTAGTGAAGATGCGGATTTGACCACCACGACGTTACCGGGCGGGACGATTGACGGGCGGAATTTGAGCGAGTGGCATGAAGGCAAGATTCCGTTTCGTAATGGCGACAGGGGTTACAACGGGGTGTTTCTGGGTTGGAACGGCGCGTCGGCTAGTTATGCGCTGAATCTGCCTCCGGGGATTGCGGAGGCGGGTGATTTGTTGACGATGTCGATTGCGGTGACGGCGGATGGGGAGGATGAGAGTCCGACTGATTTTACAGTGGCGCTGAAAAGTGAAGACGGTGTAGAAGTGAGACTGCCATTGAGCGGGTTTCGGATGCTGCGGCCGCCGATGCCGGTGCGGTTTACTAAGGTTGAATATTTGGACAGGCTGCTGTATAAAGAGCCGAGTGAGCCGGTGTTTCAGAGTGTGGAGATTCCGCTGAGGGAGTTCGCGGCGGTGGATAGGCGTTTTGATGCGAAGAAGCTGCGGAGTGTACGGCTGATTTTTGACAGGACGCCGGCGAGTGAGTTGTTGATTAGCCAGATTGGGTTGGAGCGATAGCGGATTGATAGCGTGGATTTGCGAGAATAGAGGAAGAAAGTTGCTTCCGCATTCCGCCGATAGCTAGGCATTGCAGCGAATCCGGCAGCCCATATCAACCTGCTGTGAACAACACAATCGAATTGCGTTTTGGAATTGGCTTTGAGGATCTCTATTCACGAGAGGGACTCGTAAAGCTGGACGGGGTTTTCCTCAATCAACTGAAGGAGCACGCGCCGGCGCTGCTTGAACGTTTGCTGGCGGCGCGCGAGAATCCTCCGGCTGCGCACAATAAAGCTGGTTCGGAACTCATCATCGAATTGGCGCCGCATGTGGAAGATTTCATCGGCGACTTGTTTGGCATTGATGCTGAATTGAGTGAACTGCGCAACCGACATACGAAACTCGCGCCGATCTATGCGGTGAAGCGCAAATTTGTTCAACGCAAGGCGTTGACAGGCTACACGGAAGAAACGGCGAGCGCGATTGATGGCGAGGCGGTTGCGGCGAAACTTGCGGCTGTGATGATGGAGCCGCTGACCGAACTGAGCTTTGCTACGAAGGTGGAGCAATGGCTGGCGGATGAAGCGAATCACGCGTCGCAGCTGCAATGTGCGACGCAATATACTGCCTGGGCCACGCTGTCTCCGCTGGGCAAAGCGAAACATAAGAGTGGTGTGTTGTTTAAAACACCGCACAAAGTTGATCCATATCATCTGGTTCCGGTCGAAACGTCGCAGAGCCATGGCTTGGTGCGTTTGGAGTTGGGCCGCAGCCATTGGCGGCATCGCGAAGGTTTTGAGCTGACCGATAATGGAACGGATTTGACGGGGGCGTTGGATCAGGCGCATTACTGCATCAAGTGCCACAATCAGGCGAAAGACAGCTGCTCCACTGGGCTGAAAGAAAAGAACGGCGAATACAAATCGAGCGCATTC
>Ga0182012_10004600_pt1 | contig 14367 bp, 16 predicted proteins | sample 612S2SmetaG_FD_120486 | JGI IMG/M metagenome (GOLD analysis project Ga0182012, IMG submission 120486) | Permafrost microbial communities from Stordalen Mire, Sweden - 612S2S metaG | ecosystem: Environmental > Terrestrial > Soil > Wetlands > Permafrost | place: Sweden: Stordalen | collected... | reverse complement strand
GGGCCGCCGGCCTCCGCCCGGCGTAGCAGCCCTTCCTGAAGCTGACGGCACGCTCGTTGAGCCCCGCCTCCTGGGGGATGACGGTGTCATCGAGGTCGATTCCATAGCGGGGCCGTCCGCGCTCGATCCGCAGGCACTCGACGGCGCTCTCGCCGACGGGCACGGCGCCCCGGCGGCGCAGGAGGGCGGCCAGCGCCTCGGTGTCGGCGGCGGCGCAGATCAGATCGACGCCGAGCTCGCTGCGGACGGCGAGCAGATCGATTCCCTCGAGCGTCAGGGGGGCGTTTGCGTGCTCCTCGCCGCCGAGCTCCTCGGCGCCGGCGAGCTCGGCTGCCCTTGGCCCGATCAGCGCCAGCTCGCCGGTCTCGAGGGTCCGCTTGTGCAGCTCGAGCTGATAGCCGACCTTGAAGCGGCGGATCATCTCGAACAGCGCCTGCAGGGCGGGGCGCTCGGTGTCGAGCAGCAGTTCGACGCCCTCGCGCTCCCCGGCGGCGACGGCCAGGATCCGCAGGTCGCCGAGCATCTTGCCCTTGTGGGTCAAGAAGGCGGCGTAGCGTCCTTCGCCGGCCGTCAGGCCGGCGAGCTCGTTGGTGACCTGCCCGTTGAGGAACTCGATCGCGCCGGGGCCGCTCAGGGCGAGCCGGCCCCGCTCGGAGCGGTCGATCAGCCCGGCGCCGTCGCGCAGGGCAAGTTGCTCGTCGGTGAGGGTGTCTGTGCCGGTGGCGGCCACTGCCCCGAGAATAGCCGCGCTAGGCTTTGGCGCAATGGGCCTCGCAGACAGCTTCCAGGCGATCGTCGACTCGCTGCCCGACGACTGGACCGATCTCGAGCTCGACATGCGGATCGCCGACGAGGACCGCTACGTCGAAGCCTCGCTCTATCTGGCCACCTGTGGCGCGCGTCCCTACTCGCACAACGACTGGCACTGGCGGCTTTTGGTCGCCCACCGCTTCGGGCATGCCGCATCGGCGGAGACCGTCCACGGGGCGCTGCGGCTGCTCGACGAAGCAGGCGTCGCCGGCGAGCTGGTTCTGCGCGAGACCCGCTCGGGGCGGGTCGAGGTGACGCAGATGTGGGGCCGCCCCGAGTCGGCCCGCGAAGAGTTTCGCCGCCTGCGCGCCCAGTAGCCATGGCCAGGGTCCTCCTCCTCACCGGGGACCTGCTGTTCGGCTCGAACCTGCAGGGCGCCCTGACCGCGGCCGGGCACAGCGTCGAGCTGCTCGCCGACGGCCCCCGCCTCGAACGGGCGCTGAGCGACCCGGCCCCCGGCCCGCCGCAGCTGCTGGTCATCGATCTGACTGACCCCGCCCTGGCGGGCGCGGAGGTCTACGCCTCGCTCCCCGAGCAGGCCCGGCTGCTGCCGAGCCTGGGGTTCCACTCGCATGTCGACCCCGCCTCCAGGGAGCAGGGGGAGGCCGCCGGGATCTGCCAGGTCGTGCCTCGCTCGCGGATGGCCCGCGAGGCGCCCGCGCTCGTCGAGCGACTGCTCGCACGCGCCCCCGTGCCGGGAGCCTAGGCCGCCGAGGAGAGGGCGGCGGCAGCCGCGGCTTCGCGGCGGCGCACCAGCGGATGGTCCGGCGCCGCGCCGGGGCCCGGCAGGGCAACGGCGTCGCGTACCTCGACGCGCGCGCCGCAGGTCTCACAGATACGGTGATCGTCGACGTCTCCGCCGCAGCCGCGGTGTTCGAGCAGCACCGGCGGCCCGCCGGGGGGGACCGCGTAGCGGTCGCCCCAGTGCATCAGCGAGATGATCGTCGGCCACAGGTCCAGGCCCTTCTCGGTCAGGCGGTATTCGTGGCGGGGAGGGCGCTCCTGGTACAGGCGCTTCTCGAGCACACCCTGCTCCTGCAGTCGGGTGAGCCGCGTCTGCAGGACGTTGCGGGCGATCCCCAGGTGCGCCTGGAGCTCATCGAAGCGCCGCACGCCCAGCATCACGTCGCGGACGATCAACAGCGACCAGCGCTCGCCGACGACCTCGAGCGCGCCGGCGATGGAGCAGGTCTGGTTGGCGTATTCGTTGCCGAGCATCACCGACACCATAACCGATGAAGTTGCATGATGCAACTCTCGTGTGCTAGGGTCCGTTTCATCATGCAACGGAAATGGCGCGTCTCGCTGATCGTCTGCGTCGGGGTCTTCATGTCGAGCCTCGACCTGTTCATCGTCAACATCGCCTTCCCCACGATCGCCAAGCACTTCGGCGGCGCATCGCTGGCTTCGCTGTCGTGGATCCTGAGCGCCTACGCGATCGTCTTTGCTGCGCTGCTCGTGCCGGCCGGGCGCTGGGCCGACGCATTCGGGCGCAAGCGTGTGTTCCTGCTGGGACTGGGGATCTTCGTGGCCGCCAGCGCGGCGTGCGCGCTCTCACCCTCGGTCGGCTTCTTGATCGGCGCCCGCATCGTGCAGGCCGTCGGCGGGGCCCTGATGCTGCCGACCTCGCTGGGGCTGATGCTGCCGGAGTTCGGGCCCCACGAGCGCCACGTCGCGATCGGCGTCTGGGCGGCGACGGGCGGCATCGCCGCCGCCAGCGGCCCGCCGCTGGGTGGCCTGCTGGTCCAGGCCGATTGGCGCCTGGTCTTCCTGGTCAACGTCCCGGTTGGCCTGCTGGGCATCATCTTCGGGATCCGGACCCTGCGGGAGCGCCGCGAGGCGGACGCCGGGCGCCCGGACCTGGTGGGGGCCCTCGCGCTGATCATCGCGGTGGGCGCGCTGGTCGTAGCGATCGTCAAGGGCCAGGACTGGGGGTGGGGATCCCCGGCCGTGCTCGCCCTGCTCGCGGCGACGGCCGTCCTGCTCCCCGCCATCTGGTGGCGATCGGAACGCCACCCGGCGCCGATCGTCGAGCCCTCGATGCTGCGGGTGCGCTCGTTCGGACTGGCCGTCGGGGGCTCGGTGCTGTTCTTCGCCGGCTTCGGGGCGATGCTGCTGGCCGGCGTCCTGTTCCTGACCGGCGTGTGGCACGAGCCCGTGCTGACGGCCGGGCTGATGCTGTTCCCCGGCCCGGCGATGGCGACGACGTTCAGCGTTCCCTCGGCCAGGCTGGGCGCGCGCTTCGGCTACCGGCTGCCGGGAGTGATCGGGGCGATCGTCTTCGCCGCGGGCTCGGTCTGGTACATCACCCAGACGGGCGACAGGCCCGCCTACTTCTCCGAGTACCTACCGGGTGCCCTGATCAGCGGCGCCGGTGTCGGCCTGGTCATCCCGACCCTGACCGGGGCGGGAGCATCCTCGCTGGCGCCGGAGCGCTTCGCCACCGGCGCGGCGGTGCTGACGATGGGCCGCCAGATCGGCGCGGCCCTGGGCGTGGCGATCCTCGTTCCCGTCCTGGGCACCTCGGCGAGCAGCGCGGCGGACTTCCACAGCGCCTGGGTGATCACCGTCCTCGGGGGCCTTGCGACGGCGGGCGCACTGGCCGCAATCGGGCCGCCGGCGGGGCGGCGGGCCGTGGCCCAGCGGCTCGACGAGGTCCCGGCGTGAGCGCCATCAAAGAGCGCCGGATGCGCACGATCGAATGGGAGGACCCGCTCGATTCCGCCGAGCGGGGCGCCGCCCTGTCCGGGCTCATGCTGATGCGCTCGATCATCGACGGCACGCACCCGGCCCCGCCGATCGCCCGGCTGTTGGGCATGACGGTGCTCGAGGTCGAGCACGGACGGGCGGTCTTCGCACTCGAGCCGGCCGAGTGGATGTACAACCCGATCGGCTCGGTCCATGGCGGGATCGCGGCGACGATCCTGGACTCCTGCATGGGCTGCGCCGTCCATACGACCCTCCCCGCCGGCGTCGGCTACACGACGACGGACCTGCAGGTCCGCTACCTGCGCCCGATGCGGGCCGGCGACGGCCGCGTCCTGGCCGAGGGCCGGGTCGTGCACGCGGGCCGGCGGACGGCCACCGCCGAGGGGCGGCTGTTCCTCGAGGATGACCCGCAGCGGCTGCTCGCCCACGCCAGCACCGGCTGCGTGATCCTGCGCTGAGTCAGGCCGCCGCGGCCCGCTCGGCGGGCGCTCCTGCAACCGTCCCGGCGAAGGCGAGGAGCTCCGCCGCGACGGCGCCCGGCTCGCTCGTGTGGGGGACGTGGCCGGTGTCCAGCAGGACGAGCTGCGAGCCGGGGATCAGCCGCTGGATGCGCCGCCCGATCCGCCTCGGGATGACGGGGTCGCGCCGGCCCCAGATCAGGAGCGTCGGCGCCGTGATCGCCGGCGCCTCGCGGCGCAGGTCGTGCTCGCGGGAGGCGAAGCTACGCCACAGCCCGGCGATCGCCGCCAGCCCGGGGTCGGCGCGGGTCGTGGCGATCGCCGTCTGGCGCGCCCGCGCGTCGGCCGGGGTCCGAGCGCGCATGTAGGCGGCGCTGAAGGCCGGGTAGACGGCCCGCAGGAAGCGTGGCCTTGCCATCAGGGCACAGACGGCCCGTGTCAGCGGTGAGCGCCCGCCGAAGCCGCCGCCGTCGACGATCACGAGTCCCCGGACGAGCTCCGGCCGGCGGATCGCGACGCGCGCGGCCGCAAAGCCGCCGACCGAGTTGCCAAGCACGATCGCGCCCTCGGGTGCGAGCTTCGCGATCACCTCCTCGGCGATCTCCGCGCAGCGCATCGCGCTCAGCGCTCCGACCCCTGGCGGCGAGTCGCCGTGGCTCGGCCAGTCCAGGGCGAACGTGTGCCGGCCCGCGGGCAGCAACCTGCGGAGCTCGTCGAAGTCGTGGCGGTCGTGGGCCCCGCTGGGGAGCAGGAAGAGCGGGGGAGCGGAGCCCGGGGTGCCCGTCTCGTCGTAGGCGACCGGGCCGGTGGAGGTGTCGATGAGTGATGGCATGGGCCGGGACCCTAGCACAGCGACTGACCGGTCGGTCAGTCAGAGTGACCGGGTGGTCGGTTAAGCTCTATGGGAGATGGCCGCAGCGCCCACCGAAGCCCCGCATCGCACGCTCGAGCTGTTGCTCGACGCCGGCGCCGAGGTCGCCGCCCGGGAGGGCCTGTCGGGGCTCAGCGTCAACCGCGTCGTCGCCGCCGCGGGGGTCGCGAAGGGGACCTTCTACGTGCACTTCGCCGACCGTGAGGCGTTCGTCGATGCGCTCCACGCCCGCTTCCACGACCGTGTCCGGGCCGCCGTCGCCGCGGCCGGCGCTGAGACCGAGCCGGGGTCCCAGCGGCTGTGGCGCGGGGCGCAGGCCTACCTTGACGTCTGTCTCGAATACCCGGCGATCAAGGCGCTGGTGCTCGAGGCCCGCGGGCAGGGGGCGCTGACGCCAGCGATGGAGGCGCGGCGCGAGGCTCTCAGCGCGGCCGCCGTGCCGAGCTTCAGGACGATGGGCTGGCCCGATGCCCGGGCGGGCGCCCAGCTGCTGGGGGCGATGATGAACGAGATCGCGATCCGCGAGCTCGAAGCCGGTCGCAGGCTGCCGCCGGCGCGCCGCGCATTGTGCCGCTACCTCGGCGTCGAGGCGCCCGCGGCCTGAGCCGGGTCAGCCGGCGTGGGTGATCGATAACCGGGCCCCGCTCAGCTGGGCGTCGTCGGCGCGCCGCCGCCGAGGTCGGCCTCTGCCGCCGCCGCCGGATCGAGCGGCACCAGGGCGGCGTTCGGAACGCGGGTGAAACCAGGCGCCCTGTCGCCCAACCGGGGATGCAGCGCGGCCCTAATGACCATCCCGTGGCAGACGACGAGGGCCGGCAGCTCGCCGCGCATCACATCGGCCAGCGCCGCCTCGACACGGATCTCCTGTTCGGCGAAGGACTCCCCGCCGGGAAACGCGAAGCCCGGCTCGGCGGCCGCGAATGAGTCGAACAGCTCCTGCGCCTCGGCGCGGACCTCGGCGAAGGGCCGGTCGGTCCACTCGCCCGCGTCGGTCTCCATCAGGCGAGCATCCTCGATCGGGACGAGGCCGGTGCGGGCGGCGACGGCGTCCGCCGTTTCGCGTGCCCGCAGCAGCGGGCTCGTCCACAGCGCCCGGAAGCCGTAGGGGGCGGCCCGCTCGGCCAGCTCGCGCGCCTGGGCGCGGCCGGTGTCATCGAGCGGGATCTGCTGCTGGCCCTGGAAGCGGCCCTCGTGGTTGTAGGCCGTCTGGCCGTGGCGGGCGAGGTAGACCTGGCGTTCGGCGGGGTCGGGCATCGGCCGCCGAGGATAACGGGGAGCGAGCGTGGGCTAGTCCTGGAGCGCGGCGAGCCGGCCGTCCGCGGCAGCCGCCCGCGCGATCCCTGCGTCGAGTGTGAGCAGGCTGACGTCGAGGCTCTGTGCGAGGGCCAGGTAGGCAGCGTCGTAGGTGCTCAGGCGATCGCGCATCGCCCAGATCGGCTCGAACATCTCGCTGGCGGGATAGGTCAGTGTGCGCAGTGTGCGCAGCGCCCTCAGCGCCTCGGCCGTGCGAAGCTCGCCGAGTTCCCCGCGGATCGAGTAGCGCCGCAGGACAGACAGCACCTCGATGTGGAAATGCTCGGGGACGTGCAGCTCGGGGTGCTCGGCGAGCGCGCTGCGGATCGCCTCTGCGCGGGGCCGGGCAAGCAGCAGCTCCGCGATCGCGCTCGAGTCGGTGACGATCAAGCCGGGGCGCGTTCGCGCTCGAGGGCCAGCGCCTCCGCGGGGGCGATGCCGACCTCGACCGCTCTCCACGTCTCGCTGTCTGCGAGCCACTCCCTCATCGTGGGCCGTACGGCCAGCGCCCGGAGCTCCGCCAGCAGATAGTCGGAGAGCGTCATGCCCGAGCGTGCCGCGCGCGCCTTCAGCTCGCGGTGCAGCTGGTCCGGGACATTGCGGATCTGGATCATCGAGGACATGGGATTATGATGATAGCATGTGAATCACATGTGATGCTGGGGAGGGCCGGGTGATCCACTCCGACCTCGGCGGACGGGCGTGACACGGCAACGCGCGGGCCGAAACCGGCACGCTCGGCAGCCGTCATAGACTCCACCCCATGCGCCGCAGGGTCACCTTCTCGCGGAATCTGACGCTGTCGTTGTCCCGGACCTGTCGCTGCTACTGCAAGTACTGCTCCTTCGCGACCCACCAGGCTCACCTCTACTCGCCCGCGGAGGTCATCGAGCAGCTCGACGGGGCGGCCCGACGCCAGGTCAAGGAGCTGCTCGTCCTGACCGGCGAGCGTCCCGAGGTCAACCCCGAGGTCCGCCGGCTGCTCAGCGAGTACGGGCACGAGGACTTCACCGCCTACGTCGTCTGGAGCTGTGAGCGGGCGCTCGAGCGGGGCCTTCTGCCGCACACCAACCTCGGCGTCCTAGAGCGCGAGGAACTGGCGCGACTACGGGAGGTGACCGCTTCGCAGGGGCTGATGCTGGAGTCCGTCTCAGAGCGGCTGATGGAGACCGTCCACGCCGGCTCGCCGACCAAGCACCCTGCCCAGCGGATCGCGACGATCGCCGCGGCCGGGGAGCTGCGGATCCCCTTCACCAGCGGGATCCTCGTGGGGATCGGGGAGACCGAGGCCGAGCGCATGGACTCGCTCGCCGCGATCGCCGAGCTGCACGAGCGCCACGGCCACATCCAGGAGGTGATCCTGCAGAACTTCGTCCCTCACCAGCGCTACTACGGGCAGGAGCCGGCCGCGATCGCCGAGCAGGCGGCCGCCGAGTACTGGCGCACGGGCGTCGCCGACGGGCGGCCGGAGCTGCCGCTGCCCGACTGGGCGACGCCGGTGACGATCGAGGACATGAAGCGCCTGATCGCCGAGGCGAGGCGGCTGATGCCGGGCGTCGGCATCCAGATCCCGCCCAACCTGGCCGACTGGTGGGGCGAGCTCGTCGGCGCCGGCGCGACCGACCTCGGCGGGCTCTCGGCCAACGGCGATCACATCTCCCCCGAGCATCCCTTCCCCTCGCCCCACCAGGTGCGCAAGGAGCTCCAGCGCGACGGGATCGCGCTGACCGAGCGCCTCTGCGTCTACCCGCAGTACATCGACCGGCAGTGGATCGCCCAGGGCGTGATGGACACGATCAAGGCCAGCTACTGGTCGTTCATCCCGCGCAGCGGCTCGGGCCGCAGCGAGCCGCCGACGCCGATCGCGCCGAGCCTCGTGCCGGGGGCCATCGAGCGTGGCCGGCGCGGCCTTGAGCTGACGCCCCAGGAGCTGACGGCGATGTTCGCCGAGACGCGCCCCGAGGCGATCGAGGAGATGCGCCAGGCCGCCGATGAGCTGCGCGCCGAAGTCGCCGGCGAGCTCGTCACGTTCGTCGTCAATCGCAACATCAACATCTCGAACGTCTGCACCGTCGGCTGCGCCTTCTGCGGCTTCGGCCAGGGCAAGCGCTCGCCGGAGGCATACGAGCACGACGAGGCCGAGTTCGTCGCCCGCATCCACGACGCGCTCGCGTTCGGCGCGACCGAGCTCTGCATCCAGTCGGGCATCCACCCCGACTGGCAGCTCGAGGACTACCTCGGCTGGCTGCGCCTGGCCAAGCGGACGGCCGCCGAGGCCGGCGCCGATCTGCACCTGCACGCCTACAGCCCGATGGAGATCGCTCACATGTGCGACATCTCCGCGCTCCCCCCGGCCGAGGTCTTCGCGCGCCTGCGCGACGCCGGCCTCGGCTCGACGCCGGGCACCGCCGCGGAGGTCCTCCACGACGGGGTCCGCGAACGGATCTCGCCGAACAAGCTGCCGGTGGCGCGCTGGGTCGAGATCATCCAGGCCAGCCACGAGGCCGGCCTGCGCTCGACCGCGACGGTCATGTTCGGCCACGTCGAGGAGCCCTGGGAGCTTGCCGAGCACATGCGGGTCGTGCGCGAGCTGCAGGAGCGAACCGGCGGGATCACGGAGTTCGTGCCGCTCTCCTTCATCCCGTTCCAGACGCTCCTGGGGCGCACCCACGGCGTCGAGGAGATCTCACGGGAGGAGAACCTCAAGCACACCGCCGTCTTTCGCCTCGCGCTCGGCCGGACGGTCGCAAGCCTCCAGGCGAGCTGGGTCAAGATGGGCCTCGAGGCGGCCACCGAGTCACTCTCGTGGGGCGTCAACGACCTCGGCGGGACGCTGATGGAGGAGTCGATCAGCCGGCTCGCCGGCAGCTACCACGGCACCCGCCTGGAGCCCGAGCAGCTGATCGCCGCAGCCCACGCCGCCGGGCGCCCGGCGGCGGAGCGGACGACGCTCTATGCGATCCGCCGCCGCTACCCGCTCGAGCTCCTCAGCGACTGGCCGCTGGCCGCCGCCGCGGCCGTCTAGGCCAGGCCGCGGGCGAACTGCCCGTGGAAGCCGAACGGGATGTGGTGGGGGACCTCGGCGCGCGCCAGCTCGTTGAGGTGCATCGCGTCCAGGACGAGCAGGAACGAGCGCTCCAGGCGCCCGTCGAGGACGACCGACAGCAGCACGCCTCCGTCCTCCTGCTCGGCCTGCGGGTCGGCTACGAAGACGGGCTCGCCGGCGTAGCAGCCGGGTTCCGACCAGGAGATCGTGGCGCGCTCCTCGGTGTCGACCTTGACGATCTCCTCGAGCCAGCCGCCCGCCCCGGTCCCGTTGCCCCAGACGTAGCGGTAGGGCCGCCCGTTAAAGGCGCCGTAGTTGATCCGCGGCAGCTCGAGGTCGCGGTCGGCGAGCGCTTCCTCGTGGACCCCGCCGCCGGCGGTGTCGAGCCGGAAGCGGGTCAGGGCGCCGGGGGTGATCGGCTTGCCGGCCCGCAGCCGGTCGAGATAGAAGTCCTCGATCACCCCGGCGTCCGGGTAGGTGCAGAGGTCGACGATCACCTGATCGTCCTGCTCGAAGGCGTTGACGTGGTGGAAGGCGAAGCAGGGTGAGGCCCTGAACGTCGGCCCGGGCGCCCCCGTCCGCCGGTCGATCAGCGTGAAGCGCGTGCCCCGCTCGGGCTTCCAGCGGTAGTTCTCGATGTACGGGCGCCCCGCCAGGGCGAGGGCCAGCGGGTTGACGACGAACGGGAACTCGCCCAGCACGATCCAGCGCTCGGTGAGGCCGAAGGAGTGCATGTAGGCCGGCTCGGAGACCGGCAGCGTCGCGAGCAGGCGCGTCTCGGTGGCGTCGGGCTCGACGGTGAAGAAGCGGTAGCTGCTCCTGGCCCCGAGCTGGGCCGCATAGTTGAGCAGCGCGCCGCTCGCGCGATCGAGGTGGGGGTGGGCGGTCGAGAGCTGGCCCGGCGCCTGGAAGGGGGCGGCCTCGGCCGACTCGAGCGTACGCGCGTCGAACTGGACCGGCAGCGGCGTCTCGGTCATCGCGATGAAGCGCTCCCCCAGCCGTGCGAGGTTGACATTGGCGTTGTCGGAGATCGCCTGGCCGGGAGAGAACAGCGTCTGGATGCGCTTGAACAGCGAGCGGCAGGGGTCGGTCGCGAACTCGCTGAAGGCGATCCGGCCCTCGGCCGTCGCGGCGCGGTAGGCGCGGCTGTGCAGGTAGCGGTTGCCGTAGGAGACCCGCCCGTCGGCGATCGTGAAGCGGTGCAGCATCGCCAGGCCGTCGAACCAGTGGCGCATCGAGCGCTCGCCGACCTCGAAGCGCGCCGGGCCGGTGCGCAGCAGCGAGCCGGTCAGCCACGGCGGCAGGCTGCCCGTCAGCGGGAGCTGCTCGATCGTCCGCTCATGCTCAAGGGTCGCGAAGCCGAGCGCATTGTCCACGGTGACCGGGCTGCGCCCGGCGCCCCTGTTCAAGTCGGTTGCCACTCAGGTTTCCTTTGTACCATTCGGCCCGAACCGTGCAGGGACGTAGTCTAGGCTCTCGCGCGTGCCCGTGCGCATGAGCGAAACGTCCTTCATCGTCCTCGGCCTGCTCGAGCGCCTCGAACCGGCGACTCCATATGACCTCAAGCAGATGGCGCAGCTCTCGACATTCAACTTCTGGAGCGTTCCGCACACGCAGATCTACACCGAGTGCGCGCGGCTCACGGAGGCGGGGATGCTCAGCGAGCAGCACGAACAGACCGGCCGGCGCCGGCGCATCTACCGTCTGACGGCGGCCGGGACCGAGGAACTGGACCGCTGGCGGGCGACGCTGCCGCGCGAGCCCTACCAGCTGCGCGACCCGGCGACGCTGAGGCTGTTCTTCGGCGCCGAGCCGGGGCCCCTGGCCGAGCATGAGGTCGCCGCCCACACCGAGCGCCTGGCGGGCCTCGAGGCGCTTCGCGAGCGGGTCGCCGACGGGCCCGAGGGCTGGGGGCTGGCGCTCGAGCTCGGGATCTCCGAGGAGCACCAGTTCATCGCCTTCTGGTCGAAGCTGCTCCAGCGCGAGCGCGACGCGGGCCGCATGCCCCGATCGGGCGAGTAGCTCAGCCGAACAGATCCTCGGCCGCCGGGCGCAGCAGCGCGGCGGCCCCGGGCCCGTCGGCGGGGCCGATGAAGCGCTCGAGGCCCTCGATCAGGACGACCGGCTCGGCGGAGTCCTTGGCCCGGACGAGGTCCGCGGCGCCCGCCGCGGCGTCCGCCACCGCCAGCCAGGTGGCCTGCAGGGCCAGGCCGCCGGCGTCGGTCCGCCCGCGCCAGTCATCGAGCGGAGCGAGGCCGGCGAGGCCGATCGCGACATCGGTCTGCCCGTGACGCCAGGCCCGGCCGAAGCTGTCGGTGATCATCACCGCCGGCGCCTCGGCGGGGGCGAGGCCGGCGAGCTCTGCCAGGCGCGCACGCAGCGCGCGCGCCGAGGCGTCCGGGTCGGCGGGCAGCACGACGACCCGGTCCGGATGCCCGGCGTTGGAGCTGTCGACGCCGGCGTTGGCGCAGACGAAGCCGTGGCGGGTGCGGCTGATCAGCACACCCCGCTCGGCGCGCAGGATCTCAACCGACTGATCGAGTGCCACCTGGAGCACGCGCGGGTCCTTGCCCTGCGCGGCGCTCAGCTCGAGCGCACGGGGCCCCGGGATCACCGTCGCGAGGCTGACGAGTGCGCCCTCGGCCTTCGAGACGACCGTGTGGGCGATCGCGATCAGCTGACCCGCTCGCAGCCCGCCCGAGTCGGCGGCCGCGACGATCGCCGCCGCCAGATCGTCACCCGGGTGGATCTCGGGGATCGGCGTCAGGGGCCGTGCGCGGAGCGTTGCCAAGGCGCGCTAGGCGAGGCTGCCGCTGAGCAGCGGATCGGCGAAGCCCGGCCCGGCGAGGACCGCCCGCGTCGACGGCGCCCGCTCGCCAAGCCCGCCGAGCCGTTCGCGCAGGACCGCCAGGTCGGCGCCGGTGTCGATGTCAAGCAGCAGCGAGCGGACGCGCTCGACCCGGCACGCGACGCCGGCCTCGCCGGCCAGGGCACGGTGGCGCTCGCAGCTGCCCGCGCCGAAGCTCGGCGCGATCGCGCGGGGGGGATGGAGCAGCAGTCCGTTGGTCCCGCTGCCGTGGCGGTCGGGGACGATCACGACCTCGGGCCCGCCGAGCCCGTGGGTCGCCAGCAGCGCGCTCAGCTCGTCCGGGTCGGCGCCGGGACAGTCGCCCGGCACGCAGAGGACCCGCTCGAAGCCCTCCTCGAGCGCCCGCTCGATGCCGAGCGCGGCGGCCGCCGACTGGCCCTGGACACCCTCGTCGTCGACGAGCACTGCACCCGCGGCGCCCGCCGCCGCCGCGATCTGTCGCTCGTGGGTCACGACGAAGGTCCGCTCGAGCGCCGCCGTCCGCGCCAGGGCCACGATGACATCGCTGACCATCGCCCGGGCGAGATCCTCGCGCATCGGGTCCGCGACGGTGGCGCCGAGGCGCTGCTTGGCGCGGGTGAAGCTCTTGACGGGGAGGATCGCGGCGGTGCGCACGGCTCGATGAGCCTAGCTGCCGCGCCCCGCCCGGGCCCCCGCAGGCAGGCCCCGGCGGATCAGCGACGCAGGCCCTCGGCGAAGCTCACGCTCGCACGGGCCAGCCGCGAGCGACCGTCGGCGTCGCCCATGCGGGTGTCCGTCTGCAGCGTCCCCGGCCCGCCGAGCGGCTCATCGGAGACGAACCCGTCGAGCAGCTCGCCATAGAAGTCGCGCACCCCCGCCGCGTCGGCGGCGAGGCCGGCGAAGGCCATGAAGTCCCGGGTCGGGCCCTTGAGCACCTCCCCGCCGACGATCGGGCTGACGGCGACGACCGGCGCGGGGGACGCCGCGAGCGCCTCGCGGATGCCGGGCACCGCGAGGATCGGGGCGATCGAGGCGAGCGGGTTCGACGGCCCGATCACGATCACCGAGGCCAGCTCGATCGCCTCGAGCACCCCCTCGCCGGGCGCCGCGGCGTCGGCGCCGCGGAACTCCAGGCCCTCGACCGGCCCGGCGGCGCGGGCGCGGATCATGAACTCCTGGAAGGCGCTCCAGCCCGCCGCGGGGGTCCGCACCCACGTCCGGACCGGCGCATCGCTCATCGGCAGGACCCGGGCTCGCAGGCCGATCGCGCCGCCGAGGTGCCCGAGCGCCGCCGCCGGGGTGAGCCCGTCGGCGAGCATCCGGGCCCGCTCGAGACACCAGGCGAGGTCGCGGTCGCCGAGGTTGAACCAGACCTCGACACCCAGCTCGCGCAGGGCGTCCATGACCGCGAACGTGTCGCCGGCCAGCCCCCAGCCGCGCTCGTCGATCAGCCCCGCCAGCCAGAAGCAGACCAGGTCGGGGTCGGGGGAGACGTGGGCGCCGTAGATCTCGATGTCATCGCCCGTATTGACGATCGCCGCAAGGCGCTCCGGGCCGTAGGCTTCGGCGATCCCCAACGCCAGCTTGGCGCCGCCGGTGCCGCCGGTCAGAAGGACGATGTCGTGCGCGGCGGGGCTCAGTCCCACAGGCCGTCAGGCAGGCCGCTGAGGCGGATGCCGGCATGGATCTTGTAGCGGGAGTTGACCGCGATCAAGAGCGCCGTCAGCGACTCGGTCGTCCGCGACATCTCCAGGCGGCCGCAGTCGACGCAGCGCAGGCCGTCGATCCGCTCGATCAGGAGCGCGGCCTCGCGCTTGTCCGCGCGGGCATCGCCGCAGAGCAGGACGTCCTGCTCGAGGGGGTGCGCCAGGTCGGTGAGCGAGGCGGCGCTGACGGTGTGCAGCGCCGAGACGACACGGACCCCCTCGGGGACCATCTCCGCCGCCTGCTCGGCGGCCGAGCCCTGCCATACGCCGAGCATGCGGGTGGCCTTGCCCGAGACGGCCGCCGCCAGCGGGACGGTCGCGTCGATCAGGAGCTGCCCCGCGGTGAGCGCCTGCCCCAGGCTCTTCAGCGTCTCGGCCTGGCTCGCGAAGGGGACGCTGAGGATGACGAGCTGCGCGGCCCGGGCGGCGCCCTCGTTGTCCTCGCCCAGGAAGCTCGCGCCGGGAATCTGCTCGGCCGCCCGCGCGGCTGTCTCGCGTGCCCGCCCGGCATCGCGCGAGCCGATCACGACCGGGATCCCCGCCCGGGCGAAGCGCAGCGCGAGCCCGAAACCGAGGGCGCCCGAGGCGCCGATGATCGTGACCGGATCGGGGGGACTCTGAGGCAAGGCGGCCGAGTATAGGCT
>Ga0182012_10004598_pt1 | contig 14370 bp, 10 predicted proteins | sample 612S2SmetaG_FD_120486 | JGI IMG/M metagenome (GOLD analysis project Ga0182012, IMG submission 120486) | Permafrost microbial communities from Stordalen Mire, Sweden - 612S2S metaG | ecosystem: Environmental > Terrestrial > Soil > Wetlands > Permafrost | place: Sweden: Stordalen | collected... | reverse complement strand
GAAGGCCAGCGCACCGACGCCGTTGCGCGCGGCGACGTGGATCGTTTCGCGATTGGAGCACGCCAGCCAGATCGGCGGGTGCGGGCGCTGCAGCGGCTTCGGGATGACGTTGCGCGCGGGCATCGAGAAGTAGTCGCCCCTGAAGCCCGGATAAGGCGTCATCGCCATCATGTTGGCGGTCTGTTCGGTTGCCTCCGCCCACATCAGCTTCTTCAGCGCGGGATCGACGTTGAAGCCTTCCAGCTCCGCCCGCGACGCCGATGATCCGGTGCCCCACTCGGCGCGCCCCGAGGACACCAGGTCCAGCATGGCGATGCGCTCCGCGACGCGCGCCGGCGGGTTGTAGCCGGGCGGCGAGAGGACGACGGCGTGGCCGAGATGGATCCGGCGGGTGCGGCCGGCCGCGGCGGCCAGGAAGACCTCGGGGGCCGAGTTGTGGGAATATTCTTCCAGAAAGTGGTGCTCGTTGGCCCAGACATAGTCGATGCCGAGACGGTCGGCGACTTCGACCTCGGTCAGGGCCTCCTGGACCAGGCGGTGTTCGGAGTCCGCGGTCCAGGGGCGCGGCAGTTGCAGCTCATAGATCAGTCCGAACCTCATGGTGCGTTCCTCCCGCAAGACGACGGATTAGCTGCCACTGGCGGGACGCGGCGTCCAGGGGTGCGTCCGCGCTGAAGGGGCCCCCTCGTGGTCCCGGGTCAGGCCTCGACGGTGGCGTCCAGCCGCGCATCGAAGAATGCGGCCCTGCCGCGGCCGGCGCCCTTTGCCGCATACAGCGCGAGGTCGGCGCGGATCTGCAAGACCTCCGCCGCCTCGCCGTCATCCGGCGCGACCGCGATGCCGATGCTGACGCCGATCACCACGTTATGCCCGTCGATGTCGTATGGCTGGCTCACGAGATCGATCACCCGCTGCGCGATCAGCGACGCGTCCGAAGCTGTTCCCGTGTCGCGGAGAAGCACGGCGAACTCGTCGCCGCCAAGCCTGGCCAGCGTGTCGGTTTCGCGCAGGCAAGACCCCATGCGTTCGGTGGTGAGGCATAGCAATTCGTCGCCGGCAGAATGCCCCAGCGTGTCGTTCACCGCCTTGAACTTGTCCAGATCGAGGAAGAGCAGCGAGAAGGGATGGCCACGGCCAAGATAGGCGACGGCCTCGTCCAGGCGCTCCCTGAACAGGACACGGTTTGGCAACCCCGTCAAAAGGTCATGCCGCGCCATGTGAGTGACCTTGTCCATGTTGCGGCGCAGATCGTCGGTGGTCCGATGCAGGCTGGTCGTCAGTGCCTCAAGTTGGGCGGTGCGATGCAGCGAGACCAGCAGATAGGCGACGATCATCGCGGTCATGGTCAGGCCGATCACCAGCGGCGCCGTCGTTTGCCATTGCCAGGACATCCGCGCCAACGGCTCTGCCGGGAGGAATATGGCCGTCCACTGCTGGTCCATGATCGCCACCGAACCGCGCCAATGGGGACGGGCAAGCAGGGTCCGCTGCGTCACGCCGGTCGCGCCGTCCGGCCGGATCTGACGCTGATAGTTGGCCGGGTCGTCCAATGTCGCCCCGGGTTCGAAGAAATACACATCGAGGTCGGTCAACATCGCCTTGGTGGAGACGATGTTGTCGATCATTCCGACAATCCCGAAGGCGCCGAGCACGACGCCCCTGGTCACCGGGGTGCCCCCGGCATCGGTGCCGCCGAGGGCCAGGAAGCTCATGAAACCGCCCCTCGGGCCAGGCGCGGTGAGCAGCCGGATCGGTGGTGTGGCCGCCGGCTTGCCGGTCTCGATCGTGCGGTGGATGGCCGACCGGCGCATCGATTCGAACGCGACGTCGAGACCGACGAAGTGCAGCGGATCCGAATCCCCTTCGGAATAGAGAATCGGAAAGTACTCCGGCCGGTCGCCGGCCCGCATCACTTTGCCGCTGCTGTCGCGTTCGGTGATTTGGAAGGCAGGCACGCCGGATGCCTGCACCGTGCGTTCGAAGTCCGCGCGTTCTGCCAACGTGACACGGGGTGCCCAGCCGGTATCACGCAGGCTGGCGACACCACCATGCAGCGTCGCCGAAAACCGGATGTACTCGGCGCGGCTGACCGAGCTGTCGCTGGAGGCGATGTAGGCACGCAGGGTGTAAAGCAGGCCGCTGGATTCCTTGAAGTCGTTCGCCATAATGTGCAGACGGTCGCGTGCCAGGTTCTCGAAGCCGATTTCGGCGACCCGATACTGCCACGATCCGATCATCAGGAACACGCCGATCGACGCCAGCGCGCCGAACAACGCTGTCAACGCCACGACGAGGTAGCGCAGACGACGCGCCCGAGGAGATGCGAGCGCGTTCATCCAGCCGGCAGACAGGTTCAACGCGCACCCTCCAGGGTCTGACTGGTGCCGGTTTGTAACCCCAGGTCGTTAACAACCTCTGAACGGCTCAGCGTTTTGCGATAACGACGTCCGCGGGCAGTCGGCCGCCGTGTCAAACCGCTTCACGCAGCGCCCGGCGCCGGCAGATCCACGCCCGACACCTGGTTTCGCCCGGCGTGCTTCGCCCGGTACAGGGCGCGGTCGGCGCGATCGATCAGGTCGCTCACGGACTCGCCCGTTCGGTACTCGGACACCCCGACCGAACAGGTCACGACCCCGAGGCGCTGGCCGGTGGTACGATTCAGGATCGGACGCCGTTCGAGCACCTGGCGCATTTGCTCACCAACCGAAAGTCCGCCGGCAAGGCTGGCGCCCGGCAGGATCACCGCGAATTCCTCCCCGCCATAGCGCGCCGCCAGATCGTGCCCCTTGATCTGGTCAACCAGGACCCGCGCCATCAGACGCAGGACACTGTCGCCGAGTGGATGGCCATAGGTGTCGTTGAAGCGCTTGAAGTGGTCGAGGTCGATCATCAGCAAAGACAATGGCGTGTGCTGTTCGCCCGCGGTGCGGACGGCATCCCGCAGCACCGCATCGAAGTGCCGCCGGTTCGCCAGACCGGTCAGCGCGTCGCGGGTTGCATCGTGCTCCGCCTGGGCGAGCCGCTGTTTCAGGGTGGCGATGCGGGTGATGGAGGCGGAAAAAAGCTGCTCCAATGCGACCATGCGCTCACTGGTCTGGGCCGACGCTCGGCCCAGGGTCACAGTCGCACGCTGCAATTCGTCACCCGTCGGTGGCGACAGGGTCGTACGGGCCCAGTCTGACAGGGCGTTGCCGAAACCCTCCACCGCGGTCCGGTCCGCGCTAACCCGATCGACCATCTCGGTGGCGATTTGCTGCAATTCGCCCGAACTCTCGCGGATCGTGGTCATGTCAAGCCCGGCCGAGAAAAATTCGCGGTACAGGGTATCGAGCAAACCAGAGGTGATCGGGGTCTCAGAGCGCAGCAGCTGGTCCAGGCGCTGGTTGAGGGCAGGCTTTTCAGCGTCACAAAAAGCGTACCATATCTCGTAATTCCGCGGTGTCGGTGCGATGCCATAAGCGCGCATCGACTCCCACGCGGCATCCGCAACGCCGCGGACATGCGTGTCATCTTCCATGGTGAGGCTTCCCAACTTACCCAAGCTTATTGTACCCAATATAGCATCAATGATCCGGGACAGGCTTCAATTTTCGATGATTTAATCGCAAATCAAGCGTCATTTTTGCCGATCCCGCGATCACCGTCATGGTTTTTGAGCCTGTCGCCACTACCATGGTCCGCTCAGGCCGTCGCCGGAGCCGGGCTCCTTGCCGAATGGCAGCTCTGCGAGACGCGCCTGGAGCCCTCCCCCGGCTCCAACCCACTGGCCTTCTGCGACGCAGAATGGAACCGAGCAGAATGGAGATGGCCGGCTTCCATGGGCGTTCAAGGGCTTGCGCCCTATCTGGCCGACGTCCCCGAACGGTTGACGCCGGCGGCGCTTGGTCCAACCGGCCGGGAATGCTAAGCGCACCTCGGCGAAACATCCGGGATTTGCCATGCGCACCGCGGGTCATCCGCCAGGGTCGCCGTTGACCCCCTCCCCGCCGGCTGTGCGCGGCGGCTGATCCCCGTCATGCGCGGACGCGGCCCATGGTTCTGGATCGCCGGCCTGCTGCTGCTCGCCATCGCGGGCGGCGGCCTGGGCGCCCTTTTGTGGGTGCCCCTGAGCCCGCCCTCCAGTCCCACCCCGGCCTCGGTCCAGGCCCCGGTCCAGGCCCCACCCGCCGAACCCGCCGCGCTGGACATTCCGCTGCGCACCGCCGCGATCGCCGCGATCGACACGCGCCGCGGCACCGACCCGGCCTTGTTCCGACTCGACGTGGACCCCGCCATCCTGGTGCTCGACTTCCCCGACCTGCACACCCAGGCGCTGATGCTGAACCGCGTCGCCGCGCTGATCGAAAAGGCCGACATGCCGCGCGAGCGGGTCGTGACCGAAGCCGAACTCGATGCGCATGTGCGCGCCGCCGGCGAGGATCCGGACCAGTACTATTACGGCCATGACTATCGCGCCGCCGATCTCGCGCGGTTCTTCCGTCTGGCGGAAAGCCAGGGCATGCCGCTCAACCCGTATGAAACCTGGCTGCGCGATCTGCTCAACCGCGAGGGCTGGCTGCAGGACGGCGCGGTCGGTGCCCTGATCTCCATCCCCGGCCTGTCGGCCGACATCGATGCCGCCGCCCGCACCACCATCCTGCGGCATGAATTGTCGCACGCGGTGTATTTCACCGATCCCGCCTATGTCACGCTGACCCGCCATTTGTGGAACGACCTGCTGACCGACAACGAGCGCGCGGCGATCCGCAAGTTCCTCGGCGAGGACGGCTACGACGTGACGAATGAGGACCTGATGGCCAATGAAGGGCAGGCCTACATGATCCACACCCGCGATCCCCGCTACTTCACGCCCGCGGTGATCGGCATGGGCCCGGCGCGGGAGGCGGTCCTGCGCGGCAATTTCATCGCGGCGATCCCCGAACCCTGGCTGCGCGACAGCGCGCTCGCGGTCTCGGCTGCGGCCCCGCCGGTCAGCGCCGGGACGTCGTCAGCACCAGAGCATCCATCGCGAGATGTCCACCACGGTGGTGAAGGTCGTCAATCGCCGCGCTCAGCGCCGCCATGAAGGGCTCGCCGGCCTCCAGCGCCGGGCGGCGGCCGGCGAACAGCGGTTCCGAGGACACGATCGCGACCAGCAGATCGGTGCCATAGGGCGGGCTGACATGCCCGATCAGGTCGTCGCCGTCGCGGCCCAGCCCGAGCTCCTCCCCGGCCCAATGGTGCCGCGGGGCGCCGAGGTTGGCTTCCATCAGATGCACGACCTGGCCCTCGCCGTTCAGGTCCTCCAACCGCACCTCGCCATCGAAGTCGGGCATGCGCAGGCGCAGTCGGATTTCGTCGGATTGCACCAGGGCGACGCGTCCGCCGGGGCTCGCCAGGCGCATGGCGCCGGTGCCGGGATTGGTGCGCACGAGCTCGGCCAGCCGGCAGGCGAGCGGGGTTTGCGGGAAGGTCTGCACCGCGTCCTGGACCGGGGGGGCCGGCCATCGGGCGATGAGCGCGTCCAGCGTGGCCCGCGGCGCACCGGCGCCGATGACGCCGCGCAAGCGGACACCGCCCAAGCTGGCACCACCCCCTGGCGCCAGGCTGACAGCCGAACACGGCAGCGCGGCGAGCTGCTCCGGGATCGGCAGCGCAGGCACCGGGGGAACCACCTGAGGCTGAGGCACCTGAGGCTGGCCGGTCTGGGTTGGGCCGGTCTGGGTTGGGCCGGTCTGGGTTTGGATCGTCTGGGTTTGGGGTGGGGGCGTTGCCAGCCACAGCCAGCCCGCCGCGCCAGCCGCCAGCGCGGCGACGCCCGCGATCCCGCCAACCAGCAGACCGCCGCGCCGCCGGCCGGGACGAGGCGGGCCGCCGCCCGCGGCAGCCGGCACCGCCGCGGCCAGCGCCTCGGCGAAGGCCCCGGCGCTGGCGAAGCGCACCTCAGGCACTTTGTTCAGCGCCCGCAGCAGCACCGGATCGAGCGCGGCGGGCAGGCCGCTGACGCGGCGTGACGGCGGTTCGACCGGCTGGCCGGTGACGCCCTGGCGGATGGCGGTCATCGTGCTGCCGGTGAAGGGCCGCACCCCGGTCAACATCTCGTACAGCACCACGCCGGCGGACCAGATATCGCTGCGGAAATCCACCCGGCGTTCGGCCATATACTGCTCTGGTGACATGTAGGGCGGCGTGCCCATCACCGTGCCAAGGAGCGTGAGTTCACTGTTCTCGATCCGGGCGATGCCGAAATCGGCCAGTTTCACGCCGCCCCCGGCGGGCAGCATGATGTTGCTGGGCTTGATGTCGCGATGCACGATCGCGTTGCGGTGGCAGTAGTCCAGCGCCAGCAGCACCTCGCGCATGATCCCGGCGGCCCGGGGCGGCGTCAGCCGCGTGTCGCGGTCCAGCACGGTCTTCAGCGTCTCGCCGGTGATGAATTCCATCACGATGAAGGCGAGGCCCCCGGTTTCGCCTTCGGTTTCGCCATAGTCATAGACGCTGACCACGCCGGGATGCGACAGCCGGCTGGCGACCTGGGCCTCCTGGCGGAACCGCGCGAGGAATTCGTCGATCCGCGGCCCCTCCTGGCCGGACAACCGCACCACCTTGACGGCGACACGCCGCGCCAGCGTGGAGTCCCAGGCCTCGTACACGGTGCCGGCGGCGCCGCGTCCGATCGCGCGGCGCAACTCGTAGCGGCCCAGCCTTTCCTCCACGCGCCGCGTCTCCCTCCGGTTTCGCGTCCGGGATCATAAACTGGCCCCCGGAAAACGCGACGACCGGCCGCATCATGACGGGAAGAGAGTGTTCACCCGTTCGGCATTTTCCTGTCACTATGGGCGCCGGAACGGATCGATGGACCACCATGCCGACAACCAGCGGGATACGGGAATGCGACTGAGCCTCGCGGCCGGACTGGCTGGCCTGCTCGGCCTGGCCTGGCCGGCGAGCCCGGCACGGGCTCTGCAATTCGAGCCGGTGCCGGTCTCCGCGACCGAAATGATCCTCGGCGGCCACGGGCCGATCGTCAAAGGCGACGCCGCGCGGCTGGAGCAGGCGCTGGCCGCCCTGCCGCAGGGGCGGCGGTTGCTGGCTTTGGCGCTGGACAGCCCCGGCGGCCTGGTGGGGGAAGGCGAGCAGCTCGCCCAGGCAATCCACAGCCGCGGCCTGTCGGTGCTCATTCCGGCTGACAGCAAGTGCGTCTCGGCCTGTTTCCTGCTGTTCGCCGCCTCGCCGCACCGGTTTGCCGGGTCCAATGCGCTGATCGGCGTGCACAGTGCGAACGAGAGCGGCGAGGAGACCGAGACCTCGCTGGCGGTGACCACCTTGATGGCGCGCGACGCCAGCGCGCTGGGGATTCCCCCCGCCATCATCGGCAAGATGGTGCAGACCACGCCGGGCCGGGTCGAATGGCTGACCCGAGCCGATCTGGCCTCGATGAATGTGACGGTGTTCGACGGCGATACCGTGTCGGTGGCCCGCCAGACGGACACGGCGAGCAATCGCCCGGTTGCGCCTGCCCCATCCCCTGTTTTGGCGCCACCGCAAGCCGCCCCGCCGTCAGGCTTCGCCGCCGGCCGCGATGACCGGCGGGCCTGGAACGCCTGGCTCGCCGGCCGCAGCGGCGCCTATCGCGATGGCGCGGTCTTCGCGCTCACCCAGTCCGACCTGCCGCAGCCAGGGTCCTGCTATGGTCCGGGCGGGGTCAATCGCGGCGACTTCACGCTGGGCTGCGACGTCGCTCGGCAACGCCTGGCGCCGGTGGCGGCCAGGATCCGAACCAATCCGGACTACGCCGCCGGGTGGAACAGCGCGAACCAGCCGGCGGCCCAGCCCACGGCCATGACCATGCCGGCCGAGGCGGAATACCAGGGCGCCTATTTCTGCGGCCGGCAGGTGGCGCACCTGACCCTGAAGGTCTTTCCGGCAGCGGGCGAGCCGCGCCGTCGCGCCATGTTCAGCTTCGGACCGCAGCCGACCAGTCCCGACGTGCCGCGCGGCGCCTTCATCGTCGAGGGTTCGGTCGATCTGCATGGCGGCGCCATGACACTGACACCCGTCACCTGGATTTCGCAGCCCGCCGGCTACGACTGGCTGGGCCTGAGCGGCCATTCGGAGGACGGCGGCAAGACCTTCAGCGGCCGGGTCACCGACAGCAGGGGCTGCACGATCTTCACCCTCAAGCGCACCAGCGATGTGTCCGCGGGCAGATAATATCATAATCGTTATCATTCTATACGATGGTACCGGCTGTGCCGCACCGGCCCGGATCGTGCCGGCGGCCAAGGCGGTGGCTGATTTATCAGTCTCTTATTCGATAAACTGAATATTTCGTAGCATCTTCGATGCCGTGTTTCAGCGATCGTGCCGGGCCTGAACAGGACTTGCACCGCCGGAGCAAAACGTTTAACGTTCGTTAATCATATTGTGTCTCGTCGGGAGGATACGCGTAATGATCGTTCGCCGCACCGCCACACGGCATGTCGTTATCTCTGCGGCTGTCATGGCGACATTGGCGGGTTGTGCCGCAACCCCGATGGGTCCGACCATCCAGGTGCTGCCCGGCCGGGGCAAGAGCTTCGATACGTTCCAGGCCGACCAGGCAGGCTGCAAGACCTATGCGGCGAATCAGGTCAAGGGCCAGGCCGATGCCGCGAACAACCGCGCGGTCGGCGCCGCGCTGCTGACCACGGCGCTGGGCGCCGCCACGGGTGCGGCGGTCGGCGGTTCGGTCGGCGATGCCGCCAACGGGGCGGCGGTCGGCGCGGCGACCGGGGCCGGCGGCGGTGCGGTCATCGGTGCCACCGGCAGCGCGAATGAGCAGGCGGGTATCCAGCAGCAATACGACAACGCCTTCGCGCAATGCATGTATGCCAAGGGCGAGCAAGTGCCTGGCTACGCCCCGGTGGCTGTGGCCGCGCCCGGGCCGGTGTCGGCGGCGGATCCGCTGGTGCGCTCGATCCAGGGTGAATTGAACCGGCTGGGCTATCTGCAGGGTGGCGCCGACGGCTATATCGGCCCGAAAACCCGCGGTGCGATTTCCAGCTTCGAACAGGCCACCGGCCTGCCGGTGGACGGCAGCCCGTCGCCGCGCCTGCTGGCTCGTCTGCAATCGACGCCGACCCATGCCACCGCCGCGGCCGCGCCAACCGCCGCCGCACCGGGCAACTGGGTCGCGCCGACCGGTTCGCCATCCGCGGCACCCGCACCGGCGGCCGCGGCGCCTTCCGGCTGGGTAGCCCCGGCCAAGACACCCTAGAAGTTCAGGCTTTCAGTCCCGGAGGACGGTCCCATGCCGATGGCGTCTGGAACAACCAAGTGGCGGCGAACGTTTCTGTTGTGCGGATGCGCCTTGGGGGCATGGTACGTGATCGAAACGGGACCCGCGCGCGGGCAAAGCCTGGATCTTGATTCCGGCTCGACCGCGCCGAAGGCACCGGCGGCCAACCAGGCCGGCGGTCTGGACATGGACGTCAATCCGACCGCGCCGGCGCCCGCTCAACGCCCCCCCCGAGCCGGGTCGCGCGACACCGTGCAGGATGGCATCGCCCCGCTGTCGAAGCCGGCGCCTGACGAGGTGACCACGGTGGAGGTCCGGCCGCAGCCGGATGCCGCTGCGCCGGCACCAATCGAACCCGTCAGCCTGGATCATCCCACCGTAGTCGATACGGCCAGACTGAAGGCCGGCGACACCAGCGTGACGCTGTATGGCATCGAGGGCGTGCAGGGGCAGATGGCTCAGGGCCTGCAAGGCTTCCTGGAGTCGACCGATCATCACCTGAACTGCCAGGCGGAAAGCAGTGCCGGCTTCGTCTGCCTGCTGTCGGACGGCACCGACCTGGCCCAGGTCGCGCTGGTGAACGGCGCGGCGCGCACCAAGGATGACGCGCCCGAATCCTATCGGGAACAGGAAGCCGCGGCCCAGGCCGCTCGGCGTGGCATCTGGGCCAATCTGCCGCCGCCGCCCGTGGTGGTGAAGCATCCCGTGGTGGAGGACACCGCAACCCTGATGGCCGACAGCCAGGTGTTCGTGCTGGATGGGCTGCAGGGCCTCGGCCAGCCCTATGCCGGCCAGCTCCAGGGTTATCTTGTTGCCAATGGCGACAGTGTGACCTGCCATCCGAAGGGCATGGTCGGCAGCTATATCTGCCTGACCGGCGATGGCACCGATCTCGCCAAGGTCGCGCTGGTGAACGGGGCCGCCGTGGTGGCGCCCGACGCGCCCGACACCTATCGCGTGCAGCAGGCGGACGCGCTGAACAATCAGCGCGGCATCTGGGTGAACCCGCCGGCGGAGCTGCTGATTTCCACCGTGGCGATGGCGGACGCGGCCGAGTACGTGCTGGTCGCGGGCGATGATGGTGTTGACGGCATCACCTATGTCGGCGGCGAGCCGATGGTCATGATCGACGGCGATCCCGAGTTCCTGGTTTACGGCGACGATGCCGGATGGGGCTACTACGACCACGACCATCACTGGCGTGGCGCGCCGGACCGCTATCGCCACCACATGGAGCACTTCCACGCGGGCGGGCATGGCCTGCGCGGCTATGGCCACGACGTGGCGGCGCGCCGGGAAGCCGTGATGCACCGGGAAGCCATGGCCGGGCATCCCGGGATGGCCGGCCATCCCGGGATGGGCGAACGACCCGGCATGGCGGGTGGGCGCGTCGGCGAACGTCCCGGCATGGCCGGCGCCGGGGGCGTGCATCCGGGCGCCCTGGCTGCGGCGGGTCACCCCGGCGGCATGGCCGGACATCCCGGTATGGGCGGACCCGAGGTGGTGCATCCCGGCGGTATGGCCGCGGCGGGCCACCCCGGCATGGCCGGCGCTGGCGGCGTTCACCCGGTCGGCATGGGCGGCGGCGGCGTTCACCCGCCCGGCATGGCCGGCGGCGGCTTCGCCCGCCCCAGCCCGCTGGCGTCGGCGGGTGGTTTCCATCCGGGCGGCGGGGCACCCGCGATGCACGCGCCGGCTCCGGCGGCGCATGGCGGTGGCGGGGGCGGTGGGGGCGGCAAAAAGAAGTAGGCCGCGTCACCAACGCCGCCTGGCGCCGGCGCGATGCCGGCGGCGGCGCCCCTTCTGGCGCGCCCAGCAGCGCCGCCGGTTGGCCTGGACCCAACAGTCGTGTCACCCACCGCCAAATCGACCCGGGAGCGGCAGGCGCCAGCGCCAGAGTCCCTCGAAGCGACGGCTCGCGACCCCGTGTGCAATGGGCCGTGTGCTTCGGGTCCGGGTGTCCGAGGCAATCCTGGATCAGGCGGAGATCGTAGCCAGGGTTGGCGCGGTAGAAGCCGCACGAGTGGGCAGGTAGTCGTTCGGCCCGTTCTGCAGCACGGAAGCGATCAGCGAACGCCCGCCAGACCTCCTTTTCGGGAAAGTCGGTCGGAACAGGCGCCCAGGAGCCGGAAATCCCTGCACGAGGCTGGAGGCCGCTTTAGCCTGAGTCTTTGAATTCATGCGGCTCCAGAAATTTCGAGGGTTTTCAGCCCAGCCCCCCCAGAGATCCCTTTCTGTTCCAGAAGCTTCCGAATCTCCGCCGCGCTGTCCTTGTTTGATGCGAATGCCACGCGGATTTCGCTGTTGGCATTACCAAGCACAATGAAGTCAACGGGCGTACGAAGATGACTGATGAGAAGCTTGCCGCGCGAGCCAATCGAAAGCGGGTGTGATTTCTTGAAACAGGCACCGCCTTCCGACAGATTCACCATCTGTGTCTCATGCATGGCGCGACCGGCGGTTTGCACCCGGCACGTCAGGTCAAGCGCGACGCGCGGGAAGACCCGTTGATCCACCTTTGCCGCGGAACCACGTACCCTGCGAAGGATCGCGGTTTTCAGTTCCTGAGCCGCGACCAGGAGGCCATGCGTGGCGGCAAGAACCGCGTCCACCTGTTGCGGGCCAAGCTCCGCCTCCGCCGACACCCCGGCCTCGGCGACCTTTGCGATGGTCAGGGTCGTCCGCTCGATATGCATGCTGACCTCGCGGATCGAGGCTTCCAGTTGCTCCAGCGTGCCGGCCACGGTCGCGGCATTCGCCGATACCGTCGGGGTTTCCCGCACGAAGTGGCCGGCGGGTTCGGCCCGCGCCCGTGTCCCATCGGCGGTCATCGCCAACGCCTCCGTTTGATGGTTGATCTCACGCCTGGTCACACTGGAGGCGGGTTCCGTTGTCTCCGCCATGCGAACCTGGGCAAGCGGTTGCTGCTCTCCCGCTTCCCCGGACTGTTCGCCTTGCACCACCGCAGTCAATTGCTCATGTGGAACATGCATGCTGAACCTCTCGAACACTCTTTGCCAATGATCGTTCGACTCTGTTAAGCTAAACTCATTAACCAAGTGTGAACGTGCTTGCGAATATCAGGCTCCCTGACATGCTCTCGACCCTTCAGGGCCGAGAGCATGGCAGGGAACAAGAGGCCATGGAGTTCGCACAGATTTTGCTGGAACGCGCCGCCGGTCCGGGTCGAACACGACAATTATCCCCGCACCTCCACCGTCACCGCCGTCACGTTATCGCTCGCCTCCCGCGCCAGCGCGGCCTGGATCAGCAATTCCGGCGGCGGCACCCCTTCCGGCGCGCCCAGCAGCGCCGCCAGCTCCGTCTCGTTCAGCGTCTTGGTCAGCCCGTCGCTGCACAGCAGGAACCGGTCGTTCGGCTGCAAGGTGCCGGTGATCTTCTCCAGCTCCAGCGGCGTCTCGCCCGCCCCCACCGCTCGGGTGATCACGTTGGCACGTGGGTGGTGCTCCGCTTCGGCTTCGGTGATCGTGCCGGCATCCACCAGCGCCTGCACCAGGCTGTGATCGCGCGTGAGCCGCCGCAGCACCCCGTCGCGCAGCAGATAGGCGCGCGAATCCCCGGCCCAGAGGCAGGCGAAATACATCCCCGCCGCCATCAGCACCACCGCGGTCGAGGCGATCGTGCCCGGCGGATTCCGAGCCGCCGCCATGGTTTGCAGATCGCCATGCACGGCCTGGAGGCGTTGGCGCAGTTCGGCCAGCATCTGCTCGCCCGGCAGGCCGGCCGGGATCGCCGCCAGCGCCGCACTGACCGAAGCCGAGGCGACCTCGCCGGCATCGGCCCCGCCCACACCGTCGGCGACCGCCCACAACCCGGCCTCGGCGCGATCGACGTAACTGTCTTCGTTCAGCCGGCGCCGTGTGCCGGGATGGGTCAGGGCGAAGGAACGAAAAGCCAGGCCAGCCATCACGCCCCTCCGGCGTCGATCATGCCGGCGAAAGACGATGGGCCGGGCAATCCGGCCATCGCCGCGCGCGCGCCGGGCACACGCGGACTTCCCGCTGTCCACCACACCGCCGCGGCGGCCGGGCCGCCCGCAGCGGTCGCACCGCTCGCAGCGGCCGGGCCGTCCGCATCCGGTGGCGGCACCGCGGCCAGGGCCTGCATCAGCGCCTCCGGCGTGTGATCGCACGCCAGGGCCGCCAGCGCCAAGGTCTCCACGGATTCGAGCCAGGGGCGCCCGATCACGATATCCGGCGCCGGCCCGCGTCCGGCAAACACCGCTGCTACGGTCAAGGGATAATGCCGGCCGACGCGATCGACGCTGGGCAGCAGCAGCCCCAGCACCGCATCGGGGCCGCAGGCGCCGCCGGGCAGGGCGAAGTGCCAGATGGGCGCGACCATCCAGGCCGGCAGCCAGGCCTCACCCAGCGCGGTCCGGCTGGCGGACAGCGCCGCGTCCACCCAGGCTTGCCAGGGTGTCAGGAACGACCGCGGCAACCCGCGCCCGATGAAATCCCCCCGGCTGGGCAGCTTGCCGTCGAAGCCGCAGAGCGTCGCGGTCATGGCCGCAGCACCGGGCATTTGAACCCGGTCAGCAGCTCGAAATCGAAGGGGCTGTGCGCGGTGCCGGCGCTCAGGTCGAAGCGCGCCTGGCGGTCGCCCTGGCGCAGGGTCAGCGTGTAACTCTCCCCGCCGCCGACGCGGTCCAGCTTGCCTTGGTTCAGCAGCCGGAACAGCGCCCAGGGGCCGGTCTGCTGCAAATCCGGTCCCGACCCGGCCGGGGTGAAATCCATCCGGACGGTCAGCATATGCGTGGGACCCGGCCAGTCGAACACCTTCGCGCCGGACTCCGATGGCGTCCAGGACGCGGTGATGCCGCCGAAATCCAGCGACACGCCGGTGACCCCGCCATCCAGCGAGACCGGCCGCAGCGCGAAGCGCACCTGCGGCGGCGGATGCGGGCCGCCGCCGCCGAAGAACGTGTCCCGGATGGTCAGCGCGCGCTGGAACAGCGCCAGCCCCTCGGCTGTCACCGGCGTCTGCGCGCTGGCAGCCTCGCGCAGCTTCCAGTCCCGCGGCGTGGTATCGGCGAAGGGGCGGACGAACTGCGTGAAGAACGCATCGAACCGCCCGTTCGGCCCGAACAG